>ERZ773139.1424-NODE-1424-length-27533-cov-5.011718_pt1 | contig 27533 bp, 26 predicted proteins | sample MGYA00580854_ERZ773139 | MGnify/ENA primary metagenome ERZ773139 (study PRJEB29015, sample SAMEA2737809) | human gut metagenome | biome: human gut; feature: human-associated habitat; material: faeces | place: China | collected 2012 ...
TCAAGAGGATGGTAAATGCCATCTTTCGCTATCTCCAAATTTACTGTTCTGCTGGAACCACTGTGGGTTTCTGCAGAATTTTTACTTTTGTCAACAGGTCCTTCTTAATATAGCAAAAACAGGGCTATGCCGTTAGAACCCCATTTTGCAGGCGTATAGCCGGTCATTCAACGATTTCATCTGTGCGTATGAATCATAAAATATTTCTTTTTCCTGCCGATATAACGAGAAGGTTTCCTGTCGCGGGTCAACACGGTTTTTCATTTTTAATAAGCGAGAAGTTACAGAAAAATCGGGGAACAATCCAATACCAACACCAGCAATCAAGGCCGCACCAAAGCTGGTTCCCTCATCCAGATTTTCTAAAACACATAGAGGTTTCTCCGTGATATCAGCCAGAATTTGCTGCCATAAGGGACTTTTTCCACCGCCACCAATCAACGTAATCTCTTCGACTACAATATCTTTTTCAATGGTATCCAGAATAAGTTTGAGGTTAAACGCAACACCCTCTAAAACAGCACGGGCCATTTCACCAAGTCCGCAGTTCTGACGCAACCCTAAAAAAGAGCCGTTTATACGGTGGTCATACCAAGGCGAACGTTCCCCAGAGATATACGGCAGAAAAATGGTTCCATTGCTCCCTGGCACAACGTTCATTGCCAACTTATTAATTTCTTCAAAAGACATACCACGTCCAATTGTATCTCTAAACCAGCTGTATGCCAATCCACCTGTCTGCATGGTTCCTAGGTAAGCATGCAAGCTCGGAATAACATGAGGCTCAGACTGCATCAGATTATTTTTGTCAAAAATTAAAGATTGTGTGGCTGTCACGATCCAAGTGGAGCTACCTAGACAGATGTATGTATCTCCTGATTTTGTGTTACCTGCTCCAAGGTGGGCTGCCGAACCATCTCCCGCTGTTTCGATAACAGGTATACCTGCAGGTAAACCACAAGCATCAGCTGCTTTTTTGCATACCTTCCCAATGATGGTCCCACAGGGAACCACCTCCGGAAATTTATCCTTAGAAATTTCTGCAAAAGAAAGGATTTGCTCAGACCAACAACCTCGCCCAATGTCGTAGGCCAGTGTGTAAGCTGCATCTGTTGGGTCTGTTTTTATCACCCCACCGGTGAGCCTTGCATTAACGAAATCCTTGGACTGAAGAAAGCAAAAGGTTTCCTTATATAATTGTGGATAATGCGCCTTGAACCACATAATTTTCGGCAATACGTAGTTCGGGCTAACTGGCTGCCCTGTAATGTGGTACAACGTCGGCTCACCAAAGGCAGCACGCAGTGCTTCTGCCTCCTGGACAGCGCGGGTATCAGACCAAATAATCGCATTGTGCAGGGGATTACCTAACCGATCTACTGGTAGGCATGCAATCATTTGCCCAGATACTCCAATGGCCACTACATCTGAGGGAGCGATCCCCTGAAGCACCTGTTTTGTAGCAAGGGAAACAGCTTTCCACCAATCCTCGGCAGATTGCTCAATGCAGACGGAATCTGCAATATAGGTCGCATACGGGACCGTTGTGCTGGAAACCAATGCACCGTGCTCATCGAACAACGCCGCTTTGTTTCCAGACGTCCCAATGTCATGAGCTAGAATATAAGAAGGCATCAGTCGTTCTCAGCGCAAAGAGCTTTATAAATCTTCAAAGAAGACTCTACGCCCATACCAATTCTGGCAACACCCATATCAATCATTTCTTTCACGGTCTCTACATCACGAATTCCACCAGAGCACTTGACCTTTACTTTTTCGTTCGCTGCACGAAGCATAAGATGGGCGTGACGGAGGGTGCAAACTCCCAAGAAGCCAGTGCCCGCTTTGACAAAATCAGCGCCACCGTCAATAACACACTTCACCGCGGTCTCAATCTGCTCTTCGGTGAGGATGGCGGGCTCAATGATGACCTTAAGATTGTGGCCAGGCAGCATAGCGTTTTTTACAGCCTGAATGTCCTTAACTACATAATCGAATTCGGAATTCTTAAATGCGGCGATGTTCATCCACATGTCAATTTCGTCGCAACCTAAATCCATATAGGTCTTCGTCTCAAACACCTTGACCTCTGTACGTTCGGTTCCGGCGCCCAGAGAGGAGCCGACACCGCCACCAACACCAGTAGAGGTGTCCTTCAGGTTCTCTATTAAGTAATCATAATACGAAGCAAAACCGTAGACCTGCTTGTAGCCATACCTCTTGGAATACTCTACAAGATCTCTCTGGGAAGAAAATGACATGTTCGCATTAATACATGCCGCATCCACCATTTGCATAAATTGCTCGCCTGTAATTTTTCTCATTTTATACGCTCCTCTTGTTTTAATTTAAAAGCATAAGATGTATTGAGGTGTTTTTCGAACTTATATTACTATTCGTAGCGCTGATGTCTTTTCATGCATGTTAGACTAGAATCAGACGTCCAGTTAAAAATCATTTGAAAACGGGTTCCCCTTCTACTTCATCTGCCAACGAATGCCTCGGTAGCGAATTAAGAACACCAATGACCGTACTGCCCAATCCAAAGTCATAGCAATCCACACGCCAAGCACACCTATCTCTAGCTTATATATAAGCAGAAAACTTAACCCCACTCGAAACACCCACATGGACAGCATAGACACCACCATGCAAAACGCGGTGTCACTGGAGGCCCGCAAAGTGCATGGTAGGATAAAAGATAGAGGCCAAATCAGCATTACACAGACACCGTAATAGAGTATCACCTGTTTTGCCAGCAAGGCGGTCTCAAGCTGTAACTGGTAAGCAGAAATGAGCCCCGGGAGCAATAGATACAGCAGGAAGCACATAATCCAGTTTCCAATATAGGTCATTATTATCAGCTTCTGTGTATAGTAGCGTACTTGGCGATAGTCCCCAGCACCCACGCACTGGGCAGTTACAGCTGACAGAACATACCCCATAGCATTGCCTGCAAGGATGGGGAAAATACTCACACTGTTTCCTACTGCGTTAGCGGTAATAGACGCAGTGCCGAGACGGGACACTAAACTGAGTACTAGAATTTTGCCTAACTGGAACATACTATTCTCAAAGCTGTAAGGGACACCAACATGGAGAATCTCTTTAATCAGACCATGGTTCGGTCTGAACTGACTTAGATTGCGGATATGAAGAGTCTTGCTAGTATCCCTTAGCAGATACACCATCCAGCAGGCGGCAAAGGCTCGGGAGATAAGACTTGGAACTGCAGCTCCTTCAATGCCCCAATTCAAGCCATAGAGCAGAGCAGCATTTCCCACCACATTGAGTCCGTTCATGGCTAAGGATATTATCATAGGCGTTTGAGAATCTCCCATGCACCGGTGGACAGCTGCCCCAGCGTCATACAAAGCCATGAAAGGAATGGAGGCAGTAACAATCATTAGATAGGTGTCGCAGTTGGTCATGACATCCGAATTTATTTCACCGAACACTACGTGTAAGATGAAACCTTTGCACAAATAAAGAACCGTCATCAGAGAGGTGGACACCACGAAAGATACCAATATCAACTGCGCAGCGGTTCGGCACCCCTCCTCCTGATTTTTCTGTCCTAGATACTGGCCAGCTACGATGGCACCGCCGGTGGCCAAGGCGGTGAAAGCATTTATCACCAGTACCATGATAGTGTCAATTAGGGAAACGGCAGATACTGCAGCCTCCCCTACGGAAGCCACCATCACCGAATCAGCGAGACCTACTGCTATTGCTAAAAACTGCTCAAATATCAAAGGCCAAATCATCTTGAGCAAAGCCCGGTTGTTAAATAGAAAGTCGGATGTATTGATTTTCTCCCTCATATTCCCACCGGACCCTCCACGCTGAAGAGATTACACTATACCGTTTTCTATTCTTAAAAAGAAGGAAGAATATGTCTTACAACCCTTCATCGCCTAGATTATACTCAACTATTTTTTAATTAGTGGCAATAGTTCTTTAATTGGAGTTTTCGCATCAAACAGAAATTCGAACATCTCTTGTATGTAGGTAGCCGAAGAATAAAAAAGGGGATAGACTGTCTAATTATCGAAGAACTCTGCCGGTTCCATCACCGCCAGCGAGCTTCTCCACATCAGAAACACTGACACGGTTAAAGTCGCCGATGATGGAGTGTTTCAGGCAGGAAGCAGCCACGGCAAACTCCAGCGCCTGTTGTTTATTCTCGTAGGTATTCAGACCGTAGATCAAGCCACCAGCGAAACTGTCCCCGCCCCCGACGCGGTCGATGATGTCGCGGATCTCGTATTTCTTGGAGATATAGAAATTCTTGCCGTCGTTGAGGCAAGCGGTCCATCCGTTCCAGTCGGCGCTGTGGCTCTCCCGCAGGGTGATGGCGATCATCTTCATGTGGGGATACGCCTCCAGCACCTTGTCACCCAAGGCCTTGTATTTTGCTCGATCCAATTCACCAGACTCTACATCCACGTCCACGGTAATCTCCAGAGACTTCTGGACATCCTCCTCGTTGGCAATGGCCACATCAACATACTTGGCCAGCTCACGCATCACCTCAGCGGCCTTCTTGCCGTACTTCCACAGGTTCTTGCGGTAATTCAAATCGCAGGAGACCGTGATCCCCTTCTCCTTGGCGACCTTCACGGATTCCAAACTCAGTTCCATCGCACTCTCGCTGATGGCGGGGGTGATGCCGGTGATGTGGAACCAATCGACACCCTCGAACACCTTATCCCAGTCGATGTCACCGGGTTTGGCCAGCGCGATGGCAGAATAGGCGCGGTCATAGACCACCTTGCTGGGCAGCTGATTGGCGCCGTTCTCCAGGAAGTAGATGCCCATCCGGCCGGGGCCACGCTGCACCTTGCTCACATCCACACCAAAACGGCGCAGTTCCTTGACGCACTCATCACCGATGGCATTGTCTGGCAGGACCGTGCAGTACTGGGCGTCCATGCCATAGTTGGCCAAGGACACCGCCACATTGGCCTCGCCGCCACCAAAGGTGGCCTCCATCATGTTGCTCTGGAAGAAACGCTCATGGCCGGGAGCACGCAGACGCAGCATGATCTCACCAAATGTTAAAACCTTCATTGTTATTACTCCTTATTTCTGTAACAGGTGGATAGCAAAGCCGCCAATTTCATCCTTCAGGTACACCGCGATCATCCGATCACCCTTATACTTGGTGGTCTCCATGTCTACCTGGAAGCCCTTCTTCTCCAGATCGGCAATGGCGATATCAATCTGGTTCGTGCGTACAGCCAAGTGTCCCTGCTTGCCCAGATACTGACTCTTCATCACCTCGATGCCGGTGGAAGCAAAAACAGAGCTGTTGCCATCCTTCGCGGCAAAGCCAAATGCGGCACCGAACTCATCCGCCACGTCTTGAGCCGCAGCATTATCCTCGGTATTGATGCCCACATGGGCTACCTCGTAGCCCAACAAGTTTCGACGGGACTCGACGCACAGGGAGGTGATCTTTTCGAAGTTGCCGGCAGCGATATCGGCCTTGGGACAGACCCAGCTGCCGCCCACGGCGTGGATGAAGGGGGCAGAGATATACTCGCCCACATTCTGGGCATTGACGCCGCCTGTAGGAATGAACTTGATCCCGCCAAAGGGGCCGGACAGAGCCTTCATGGCACTCAGGCCACCGTAGACATTGGAAGGGAAGAATTTAACCACGTTCAGTCCCAGTTTCATAGCGGCCATGATCTCGCTGGGGGTGACGCAACCTGGGGTGATGGCCACGCCGTTGTCGACACACCACTTTACGACCTCCGCATCAAAGCCGGGAGAGACGATGAATTTGGCCCCCATCTCCACCGCCTTCTGACACTGCTCCAGCGTGATGACCGTACCGGCGCCCACCAGCATGTCTGGACAGTTGTCCGCCACCGCCTTGATGGCATCGGGCGCAGCTGCCGTACGGAACGTGATCTCCATTACGTCAATCCCACCCGCCATGAGTGCTTGCGCAGTGGGCACCGCATCCTTAGCGTTGTCAATCACAACTACAGGGACGATTCCAGTGTTGCTTAATTTCTTCAAAATATCCATATGGTCTTTTAGTACCTCCACGTCTTCGTTCAATCAGAACAAACGTCTTAAAATATGATTTATTAGAATCATTTTAATAGCCTTGGTTATTCTATTACCTTGTTAACATGAAACTTCATGTTTTTGTAAATTTCTGAAAATATTACGCCTAGCGCATAAGCCCCTGCATCCGGATAACCCAAGCTACGCTCACCAACAGTGCCTGCACGCCCCATACGAGCCACAATTTTTTCTGTAGCTTTAGCACCATCAACAGCCGCCTTAGCGCCTGCCTTGAAAGCGTCGATAAAACTGGCCCCATTCTTACCAGACTCGGTCCAGGCATCTGCGCAGGGAACTAAAGCGTCAATCAGGGTCTTGTCGCCAACAGCAGCGCCTCTACCGAAAGAACGATCTCCGGTAGCTTGGATTCCCTTCACTGCCGCCTGCATCATATCTGCAAAGTCTGCAACAGTTAGGCTATCTTTTCCGACAATGGCCTTGCTCGCAGCACGAAATGCAGAACCCCAAATTGGACCAGATGCACCGCCACAATGCTCCATGATAACCATCGAGCATGCATGGAGGAAAGTACTCATATCGGTCGCATTTGTACTGATTTCTTTCCATTCTCGTTTAAGCTGTCTAAAGCCCTTTGCGACACTCATTCTGAAGTCACCGTCGCCCGCGTGAGAATCGAGCTTGCAAAAAGGAACCTCATTCTCAATGATACACGCGCTCATTGCGTCAACAAGATACTTCAAATTGTTGAGGTTTAGTTTACCTTCAATAGCCGCATAATCAACGGGAGTCTCAATACCATAGCAAACATCATCGTCTGTAGTACTCGCTTTGAAGTATTCGGCAAACGTAATGGCATCAACAGCACCGCTGACTTTGAATGCCGCGGTATCAGCAGGTTCGTTCAGCAGAGCATCTATCTCGGCATCCAGCTTAAGAATAGATAGGCTTGCGCCAGCCATATCGATACTGGTCATGTAGTTGCCGACAAAGACGCGAGCGACATCTATATTTTTTGCCGCCAGCTTTTTCGCAACATCATAGTAAAAGAGGTAAAGCTCCATAAGGGGAGTGGCGCCAAAACCATTAACAAGCACTGCAACGCGATCTTTTTCTGTGAGTTCCAACTCTTTTGCTAGAGCATCGACCATAGTATCAGCCAGCTGAGCAGATGTCTTCAAAGGCTCACGGTTGATGCCAGGCTCTCCATGGATTCCGACACCGTACTCCATCTCGTCTCCGCTAAGTTCAAACGTCGGGGTTCCCTTTGCAGGAACAATACATGAAGTAAGTGCAAAACCAATGCTCTTTACATTGGCAATAACCTTCTCTGCAAAACAGGCCCTCCGCCTCCATTTAGCAGGACGGAGGGCCTTGATACCTGCAGAATTACCAGGTTTCCATTTCCTCTTTGCTTATATTTTTCTTAATAACGAATCCACAGGAAACCTCGTCTTTTCCAATATTCATATCTCCCATACCAGTTAAGACAAGACCGCCATCTACTGTGAGATTGGCCCCAGTAACATATGTAGCTTCATTAGAGGCCAGCCACAAGACTGCATTTGCAACATCGCGAGGTGTTCCCTGCCTAGAGATTGGAAGCTTTTTCCCAAACTCTTCTCGATGGGCAGCATCTTCTTCACTTAACCCATCTCTTTCGATTTCTCCAGGCATAATACAATTGATTCGAATTCCATACGGAGCCGCATCAAGTGCAACGTTCTCACTGCTTCGCATAATTGCGGCCTTTATGCCACCATACAGGGAAAATTTTTGATGAGAACAAATTGAAGATTCGGATGCAATGTTCACAATATTCCCTGTTGTTCCCGTTTTAATCCAATACCTAATCGCATCCCGCATAATAATCATATAGCCGCGATAATTAATTGCCGTAAGCGTATCAATTTGCTCGGGTGTTAGGGAAAAAACATAATCAATTGGTTCCAACACGGCTGCATTATTGACAACCAAATCCAATCGGCCAAGCACGGAAGCTGCCTTTTTAACAACTGCACAAGTCTCTTCTTGATTTTTGAAGTTTGCTTTATAAATACAACATTTTCTTCCATGAGACAAAATCTTTTCTTGTACTTCTAAGGCATTTTCTTTGTCGTAATAGTATGTAAAAAAAACATCGTAACCCGCCTCAGCCAAGCGGATTGCAATTCCGCGCCCAATGCCGCGCTCGGCTCCCGTTACAAGAGCCGCTTTTCCTTTCTCATCATAAAAAACCATAACGACTCCTATTACTTAATTTTTTTAAATTTCGCCGCCATATCAAAATACATCCGCTCCATAAGTACTGTATCCACACCATATATAAGAATTGGGGTCTGGCGGCGCTTTACTCCTTCAAGTTGATCGTCATTATCAATATAATCCCACATCAACTTGCCTTTTCTCTTCGCAGCTTCACTGATTTTTTCTCTCGCAGCATTAACGAGTTCGCTGTTATCATCTTCTATCCCCATAGCAATTGCATAGTCTTGATGCCCAAAGCCGACAACATCAATACCTTCCACGTCGAGTATTTCCTCGATATTTTCAACGCCTTCTGGAGTTTCAATGATGGCCCAAAGCATTGTTTCTTCATTGACTTCCTTTGCCGCTTGCTTAACATTCAGTGTTCCGCCTGGACGGGGCCAAATTTCTGGGAAGGAGCGATCACAAGTAGACATTCCCCTCTTTCCCAGTGGGGGGTACTTTGCCGCCTGAACGATTTTTTTAGCCGCTTCAGCATTAGGAACAGAAGGAACCATAATCATGTTTGCTCCGCAAATAATAGCCTTAATGATTTCATTAACGGGGGGCTCATCTCCAAAACATTGTTCAGTTCGATATACAACTGACATATCAAAAATTTCAGCAGTACGAATAATATTTTCTACATTATCCCAATTTCTTCCAACGTGTTCATGCTCAATATGGACAAAATCAAATCCTGCAAAACCCATCAGTTCTACGCAGCGAGGATCCTTTAGCCACATCTCTACGCCCATTATCTTTTCGCCACGCATAAGTTTCTCTTTTGCGTAATTTTTTCTTGCATACATATTTATTTACCTACCTTTTTATTTACCTACCTTAATAAATTCCTGTAAGCATTCAACAAATGTCTAACTTCTTATTGATAAAACACTACTGCTACCAGATTGATTGGCTCATCACCGATTGTCTCCAAGCCATGTCCCTCTCCGGCTCCAGTGAACAAAACATCACCTGGACCAACCTCTTTTATGGTTCCGTTATCATTGAATTTTCCATGTCCGCTTACGATGTAATACGTCTCAGATTCTCCCTCATGGATATGGTATCCAATTGCACTATTGGGATATACTGTTGTATGCGCAAACAGCCTGGCTTTTTGATAAGTTTCATCTGGTCCATTCAGAATACTTCGAACAAAAATTGCGCCACCCCCATCAAAGGGACCGGGCATTAATTCTGTCTTTTTCTCATGACTTTTTCGAAGCATAGATTATCTCCTTTTCCTTAGACAAATACTTAACTTTCTTTTCAAGTTTTTTTTGCAGCTCTGCCTTCCGTTTTTTGGATTGCCTTTTAGCAGGATATCCTATCGCCAAAACTGCAAAAGGTACAGTTTTATCGTCGCATCCTAAAAAAAGTGAAAGCCGGTTCACTCGTTCTACATCAGGATAAAAACCCAGCCAGACGCCAGCAAGATTTTCTTCCACCGTCTGTAATAACATATTTTCACAACATGCTGCTAAATCTAATGCACCCCAACGCGTACCGTTGTTATCCACAAATTCCTCGTCTGTCTGTAAGCATGGCACTATTAAAAGTTTTGCCGTTTTCGCTGGACTGGAATATTTACTCATCTTTGCAATTTGCGCCTGATCCTCTGTGTCATCAATAACATAAAAACTCCATGGCATTTTTGCAAAAGCCGAAGGGGCGGCCATCCCTGCCAAAAGAATCCTGTTAATTTTTTCTTTTTCTATGTCTTGTTCTGTAAATCTTCGAACGGAGCGTCTTAACAAAATACATTCATCTAAATAGTTCATACTCACTCGTTGCGCATAAATTTTTTAAAGGAACTCATATTCTCATATAACTTCTCCAAATAAAGATTCATATCGACACCAAAATCGACAATTCGAGTACCCATTTTTTTGACACGATTTAGTTCCTCGGCGCTATCAATATAATCCCAAGTCAATTTGTTATGCCGCTTGGCAGCTTCCCACACTCGTTCCCTAGCTTCATCACCTGCAAGGCTGTGATCACTGGAAAGTCTTGCTGCGATAGCATAATCTTGATGGCCAAAGCCCAATACATCAATACCTTCCACACTAGCGATTTCCTCAACATTTTTAACACCTTCCGGAGTTTCAATAATGCAATAGATCAAAGTCTCTGCATTTACTTCATCACAGGCCTGATTTACATCCAGCGGCACTCCAGGTGCAGGCCAAACCTTCGGGAAGGTTAAGTCACATGTCGCAAGGCCTCTCTCGCCAAGAGGAGCAAATCGAGCTGCCTGAACAATTTTTCTCGCAGCCTCCGCCGTTTCAACTGTTGGTATCATGATGCACTGCACGCCACAATCAAGTGCTTTAATAATCTCGTTGACTGGAGGCTGATTGTTAATGCATTGTTCCGTGCGATAAAGTGGTGTAACACCTGCGGCATGTGCGGCACGAACTGTAGCTTCCAAATTAGAATAGTCACGAGCCACATGCTCATTCTCAATATGAACAAAGTCAAATCCTGCAAAACCAATTAGATCAATAATACGAGGATCACGCATCCATGTTTCGGTTCCTAATACCATTTTCCCTTGCATCAACTTTTCTTTCAAAAGATTCTTTCTAGCATACATAACCTATTCTCCTTTACTATTTGATAAAAGTAACTTCTACTCCTGGATTTTGATTTTGAAATTTCGCTATATAATCTTTTCTGGAAGGCACAAAGATATCAATTGCTTTGCAATCTACATCGCGAATAAATGCACCATGAGGCACATTAGAGGGCAGATGAATAGCATCTCCTTTACCAACCCTATAAATTCTACCATCAATAATTTCATCACAATAACCGTCAATGACAATCATAAATTGTTCATTTTCATGCGTATGCACGTCAAAAAAACTGTTCGCCTTCATCGTCAAAAAACTAACGGTCAAATTTTCTGTATTGATAAGATGGCTAAAAGATCCTTCGACCAATTCTGTCAGCGGAATTTGCTCATATGGGCGTACAACATATTGTTTTCGATCGCATTCTGTAGCAATTTTAAAGTCTTTTTCGTTCATGTTCTTTCCCTTTCTCAGCAATAAAATAAGCTTGAACCATTTACGCTATTCTCGGCAAGATAAAGTCTATGCCTTCCTGCATCAGTAATAAGTGCCGTTTTGGGATTGGACATGCTAAATGCAATATTTGTCGGGCTACCCTCCTCAATGTGGTAATTGCCAATCAATTCACCGTTAGGGTTGAGAACCACAATATCTCCCTGACCAACAACACCAACATAAAGATTACCTTCATCATCTACAGCCATGCCGTCCGGTCCCACCAAAGCGCCTGCACCCAGTGTGTCCAAACGGTTTACATTGGCAAAAAACTTTCGCTCCCATTCACCAACATGATAACGATAAATATTACCAGTAACCGTCTCGGCCACATAGAGAACACTTCCTGTAGGGTCAAAGGCAATCCCGTTTGTCAGTTTCAGTCCACGATCCAGCACCTCGCATTCCCAGTTTGACGGATCAATCTTATACAGCTTCCCGTCATAGGACATCGTCATCATAGAGTGCAAATCATCGGGGTCATACTCACCTAAAATCATGCCAGAGTCCGTCATATACAGCATACCGTCTTTTCCAAAACAAAGGTCATTTGGTAACATAAACGGATCCTGTTCCGTTCCTGTGGTGAGAATGGTTCTATCTCCTTCCGTAGTAATCTGAATAAGCGCCCGTTGTTTGGCGTCTGCCACATAAATATTACCCTGAGCATCCACAGCCAGGCCATTCGGTGCGGCAGTATTAGCAACGATTTTTCGCTGCTTGCCATCAGCAGAAATCCACATGATGTTGGACATTTTGGTTTCCACAAACAGCCAAGAACCGTCTGGCAAACTTACCGGTCCTTCCGGAGTAATTGTGTTATTTGCAAAATAACAAACCTTCATCGTAGTACTAATCTCCTTCCGTTCTTTTGATCAGATTTAAGATGTTTTACAGTCAATGCTATGCTCGAATTATCCCAATTAAGTCGTCTACTCCCTTTTTTAGCAAAGTAGTATCGGAATTAATATAAAGGCAATTAATTCCCGACTGTCTGGCCTCGTCCAACGCAATTTGATTTGGCGTCTTATCCAATGCTGATTTACCCGAAGCAATCACCCTGCGGTAAATTTCACGTTTGATTTCTATTATCTCCGGATGATTTGTCTCTCCTGGAACACCAAAAGCAAAGGTTAAATCCATTGTTCCGACAGAAACAAAATCCAGTTCTGAAATTGCAAGGATTTGATCCAGGTCAGCAATTGCGCTCTTCGTCTCGATAATTGCACCAATTACTGTTTTGTCATTCATAATCTGAGGATATTGTTGAGGAAGCGCGTTAAAATACCCATACCTTCCAGCTCGGGAATCCGTACTTGCACCTCTTGTTCCGATAGGAGGATACTTCACCGCCTCAACCAATTTGCGCACTTGATTGCTATCAACCGCATCGGCCAGCAGGATACCTGATGCACCTAAATCTAACACTCTGCCTATAAGGCCGTGTTCCGAATCAGTAACTCGAATCAAGCATTCGGCTCCATAAAGCTCTGCGGCACGCACAATGTTCTGAACCGTTTGGAGGTCAAATACATAGTGCTCCATGTCGATTACAAACATCTCCACGCCGGACAACGCCATAATCTCAGCAACTGCCGGATCTGGAATCCGCAAAAAAGCGCAGACAACTTCATCTCGATCTCGCAGTTTTCGTTTTAGCCCCTTTTTCATTCGTTTCCTCCAATTTCCGTCCAGCAGACACACGCAGGAGCGGGTACTATCTGCCGATCAACGACTTCGCTCAAATTCCCAGTCTGTCGATCCCTCATTAAAACACAAACTTCATTGGAGTCCTTATTTGCCACAAATATTGTTGATTCCTCAGGTCCAAAACAAATATGCCGAGGGCCTTTGCCTCCAGTAGAATAATGCCCACTAAGCTCCAGTCTCCCTGTATCGCTATCAACACAAAACCCAGTAATGGTATCAAGGCCTCTATTGGATATGTACAAATGCTTTCCGTCACTGGAGCAAATTATCTCCGCTGCGTGGCTTACGCCACGAAAGTTTTCCGGTAACACGGAAATCCTTTGCACTTCCGTTAAGCATTTTGTCTCATGCGAAAAAGAGTAGACATAAATTTGATTTCCGATTTCTGTAAGCAGGTATAGAAATTTGCCATTTGGATGAAAAGTCATATGACGCGGTCCATCTCCTGGTTCCACAGACACGCTAGGCTGTGTTGCGTTGGCGACCAACTTGCCTAAATTACGATCAATGCGGTAACTCATAATCTTATCGATTCCCAAATCCGCTACGTAGAGCCCGTCGCCATCCGGTGTCTGGCAACATGAATGAGCTCGCGGTGCATCTTGACGAATAGGAACAATACTTCTACCATAGTGCTGTACTACGTCGGTCAGTGCTAAGCAGCCACTCGTATCGCTTTTCGCCACCATGACATTGCCACTAGCATAGACTGCGCCGAATACATAGGGGCCAAATCGGTCGACACAGATATGGGCACATTTAGCACCGTTTGTTCTGACACTACTTACAAAACGCAAACCACCGTCAGGCTCAATTGCAAAAGACCTGATGGTTCCAAAATCCTTTCGCTCGTTTTCGGCATATAAAATTCCGTCGCGAATAGCTAAAAAACCCGGATCAATCTCGCCTTTACCGTACACACCCAAAGGTGATAGCTGTTCTCCACTCCCAGAAATACGGAATGCATAGATTCCTTTACTACCTGTGGGCGATGAGTCACTGTGTTCGCCTCCGGTATAAGTTCCAACAAATAAAACTCGTTCCATACTCACAACACCGCACCATCTACGCTATGCATTTAATATTGATCCGCCCAGGACCACTCCGAGCGGCGCTTAATGTATCCCCAAGTATAGGCATCTGTACCCGGCTCGCCAACACTCTCTGGGAAACCAGGAATAGTAAGAGCCCCATCTACTAGCAGTACGGAACCCGTAATATACGAAGCCTTTTCAGAAGCTAAAAAGGCAACTGCTTCTGCAATATCATTCGGAACGCCCTTGCGTCCAAGAGGGATTCGCTGTGCAAATTCTTCCTTAGCTTTGACAATTTCTTCACGCATACCTGCTTGCAATAACTCCTCATTTGTTCGAACTGCAATTGCACCAGGTTCAACCGCGTTTACACGAATACCAAACGGAGCCAGATCCAAGCAAAAACATTTCATCATCTGATTAATGCCCGCTTTAAACCCGCTGTATAGACCTGCATTTGGCATGGGACGCTCTGCCCGCATTGAAGAGATCATAATAATATTTCCCTTGATTTCATGCTTTGCCATATACCGAGCAGCCTCTCGTGTGCATAATATTACAGCACGTAAATCAGCACGCATCAGCATATCCAATTCTTCCGTTTCAATATCCAGAATGCTTCCACCCAGGCCTGGGTGGATAGCATTGTTAACCAACAGATCCACTCCACCAAGGGATTCGATGGCTTCATGAATGAACTTTTCAGCCACGCCTTCTTCTTCCATAACTGCATGAAAAATATGACAGGTTCGGTCATATCTCTCCTTAACCTGTGCGGCAACCGCTTCTGCCGCATCTTTTTTAGAAGCATAACTAATTGCTAAATCATAGCCTTCTTCAGCCAGCTTCAGCGCAATACCGGCGCCGATACCACGGCTACCACCAGTTACAATGGCTTTTTTGTTATAACCCATAACTTCTCTCCTTTTTGAATTGATGAATTTAACTCCGCTCGTTCTTTTTGAACAAATTCTTGATGCCTATCCCATGTTCACCTACAGCCTGGAACCACAGCACGAGTAAAAGTACGATGCCAATAATAGCGCGTTCCCAATAGACACTTAAAAATGTTTGGAGTTTGAAAATATTTGCAACAGTCGAAATGACTAAAGCTCCCATTACTACACCTGTTAACTTGCCGCGGCCGCCGCTCATCATAGTTCCTCCAATTACTACAGAGGCAATGGCTAGCATGTCATAGCCATCGCCGCCCGCTGTAACAGCGGCGCCTGTACGCGCTGCTACATTGATGCCAGCAATCGTGGCAAGAACGGAACAAATGATGTGGGCAACAAATTTAGTTCGTACTACATTTACGCCCATCATTCGCGCAGCCTCCTCATTGCCTCCAACAGCATAAACATTTCGCACCAATGGAATCCGTTTAATAGAAAAAAAGCAAATTACAAATATTACAACAAAAAAAGCTAAACTAAATGGAATCACACCAAATATATCACCGAAACCAAGATAAGAAAACGCTTCATGACTGACCAATGGTTTATATGTTGACCCTCCAGTCAGTACGAGCACAATACCTTTAACAAGCATCTGAGTCGAATAAGTTGCCATCATAGGTGGAAAGTTAACTTTTGTGATCAGTGTTGCATTTATAGCTCCAATCAAAACCCCAAATGCAAGCGGTACCAAAATAGCCAAAGCTAATGAAATATGTACAAACCGCATCGCCAAAAAGGCCCCCATAACCATAACAGAGGAAACGCTCAAATCTATAGAACCACTGATAATAACAAAAGCCATGCCCAATGCTATAATTGCATTTGTTACGAATTGGCGAACGATATTATAGGCATTATCCACTGTAGCAAATTGTGAGGAATTGACGAGAACTCCAATAATGACCGTAACGATCAAGGCCATCTCAGCAGAACTAATATTAAATCTGCGAGGAATAGTTTTATTGTTCATTTCTTGCCTCCATTCCCATTTTTTCGTAGGTTCTGCACAACAACTGCCACAATGATTACAAAAGCAGAAACTACATAAGACCACTGCTCAGGAATGTTATTCATATTAATCATAATAATAATGACGCGCAGAATAAAAACGCCGAAAACGGTTCCGATGATATTAGCTCGACCACCAGAAATCGGTGTGCCACCAATGACTGTTGCTGCAATTGCATCCATTTCATAACCCAAACCAAGCGCCATTGGGTCTGCACTGGACACAGCTGCTGAATCAAAGATCCCACCAAATGCTGCTAAAACATTGCAAATAATGTATGCAAGACTTAAATTTTTCACAACTTTTATGCCTGCTGCTCTAGCAGCCAGAGCATTATCACCACAAGCTTCAATATAAATTCCAAAGGGCGTTTTCTTCACCAAAAAAAGCCCAATCAGTATAGGAATTAGAATAATGGCAAAATGAATCGGAACTACATCGAAAAATTTAAAGAAAACAAAATCCTTCAGAAAATCATTCCGAATGCGAACGATTCTTCCTCCTGTTAATACCTTTGCCAATGAACGAAGGATATACATGATTGTCATAGTCGCAATCATAGGTTGAATCTTGAACTTGGAAACATTCAACCCATTAATTAATCCAATCAAGATTGCTGAAACAATCGCAACTGTGAATGCAAGGAACAACGAATCTGTCGCCTCCAAAACAACAGCGAAAAGCATAGCATTCCAGCAATATCCACTACCCACAGAAATATCAATTGCGCCCGCAGAAATGACCATCGTCATACCAATTGCGATTAACACGGTTGATGTACTTTGTGTAAAGATATTGCGAATTGTAAACCACGAAGCAAAATTAGGAGTGAAAAAACAGTTAAAAATGAAAACTATCAGGAAGGCAACCGGCGCCATCCACGTCTCAAGAACGTAGTAGTTTTTAGTCAAAAGCTTGCTACTATTTTTATTCATCCAGCTACCTCCACGTTCTGATGTGGTGTGTTAGCAATCATCTGCATGATGTTATCTTGACTGATATCAGTACCCGCAAGATTACCAATTGTAACCCCTTCACGAAAAACCGTTACACGGTCACAAAGACGAACAATCTCACTAATATCAGACGAGATAAAAATTACACTAATCCCTAAATCCGCCACTTCTCGAATCAACTTCATAATTTCTTGCTTAGCACCAACATCAATACCTCTAGTTGGTTCATCTAAAATTAACACATCCGGTAATGTCGCCAAACTTCTAGCTAAAAGCACTTTTTGCTGGTTTCCTCCTGAGAGCAATTTAATTCTTTGCTCAGCAGAAGGCGTTTTAATGCTAAATTTTTCAATATATTGATTGACTAAATCAGATATTTTTCTATTGTCAATAACGCCCATTTTGGTAATCGCCCGCATATTGCTAATGATCAAATTGTTTTTTACGGACATATTGGGAATAATGCCATCCACCCGGCGGTTTTCCGTACAGCAACTAATTTTTTTCATTACAGCTTTTACAGGGCTGTTTATTACAGTCTTCTTTCCATGCAAAAATACCTCTCCGCTCTCAATCTTGCGAAGACCATATATTGCTTGTGTAGTTTCAGAACGGCCCGACCCAAGTAAGCCAGCAATGCCCAAAATTTCTCCGCGGTATAGCTTTAGGGAGATATCTACAACGCGTGGCATACTTTTAACGTTCCGTAATTCCAGAATAGGCGTTTCGTTCTCACGATCAATGTTATATGTTCTGTCGCTTTTCGCATCTTCGTTGATCTCGCGGCCTACCATTAACGAAACAAGTTGATGTCTATTTAAATCTTTAGCATCGAATGTACCAAGACACTTTCCATCTTTTAAAACGGTTATAGAATCGCAAATCTGGTAAATTTCTTCCATTCTATGGGTGACAAAAATCATCGAAACCCCTTGTTTTTTCAGATTTTTGATGATTGAGAAAATCATTTCAACCTCATTCTTATCCAGGGAAGAGGTTGGTTCATCCATAATTAGCAGCTTACAGTCTTTACGTAATGCGATCGCAATCGAAACCATTTGCTGAGCTGCTGCTCCCAGCTTGCACAACTCAATGTGGGGATCAATATTGATTTCTAACCTTTGAAATAGCCGACTAGCTTCTTCGTAGAGTTTTTTCCAATCGATTCCGCATTTGGTCATAGGATAATCGCCTAGAAAGAGATTTTCCGCAACACTTAAATATGGAATCAAATTTAATTCTTGATAGACAGAACGAATACCGGACTGCTGCGCCTCCGCAGTAGATATAAATTTAACAGGTGCACCGTCAAAAACAATTTCACCCTCTTCATGACTATAAACACCAGTTAATATTTTGATGATTGTAGATTTTCCCGCTCCGTTTTCTCCACTTAACGCCCGAACCTCGCCTTTTTTTATGTTAAAAGAAACTTCATCAAGCGCTTTAACTCCCGGGAATTGCTTGCTTAGATTTTTAATTTCTAAAATATTTTCTGTTATATTCATCTATTAACTCCTCGTGATATCATGCATCCACACAATCCTTGGTGTTATTTAGGAAGTCTATTTGATATAAGTTGTGTATTTTCCGACCATTAACCCACATGTTAAGTATGTACAAATAATTATATGCGGCACTATATGGCACAAAAAAATAAAAATGTGAACTGAATCAAATCATCTAGGTCTTTTCACAGTTGTTTTAATTTTGACGTGTCGCTTCCATTTAAGCACACACAGCAAGCTATAAAGGTTATTTACTTTATTTTTTTGAGTAGTCATCCGGTGCACAAAGTGTACCGGATGACTACTTGTGTTCTCATGTAAACTAATTTAAATTTCTAGTTATCAGAACAAAATTCTACCGCTATCGTATTCTTCCTGAGCGTTGGTCGCATCAACCATTCTCAACTCCATGCCTACATAGGAACCAATTTCCTCGCCATTGATGTACTTAACATACTCTTTGTAAATAGCAGCGGGCAGCGTAGAAGGATCAATAACAACACATGCGCTGAGATCGCCGTCGATGATCGCTTCGCACATTTCATAAGACAAGTCAATGCCAATAATCATGACATCTTCGCCAGGATTCAGACCAAATTCCTTAACGCCGGCCATTGCACCAAGCGTCATTTCGTCGTTGTGTGTATAAATCACATTGACCTCACCATTCGTTGACTGCAAAACATTAACAGTCATCTGCTGTGCGGTGACACGGCTGCATTCTGCACACTGTGTTGAAACAAACTCATGCTCCGGGAAATTTTTGACCAATGCATCCTCGAAACCAGAGCCACGATCAAGAGACCATTGCTGAGACATGGAACCCGTCAGGTGGAGAATCTTCATTTTCTCTCCCTTAAAGTTATCGGCCGCCCATTCGCCAGCAACATATCCCTGGTCATAGCAATTACCGTTTGCCAGGAACAAATAGTCCTCACCGGGGGTATAACCGGGCACATCAGTGTTCATAATGACAACGTCCACACCAGCCTTATTGGCCAGTTCGAACAACGTATCACATGCCTGAGAATTAACCGGATAAATGATCAGCAGCTGAATTCCCATATTCAGCAAGTCTTCTACATCACCAACCTGCTTCTCAACGTTGTTATCAGCGTTGATTATAGTAACATCAAAACCGGCTTCAGTCCCATACTCTTTTAGGAACTCAGCCTGTGCAACATTAAAGGGCACACTGATTTCACAATAAGAAATACCAACCTTAGCAACATCTGAATCAGCGGGAGTAGTATCTGTAGTATCTGTGGAAGTTGCGTTTGAGGGAGTTGTGTTTGAGGTAGTATCTGTGGAAGTTGCGTTTGGGGGAGTTGTGTTTGAGGTTGTGGGTCCACATGCTACAAGTGAGATAAGCATGGCAACCGCAATAAGAATAGTACCGATTCTTTTCATTATTTCCTCCGTTTTTAAAATTTATTTAACCATCTGCAATCGCAGTTGATTATTCACCATTTTTCTAGTTCTTCTTTTGTAAAAATTCGACGGGTACATAAGCCGTAACGTTCCTCGTTTGCTTCAACCTTCATATCTGTGAGACCAGGTAATGTTATGCCACCATCTACAGGTAAATTTACACCTGTTACATATGCGGCTTCATCGGAAGCAAGCCAGACAACAGCATTACCAATTTCTCTGATGTCACCCTGACGTCGGAGAGGAATATATTCTTTTGCCCAATTCTCTCGATATTCAACCTCTTCTTTAGATATTCCTAATTTTTGTGCAACCTCCATCGGTAGCGTATTAATTGCTCCCGGCAAAATACAATTTATACGAATGCCATATGGAGCCGCATCTAAGGCAGCATTTGCACTGCTACGCAGAATTGCTGCCTTAATTCCACCATAAAGGGAAAACTTTTGATGAGAACTGATTGCGCTTTCGGAGGAAATGTTGACAATACAACCTTTCTCTTCGTTTTTAATCCAGTAACGAATTGCGTCCCGCATCATTAGCATATAGGCGCGATAATTAACAGTCAGCACCTCATCAATATGCTCGGCAGACAAATCGAACTGTGAAGTCCGTGGAGGCATAATCGCTGCATTATTGACAACAAGATCTAATCGCCCCATCTTTCTAGTGGCTTCCCCCACAATCGCCTCTACTTCTTCTGCTTTACGGAAATCTGCTTCACAATACTTGCAGGTCACGCCGTATGCTTCTATCTGTTTTTTTACCATTTCCGCATCATCTTGAGCAAAATAGTAAGTAAAAAACACATGATATCCAGCTTCTGCAAGCCGAATTGCAATTCCCTTTCCGATTCCTCTTTCTGCTCCTGTAACAATTGCCACTTTTTTGTTGTTCATTGGTTTTATCCCCTAAAATGTGATTTTTTATATTCACTCAGCTCCTAAAATAACCTTAATCAGGATATATAAGGTGAGTAATTTTCAATTTTTTACATAAAACACTTTAAAGCCTCTTGACATTAATTTTAGATTTTGTTAAAATATAAAAAGGCCGAGTTAATGTGCGTAGCAGCTCAATAACATGGCACACGCCACCGAACTAGGACCAATAGTTCGGTGGCTTTCTTTCTAAGTACATTTATGAGCAATCTGGGACCAACAGGTTACTCCATACTTAGTTCAGTCGCCACACATCACAATATTAAATGGCATCAGTTTTCGTGTGGAAAGCATTTCTGGATGATCTAAACGGTTTAACAAGAGTTGCGTTGCTGTTTTCCCCATATCGTAGGGAGACCTCTCCAGATAATTACATTTTAGTTTTAGCATTTCAATAAAATCAACTTTGTCAAATGCCATACAAGCAATATCTTTTTCAAGCTCCATTCCTAATTCAGAAACAGCCTTGATAAAACCAATCGTCGTAAATGTATTACTTGTAAAAAAAGCTTGGGGGTGTTTCTTTTTTTGTAAAAACTCTTTGATTGTTTCATAGCACGGGCCAATTGTCGAAACATCTACATCGACGAGAAATTCTTCTTGGATCGGAATCCCATGGGTGTCCATCGCACTACTATATCCACGAAAACGATCTTTTACAGATTTAGACTTTCGTGCACCAATAAATCCAATTTCTCGATATCCTTTTTCAATCATGGCTTCGACCGCTTGATAGGCCCCCAACTGATTGTCAACAAATACGCCGTCACCCAGCTCTAGGCTAACAGATACATCCATAAAAACGATTGGCAACCCAATTGCCTGAAGCAATTTTTTATACCGGCGGGTGCTTTCGATATTCTCAAAGTCCACCGAAGGCGTAATAATCGCGCCTCTTACACCTTGTGTTTTCATAGAATAAATCGCATCTTCTTCTTTTTCAGGTTTTGCTGATGTATTATAGAAAAACACACTAAACTGATTCTCATCTGCTACTTCGCTAATTCCTTCAAAAGCTGCAGCAAAATAAGGATTTGCGATTTCCGGAATTAATACAGCGACCGTATTTGATTTGCCTTTAGAAAGATTCTGCGCGGCTGCCATAGGTATGTACCGATTTTCTTCGATTACTTTCTCGATTCGTTTTCGGGTTTTTTCACCTACATATCCAGATTTATTCAAATAACGAGATACAGTTGTTTTTGAAACACCTGCCTTTCTCGCCACATCTGTAATTGTCATATTTCCCCCCAGATTGATCGAAATCAGACAATGTGAAACCGCTTCCCTACAAAAATAATATCACGTTTTGCCGTTTTTTGTCCATGCACGTTTTGGACAAGAAAAATCTTTGTTTTTTATATGGATTCAACAATCAGTATCTAACTAACCTACTGTTAACACAAAGCCAGTACTTCTAAAATTGCGATTCTTGTTCGTAGCCGAGTTGCTTTGGAAAGGGATTTTAGTTTGTGAAAGAAGTTTTTGAACACAACTTTTAAATAGCACAAAAAAAGGGCTGTCTCAAAAAGATTTTCCAAATCAATTGAGGCAGCTCCCTCTTTTTAGGAGAAATTGGAATCCAACCGGCTGAAAAACGTAAAAAACAGCGCACCAAACCTGAGGGGCAGGTCATTTGCCTCTCAAAAAGTGCGCTGTTTCTTTGTCTTTACATGCTATGCAGCACCCGGAACAAACAGGTGGGTTCCCAACCGGCCGGTTTGTATTTTATGATGCAGTTTCAGAATGTTATACGCCATGCTCACAAGATACCACTCCACTGTGACATTGGCATTTCCTCGGGTCAGAAATCGGCGGAAGTTCAGATCTTCCTTGATTGCGGCAAACACGCCCTCCGCCTGAATGGAACGATTGACCCGGAGCAGGATCCCTTCAGCTGTGGAAATCTTTTTCTCCATTGCTTTTCGCTGTTGGATAAAATATTTGGAGACATTCAAACGCTTGACGCGGTCTTCCAGCGATTTTTTGTCCGTCTTCTTTTGACGGATGCACTGCTCTTTTACCGGGCAGCCTTTGCAGTCTGCGCATTCGTAGACAGTCACTTCTTGGACATAGCCGGTCTCGCATCTCCGTTTCTTGACTGCCGCTGCCTGTAAGTTCTTTCCCTGGGCGCAGGTATATGCATCTTTTTCAGCGTCATAGACCATGTTTTCTCTGCGGCCAATGTCTGTTTTGTATTTGCGTTTCTTTTGGTTGATTGTAAAATGAAGTTGGACACTTAAAGAAAAGATCCATAGTGATATACCCGCATGATAAAATGAAGTTTGCAGGCAACATTTATCAAGGGGGCGATCACTATGGACTGCCATCATTATAACACAGAACTGCCGGAACGCAAACGCGGGCAGCACCTTCAGTGAGAAGAAAGAGGGGTCATTCAGGCGCTGAAACAGCAAGGGCTGTCCAACAGGACCATTGCCAGGGAGCTGAAATGCTCGCCTACGAGCTGCGGCGTGGCACACCGCCGCGCAAGTCGAACAAGGGGCGTGCTCCGAGCTACAGCGCCACGCACGGGGAAGCTGTGTACCGATCCAATCGGCTCCGTTCCCGGAACCCCCATAAGCTGCTTTCCTGCGGGGCATTCGTGTCCTGGGTAACTGCACAGGTCAGAGAGCACGAATGGTCTCTGGATGCCTGTGTCGGTTACGCAAAACGGCATGGCATGTTTCCAGGCAGCGAGATCATCTGCACCAGCACGCTCTACCGCGAGGCGTGGTCAGGAAACCTCCCCATTGGGATTCTGGAGCTGCCGGAATCTGTAAAGCGGAAACGCACGCAGCCCTCCAAAACCCGTGAAAATAAGAAAAACTATGGAAATAGCATTGATTTACTACCTGAAATTGCCTCTCAGCGTACAGAAGAAGGGGACTGGGAAGGCGATACCGTGGTTGGGAAACGAGCCGGAAAAGAAGCTGTGGTGCTGTCCCTTCTGGAAAAGAAGACGGAAAACTATCTCGCCGTTCGGATTCCCGAAAAGACCAGCGAAGCGGTTATGGCGGTCATGGAGATGCTGAAAGCGGAATATGGCGACCGCTTCGCCCAGGTGTTCAAAACCATTACCGTAGATAACGGCTCTGAATTCGCTGACTTTGTCCAGTGCGAAAGTTGGGGCGCTCAGGTGTTCTTTGCCCATCCCTACACTTCATGGGAACGGGCGCAAAATGAACGCCACAACGGCTTGTTCCGCGCATTCGTCCCCAAGGGGACGTCCATGGAGGACTACTCAGCCGAGGATATTCTGAGGGCGGCGGATGAGCTGAACGCGCGACCCAGAAAAAAGCTGGGCTATGCAACCCCGGAGGAGCTGTTTGACTCCTTCCTTGACCGGGTGTACGCGGCAGATAGCAACCCTTCCTGAATCTGTCAAGGAACCGGCTCCGCCTTGCCTGCGGCATCCTTAACAGCTCCAGCCGTGCTTGCTCCGAGGCAGCCAAGTCCGGCTTCCGCCGAACAATTTTTATTCATGCGGGTGTCCAACTTGCACTTGCAATTTACGATCACTTTAAGCTCAGGAGGTTTCTTCCGTTTTTTAATTTGCGGTAGAGCGTGGAACGAGAGATACCCAGCCGTTTTGCGGCGGACGTATAGTTCATATTTTCATCCTGAAGAACGGACAGAATGATTCTTTCTTCTATTTCTTCCATAGTACCGGTCATGTCAAATCCCTGTGGTAAACTACAGGAGGGGGGCATTGTATCTAAAATTGCTTTTACCTGTTCCGGAGAAATGTAATGCTGCGAAGATGTGCTGACAAGCTGACGGATAACGGATTTCAATTGGTTTATGTTGGAGTTCCAATGAAAATTCTGCAATGCCTTCAAGGCATCAGGCATCAGACCGATGACTTCTTGACCGAATTCCATGTTATATTTGTTGATCAACTTATCCGCAAGGGATGCTATTTCCTCGGGCTGCTGATTCAGATTCTCGATATACAAATGTTTTCCAATCAAATAGTCACACAGTCGGAATAACAACTTGTGCTGGGTGAACAGAGTATTGGGACTTTCGGTTAACGTTACAATCAATGGATTCTGGGCAGAAAAGGAAGAATCTTCTAAGAATTGACACAATAGCTGCTGACATTCGATAGAAAGAAAATGCAGGTTTTTGATTAGTAAAACGATCTGCTTGTCATACAGGGGAGAGTCCGGATTGGAAATGCAGGCTTCAAGAGCACTCCGGTTCAGTGCGGTGCAATCGATTGTAATTAAGGGTACGTCCTGAAAGGGCCCTGTACACCAAAGATAATTAGCTAGCAGCTCCTTTCCTGATCCAATTCCTCCAATAATGACCGTGGGAGAATTGAGAGAAAGCTTGGCGGATCCAGCGTTTAAGTACTTTTGTGGTATTTCGAAGATTCTGTCTGTAATATTTAGATGGTTTTCCTCGGAAGGATATACGACCCGAATCCCTGAACTTGATGCAGGATGAGGCGTAGGAGCTGCCTGAATATAAAAAGCGTAGTAAGGCGTGTCTAAATTCAAAATGTGTCCATTGATTCGAAGTACTGTTCCATCAATGCGGCTAGCGCAGTATACGGGTTCTTTGGATGTGACCAGATTATTCAACATTTTGCAAAGCTGTTTCTCCAGTTGACGATAAGTAACCTGTAGCCCGGTCAGATTGGAAAGAACGATTTTTTGATCACGGTCAAAGACGACAATGGAGGAAACATCATTTCGCATCACTTCCGATATTAAATCCAACTTCTCATATATTTGCAGGTGCTGCTTTCGGTTGTTGATTGCATCCTGAATGGTATCGTCAATGCTTGCACGGCTGGAAGTAATCAAAATTGAGGGGATGTTGACCTTTTGCGCAGCATTTACAGCGTAAACATCACCAACAATCAGATGGATCCCCTGCTTGGTTAACTCCGCCAAACGGCGTTCCGCATCTTCTTCGCTTTCAATGTCATAGGTAAAAATATCGTGATATTGCAGAATATCAATGATCTGATGAGCAGTTTCCAATATGTTGGAGGATGCAAGAAGCGCAAATGGGACGTTGCGGAGCCTGGCCATGGTAATGACTCGGAGCATATCGTAAAGGGATACTTTGATTTCGGATACAGGAATGATGGATATTTTTTTCAACATTTGCGCTGTATAGCCTCGGGCAAAAACGCAGGAATATTGGCACAGGTCAATGCTATCGCTTTTTTCTAGGTAATCATCATATGTACCGACAACAATATCGATCGACAAATCTGGATAGTTTTTTTGCGCATCACGGACAGTTGTACGCATAGCTTCGTATGGCACAAACGCCAGAACATTCATTTTCACGATGTTTTCCTCCAATCTTCAATTCTACGCGAGTTTGTCCCTGCGGCAAGACAGTACATATTATATCAAAATAAAGCAAAAAATTCCAATATTTTTTTAAATATTGGAATTTTTTGTAAGAATGTCCCAAAATAAGACAATAACTGGCTCGTTTTTGGTTGCATGCGCCGGTAATCTGTGCTATATTTTAAAAAACGAGAGGGGTGACACATATGAATGCGTATCAAAACAAAACAGTGCTTATTACAGGATCTGGTGCGGGGATGGGAAGGGAGGCCGCTTTCCTGTTTTCCCAGGCAGGAGCAAATGTGGTTGTAAACTCTTTGTCAAATTCTGCCATGGGAACCTGCGACCGGATCAACGAGGTAGGAGGCCATGCGATTTTTGTTCAGGGAGATGTCGGAAAGGAGGCTGATTGCGAGAAAATCGTTAAATGTGCTGTGGAAGTGTTTGGGCGAATTGATGTTCTGGTCAATGCGGCCGGCGTTGTTACCGGAGGCAACGTGGAAAGCGCTTCTGTAGAAGATTGGCAAATCGCGATGGACACGAATGCAAAAAGTGTGTTTTTAATGTGCCGTCTGGCGATGCCCTACCTTCGCAGCACGAAAGGGGCGATCGTAAATGTGGCATCGACGGTTGCTATAAAGGGCGTTAAAAACCGGGCAATCTATAGTGCCACAAAAGGAGCTGTTCTTGCATTGTCCCGATCAATAGCTGCTGAATACGTGGCTGATGGAATCCGGGTAAACTGTGTTTGCCCTGGAACGGTATATTCGCCTTCCTTCCAGCGCAGAGTGGATGCGGCTGAAGATCCCGAATTGGCAATGAAACAATTTGTTGAACGGCAGCCAATGGGTCGGCTTGGAACGGCAGAAGAGGTTGCCAAAGCAATTGTATTCGCGGCTGGGGAAGGCGTTGAATTTATGACGGGAGCCAATATTGTTGTCGATGGCGGCATGACTGTATAACTGTAGGGAAATGGTGCATTTGCCATTTTCAAATAAAAAATGGAGGAACAAAATATGAAAAAGCTAATCGCAATGCTGCTGGTTTTTGCGCTTATTTTCTGCGTATTTGCTGGCTGTAAGTCCAATGAACCGGCCACGGATGACACGAAGCCTGCTGAAAGCAGCGGTACTGGAGACGCTGCGAAAACGGACGCTGCCCAGAAGCCCAAAATCGGTGTAATGATCTTCGATTATACCAATGCCTATGTCACTTACATCCGCAACAGTATAACCAATGAATGCGGAGATAACGCTGAACTTCTGATGGTTGACGCGCAGAATGACCAGTCTAAACAG
>ERZ773139.1430-NODE-1430-length-27468-cov-16.246708_pt1 | contig 27468 bp, 20 predicted proteins | sample MGYA00580854_ERZ773139 | MGnify/ENA primary metagenome ERZ773139 (study PRJEB29015, sample SAMEA2737809) | human gut metagenome | biome: human gut; feature: human-associated habitat; material: faeces | place: China | collected 2012 ...
TATATTCATGATGTCGCAGCGATAAAAAAGTCAGTGTCTGACACAAACCATATTATGAGGAGAGGTCAAGAATGGAAAACCGTGTCAAAATTCTGATCGCAGATGGAAATGAGGAGTTTTGCGATCACGTCAAACGCCGTCTGGAACAGGTTCCCGGCTATGAGATCGTCGGTACGGCAGCCGACGGGCAGCGCGCGGCAGAGCTTATGCGCGTGACGAAGCCGGATATCCTGGTACTGGATCTGATGCTGTCGAAGCTGGACGGCATCGCGGTCCTGAAACGGGCGCGTGAGATGGACAAGCCGCCGGCAGCGCTGGTGCTGACGGGCTTTATGACGGAATACGTCGCCAACATGGCGGCGAGTCTCGGCGTGCAGTATTTCATGACGAAGCCGTGCGAGCTGGACGCCGTGGCCGAGCGCATCCACGAGATGACCGCGATCGACGGTCAGCTCCGTCAAAACGCCCAGCGGCGGCAGGAGGTCAACATCGAGGCAATGGTCACCTCCATCATCCATGAGATCGGCGTTCCGGCGCACATCAAGGGCTATCAGTATCTGCGCGAGGCGATCATGATCGCCGTACAGGACATGGACGTCATCAACGCCATCACGAAGGTCCTGTACCCGCAGGTCGCCAAGACGTTCGCGACCACGCCGTCGCGCGTCGAGCGGGCCATCCGCCACGCCATCGAGGTCGCGTGGGACAGAGGCGATCTCGAAACGCTCCAGCGCTTTTTCGGCTACACCGTCTCAAACACAAAGGGCAAGCCGACAAATTCCGAGTTTATCGCGCTCATCGCCGACAAGCTCCAATTGCAGCTGAAAAACGGTCAGGTGATCTGAGCGACGTGATACAGCCGCTTCCTGTAGGGGCCAGGAACCTGCAAATTCGCCGTGAATTTCTAAAAATCACTGCTTTCCGTCAGCCCATGCCCGGAAGCGCTAACGCGCTTCCGGGCAGATTTTTTGTGTTCCGCGTAAATTTTTCTTGCGTATCGGGGAAAAGTATGGTATGATCTGTGCAAGCAGTTAAAGTTCTCTAACCAAACGGGTGGAAGCAGTCCTATCTGCCGCAGTCCGCAGGACAGGCGGAGAATGGGTGTACTGTATCCTGTGGTTAGAGATATCTAACTAATTTCAAACCGAAAGGACGAGCCTATGAGCGTTGTAATTCTTGGCGGCAACGAATGTATGGAGCGCCGCTACCGGGAGCTTTGCGAAAGCTACCAATGTCAGTCGAAGATCTTCACCAAGCCCGCCGGCGGCCTGCGGAACAAGCTGGGCAGCCCGGATCTGACGATCTTTTTCACCAATACCATGTCCCACAAGATGGTGCAGGGCGCGCTGAGCGAGCTCAAGGGCCGCGGGACGATCATCGAGCGCTGCCACACCAGCTCTCTGTCCGCGCTGCGCGGCATTCTGGACAAATACGCGGCGCAGGGAGCCTGCTGATGTCGGAAGAAATGGTTGTGCGGCAGGCCGCGCCGACGCTGGCCGGGATCAAGACCGGCAGTCTGTTCCCATGTCCGTGTGCGGAAAAGGACGTGCTGCTGGGCGAGATCCGCGCGTTCAACCGGCACTATCTTTCCCGCGGGCTGTGCCTGCTGCCGCTGCGGTTCACCGAGGGGAAGGCGCTTTTGTACCTCTACCGTCCGGCGGCGCTGCAGCGTGATCTGCGCGCGCAGACGGCAAAGGCGCTTCTGGTGGACGCGGGATATCCCTGCGGCAGCTGCGGCGGATGCGTTGCGCGGCTGGTGCGCCGTATGCGCGAGGGCGCGGAATTCCCGCACGAGGTCGGCCTGTTTCTCAGCTATCCGCCGGAGGACGTCAAGGGATTCATTGAGAACCATGCGGCGAACGCCAAATGCACGGGCGTGTGGAAGGTCTACGGCGACGAACAGCAAGCGCAGCAGACCTTTGACCGTTATAAAAAATGTACGCAAACCTACTGTGAACGTTGGCGCTCCGGCGTAAAGCTGGACCGGCTGGCGGTTACAGACAGAATAGAAAGGAAGTCCTGATTATGAAAAAAACAGCAGTCATTTATTGGAGCGGCACCGGCAACACCGAGGCCATGGCAAACGCCGTCGCGGAGGGTATGCGCGAAGCCGGCGCGGAGTGCGCCGTCTGGACGCCTGCGGACGTCAGCGCGGATGCAGTGAAGGAGCTGGACGCAGCCGCGCTCGGCTGCCCGGCGATGGGCGCCGAGGAACTGGAAGAGACGGAATTCGCGCCGATGTTCGATGCGGTGAAGTCGGCGCTCGCGGGCAAGGCCGTCGGCCTGTTCGGCTCTTACGGCTGGGGCGACGGCGAATGGATGCGCACGTGGGAGGAAGATTGCGGAGCTGCCGGGATCAACCGTGTATCGGACAGCGTCATCTGCTGCGAAGCGCCGGATGATGAGGCGCTTGCCGCCTGCCGTGCGCTGGGCAGGAAGCTGGTCGAATAACGCTTGACAGCGCCGGTTCCCGATGCTATATATAGAAAAAACAGGATCGGGAGGCATTGAAGCATGGTACAGATCACAAAAGAGAACGGTATGCAGCACGCAGGCGTCCCGTTTGCTTGGGTCGAGGTACAGTACCCGGACAAGGTGCAGTGGGATGAGACAGGCTTCTACGATATGGTAGAGCGGCACGTCGCCGCGCTGCGGGAGCGGTACCGGGAGTACGTCCGCGCGGACGTGTTCGGGCAGAACCCGTATTTCCGCTATTTCCGGAAATTCAAGAAGACGTACCCTGTCATGATGCAGTTCGAGTCCGTGCTGCTCAAGGGCAGGGAGTTCCCGCGCTGGAACGCCGTGACCGCCGTACCGTTTCTGGCTGAGCTGGAAACGCACGTGCTCTGCGGCACGCATGACGTTGACTGCCTGATGGGGCCGGTCGAGCTGTACCAGGCGGAGGAAAAAACGCCGTTCGAAGGCCTGCGCGGCGATGAGGTCCACACTTACCCCGGAGACGTCACCGGACGCGACGCGGGCGGCATCATCTTCAGCATGATCGCCGGTGCGGACGCAAGAACGTGTGCGCGGGCCGAAAGCCGCCATGTGTTCTACCCCGTCTTCGGCGTGCCCGGACAGGCACCCGACGCACTGCGCAGCGCGCAGACGCGCATGGCGGAATACGCAGCGCTCCTCGCGAAGGATGCGCAGATCGCGTGTGAATGGATCTGAAAACCCGCGGCGGCCGGGCTTCCCGGCCGCCGCGGGTTTATGGTGAGGTACGAAAGTCTTCCGGCGAATCCGTACTGCCCGGCAAATTTCAAATGCAGAGCGTTTTTACCGCAGCCATTCAAGGGCAGCTGCTCACAAATCTGGCGTCCCGTAACAGGCGGCGCGTACCATAGCGCCCGTAGGGTGAATATGTGTGTTCGCAGCGGCTAAAAATCAGGGCTTGCCTGAAACGTACCCGCAGCAGGCACTAAACGCGTCCAAGCACTCTTTTCTTCCATATCTTTTCTCTTGCGAGAGAAAAGATATGGCCGCCGGAGGCTCGTCGGAACCGGCCTCGACGGAACGAGTCCCCGCTATGCGCGGAGCCTCTTATCCTCTGAGCACGTTTCCTCCTCTTTCCAGTCGAACTGCTCCGCTGGGTTCGCCGGGAATGCTTGAACCTCATAGTTGCACCGACATAAAAACCGCGGCGTCCGAACACTCAGACGCCGCGTGTGCTTTTATTCATCCCGGTACCGGAACAGTGCCCGGCTGAGGGCTAAGATCTCCGGCTCGTCGAGGGAATTTTCAAAAACCGCCGTCCCCGGTTCGCCGCATTGGCGCAGCATACCGCTTTGCGCAAGCTTCCGTTCGAGCTGCATCGCGACGCCGTGGCTGCCGTCCATGATCTCCGGCCCCGGCCCGACGATCCTGCGGATCGCGCCCGCCAGGAACGGATAGTGCGTGCAGCCCAGCACGATCCCGTCGACCGGCTCGCGCAGATACGGCGCGAGCTTTTCGGTCAGATACGCCTCCACGGCGCTCCCGCGCAGTTCCCCGCGCTCGACAAACTCCATCAGCCCCTCGCACGGCAGGCCGATGATCTGCGCGCGGTCGTCAAACTGGTGCTTGAGCGCCTGAAATTTCTCCTGCTTGATGGTCATGGGCGTGGCCATGACCAGAATCCTGCCGCCGGGGTATTTTTCTACGGCGGGCTTGAGCGCAGGCTCCGTTCCGATCACGGGAATGTCCGGGTAGACTTGCCGCAGCAGGCCGATGGCGGCGGATGTCGCCGTGTTGCAGGCCACGACGATAGCTTTGGCTCCGGCGCTTACCAGATGCTCCGCCGCCGCAAGGCTCAGCGCCTGGATCTGCGCTTCGCTCTTGACGCCGTAGGGCGCGTGGAGCGAGTCGCCGTAGTACAGATAGTTTTCCTGCGGCAGCAGCCGCACCGTCTCGCGCAGGACGCTGATCCCGCCGAGGCCGGAGTCAAAAAACGCAACAGGCCGATCCTGCTTCTGCATACTCACGCCTCCAAAAACCGCACGATCTCATTCAGATCGTATTCCCCGCCGTCCATGTTGATGCGCAGCGTCCGCTCCGGCGGGAGGGTTTTGGCCCATTCGTCGTAAAGCTCCTTGAGCTCGTACACATACATGAGGTCGAGATCGTCCTCGTATTCCCGCCCGCGCTGGCGCATATGCTCGATGATCGTGCTGACGGAGCAGTCGAGATAGAGATACTTGTCGACCGGCGGCATCAGCGACGCGATGCCGTGCGCCAGCTTGCAGAGAATGCCGAATTCGTCCTGCGTCAGATCCTGCTGGTTCAGGCGGTATTTCGCGATGACCAGATTTTCCAGAAACGCGCGGTCAAAGAAGAAAAACTCGGTGTCGCCGACCTCCGGCCGCCACTTCTCGTCGTCAAAATACAGCGAGAGGAAGCTCACCTGCGAGTGAAACGACCAGCGTTTGGAATCGGAATAGTATTCATTGATATAGGGGTTGTCCTGCGGACGCTCCTCATGAAACGCGGCGCGCGGGCCGAAATATGCTGTGAGCCGCTGCAAAAGCGTCGTCTTTCCCGCGCCGACAGTGCCGCAGATCGCGATGTACTTCATATCCGCCCGCCTCCTTCGTTTACACAAAATGCTTTTCTATTCTACAACATCCAGCCGGTGGAAGCAAGATGCAAAACTGCCGAAAAACACGGCGTCCCGCTTGCAAACCTCCCGGCGGCATGATACGATAGAAAAAAGAAAAGGGGAGGGTGCTGCAATGAACTACGCGGCGATCAAAAACTGCGATATTGCCAACGGACCCGGCGTGCGGGTCAGTCTGTTCGTCTCCGGCTGCCGCCACCACTGCAAGGATTGCTTCAATCCCGAAACATGGGACTTTGCCTGCGGCGAGCCGTTTGATGAGGCTGTGATGGACAAGCTTCTCGCCCTGCTGGCTCCCGGCTATATCCGGGGCATCACGTATCTCGGCGGCGAACCGTTTGAGCCGGAGAACCAGCCGGGACTGCTGGAGCTTTCTCGCAGGATCCGGGCGGCCTATCCCGAAAAATCCATCTGGTCGTTCACGGGCTATCTCTTCGACCGCGACATTCTGGCAAAAAAGCTCGGCCCGTGGGAGGTCACGCAGGAGCTTTTGTCCTATCTCGACGTGCTGGTTGACGGGCCGTTCGTTGCAAGCCTCAAAAATCTGAACCTGCGCTTCCGCGGCTCGTCCAATCAGCGGCTGATCGACGTGCCCGCAAGCCTGAAAACCGGAGCCGTCGTCCTCTGGGACGAGCGGCAGTAGGAGGAAGTCTATGCCTGTGATCAAGATCCACTATTTTTCCGACGATCTGCCCCGTCTGCAAAAAACCAGCAAGGGCGATTGGATCGATCTGTACTGCGCACAGACCATGGAGCTTCACGCGGGGGAGTTTGCGCTTGTCCCGCTGGGCGTGTCGATGCAGCTGCCGGAGGGGTATGAGGCGCGCACGGCCCCGCGCTCGTCCACGTTCAAGCGCTGGGGCATTCTGCAGGCCAACTCCGTCGGCGTGATCGACAACAGCTACTGCGGCACGAACGATGAATGGAAGCTGCCGGTCTACGCCACGCGCGACACCGTGATCGAAAAGGGCGACCGCATCTGCCAGTTCCGCATCTATGAGGTGCAGCCGCCGATCGATTTTGAAGAATGCGATACGCTTGCCGACACCGATCGGGGCGGCTTCGGCTCGACCGGCGTGCGCTGATTTTTTTGAAAACGATACTCCGATACAAGAAAGGATGATTTGGTTATGAAAACGTTGCTCAAGGGCGGCACGGTCGTCTCTGCGGCAGGCTCCCGCGTTGCGGATGTGCTGGTGGACGGCGAGAAGATCGCTGCTGTCGGCGAAGGACTGGCAGTGGACGGCGCAAAGGTCGTCGACGTGCGCGGCAAGCTGCTCTTCCCCGGCTTTATCGACGCGCATACGCATTTTGACCTCGACGTCTGCAACACCACGACCGCCGACAACTTTGACACCGGCACGCGCAGCGCCATCCACGGCGGCACGACGATGGTCATCGACTTCGCCTGCCCGAATAAGGGCGAGACGCTGGGCTACGGGCTTGATCTCTGGCATAAAAAGGCCGACGGCCGTTCCAGCTGCGACTACAGCTTCCACATGACCATCGACGACTGGAACGAGGGCATCAAAAATGAAATTCCGGCCATGTTTGCCGCCGGTATCCCATCGTTCAAGATGTACATGACGTATCCCGCCATGATGATCGGCGATCAGGACCTGTTTTCCGCGCTGCTGGAGCTGAAAAAATACGGCGGCATCGCGGGCGTTCACTGCGAAAACGCGGGCGTGATCGACGCGCTGATCGCGCAGCACAAGGCGGAGGGAAAGACGGCCCCGTCGTCCCATCCCGAGTGCCGCCCGAATCCGCTTGAGGCGGAGGCCGTGGCCCATCTGCTGCGCATTGCGGAGGTCGCGGACGTTCCCATCGTGATCGTGCATCTGAGCACGAAGGAGGCGCTGCTCGAAGTTATGCACGCGCGTGAGCGCGGCCAGAAGGTCTATGTCGAGACGTGCCCGCACTATCTGCTGCTGGACGACAGCGTCTATTATCAGGAGGACTATTCCGCCTCTGCCCGCTATATCTGCGCACCGCCCATGCGCAAAAAGGAGGATCAGGCGGTTTTGTGGAAGGCCCTTGCCAACGGCAGCATCCAGACCGTCTCGACCGACCATTGCAGCTTTACTCTGAAACAGAAGGATGCCGGACGCGGCGACTTTACGAAGATCCCCGGCGGTCTTCCCGGCGTGGAAACGCGCGGCGAGCTGCTCTATACCGCAGGCGTGGCCGAAGGCCGCATCACAAAGGAGCAGATGTGCGCCCTGCTGTCCGAAAACCCCGCCCGGCTCTATGGCGCATATCCGCGCAAGGGCGTGATCGCGCCCGGCAGCGACGCGGATATCGTCGTCTACGATCCTGAGGCTGACACGGTCATCACCGCGCAGACGCAGCTTTCCGCCGCAGGCTACACGCCCTATGAGGGCTTCAAGACCAGGGGTTCCATCGCACAGGTCTATCTGCGCGGCACGCTCGCCGTCGACCGCGGCGAAATGAAGACCGGCCCCATCGGCATGTACATCCCGCGCCATCCGGGAAGTCTGTAAGCATAAGCGCAGCGGCCCGGCACGGGCTGCTGCGCTGGTTTCTTTCTGGATTTGATTGACAGTGCCCAAAGACTGTGGTACAGTGAGATCACAGCCAGTGTTATACGGGGCGTCTGGGACGTGGTTGCCGGGGGGGCTTCGGCCTGTTGATCCGCTTCGGGCGGGCACATCGGTATCGTCGGAAACACTGGCTATTTTAGAAGAACCTTGCGGCAGATCGTTGCGGGCGTTATGTATGGGGTTTTCGTCAAAGAGAGCATTATACTCTGTATCTTGCGGGTCCTTTTTAGACGATGGAATTTGAGTCCCAGCGTCACCAATGGTGACAAGGCTGGTTGGATTGGCTCTTGTTCCATCGTCTTTTCTTTATTGCGCTCCATGTCATTGGGCGAAGCGTTATGATTGACAGAATCAGAGAGTTGTGATATGTTGGAAATATAGCCAGTGTTTCTTTCTGCGTCTGGGACGTGGTTGCCGGGGGGGGGCTTCGGCCTTTTGATCCGCCTTGAGCGGGCACATCGGTTTCGGAAAGAGCATTGGCACAATAAATACAGCTGATGAGACACCGGCCGATTTGGGCGCTTCGCCCGGATGTCCACCGTCCAAGGCTGTGTTTGCGCTCCTGCGGTCCCGGTAATCCTGCCGCGGCGGGAACCCCGGTCTTGATTGCCGCAGGAGCGTTTTTCGTGTTTGCAGGCGCATTCTCTCCGGCATTTCCTTCAAAATACAGCCTCCCATTCTCATGCATGGCATGACAACGGGAGGCTGTTTCGCAGATTCCTGCCGCTCAGGTTTGCCGGGCGGCTTTTTCCATGAGCTTCTGATAGACCGGGCGCATGGCAGGCTCGGAGACGGAGGATAAAACATCTTGCACCGAAAGCCAGCGGACGGCGCTGTTTTCATCCGGCTTGCAGCGGATGGGGGATTTGTCGTCGGCCTCCAGCAGATACGTCGCGTTCAGATGCAGGTGGGCGCAGACGAATTTTCCACGCTTGACGTGCGGCGCGACGTGCAGGATTTCGAGTGAGAAGATATCCGGAGAGACGGGCGCGGCCAGCACGCCGGATTCCTCATTTGCCTCGCGCAGCGCGACGGAAAGAAGGTCGGCTTCCCCGTCGGCGTGTCCGCCGAGCCAGGCCCAGGACTGATAGAGATTGTGATAGGCCATAAGCACCTTCGTCCTGTCCGGGTTTACGATCCAGCAGGAGGCGGTAAAGTGCGCCGTAGCGTTTTCGCGCGTAAGGAGATCGGAGAAGCAGTCCATGTCGGCCAGCATCTGCCGCCGGTCGGCCTCCTCCTGCTCGTTATAAGGCGCAAATGCCTCGATCTGCGCGCGCAGGCAGGTAAGCTCAGTCATGCTCGTAGGCCATCATCTTGTCGATGCGCCGCTGGTGACGTTCGACGCCGGAGAACGCCGTGTCCAGCCACACGTCGACGATCTCAAGGGCCAGCATTTCGCCCGTCACGGCTGCGCCGAGGGCCATCATGTTGGTGTCGTTGTGTTCGCGGGTGAGCCTTGCGGACATGGGGTTGTCGAGCAGCGCGCAGCGGATGCCCTTGACCTTGTTGGCCGTGATGGACACGCCGATGCCGGTCGTGCAGCAGACAATGCCGCGGTCGCATTCGCCGCTGGCGACGGCCTGCGCCGCCGGGCCCGCAAAGTCGGGATAGTCACAGCTGTCTTTCGTGTAGCAGCCGAAGTCCTTATAGGCAAGGCCGCGCTGTTCGAGATGCTTCATAATGGCGTGCTTGAGATCAAGCGCGCCGTGGTCACAAGCGAGAGCGATCATAGGGGTGTTCCTCCTGCGGTTTTTCTTTTATTATACCGCAGAGGACACAATTTGCAAGCGCAATCGTTTCAGCCGCTGACGCTGATGCTGCGGACAAGGCCGTCCGTGCCGGTGCGAATGATGCAGGAAAGCTCCCCGCAGCCGATGTCGATCGTATAAAAGCCGTCATGATCCCACCAGATCCACGCGCAGAGCGCGTCGCCGGAACTGCCGTAGAGGAACTGTTTCCGCTCCTGCTCCGGCGTCCAATCGGCAGCGGGAAGCGCGGCTAGAACATGGTCCAGATTGTCGCCGAGCTGAATGCCGCGCAGGAAGTCCGGCGAGGAGCCGATTCCCGGCCCGCCGTAGAGCAGCTCGTCCTCGCAGCACCATGCGTCCAGACGGACGGTACCGTCGCTGTGCTGTGTAAATTGATAGCTCACGCCGTCGACCGTAAAGTTGTCCCCGCGCATTTTGCCCTTCCGGACGGGACTGCCCTGATAGGCTGCCGCCCTTTGCAGAACGGCTGCGTAATCCATGCCGGGGAAGACCCCGTTCGGAAGCACAAGCTCACAGCGCTGCACCGGCAGAGAACGGTCTGTCTCTGCCGCATCGGGAAGCGCGATGGGGTCGCCCGACAGCGATGCGTCCGTATACATCTCCACGCGGTCGTCAGAGCGCCAGCGTGTCAGATCGAACCGGTCGCTGCCGCTTGAAAAGCGGCCTGTGTGCAGATCCTGTTCCAGATAGCCGAAGCGGGCCTTCGGCGCGTTGATGTCGATCAGCCACCACGCACCGTCCAGTAGCGGCGCACCGAGCGGGTGCACCTGCCCGTTTTCCTCACAGACAAGCTGCGTTTTCGTGTGCGCAAGCGTGCAGTCAGTCCTGCCCTCCGGGCAGGAGGCCGTTTCCGTTTCGAGCCGGAACGTGTATCCGTCCGCGCTTCCCAGCGTCACGGAAGCGCCTGCGCAGGCGGTAAAGCTCGCGGCCATCTGCTTTAGCAGCTGCCCTTCATAGCGTGCCTGCAGATACGGGTTATAGCCGGAAGCATCGGTTTCATCCGCCCCGCGCGGCCAGTGGATCGTGACCTCGTAACAGCCATCTTTTACGCCGCAGAGATAGACCATCTCGTTCTGCTCACCCGCCTCGACGGAGATCGTCTCGCCACGCTGCGTCACCTCGCTGAGACAGCCGCGCGCGGTATAGCCGGCGGAGCATTCGGTGATCGTCTTTTCAACATAGCGGACGGCGAACGTCGAGCCGGTGCTGTAGGTGCTGCGCCAGAGGTCGTCCTGCTCGTCGTATTCCCAGCCGGTCGTGGGCAGATACGCGCTCCAGCCTCCGGCCTCGTCCGGGAAGGTGGAGAAGTACGCGTCAATATGAACGGCCCTGCCGTAGCCGTCCATGCCGTTATAGAAGCTCGGATAGAAATAGCTCTGTATATTATTTGCACCATGGGTCGCGGCGTAAATGTCGCGCAGATAGTCCGTCAAGCGGCCGGACTGTTCATACACGGCCAGCGCCGTGCCGTCCGTGTCCTTTGTCCAGCCGAGCAGGCGGTAGTCCTGCGTTTCGCTGCGATAGGTGACGGTCACGAGATAGCGGGTGTTGTCCACCAGATATTCCTGCCCGTCGATATACGACAGGCCGGTATCGGTGCCCAGCATGAAGGTGCGCCCGTCGGCATTTTCCGGCGCGATCGCAATTTTGTAGCTCCAGAGCTGCAAGTCTCCCTCCGGGTCGAGGCCGGACAGGGATGCAAGCTGCTCGAGGTTCACCATCTGCGCGTCCTGCACCGTATCTGTTACAGTCTCAAATCCGCCGTCGGTCAGCACCTTATATTCGATTGGCTCCGGCAAAATGACCTGCGCGATATAATATTCGGCGTAGTCCTGTATGCTGGAAAAGAACGCGCTTGTCGGGGGCGTGCTGTCTGCCTCTGCGGGGCTGTCTGCGGTAGAAGAAGCGGGCGGCTCTTCCTCCGGCTGCTCTGCGTCCGTCTTCGGGTCGGTCAGGAAGCACACGGCCACGGCGATGGACACGAATACCGCCGCCAGCACGACCCAGAACGCAGGCTTTTTGTAATTTAAAACGGACTTGATGCGGCCCTTCACGCCCGTCTCGCCGAAGGCCAGCGGGCAGGCCGTGATCATCCGGCGCGGGACGCTGCATTGCAGCAGCGCACGGGAATAAGCCGTCTTGCAGCTCTCTCCCAGCTCGCGCACGACCTTTTCATCGCAGGCCGCCTCGATATCGCGGCAGAATAAAACATACGCCAGCCAGCAGACGGGGTTGAACCAGTATGCCGTCAGGAGCAGGAAGCCCAGCGGCTTCCAGAGCTGGTCGCCGCGCTTTAAATGTGCGCGCTCGTGCGCCAGAACCATGTCCTGCGCGCCGGGCTCCAGCCCGAAGGGCAGATAAATTCTCGGCCGAAGCACGCCGAGGATGAACGGGGACGGGACGAATTCCGACTGGAACACGTTTCCCTCCAGCCGCACCGCCGTGCGCACACGAAGCCGCAGGCGCAGCGCGGAAATGGCCGCGTACAGGACAAGCACCGCGCAGCCGCCGAGCCAGACCCACGCGGCAAGCCACGTCAGAATTTGCAGCGGGTTCGCGCTCTGCACAGGGTCAGGTGTAAACGCGGCCTGTAAGGGCGGATTTACAATGGCGTCGACCGCCGGGATGCCGCTCGTGATGGCTGGCGCGGCGGAATACACGATCTCCGGCTGCACCGGCTCCGCGCTCGGAATGAGGCTCAGCACGCTTTCAATCGAGAACGGGCACAAAAGCCGCACCGCCGCCAGCGCCCACAGGGCGCACAGCAGCCATTTCGGCGCTTTTTTGAACGCCAGCCGCACCAGCACGACCGCAAAAATCAGAACCGCCGCAGACAGGCTGCGGTTGAGAAAGCCGAGAAAAAGATTTGTCATGGCCGATTCTCCTCATAGCCGTCGATCATGGCGCGCAGCCGGTCGACCCCGTCCTGCGAAAGCTTCGTCTTGCGCGCGAACGCCGCGATAAACGCGGGGAGCGAACCTTCGAACGTCTTCTCGACCAGCTCGTCCAGCTCTGCCGCCTGCGCCTCGTCCTTGGAGACGAGGGAGGAGACGAGGCCGTTTTCGTTTTTTACGATGCCGCGCTCGCCTAGACGGTGGATGACCGTATACGTCGTCGTCCGGCTCCAGCCGAGCCTTTCTTTGCACAGCTTCGCCAGCTCCGCGCTGGGCAGCGGCTCATGCTCCCATAAAATCAGGCAGAACCGGTATTCGCTCTCAAAGATCTTCGGGGTGGACATAGGCATTCCCTCCTTGTCTAATGCGTTAGACTGTAATTGTAGTCTAACGCATTAGACTGCTCTTGTCAAGCCCCCTTTGCAAAAGGGCAGCTTTTTGCGGACAGAAAATTTTCGGCAGGATGCAACCCTCGCGGAATTTTTGCGTGTAGGAAAGAGAAGCGCGGATGCGGACGCGGCGCGGCCCACAATATCTTGTGGCGGGTGTTACGTCTACCTCGCAACATGGGCCGAAATGGGCTGAAATGCTTGGTAAAACAGACATTTTCGTAAAAATCGGTTGCAATTTTTAATTTTTATGGTAAACTGGTTACATAAAATCTGCGGCTGCCACAGGCCGCAAACTGAAAGAGGTGCAGGTATGAAGCGTACATTTGGAAGATTTATGAGCCTGCTGCTGGTCCTCGCCATGGTATTGGCGATGGTTCCGGCGGCATTGGCTGCAAACGCGTACAGCGTCGAGCCGGACTCGACGATCACGCTCACGACGACGTACACGTTCACGGAAGCAACGTGGACGTCCAGCGATTCGACCGTCGCAAAAATTGAAAGCAGCACCGCCACAACGGCAGTCATCAAGGGCGTAAAGGCCAGCACGACGGCCATCCGGATCACGGCTACCGGCAAGGTAAATGGTCGTGATTATTCGGAGTATTTCACGGTTTATGTGCGGGACGCATATACCCTTACGCTGGCGCTCAGCAACAGTAATATCAACGGCACGGTTGCGCTGAATCAGGGCGACACCAGAACGCTCACCGCGACTGTCACGGTCGGCAGCAGCGGCGTGACCGCAGGCAATCTGGCAAACTGCGAAGTTCATTTCACCAGCGATAACGATGCCATCTCGGTTACTCCTGCCAGCGCGAAGGTCACCGCAAGCACGGTCGGCCACTACACGACCTATAAGGTTGAAGCGACTGTCAAAGCAGAGAAGGTCGGCGGCGCAACGCTGACGGCGCAGGTCTGGTATCAGGGTAAAGATGGCATGAAGCCGTCCACGTCCGCGACTGCGACCAAGACCATCGGCTTCAGAGTCAGCGGCGCGGCGACGATCTCGGTCACGCTTCCGACCGCCCAGCAGGTATTGTCGCTGGAGGCAGGCGGCACGTCTGCCACGCTGCAGCCGAAGGTGACCGGTTATTCCGGCACAGCCCAGCCGAAGCTGCTGTATCTGTACGATACCACGGGCGATACTACGGGCAACTATCTGTATGTCCGTCCCAATGCCACCACGACCTCTGCAACGGTCGAGCCGTACAAGGCCTGCGACGCGACGAATATCTATATCTGCATTGAAAGCTATAATATCGGCAAGACATATAATGATGTCAAGGATGACCCGGAGCATTCGATTACCGGTTCTTATGCCGTCTGCACGGTCAGCATCAAGAATAAGGGCATGGCTGTCACCGCGCTGGAGGTCAGGAACGATCAATCCGTGACTGTGACGGACATTGACGGGAAGACGACCACGACCCGCCTGCAGACCCAGCTCGACAGCGGCGCGATGGTCTTCGGCCTGCAGGATTCAAACTATAATCACGATAAGAACGGCACAAATATTAAAAACTCCAACCTGATCTTCACCGAGCTCACACTGACCGCGCGCATCAAGGCGCCCGACACGCTGCTTAACAGTGAAACGGATCGGAAAAATGCGTACTCCCGCATCGAGTGGACAAGTTCCGCGCCCACTGTTGCAAAGGTAAGTGAAACGAATTCGGACAAGGATTCGGCGACCGCGAAGATCAAGGCGGTCGCACCCGGCACGGCGACGATCACCGCGAAGGTCGACGGCAATGTCACCGCGACGTATGCGGTCACGGTCTATCAGGGCCGCGCTTTCCGCGTCACAGAAGAGCCGAGCATCGGCGAGACGGTCGGCAAGATGACGGACACCGAGCTCAAGGCCATGTTCGAAAAGGAAACGGCTAAGGTCGAGATCCAGACCAGCATCTATGCGGACGAGACGATGATCTATGAGCTGCCGGTCAAGAGCGCGAAGGTCGTGAGCGGATCGACAGCAAACAGCAGGAAGTTCAAATATACGCTCAACGGGCTTAAGACAGCCACAAAGGATTTTTTCTACAACAGAGACGACGTTGCCGACTATGGCGTTAACACGGACAAGGAAGTGACCTTCTCCGACATTTCCTTCTCGGAGCAGCCCGCAAACGCGGCCTATAGGATCACGGACACCATTGCCGATCTGGCCATGACAGCGTCGGTTTCGACGGGCAAGATCAAATCCGTGGTCTGGTACATGAACAGCGACCAGACGACCGGCGGTGTGGATAAAGCAATTCAGACAGACAAAATTACCGATAAGCCTACGAACTACCGTTCGGTTCTGTCCAATCTCAAGCAGTACATCACCGGTACCGGAACCTATGTGTTCTACTGCCGTGTCACGACCGACGACGGCAAGTATGCCGAAACACGCAAGGCCATCATCACCATCACCGGTGAGAACCACATCAACATTGTCTTCAACCCGACTACGGTAAAAGCCGGCGGGACGTTCACCATCACCGGCACGCCGCAGGAGTATGTGAGCGGCAAGCTGACCAATGTGACCGGCAAGACCTACACGATCACATGGACCTCGAGCGACGAGAGCATTGTTAAGCTCTCCAGCAAAACCAGCACCAACAGCAGCCCCTCCATCACCGCGACGGCCAAGGCAGGCGGTCAGGTCACCATCAAGGCTGAAACGACGATCGGCGCGAAAAAGTATGCTGCCGAAGTGAAGTTCACCGTCACTGTCCCCGAGGCGGACACTGTCAGCCTGACGCTCGGCGAGAACGAAACCTACGTCCAGCTCGACGGCAGCAAGCTTGCCGCAGCAGTCAAGACCGCCGCGAAGGTCACACCCAGCACCTTTACCTTTGAGTCCCCGGCCAACGGCACGCTCTATACCTCGAGCGCCATGTCCGGCACGGTCAGCACGACGACCAAGTATTCTGCCAGCGAAGTCAGCAAGATGGTCTACCGTCTGACGAGGACCACCGGCGCGCATACCATCAGGTACGCCGCCTATGACGGCAGCGCCCAGGTCGCGACCGGCACGATCAATGTCATGACCAGCGCAAGCACGGTCGAATACCATATCTCCGCCAACGAGAAGCAGCAGATGGTCGTCAGCGACTTCCAGCGCGTCTACGGCTCCGGTCTGAGCACCGTGACCTTCGGCTCGAACACCGATACCCGCGGCGCTCTGTACAAGGGCAGCACGACCAGCTCCGGCAAGGTCGGCAGCGAGGCCTACAGCGTCTCGACCGGCTCGAACCTGCTGAAAAACGTCTGCTTCATCGCGGGCAGCACCACGTCGAAGTATACCGTGACCATCCCCTTCACGGCAAACGGCTCGTCCGGTCAGATGAACGGCCAGCTTGTGGTCTATGTCAATGACACCCACACGCTGAACTCCACCGGCGCGTCCTTCCGCTCCATGGGCATTGCAAACGAACTCACGCCGGATAACGCCACCGGCAGCACCTACATCACCATTGACCGCATCGTCGGCGGTAAGCTTTACTCCGCCTACACCAGCATCAAGAACTGCACCGCGCTGACCAGCAAGGATTTCGGCAGCACGAAGTTCTACTTCTCTGGCTCCGGCAGTCTGGATAACCTCTATATCCTGCCGCTGGCCGACAGCAAGAGCGTCGAGGTCAGCTACACCATCGACGGCAGCACGAAGGGCACGCTGTCCTTCAAGGTCAACCAGCAGACGGCCTCCAACCAGTTCACGGATGTGAGCGGCTCTTACAAGTGGGCGGCCAACTCGGTCGACTTCATGTACATGAACGATATCATCAAGGGCAACAACACCAAGAACCCGAAGCTCTTCGGGCCGGGCGCCAAGATGACCCGCGCCATGCTCGTCACGGTCCTCTACCGTGCGGCAGGCGAGCCCACCGTTACAGGTATCACCAACAAGTTCACCGACAACAAGCAGGGCCAGTACTACTACAACGCAGTCCTCTGGGCCTCCAACATGGGCATTGTCAACGGCGCGACCGCCACGACCTTCGACCCGAACGGCAATGTCACCCGTGAGCAGATCGCGGCTATCCTGTACCGCTACGAAGGCAGTCCGACCGTGACCGGTTCTCTGAGCGGCTATCCCGATCAGGCGCAGGTCAGCTCCTTTGCCGTCACGGCGATGCAGTGGGCTGTCGGCACCGGCATCATCACCGGCGTCACCTCCGGCGGCAGGACGACCCTCTCCGCAAAGGGCAACGCCACCCGCGCTCAGGTCGCCGTCATGCTCCACCGCTTCCTGACGTTCTAAGCATATCGACCCCTCGCCCCCGGCTCACGCCGGGGGCGTTTTTTGCGCACAAAAAGGCGCCCCTTTCAAGGCAATGTCATCAACTTAAGGTCAGCACACATCAGATTTACACAGAGAACGACCGGCACTCGAACAGGGCTGGTAGGGGCGGGGCTCTGCTCCGCCCGGCGGAGGGCACTTGTTTTAACGGGAATCTCGGGCGGATACGAATGCAGTTTCCTACTTGTATGTACGGGCCGATGCCTACTCGGCCCATTTGGAAGCTCCGAATTCGCCGAAGAGTTTCGAAAGAACCGGTGCATTCTGCGGGCGGACAGAGTCGTCCGCCCCTACAGGATACGGGGTATTGAGGTTTCGGTGCAGGGGCCGGCGACTCTGTCGGCCCATTTGGCAGATACGAATTTGCCGCAGAGGTCCGTAAAAACGGGTGCATTCTGCGCGGGCCGATGTAGGCATCGGCCCCCTACAGCCGAATGCGCACGTGCATACGGATTCGCCGAGGCTTTCCAAAGATTCAGGGCATCCTGCCGGGCGGAGCAGAGCCCCGCCCCTACCAACTGCGTTTGAATTTCGCCGGTTTTCGCGGATAATGGGGAATCTATCCGTCTTAGTATGAAAAATCTCCCCTTGCCGGGCGGCAAGGGGAGGAGATGAGGGCGTTTACCCTTCGAACTGACTGTGGTACAGATTGGCGTAGAAGCCGTTTTTGGTGAGCAGGTCCTCATGGCGGCCCTGTTCGATGATGTGGCCGTCCTTCATAACGAGGATGACGTCCGCTTCGCGGATGGTGGACAGACGGTGGGCGACGACGAAGCTTGTCCGGCCCTGCATCATGGTGTCAAACGCCTGCTGGATATGCGCCTCGGTGCGCGTGTCGATGGAGCTGGTCGCTTCGTCGAGGATGAGCATGGGCGGCAGGCAGAGCATCACGCGCGCAATGCACAGCAGCTGCCGCTGTCCGGCGGACAGCGCGCCGCCCGTGTCGGACAGCACCGTGTCATAGCCCTCCGGCAGACGGCGGATGAAGGAATCCGCGTGCGCCATGCGCGCGGCGGCTTCAACCTCGGCATCCGTTGCGTCCGGCTTTGCAAGGCGGATGTTCTCGCGCACGGAGGCCGTCTTGAGCCACGTATCCTGCAGCACCATGCCGTACTGGCGGCGCAGGCTCTCGCGCGTGACGGAACGGATCTCGCTGCCGTCGACGGAAATGGAGCCGTCCTTCACGTCATAAAAGCGCATGAGCAGATTGATGAGCGTCGTCTTGCCGCAGCCCGTCGGGCCGACGATGGCAATGCGCTGGCCGGGCTTTACGGAGAGATTCAGATTTTCGATCAGATGCTGCTCCGGCGTGTAGGAGAACGCGACGTTCTGCAGCTCTACGCTGCCGGAGACGGCTTCAAGCTTCTTCGCGTCCAGTGCGTCAGGCGTTTCGGCAGGCTCGTCGATCAACTCGAAGACCCGTGCGGCGCAGGCCAGCGCGTTTTGAAGCTCCGTGACCACGCCGGTGATCTCGTTGAAGGGCTTGGCGTACTGGTTCGCGTAGCTGAGGAAGCACGACAGCCCGCCGACCGTGATCGCGCCTGCCACGGCGCTGAGCGCGCCGGTAAAGCCGACGCAGGCATAAATAATATTGTAAATGATGCGCGTGGACGGGTTCGTCATGGACGAAAAGAACGTCGCACGCATGGTCGCCGCCGTCAGACGGTCGTTGATCGCGTCAAACTGGCGCAGGCTCTCGTCCTCGTGCGAGAAAGCCTGCACGACGTGCTGGCCGCTCAGCTGCTCGTTGATCAGCGCGGTCTGCTCCCCGCGTGCCTTGGACTGCAGCTGGAACATGGAATAGGTATGCCCCGCGATGAACTTTGCCACCAGCAGCGAAAGCGGCGTCAGCAGCACGACGACGAGCGTGATCTTCCAGCTGATCGAAAGCATGAAGCCGAGCGTGCCCACAATGGTCAGAACGCCGGTAAACAGCTGCGTGAAGCCCATGAGCAGGCCGTCTGCGAACTGGTCGACGTCGGCGATCATGCGGCTGAGCGTGTCGCCGGAGGGGTGGCTGTCCAGATACGCAAGCGGCAGCCGCTGCAAGTGGAAAAACGCCTGACGGCGCACGTCGCGCGTCACGCAGAAGCAGACGCGGTTGTGGATGGCCGTCATGACCCACTGCAAAATTGCCGTCAGACCGGCAAGCACGGCGATTCTGACCGCCAGCGTACTGACGGCAGCAAAATCGACCTGTCCGGGGCCGACGATCTGGTCGATCGCGTCGCCGACCAGAATGGGGATATAGAGCGTGCCCGCTACGCTGGCCGCGGCCAGCAGCAAGGATGCAAGCAGCAGCGGCAGATACCGCCCGAGGCTTTTTAACACGCGCCGCAGCGCCCAGGAGGATGCATGCTTCATGATGCACTCGCCTCCCCCTTCTCCTGCGACCGGCAGATTTCCTGATAGACCGGGCAGGTCTGCTGCAGCTGTGTATGCGTGCCGAGTCCTGCCATATGGCCGTCGTCAAGCACAACGATCTTGTCCGCGTGCCGGATAGACGACACGCGCTGCGAGATCAGCACGACCGTGGGTTTCCACGGAAGCTTCGACAGCGCCTTGCGCAGCGCTGCGTCCGTCGCGAAGTCCAGCGCGGAGGCGCTGTCGTCCAGAATGAGAAGCTCGGGCCTGCGCACAAGCGCGCGGGCGATGGTCAGCCGCTGACGCTGGCCGCCGGAGAAGTTGCGCCCGCCGGGTTCGACCTCGGCGTCCAGCTGGCCCTTCTTATCCTGCACGACGCCATCCGCCTGCGCTGCGCGCAGTGCGTCCCAGAGCGCCTCGTCGGACGCATCCGCATTGCCCCAGTGAAGATTCCCCCGGATGGTGCCGGAGAAGAGCAGCGCCTTCTGCGGCACAACGCCGATGCGCGTCCGAAGCGCCTGCAATTGAAGCGTTTTCACATCCTCGCCCCGCACGAGCACCTGTCCGTCTGTCGCGTCATAGAAGCGGGGGATCAGATTTGCCAGCGTCGATTTGCCGGAGCCTGTGCCGCCGATCACGCCAATCGTCTCGCCGGGCGCGGCACAGAAGCTGATATCGGTCAGCGCATCCGCGCCTGCCTGCGGATAGCGGAAGCTGACGTGCCGGAATTCCAGCTCCGCCTCTCCCGCGCCGTCCGGCAGCGCGTCCGCGCCGCTCACCATGCTGGACTTCGTGTCCAGCACCTGCGAAATGCGGCCCGCGCAGGCGGCGGATTTTGTGATGTTCAGGATCAGATTGGCAAACTTGATCAGCTCGACCAGGATCTGCGACATATAGTTATAAAGCGCGATCAGCTGGCCCTGCGTGATCGCGCCCTCGTTCACGCGGACGCCGCCCACGCGCAAAATCGCGACAATGGCCAGATTGATGATCACATATGTCAGCGGATTGAGCAGCGCGGAAAGTCTTCCGACAAACTGCTGCGCGGAAAACAAATCTCCGGTTTTCTCCGCGAAGCTTTCCGTCTCTGTCTGCTCGCGGGTAAAGGCGCGGATGACGCGCACGCCGGACAGATTTTCCTGCGCCGCACCGGTCACGCCGTCGAGCTTCGTCTGCACGCGCCGGTAGAGCGGAATGCAGCTGAGCATGATGGCAAACACAACGGCAAAGAGCACCGGGATGGCTACGGCGAAGATAAGCGCCGACTTTGTGTCGATGGTAAAGGCCATGAGCATCGCGCCGAAAACCACGATGGGCGAACGCAGCAGTAGGCGGAGCGTCAGATTGAGGCCAGTCTGCACCTGATTCATGTCGCTCGTCATGCGCGTGACGAGCGTGGCCGTGCCGAGCCGGTCAAGCTCGGCGTAGGACAGCGACTGGATGTGCGCAAAAAGCGCACGGCGCAGGCTGCCCGTCGCGCCGGTCGCGGCCTTGGCGGAAAAATACTGTGCGCACGTGGCGCTGGCAAAGCCGCACAGGCCGAGTCCGACCAGCACAAGGCATTTTTTCAGGATATACGCCGTATCGCCGGACGAAATGCCGACGTCGATGATATCCGCCATGATGAGCGGCACGAGCAGCTCAAACGCGGCCTCGAGCAGCTTGAAGCACGGGGCCAGGATCGCCTGCAGGCGGTAGGGCCGCAGGTAAACAAGCAGTTTTTTCATGGGTTGTTTCTTCTCTTTCTTCTGCTATTCAATGGATTTGAGCGCTTGCGACATATCGATTGTGCGGATCTTCCGCCGCAGGGCAAGATTGACAAGCAGACCGAACACCAGCGTCAGCGCGGCCGAGATGAGATAGCTCAGCGGCGCGACGCGCACATCGAAGCACATGAGATCGATCTTGATCTGTCCCATGACATACGCGTGCAGCAGCTTTCCCATCGGAAGGCCCACAAGCGCGCCGAGGACGGTCAGGATGATGTTCTCGCGGAAGACGTAGCGGTTCGTCTCGCCGTCGTAGAAGCCAAGCACCTTGATGGTCGCGATCTCTCGTTCGCGTTCGGTGATGTTGATGTTCGTGAGGTTATACAGCACGATGAATGCCAGCGCTGCCGCGCCCAGCACGACGACCAGCACGATATACCGCAGGCTCTGCATCATCGTCGCCACACGGCTGCGGAAATCAAGGCTGAGGGTAACTGCCGCCGCGTTTTTCGCGCCCGCGAGCGCTGCGGACGCCGCCTGCGCGTCCTCGTCCGTCTGATAATTGACCCATGCGGCCTCGTATCCGGGCGCTTCACCGAAGACGTCCTGCCAGGTAGTCTGCGTCAGATAGACGTAATTATAAACATAGTTTTCAAACACAGCCTCGACGGTCAGCTCCGTCCGGCGCATATCGCCCGTCTGCAGGGTGATGGTATCGCCCGCCGACAGGCGCAGCGCCTGCGCAAGGCCCCGGCTGATGATGCAGCCGCCGTCCTGCGGGTAGGGGATCGGCGTTTTCTCCTGCGTGTGCAGGTCGATAAAGCCGTCCACGCTGCCCGATTCCGGGCAGACGACGTTTGTGGTCTTGACCGTGCCGCCGGCAGAAGCGTCCAGACTTTTTTCCGCGACAAACAGACAGCCCTCCGCGCCGCTTTTCTCGCAGACAGCGAGGAAGTCCTCGCGTTCGCTGCCGCTCAGCGCGTGCTGGAAGGTCGCGGCGGCGTCATAGCGGGTGATCTCGTCGTATTGATAGTCGACGACGCTGCTGATGGAGTCCTGAATGCCAAAGCCCGTGATGAGCAGCGCCGTACAGCCGCCGATGCCAATCATCATCATGACCATGCGCTTTTTAAAGCGCAGAATGTTCCGGATGGAGACTTTATGCAGGAACGGCAGCCGGTTCCAGAGCAGCGGGAGCCGTTCGAGCAGAATGCGCTTGCCCGCCTTCGGCGCTCTGGGGCGGATCAACTCCGCTGCCGGCTTCTGCAGTTCGGCGTGTACGACGTACCACGTTGTGCCGAGCGCGCACAGCAGATACGCGCCCGACGAGACGAGCGCAAGCGGCCAGTCAAAGGCATACAGGATGCCGGTAAAGCCGTACATGATATTATACGCGTGCCAGATCATCTTCGGCAGGAAATACGAACCTGCCGCGATGCCGAGCACACAGCCGAGAACCGAGGCGATCCCGGCATAGAGGAAGTATTGGGACAAGATCGCGCCGTTGGAATACCCCAGCGCCTTTAAAACGCCCGCCTGCGTCCGCTGCTCGTCGACCATGCGGGTCATGGTCGTGATGCAGACCAGCGCGGCCACGGCGAAGAAAAACAGCGGGAACACCCGTGACACGCCGCGCACGATATCGGAATCGCTCTCAAAGCAGGCGTAGCCGACGTTGCTGCTGCGATCCAGCACGAACACGTCCGGGTTTTCGAGCTTTTCCAGTTCGTCCTCGCCGTCGCGGTAGTCCTGCTCGGCGTCGGCAAGCTTTTGTTCACCGTCGGCCAGCTCCTGCTCGGCGTCGGCCAGCTTCTGATCGCCGTCTGTGATCTCCTGCTTTGCGTCAGCCAGCTCCTGCTCGGCGTCGGAGATCTTCTGTTCTGCTTCGGCCTTACCTGTGTAATAATCCGCCCAGCCGTCTTTGAGTTCCTGTTTTGCGTCTTCCAGCTCCTGCCGGCCATCTTCCAGCTCCTGCTTCGCATCTTCCAGTTCCTGCTGCTTTTCTTCCAGCGTTTTTTTCGCCTCGTCCAGCTTTTTCTGGTTTTCCGCGAACGCCTCGTTCGCCGCGTCTGCCGCCAGATCCAGCTGATTCTCATTGTCGGCCAGAGCGTTCTTGCCCTCGTCCAGCTGCGCCTGCGCCGCTGCAAGCTGCCCACGCGCCGCCGCGATCTGCGCTTTGGCCGCCTCCGCCGCCTCCGGCGACATTGCTCCTGCGGAAACCGCAGCGTCTATCTGCGCCTCCTGTTTGTCGAGCGCGGCTTTCTGCGCGTCTAACTGCTGCTGCTGCTCGGCAAGCGTTTCGCGTGCTTTCTGGAGCTTCGCGAAAGCGAAGCTTATCTCGTTCTCGGCCTGTTTCTTTTCTTTTTCAAATTTGGCGGCGTTTTCCTCATAGGTCTGCTTCGCGTCGGCCAGCTTTTTTTCGCCGTCTGCCAGCTCCTGTTCGCCATCGGCCAGCTTCTGTTCATTTTCCTCGATCGTCCGCTGCCCATCCACCAGCTTCTGGTATGCGTCGGCCAGTTCCTGCTCCGCCTCCTGCTTTGCGTCGGCCAGAGAAACAACGCCGTCAGCATACGTCTGATGCGCGTCTTCCAGCTCCTGCTTCGCGTCGGCAAGCTCCTGCTTTGCATCGGCCAACTCCTGCTGCTTTTCATCCAGCGTTTCACGCGCGTCGGAGAGCGTCTGCTTGGCCTCTTCATAGAGGCGATCGCTGCGCCCATAAGCCGCGCTCTCGGCAAGCTGCGTGACCCACGGCTCAGCAGCGTCAATGCAGGCGGTATACTCGTCGGAATAGACCTCGCCCTGCCGACCGGCCAGACGGAGATAGAGCGACGTGTCATATTCCAGCGCAAACGCCTCCGGCAGGATGTATACGAATGACGAAAGCGTTCCGCTGCCGATGGAGGTGCCGCCGCGCTCATAGTTGATGTATAAGACGCTCTTGGCGATGCCGACGATGGTGAATTCCCGGCGGTTGAAGCCGTCCAGCGTATCTTCGTCGTTCTCTTCCGTCAGAACGACTGTTTTTCCGAGATCCTTTTCGGAATACAGCAGCCCGTCAGCCAGACATTCCTCCGCCGTCTGCGGAAATCTTCCACATTTTAAGCCCGGCAGGTCGATCTGCTCAGGCAGCGACAAAAATCTGCACGGCTTCGCCGCCCCATCTGCGACGGAGGCCAGCGCGTCCGCACTCTTTTCTCCTTCGCAGGCCGCCACGCGCGCATCGGCGGCGAGCGCTTCCGCGTCCGTTTCGTCAAAGCCGACCGTGCTGACGAGGCGGAAATCATACATCCGGTGCGCCTCGGCATAGTCGTCCAGCGTATGTACCATTGCGGTCTTTGTCAGCCGCAGGCCGCAGAAAAATCCCACGCCCAGCGCGACGATCGCCGCGATCGCCAGAAACCGGGTGAGACTGCTGCGGATCTGGCGCATTGTCAGTTTCAGCATACCCGTCACCATTCGATGCTTTCCACCGGCACGGGCGCTGCGTTTTGCCGCACGTCGGTGATCTGGCCGCTTCTGACGCGGATGACGCGGTCGGCCATGGCGGTCAGGGCGGAATTGTGCGTGATGATCACGACGGTCATGCCGTTTTCCCGGCTCTGCTTCTGCAAAAGCGCAAGGATCTGCTTGCCGGTCTGGTAGTCAAGCGCGCCGGTCGGCTCGTCGCACAGCAGAAGCCGCGGCCGTTTGGCCAGCGCACGTGCGATGGCCACGCGCTGCTGCTCGCCGCCGGAGAGCTGGGCGGGGAAGTTCTGCATCCGCTCGCCGAGGCCGACCTGCCGCAGCACCTCGTCTGCCGGGATGGGATTTTTACAAAGCTGGCCCGCGATCTGCACGTTTTCCAGCGCCGTCATGTTGGGCAGCAGATTATAAAACTGGAACACAAAGCCGACCTCGTGCCGGCGGTAGGTCGTCAGCCGTTTGCGGTCAAACCCCGACACATCCTCGCCCGCCAGCAGCACATGGCCGCTCGTCAGCCGGTCCATGCCTCCGAGAATGTTTAAAAGCGTCGTCTTGCCCGCGCCGGACTGCCCGACGATCACGCAGATCTCCCCCTCCGCGATTGTAAACGAGGCATCCTTCAGCGCGTCGATGCACACATCGCCCATCCGATAGGTCTTGCAGACATGATCGAACAACACAAAATTCTGCACACAGAACCCCTCCTGTATTTTTTCTAAAAATATATTATGGCATACTGTTTTCTGTTTTGCTTGAATAATCCATGAACGGCTGGCCGAAAATACTTTTTCTTGCTTTTGCCGCAGAACGATGGTACTATTAAATTATAAAAAACGATAGGGAAGCTCTGATTCAATGACCGAGAGCATTCGGCGAGAGATTTTGGCCCAAGACATCGGATCAGAGGTTCCCTGACAGGAAAAGGAGCGGTCCTTTTGGCAAAACAGATCACGCGGATCGTGCTGACCGGCGGGCCTGCCGCGGGCAAGACGACGCTTATCAGCCGCATTCTCAAGGAATTCAAGCAGGACGAGGGCTGGAAGGTCATTACCATCCCTGAAACTGCGACGGAGCTGATCTCCGGCTTCGGCATCAAGCCCTTCGGCGGGTGCGTGTCCATGCTGGATTTTCAGGATTTTGTCGTTTCCGACCAGCTGCACAAGGAGCAGCTGGCGCTCAAGGCGGCACAGATGGTGCCGGAGGAGCACGTCATCGTGCTGTACGACCGCGCGCTCTTCGATGACAAGGCCTATATCTCCGACGAGGAGTTCCGGCAGGTGCTCGCGCGCTTCGGCCTGACCGAGCAGCAGGCGCTTTCCCACTACGATACCGTCCTGCACCTCGTCTCCTGCGCCAAGGGCGCGGAGTTTGCCTATAATTTCGGCAACGAGGCGCGCTACGAGCCGCTGGAGCTTGCGCGGGAAAAGGACGATCTGACGCTGCGCGCATGGCGTGCGCACCCGAATCTGCACGTGATCGACAATTCCGTCGATTTTGAGGACAAGATCGCGCACGGCCTGCGCGCCGTCTATGAAGCGCTCGGCAGGCCCACGCAGCAGGAGGTCTGGCACAAGTATCTCATCGCGCTGCCCACGCTCCAGACGCTCGAGCAGACGTATCACGCCGCCAGCATCGACATGATGCAGACCTATCTGACCCGCGCCAACCCCAACATCGTCCGCCGCGTCCGCCAGCAGAAAAACGGCGGAGATTATCTCTATTTCTACACGGAAAAGCGCACGACCGGCTCCGGCCAGTGGGAGACGGAAAAGCCGATCTCCGAAAAGGAATACATCCGCTATCTCATGGAGGGAGACACGAGCCTGCACACCGTCCACAAGACGAAATACCGCTTTGTGTATAACGGCTGCCGGTTCGAGATCGATGTCTACCCGTTCTCGCAGGACCGGGCCATCATGCGTGCCGCATTGCCGGAAAATGCCCCCGTGCTTACCGCGCCGCCCGAGATCACCGTCCTGCGCGAGGTCACCGGCGACCCCGCCTACAAAAACCGCCAGCTGGCGAAAAATCAGAGACTGTAAAAGCTGCCGCCCGCGTTCAGTTCCATCGAACGCGGGCGGTGTGTTTTGTGAAAGGGGCGTTCCGGTGTGCCTCCGGCGGCCCATTCTTTTCCGTCTTGCCGGAAAAGAATGGGAAGAAAAGGGGCGCTGGTTACGGTTTGGTGCGTCCTGCGGGCGGACAGAGTCGTCCGCCACTACGGAGATACGGGGAGAGTAAAGCCTTGACGTAGGGGCCGACGACTCTGTCGGCCCAATGAGAAGTTACGAATTCGCCGAGGATTTCAGTAAAAGCGGTGCATCCTGCCGGGTCGATGTGTACCGGCAAGCGGCAGACCCACATCCGTAACGCTCCTTTGTCGCGAACGGCTGTGACCAGCATCGACCCCTACAACGCTTATAGGCACTGCATCAAAAATTCTGAGCTGCATCAAGCTTCGCGGGAAAAGTCCAGAAAAACCGAAGGGGTTTTTCTGGTCGGTTCAAGGGGGGCCGGGGGGAAATCGAAATCCCCCCGGGCTCGTTTTCTTTTCCCAATCTTTTCTTTTGGAGAAGCAAAAGAAAATGCTGGACAGCAGCCGCAGATTTTTAATACGAGTTCTTACTTTGCCGTGCGTCTCAAAATGCTGCGGCTTTTCGTTTATTCCACGCCGGTGACTTCGTAATCCTGCGCTTCGACGGCAGCCTTGAGCGTCTCGTTCGAAACATCCTTCGTGAGCGTGACGACGGCGGTGCCGTTGTTGTGATCCGCGACTGCGGAAGCCACGCCGTCCACGGCTTCGAGCGCCTTTTTAACGCGCGCTTCGCAGTGGCCGCACATCATGCCCTTTACGTGTAATGTCTTTGTCATACCAGTGTCCTCCTTATTTTGTTCTGCCAGATGAATTTCCGGCATGGGTTTTCCTTTGTGATC
>ERZ773139.1441-NODE-1441-length-27347-cov-3.526308_pt1 | contig 27347 bp, 21 predicted proteins | sample MGYA00580854_ERZ773139 | MGnify/ENA primary metagenome ERZ773139 (study PRJEB29015, sample SAMEA2737809) | human gut metagenome | biome: human gut; feature: human-associated habitat; material: faeces | place: China | collected 2012 ...
AAAAATCAATTTCAGATGATGATATGCAGATGATTCCAATTTACTGTGGAGTTGATGGTGAAGAAAAAGCAGGCCTTTGCTCAGGAACAGAAAACTGCTGGGCAGTTAATGCAAAAGCTTCAGAAACTGATCAGAAGGCAACACTTGATTTTATGAAATGGTTAGTAACTTCAGATGAAGGTACAAAAGTTATGGCTGAACAGTTTGGCGCTATTCCATATAAGAAAGCAGCAGATAGTGGAAATGTATTCTTAAAGAATGCAAACGACTTATTTGATGCAGGAAATTACAATGTTGACTGGACATTTAACTACACACCAAATGTAGATGAATGGAGAGCAAGCCTTGTAGCAGCAATGAACAAATATGATGCAGGCGGTTCATGGGATGATGTTAAGACAGCATTTGTAGAAGGCTGGGCTACACAATATAAGGCAGCTAACAAATAAATTAGCCAATAAATAAATTATGTAACAATGAATTATAATTATTGATTGGACAATAATTATTAACTAAATAATAGTTATTAATTTCTATAGGAAATAAATATAGAAACTTGATATTTAGGGGGCGGGCATAGCCCGCCCCCTCTTATTAGAAATAAGGAGGAGATTGCTGTGAAAGGAAAAAAGAAAAAACATAACAGTGGAACATCTGTAAATTCTAAACTTCTTCGCAGACCTATTCAAAGATGCTTTCTTCTATTCTTAGCACCTACTTTTGGAGCTTTTTGTATTGGATTTATTTATCCATTTTTAAGAGGAATTTATTTATCTTTTTGTGAGTTTGTTACAATCGGAGATGCTTCTTTTGTAGGTTTTAGAAATTACATGGATGCATTTAGCGATGCGTCATTTATACATGCATTTTGGTATACAGCATTGTATGCAATAGTATCACTATTTTTGATAAATATACTGGCATTTGCAATAGCATATTTATTAACGTTAGGTATAAAAGGTGCAAACTTATTTAGAACAGCATTTTTCATGCCAAACTTAATTGGTGGTATTGTTCTTGGATATATTTGGAGTATGATTTTCAATGGTGTATTAGGAAAAATGAACACTTCAATATTAATGGAAACAAGATATGGTTTTTGGGGCTTAATCATATTAATGTGCTGGCAGCAGGTTGGATATATGATGATTATCTATATTGCAGGGTTACAGGCAGTTCCCGGAGAATTAATTGAAGCAGCAAAAATCGATGGAGCAAGCAAATGGCAGACATTAACAAGAGTAACAATTCCAAATATTATGCCATCTATTACAATTTGTTTGTTCTTAACAATAACTAATGGATTTAAACTTTTCGACCAAAACTTAGCATTAACAAATGGTCAGCCATTTGAACAGTTAAAGGATGGTTCAGTTATAAAGACAACAGAAATGTTGGCGCTTAATATTTACAACACATTTTATGGACAGTCACTTACAGGTAAGGGAGTGGCACAGGCGAAAGCCGTTATATTCTTTATTTTAGTTGCAGGAATATCAATTATTCAGCTTAAGGCAACTAGATCAAAGGAGGTGCAGCAATAATGAACAATAAAGAAACAAATAGAAATTTAAAAGATACAAAATTAGTTGCTGCCACAAAGAAGAAAAAATTAAAAGAGAACAATGAAATTCCATTGAAACATGGAAAGCTTTTAACAATAATATTATCAATTGTAACATTAATTTATGTCAGTCCGATATTTGTTGTTTTAATGAACTCTTTTAAAGCAAATACCTTTGTTAAAACAGATACATTTGCATGGCCTATAGGAAAAGCTTTAGTAGGTTGGGCTAATTACATCAAAGGTTTTACATTTGGAAATTATCCGTTTTTTAAATCAGTATTATACAGTTTTGTAATTACAGTTTTATCAACGGCTTTAATATTAGTTTGTACATCAATGGCAGCATGGTATATTGCCAGAGTTGATAGTATAGTTTGTAAGATTGTTTACTATCTGTTTGTATTCTCAATGGTAGTGCCATTCCAGATGGTAATGTTCACATTGTCAAATACAGCAGATTCATTGGGACTTAACACACCTTGGACAATCCCGGTTATATATTTGGGATTTGGAGCCGGTATGGCGGTGTTTATGTTTACGGGATTCATCAAAGGTTTGCCACTTGAAATCGAGGAGGCAGCAGCAATTGATGGTTGCGGACCTATCAGAACATTTTTCATCGTTATTGTACCAATGTTAAAACCAACATTAATTTCAGTAGGTATTCTTGAGATTATGTGGATATGGAACGATTATCTTCTTCCATATTTAGTTCTTGACTTAGATCGATACAGAACTATTCCAATTCATATTCAGTACTTACAGGGAAGCTACGGTTCAGTAGATTTAGGTGCAATAATGGCACTTATTATATTAAGTATTATACCTGTTATATTATTCTATCTCACATGTCAGAAGCATATTATAAAAGGTGTAGCTGCAGGAGCAGTAAAAGGTTAAGTGACATATGAGGAGAAGCTATGAGGGCTAGTGGAATTTTATTACCAATTTCAAGTTTGCCTGGAAAGTATGGTATAGGAAGCTTTTCAAAAGAAGCATATGAATTTGTGGATTTTCTAAAAGAGGCCCACCAGAAATACTGGCAGATATTGCCTATAGGACCTACAAGCTACGGAGATTCACCTTATCAGTCTTTTTCAACATACGCAGGAAATCCTTATTTTATTAGTTTAGAAGACTTAATAGAGCAGGGACTTCTAACAGAAAAAGAATGTGATAAAGTGGATTTCGGTAGCAAAACAGATAAAGTAGATTATGAGAAATTGTATAATGGCAGATTTGAACTTTTAAAAACTGCTTATGAAAAAAGTGATATAAGCGAACGTGAAGAGTTTAAAAGATTTAAAGCTGAAAACGCTTATTGGTTAAAAGATTATGCAATGTTCATGGCTATTAAGGAAAGGTTTAATGGGCAGAGTTTTGACCATTGGGCGGAGGACATAAAACTCAGATGGGAATATTCCATGGAATATTACGAAAGTGAATTAGCTGATGAAATTACTTTTTATGAGTTTATTCAATATGAGTTTTACAGACAATGGTACAAACTGAAAAAATATGCAAACGATAATGGAATAAAAATTATTGGTGATATTCCAATATACGTTGCATATGATAGTGCTGATGTGTGGGCACATCCTGAATTATTCCAAATAGATGATGAGAGAAATCCAATTGCAGTTGCAGGATGTCCACCGGATGGATTTTCAGCAACAGGACAGCTTTGGGGAAATCCATTATACAAATGGGATTATCACAAATACACTAATTATGACTGGTGGATAAAGAGAATAGAGAGAAGTGTGAAATTATATGATGTTGTAAGAATTGATCACTTTAGAGGTTTTGATGAATACTATTCAATACCGGCAAAGGACAAAGATGCTATAGGCGGGCATTGGGAAAAAGGCCCAGGTATAGATTTGTTCAATGGAATTAAATATTGTTTGGGAGATATTAATATTATTGCTGAGGATTTAGGTTATATAACTGACACAGTAAGACAGTTAGTTAAAGACTCAGGTTTCCCTAATATGAAGGTATTAGAATTCGCTTTTGATAGTAGGGACTCATCAGGACCAAGAGATTATTTGCCATATAATTATGATAAGAATTGTGTAGTTTATACAGGCACCCACGATAATGAAACATTAAAGGGTTGGCTTGATGACATTGAACCTGAAGAAGTACAAATGATAGAAGAATACATAGGAAGAAAAGTTGAAACAAAAACACAGTTAGTGGATGAGATTATAAGAATGGCTCAGGCTTCAACTGCAAATACTTGCATAATTCCTATGCAGGACTATTTACATTTAGACAATAAGTCGAGGATGAATACACCATCTACATTAGGAGACAATTGGAGATGGCGTTTGAAATCTACACAATTAACAAAAAGGTTAAACAACAAAATTAAAAAGTTGACTGTTCTTTATGGCAGAGCATAACAGAATACAGATAATAATTTCTTAAAAGAGCTGCGAAGGGACAACTTTCGCAGCTTTTTGCATAAAGTACAGCTATGTGGTAAAATGCTAAATTGTGGAAGAAATGAAACTTATTAATTTATGCTAAATGAAAGGGGAAAGACATGGCAAATCTTACTATCAAAGACATAGCAAGAATATGTGGGGTTGGAATTAGCACTGTTTCCCGAGCAATTAATGATGACCCGGGAATTAATCAAAATACAAGAAAAAGAATACTAAAAGTAATTAAAGAATATAATTATGTTCCAAATAACAGTGCGAGAAATCTAAAAATGACAGAGTCAAATACAATAGCATTGTTAATAAAAGGAATTGACAATCAGTTCTTTCAAGGAATGCTTAAGATATTTGAAGAAGAATTGAAGAAGTTAGAATATACATTTTTAATTCATGCGCTTGGAGAAGACCAGGATGATGTAAGTGTAGCTATACAGCTTGCTAAAGAAAAAAGATTAAAAGGCCTTATTTTTCTTGGGGGCCAGATGGATTCTCTAGACAACAGACTGGAAGAAATCGGTGTACCTTATGTTTTGTGTACAGTTGCAGTTAATATGATGGCACCAAAAAGAAATTGTTCATCTGTATCAATTGATGACGAAAAGGAAAGCTATAGAGCAGTTGATTATTTATGTAAAAAAGGCCATAAGAAAATCGCAATGATTTCAGGCAGAAGCAATGATCAGGCGGTTGGTGGTCTTCGTTTAAGAGGCTATAAGAGAGCTTTGAAAGACAACGGCATTGAAATAAAAGATGAGTTAATAAGATATATGAAGGATGATATACCGGAATATTCAGTAGCAAATGGTTATGAAGTAACTAAAGAATTGCTTAAATCTAATGTAGACTTCACAGCGCTATATGCAATTTCAGATTTAACAGCTTTTGGGGCGTACAAGGCAATTATGGAAGAAGGTAAAACAATTCCCGGGGATTATTCGGTTTTAGGATTTGACGGCCTTGATATGTCAAGATATTTTCAACCATCATTGTCAACAATGAAACAGCCTTGTGAACAAATGGTTAAGTCGTCAATAAAACTTTTAATGGATGCCATAAATGGAAACGATGAAAAGAAACAACTGATTTTTGAAGCTGAATTATTAGAGAAAGAATCAGTAAAAGAATTGTAAGGAGAAATATTTGTGTTTGGAATTGACAGCAAACTATATGAGTTTTTATCAAAAATAGCAGATTTAATAATAGTAAACCTGCTATTTATTATATGTTCGTTACCTATTGTTACTATAGGAGCGTCAACAACGGCTCTTTATGGAGTAACAAAAAAAATGGCAAGTAACAGTGAAGGCTACATATTTAGGTCATACTTTAAACTGTTCAAGGAAAATTTCAAACAATCAACAATAATGTGGATTATTTTATTGGTGCTTTCATTAATCCCAACAGCCGATTTATATATAATCAATTATATGCCAAAAGGTCTGCTACCTACAGTATTAAGAGGGTTTATGTTAGCAGCAGCTTTAGCAATACTTTTCGTATTCCTTTATGCCATGGCATTACAAAGCACTTTTGAAAACACAGTGAAAAATACATTGAAAAATGCCTTCTTAATGGGAATAGGTCATTTTCCATGGACTTTGTTAATTGTGGACATTACATTACTCCCTATTATTCTACTGGTAACATTAGGAAGCGCAGCATCCTCTGTTATATATGTAATGTCATTTGTTGGATTTTCGGTACTTGCATATTTGAATTCTTTTATATTTAACAGAATATTTAAGAAATATATGTAAAGAATAAAATGTTGTTAAAGTTGAAGGTATATGTCCTGAATTTCAGATACATATCTTCAAAGTTAACAACATTTTTGATATTTGATAACCAAATACGTTTATGAAAAAATATAACTCTTTTAAAATAATAAATTACAAAATACTATAAATTACTGTACTGAATTATCTTGTATGTTTTCTCCAGGTTAAAGGATCACTACCACTTGCCGGTTTAGTAATATCCATTGAGTCATCTGTAGAAGCATAGCTTTGTCCCATAAATCCATCTGCAGAAACAGAATTATTATTAATTAAGTCTTCAACGGAAACAGTACCTTCTTTTGCAATTTCTTCAGCTGTTTTGGCATCTGTAATCTGGGTATCCTGATTAACTGATAAAGTATCAAGTGATGTTTTAAGCAATAAAGAAGCCTCATCTTCTGTAATTCCCATTGCATCAGCAAGTTCAGAAATTTCAGGCACACGACCAAGCTCTTTGCTAAGCTTGCTTGTTGTGTTGTCAAGCTGATTTAACTTGTCAGCAAGATGCTGTCCGATTCGATCAGAATTAATCTGACTGTTAATTACGTTGCGGATACCCTGTTCAATGCGTTTATCAATATAATTATTAAAATCACCACATTCCTTAGTGTATTCAGAAACGGCAACCATAAGTTCTAAGTTACCTTCCTGAATTAAGTCACCAAAAGTAACTCCCTTTCCACAATATTTTTTTGCAATATCTGCAACCTTCTTTAGTTTAGACTCTACAAGTGGAGTAGATGCAGATGCATCTCCGGCTATTAGTTTATTTACAAGCGCAGCCTGTTCTACATCTGATACAGTTTGAAGAGCGCCCATATCATCCATATACATTTTTATAAAATCAGTCTCTTCCTGTGACTGCCCATTTTCATCTTTTGCTATGTTTTCTGAGATGGCATTCATTCCATGACTGTCGTCAAAAATATTGTCGTCACTAGGAGTAAAGCCTTTAATTTCTATTTTATTAATTGATAGATAGACGTATATAAGTTTGTACTGACTGTCATCGTCAATAAGACCATTAAAGAAAGATTTAACATCCTCCATAGTAATTAAATTATCGTGAGCTGTAGCATAAGAAACTAATTTTGCTAAAGCTTCATTAAACATTGTTTTTTTATCCATGTTTTTTATAACCTCGTCTTTAAAATATTACATCATACTTATGTAAATGATACATAAAAGCCTTGCAAAAATCAAGGATAATGGGTAACATTTAAGGTGTATGCCTTGAAGGCAAAAAAGGAGTAAATATGAAAGAATTAATTAATAAAATAAGAAAAAGCAGAATCTTTTCCCTTATATGTATTTTACTGTTTATAAGTATATGTTTTGGGATAGGGGCAGCGGCAGCATATATTAACCATGAATCAGATCCAACAGATGTGGCATCTAATTATTTTAGAGCTTTCGTTGCCATGGATTATAACAAAATGTACAGTTACATAGACAAAGAAGATGCGTATGTGGAAAAAACATTATACACTAAGAAAATGGAAAATTTGAGAAAACAATATACCATTGATTCTTATGATATAAATAAGCCTGAAACAAAAGATGGGCAGAAGTCAGTAACAATTAAATGCAAAAACGAAGAAACAGGAAAAACAAAAGATTTCGTAGTAAAAATAACATCCAAAAGAAAAGGTTTAAATATTGTACCTGACTTTTATGTAAACATAGATGATATTTTAACCAACAATTTTCAGGTTACTTTACCGGCAGGTAATGAATTACAGTTAAATGGCATTACAATTACAAACAGCAATGCAAAAGTTTCAAAAAATTCAAGTGGCCAGGAAGTATATCTTTTTAATAAAACTTTAAAAGGAAACTACAAAGCTGTAGCTACAAATGCAAGTTACGCTATGGTAAAAACTTTGAATGTAAGTAAAGACGATACAAAACTTGATTTGTCAAAGATTCAACCTGTAGCTAATGATAATTACACTAAGATAATTAACAAAAATTGTGATAGTCTTGTAGACCAGTTCTACAAAGCTGTTAGAACAAAAGACAGTAAAAGAAAAGAACTGTTGAAGTTATTTAGCACAAAGAAAACAAAAAATAAAGTTTCATCACTTGTTGACCAATCAATGGAAATCACATATCCATCTGATGACAGAAATGTATCAAAGCTAAAAGTAATTGATATGAAAATTAATAAAAAGGACAGCAAGATTGTTTATAATAAGAAAAACAGAGAGTACACTTTAACTTACAAATATTCTTACAGCTATGTATCATCAACAGATACATCCCTTACAAGCAGTTACATATACAGCATATCAGGTAAATGTGACAGCCAATTAACTGTTGTTTACACAGCTGATAAAAATCAGGTAAAAATAAAGAATATTAAGTTAAAAAATAAGGATAAAAAGAGTCAATAAGATTTAAGAAAAATAATCAATTTTTAGGGAGAAAAATATGGCAAAGGAAACTTGGAAACCGGGCAATATGTTATACCCACTGCCTGCTGTTTTGGTAACAGTGGCTGACAATAGTGGCAACGAAAATATATTTACAGTAGCATGGACAGGAACTATATGTACTGATCCGGCAATGGTTTATATTTCAGTAAGACCATCAAGATATTCTTACGATATGATTAAGAAATCAGGCCAGTTTGTAATTAATCTTACAACAGAAAAACTGGCTAAGGCTACAGATTATTGTGGCGTGAAATCAGGTCGTGATGAAAACAAATTTGAAAAAATGAATTTGCAGACTGAAAAGGCTGAGTATGTTAAGGCACCACTTTTAACAGACAGCCCTGTAAATATTGAATGTGAAGTGACAGAAATTAAGCATTTAGGAACTCATGATATGTTTATTGCAAAAGTTCTTTGCGTTCATGCAGACAAAGAGTACATGGATGAAAAAGGCAAGTTTGATTTGGCAAAAGCAAAGCCTATAGTTTATTCTCATGGTCAATATTACAGCACAGGCAAGAAACTTGGTAAATTTGGATTTGCAGTTAGAAAAACTCAAAAACCAAAAAGAAAGAAAAATAAGTAGACAGCAAATAAGTGGACAGAAAAGAAATAGACAACAAGGAAATATAGACAGTTTAATGAAAAATTATTAATAGGAGAATAGTGTTGAAGCATGATAAGATAATTTTTCATATAGATGTAAATTCAGCGTATTTAAGTTGGACAGCAGTTAAGATGTTAAAGAACGGTTATCCAAAAGACATCCGAAATATTCCCTGTATTATAGGTGGAGATAAGAAGAACCGTCATGGAATTGTTCTTGCAAAATCAATTTCTGCAAAAAAATACGGTATAGTTACAGGAGAACCTGTAGTAAATGCTTTGAAAAAATGCCCCGGTTTGGAAATTGTTCCACCGGAGCATGATTATTATTCTGAACAAAGTCATAAGTTAATGGAACTTTTGAAATCATTTACACCGGATATAGAGCAGGTAAGCGTTGATGAGTGCTATATGGATTATACAGGAATAAGAAACAAATTTTCTAACGAAATAGAAGCTGCATATACAATAAAAAACAAAGTAAAAGAACAATTTGGCTTTACTGTAAATGTAGGAATTTCAGATGTAAAAGTTTTGGCAAAAATGGCATCAGATTTTGAAAAGCCGGATAAGGTACACACTCTTTACAAAGAAGAAATCCAAGAGAAAATGTGGAAGCTTCCTGTGGAAGACTTATTTATGGCAGGAAAATCCAGCGTGAATGTGTTACATAAACTGGGAATTTTTACAATTGGTCAGTTGGCAAAAAGCCCTGTTACCATATTAGATGCTCATTTAAAAAGTCATGGCAGGGTACTGTGGGAATATGCTAACGGAATTGACGAAAGCGTAGTAAATACCAAAAGGGAAGATTTAAAAGGCGTAGGAAATTCCACAACCCTTCCAAAGGATTTAGACAATATTGTTGAAATAAACAGAATTCTTCTAAGACTTTCAGAAAAAGTTTCAGGAAGGTTACGAGAGGGAAAACAAAAGGCAAAAACAGTTGCTGTTGAAATTAAATATAATGACTTTACAAAATGTTCAAAACAAATTACAGTAGATATTGCTACTGACTCCGGAACAGAAATATATAACATTTCAAAAAATCTGTTTAAAGGTTTGTGGAGTGGTAGACCGGTTAGGCTTTTAGGTGTGAGAACAGCTAATTTAATAGAAGAAGACGAGCCGGAACAACTGACTTTTATGGATATTGATTCATGGAACAAAGAAGAAAACAATATATCCAGAGAGAAAATGAAAAAATTGGACAAGGCATTAGATTTAATTAATGCAAAGTATGGAAGCGGTGCTGTTAAAAGGGCAAGCCTGCTTAATGAAAATAGGACAAAAAATAAATAGTATACTTAATGGAAAGGGACACAATTATGAATAAAGAAAACATCGTATTAATAGGAATGCCTGGAGTTGGAAAAAGTACAATAGGAGTAGTGCTTGCAAAGGTTTTAGGTTACAAATTCATGGATTCAGATTTAGTTATTCAAGAACAGACAGACCGTTTGTTAAAGGATATTATTGCAGAAGAGGGAATTGATGAATTCATCAATATAGAAAACAAGGTTAATGCTTCAATTAACACAGAAAAATCAATTATTGCAACAGGCGGCAGTGTGGTTTATGGAAAAGAAGCAATGGAGCATTTGTCAGAAATAGGAACAGTTATTTATTTAAAACTTGATCTTGATTCACTTTCAAAAAGACTAGGAAGCTTGGAAAAAAGAGGGGTAGTTCTAAAGGACGGACAAACATTAGAAGATTTATTTAATGAAAGAACACCGTTATATGAAAAATATGCGGATATAATAATAAATGAGCATGGACATACAATACAGCAGACAGTAAAACTAATTGAAGCAAAATTGGGGGTATAGAAATTAACAGATTTAAACTTTTTAACAGGCAGATGAAAATATTGTTTCTGCCGATTTTATGTGTTTTACTTATGATAGGAATCATTATTTTTGAACAAACTACAATGGAAATATATGCATACGGTTACGTTATTAATAGAAACACAAGAGAAAAAGATTTAAATGAAAAAAAGATTAACCCGAAAATTTATAAAAAGAAAATAAAAAACAAGTCCAACAAAACATCAAAAAAGAATTTAAAAGATAGCACAAATGACAAATTAAAGAAATCATCTGTGCTATTTTTTATAAAACCGGTTAAGGGTGGAATTACATCTTCGTATTTCGGAGACGTTGTTGACAGAAATGCCTGCCACAAAGGACACGACTGGGCAGTTCCCGTTGGAACAAAGGTGTATGGCGCAGAGGCTGGCATTGTAGAACTTGCATATTATAGTGAAAGCTATGGTTATAACGTGTTAATAAAGCATAAAGATAATATGGAAACCAGGTATGCACACATGAGTTCTTTGTGTGTCAAAAAAGGTGACATTGTAAACAAAGGAGAGTTAATAGGCTTTTCAGGAAATACAGGTGACAGCACAGGACCACATTTACATTTTGAAGTAATCAAAGAAGGAGTGAAGGTCAATCCTTTGAAATATGTAGAGTAAAACAAAAATGAAACATAGCGCATAGTTTAAACTTAATTTAAGCATGCTGTATAGGTAACATAATTTGCAAAAAAACATATATATAACAATATATATTATTTAATAGTGAAAAATTTATAATAATTGGAAGAATTTGCCTTGAAATTGTGTTACTTATACAGTTTACAAAGTTGCACTTTATGTTATAATAGATGAAAGTGCGTAAAAATATATTTGTATTAGTGCGCGCAAAAATAAAAAACGATAATTAACATTTTTTAGATATAGATTTTACATATAACCAGAGGTGCATAAATGGAAAAGTATGTTATTAAAGGCGGAGTTGCCTTAAAAGGTGAAGTAGAAATTAGTGGTGCAAAGAATGCAGCATTGGCCCTTATTGCTGCAGCAATTATGGCGGATGAGAACGTAACAATAGAAAACTTACCTGATGTAAGTGATATTAATCAATTAATAGATGCAATAGAAACAATAGGCGCTACTATTAACAGAGTAGACAGACATACAGTTATTATTAACGGAGCAACAATTACTTCTCACATTGTTGAAGAGGAACAAATGAGAAAAATTAGAGCTTCATATTATTTGCTTGGAGCTTTACTTGGTAAGTTCCACAAGGCAGAAGTGGCTCTACCGGGTGGCTGTGTAATTGGAGCACGTCCAATTGACCAGCATTTAAAAGGTTTTAGAGCTTTAGGCGCCGAAGTAATTCAGGACCATGGAATGCTTAATGCATTTTCAGAACAGCTTAAAGGAAATCACATTTTCTTTGATGTGTCATCAGTTGGAGCTACTATTAACGTAATGTTAGCAGCAGTAAGAGCAGAAGGTAGAACTGTTATTGAAAATGCTGCAAAAGAACCACATGTAGTAGACGTTGCCAATATGCTTAACAGCATGGGAGCTGATATTAGAGGTGCAGGAACTGATAAGATTAGAATTACAGGTGTTCCAAAATTACATGGAACAGTTTATTCAACTATTCCTGATCAGATTGAAGCAGGTACATTTATGTGTGCAGCAGCAGCTACAGGGGGAGAAGTTCTTGTAAAAAATGTAATTCCAAGACATTTGGAATGTATTACATCAAAGCTTATAGAAATGGGTTGTTCAGTAGAAGAATATGATGATGCCGTTAAGGTAAAAGCAGGTGAATTCATTAGATGTGCAAATATTAAGACATTACCATATCCGGGCTTTCCAACAGATATGCAGCCACAGATGGCGGCAGTCTTATCAATGGCAAACGGTGTAAGTACAGTTACAGAAAGTATTTTCGAAAACAGATTTAAATATATGTCAGAACTTGGAAGAATGGGTGCTGTAAACAAGGTTGAAGGAAATACAGCAATTATAACAGGGGTAGGCAGTTTAGAAGGAGCCAGTGTGGCAGCACCTGATTTAAGAGCAGGAGCAGCATTGGTTATTGCAGGATTAGCTGCAGAAGGATTTACAACAGTAACAGATATTGTATATATCAAGAGAGGCTATGAGAAATTTGATCAGAAATTAGCAGGACTTGGTGCAATTATTACTGAAGTGGACACGGATAAAGAAGAACAGAAATTTAAATTAAAAGTAGGATGATATATTAAAAAAAATCAATAAAACTGATTAAATTTGTCACTACACAAAGAAAATGGCTTATGTTAATATATGTTCATCCTAAGAATTATAAAAGCAGTGAAGAGGAGTAGTAATTGTAGAGTGACCTTTAGAGAAGCATTGGTTGGTGCAAAATGCCAGGCACGAAACAACGAACTCGCCTTAGAGCTTCCCGCTGAAAACGTCAAGTAGGTTGGGACGGTTTTCCCCGTTATAGGAATTGGATGCATTATCATCTTGAGAGCATGTAACACATGAAACAGAGTGGTACCGCGTATGTAAAGCTTACGTCTCTGTGCTGAAAAAGCACAGGGACGTTTTTATGCATTAGGAAATTCTTTAGGAAGTTCTAATACATAAAAAACGTTCCGCTAGGGATGCACATTCCCGCGAAAGGAAAATAGTTGCTGGAGCAACCGTGCTCAGTGCATAGAATGTCGCAAGCGACATTCTATCTTATTCCGTTTATTTAAACAGGTTTTACTTGAAAAAAAGTACCATAAAGTATAGGATATATATTGGTTTTTAGATATAAAGAAAGAAGAGGTTTTACTATGAATTGCAAAAAGTATACAAGACAGTATTTTATGCCGCCGGAAGTCACATATGACTGGGTAAAAAAAGAGTACATTGATAAGGCTCCAATTTGGTGTAGCGTAGATTTAAGAGATGGAAACCAGGCTTTAATTGAGCCAATGAGCTTAGATGAAAAATTAGAGTTTTTCCAGTTACTTGTAGACATTGGATTCAAAGAAATAGAAGTAGGTTTTCCTGCAGCATCAGAAACAGAATACAATTTTATGAGAGCTCTTATTGAAAGAGATATGATTCCTGATGATGTAACTGTTCAGGTTTTAACACAGGCAAGAGAACATATTATTAAGAAAACATTTGAAGCTGTAAAGGGAGCAAAACATGCAGTAATTCATCTCTACAATTCAACATCTGTTGCACAGCGTGAGCAGGTATTTAAGAAGAGTAAAGAAGAAATCAAAAAGATTGCTGTTGACGGAGCTGTACTTTTAAAACAATTAGCAGACGAAGTAGATGGAAACTTTTCATTTGAATATAGTCCTGAAAGTTTCTCAGGCACAGAAATGGATTATGCATTAGATGTATGTAATGCAGTTCTTGATGTATGGGAACCAAAGGAAGACAACAAAGTTATCATCAACCTTCCGGCAACAGTTGAAAATGCAATGCCACATGTTTTTGCAACACAGATTGAATATATGCACAAGAATTTAAAATACAGAAATGCAGTTACAATTTCAGTTCACCCACATAACGACAGAGGATGTGGCGTAGCTACAGCAGAGCTTTCAATATTAGCAGGAGCTGACCGTATTGAAGGTACATTATTTGGAAACGGTGAAAGAACAGGTAATGTTGACATTATTACATTAGCAATGAATATGTTATCACATGGTGTAGATCCAAAGCTTGAATTGGGTAACATGCCTGAAATCGTAAAATTATATGAACGAGTAACAAGAATGAATGTTAGTCCACGTCAGCCTTATGCAGGTGATTTAGTATTTACAGCTTTCTCAGGTTCACATCAGGATGCTATTTCAAAAGGAATGGCTTGTAAGGCAAAGGATCCTGAAGGAAAGTGGAATGTACCATATCTTCCAATTGATCCTGTTGATGTGGGAAGAACATATGATTCTGATGTTATTAGAATTAATAGCCAGTCAGGTAAGGGTGGCGTAAGCTATATTTTAAAACAGAACTTCGGATTATCCATACCTGAAAAAATGAGAGAAGAAATCGGATATAGTGTAAAACATGTATCAGATGAAGAACATAAGGAATTATCACCTGAATGGGTATACCAAATATTTGAAGATAAATATATTAATGAAAGCAGTGTATTTACAGTTCCGGAAGCACATTTTAAACAGACAAACGGAATCGTTGCAGAAGTTACTATTGCACAGAATGATACAGTTCGTATCATAAAAAGCACAGGTAATGGACGTTTAGACGCTGTAAGTAATGCTTTTAAACAATACTTCAATATTAGCTATGAACTTGCTGTATATGAAGAACATTCATTATCAAGAGGTTCATCATCAAAGGCTGTTTCATATGTAGGAATTAATTATCATGGAACAATGTATTGGGGTGTTGGAATTGATGAAGATATTATTAAGTCATCAATTCATGCATTAACTGTAGCAGTTAACCATTTAGTAAAGGCAACAGGTGATACAGCACTTCAAGATGAAAGGTTAACAGAAATCATTAATTATATTAATACAAATTATTTAACAGTAACACTTGATGAATTAGCAGACCAGTTCCATTTATCAAAACCATATTTATCAAAGTACATAAAAGATAAATCAGGAAAAACATTTGGAGAATTGGTTAAGGCGGTAAGAATGAAAAAAGCCAGAACTTTATTGAAAGGCGGTAATATGACAGTTGAAGCAATTGCTGAAAATGTCGGCTACCAAAATGTAGAACATTTTAACCGCTTATTCAAAAAGAAATACGGAATGACACCGGTACAGTTTAGAAATAGTAAAAATTAATATAGGATGTGTATTGCAATAAAAAAGGTGGAACCTTTAGGGTAACACCTTTTTTTATTGCAAAAAATAACCATTTTATATTTATTTTAAACTTGAAAAGTACACAAATAGTATGTATAATATAAAAGTAACCTTACAGTTTATGTGAATTAATATAAACTATAAGGGATAATTAACTGCTAAGGAGGAAAAGAAAGTATGAATTTTAACAGACAACACAAGGATAGAATATTCTGCATGATTTTTGGGTATGAAAAGTATAAGGGCAATTTATTGGATTTGTATAATGCATTAAATGAAACAAATTATACAAACTTAGACGATTTAGAAATTACCACAATGGAAAACGCAGTGTATATGAGTATGAAAAATGATGTGTCCTGTATCATTGCCAACAACATGGCTTTGTTTGAACAGCAGAGCACATGGAATCCTAACATGCCACTACGTGGATTTATGTATTTCAGTGATTTGTTCAACAAATATGTATCAAAATATCACTTTAGACTTTATGATGATAAGTTCATAAAAATTCCAACGCCGCAATATTATGTGTTATATAATGGTTCCAGGAAAGTCCCTGACAAACAAATCTTGAAACTTTCTGACGCATTTGTCGCACCGCCTAAAGATGGGATATTCGAATGGACTGCCACTGTCTTAAACATCAATCCGGGTTATAACGAAAAACTTCTATCTGCTTGTAAACCTTTAAAGGAATATGCTATATTAATAGAAACAATAAAAGAGTACAGGCAGAAATATGATGATAAAAATGTTGCTATCGAAAAAGCTATTGAAGAGTGTATTAATTGTAATGTTTTAAAAGATTTTCTGCTGGAAAGGAAGGCTGAAGCTATGCATACACTTTTAACGGAATATGATGAAGAAGAGGCAATGGAATATTTTAAACAGCGTGCGTATGAGGATGGTATTGTGAAAGGCGAATTGCAGCTTATTGTTTCTAATATTTGTAAAAAAATGATTAAAAATAAATCTATAGAACAGATTGCTGATGAGTTGGAAGAAGATGTTTCTAAGATTCAAAAAATTTATGACATAGCAAAGGAGTTTGCACCTGATTATAATGTTGAAAAAATAATGGCTAAATTGGGATAGTGAGCACATAAATACTATGATGTCAAAATTTACTACTTGACATATGGCAACTATAATAGTAGTATAGCCATTGCAAATAAATATTTTCTCTTATTCAGAGTAGTGGAGGTACAAGGACCTAAGAAGCTACGGCAACCCCGACATTAGTCAGGAAGGTGCCAACCTGAGCAGACAGAAGTTTGATCAATAAGAGGATTTGATACCTTGATTTCAAGTCCACTGATTGTCAGTGGGCTTTTCTTTTTAATAAAATATAAAAAGGTATACTATAATAATAAATTCTCAAAAGAAGAAAATAAATATTTGTAGGATACTATAGTTAAAGCAGAAATGCACAGTAGAAAGTAAAGGAGACGTAAATGGAAAAAAGATTATTTACATCAGAGTCAGTAACAGAAGGTCATCCTGATAAAATCTGTGACCAGATTTCAGATGCCATTTTAGATGAATTAATGAAACAGGATCCCATGAGCCGTGTTGCCTGTGAAACAAGCATCACAACAGGACTTGTTTTGGTAATGGGTGAAATTACAACAAAGGGATATGTAGATATCCAGAAAATTGTAAGAGAGACAATTAGAGAAATCGGATATGACAGAGCAAAATATGGATTTGATTGTGACACATGTGGAGTTATAACAGCTTTAGATGAACAGTCAACAGATATTGCAATGGGTGTAGACAAAGCGTTAGAAGCAAAAGAAAATAAAATGTCTGACGAAGAGTTAGATGCAATTGGTGCCGGAGATCAGGGTATGATGTTTGGTTATGCAACAAACGAAACAGAAGAATTTATGCCATACCCTATAGCTTTAGCACATAAGTTGGCACTTAAGTTAACAGAAGTAAGAAAGAATGGTACTTTAGATTATTTAAGACCTGATGGAAAAACACAGGTTACAGTAGAATATGATGAAGATGGAAAACCTGTAAGACTTGATGCAGTTGTATTATCAACTCAGCATGATGCTGAAGTTTCACAGGAACAGATTCATAAGGATATTAAGAAATATGTATTTGATCCTGTATTACCAAAAGATATGGTAGATGAAAATACAAAGTTCTTCATTAACCCAACAGGACGTTTCGTAATTGGGGGACCAAATGGAGACAGTGGTTTAACAGGAAGAAAGATTATTGTTGATACTTACGGTGGATATGCAAGACATGGCGGTGGTGCTTTCTCAGGAAAGGATTGTACAAAGGTTGACCGTTCTGCAGCGTATGCAGCAAGATATGTTGCAAAAAATATTGTAGCAGCAGGACTTGCAGATAAATGTGAAATCCAGTTATCTTATGCAATTGGTGTGGCACATCCAACATCAATCATGGTAGACACATTTGGAACAGGAAAGTTAAGTGACGAGAAGTTTGTAGAAATTATTCGTGAGAACTTTGACTTAAGACCAGCAGGCATTATCAAGATGTTAGACCTTAGAAGACCTATTTACAAGCAGACAGCAGCTTATGGTCATTTTGGAAGAAATGATATTGATGTACCATGGGAGAAAACAGACAAGGTTGATGTTTTAGCAAAATATGCAAAATAATTAGAAAATAATCTGTTGTAAAATATGTAGTAACAAAAGGGAAAAATGGAACTTATGTAGGTTTCATTTTTCCCTAAATTTTTACTGGAAAATATTGATTTGCATGGAAAATATAGAACATAATTTTATCTGTTTAGTAATTTCAATAAATTAGGAATCTGTGTTTCGAAATTTACTGCGTAATCAACTGCATTAGGATCCTTATAAGTGTCTTCTATACACAGGTAAGTGAAATCAGCTGCAATTTTTAAAGCGTCAAAAACACTATAGTCATTCATTAAGGCACCGGTAAAAGTGCTTGCAAAAACGTCCCCTGTTCCATGAGATTTAATAGGAACCTCCTTAGTTCCGTACATAAAAAAGTCTTTATTACTGCTGTCGTATCCAATGAAACCAAGTTCGCCCTTTGGAAGTGTGACACCTGTAATTACAGCATATTTGGAACCAAGTTTAATTAACTCCAAAAGCAGTTCCTTAATAGTTACCAAAGAAGCATTTTCTCCAACATATTTTCTGTTGAGCATAAAGCATGCCTCTGAAATATTAGGTAAAATAATATCTGCCTTTGAACAAAGCTGTGACATTGTAATTGCAAAGTCAGTTGTAAAACCAGTGTACATTTTTCCGTTGTCTGCCATTGCCGGATCAACAATAATATAATTATCATTATTCCTAAAAGCAGAAAAAAAGTCAGAAACTATATTTACCTGTTCTTCACTTCCAAGATATCCGGTATATATGGCATCAAAATTAAAACCTTCTTTTAACCAGTGGTTTTTTATTCCTTCCATATCATCGGTCAAATCTCTAAAGGTAAAATTGTTAAATTTGGTATGAGTAGATAAAACTGCTGTGGGAACAATGCTTGTCTCAATTCCCATGGCAGAAATAATAGGAAGAGCCACAGTTAGTGAGCATTTTCCTAAACAGGATATATCCTGAATGCTTAAAACTCTTTTCATATAAAACTCCTAATTATTATTTGTAAATTAGTTTCTCAAAGTAAAGTCGTTACTAATTACAATGCTTTCATAAAATAAAAATACCCGGATTTTATATTGGAAAGTATAATCCATATGGTATTACTGCTAATATAATAACACAAAAAACAGTGATTGGTAGGTTTTAATTCTAACCACATAATGTACGACAGTTTTCCTTTTTCAATTTGGTAAAGGATAATGAGACAAACGCTACTTGACAGAGAGAATCCGTTTTTGTTAGTTTTGCATTCAACTTGCATTCAACTAATAAAAAGTTAATGCAATAAAATACTAAAGAATCTCGTTATACATATATAACAACATTTCAAGATGGATAAATAGGAGGAGCAAAATGAAAAAGAAAATTTTAAGAGTATGCTTAATGCTGGTTATTCTTTGTGGAGGGATTCTTTTAACTAATGGAAGTGTTCAGGCAAAAACACAGAATTATTACACAAAAGGAAAAACGTTAGTAGTAACAGGTCAGTTAAGGAATGGTACACATATAAAAAATGCGAAAAAGATTAAAAAGATTGTAGTGAAAGACAATATAAAAATTTTACCTACAAAACCTTTTAAGGGTTGTATAAATGTAAAAACTTTGGAAGTTCCGGGAAAATTGATATTTGTAGATGATTTTTTGGGGGAAGTATATGATAATGATAATTATGAGAACTTTCCGATAACTGTAAAAACAGTTAAATTTACAACACAGTTGTCAGATAAACCAATGTATAAGTTTTATTTAACACATAAGTTCATTGTAAGCAAAAAGGACAAAAAATACAGAAGTTACAAAGGAAGCATTTATACAAAAAACGGGAAAAAATTTGTGGCAATGCCAAGCGAATGCAAAATATTGAAAATTCGAAAAGGGTGTAAAATAGTTAATGTTGTTGGATTTTCGTATGAATCTTATAATGAAGAAAGTTGTAGTGATGATCCGGATTATTATATATTGACTTGTTGTAAGAAACTAAAAAAAGTTATTATTCCATCAACTGTAAAAAGTTATTATACAAGTGACAGCAATTTTAAAGATTATATGCGAGAGGCAATTAATGATGTTGCTTATAGGGCAAAATATGTAATAAAAAATAAAAATATATCATGCGAGGGCATGGAAGCTTTGTATGAAGTATTGGAAGAGAGAATTTTTAAGATTTTTAAAAAGCAAATAAAAAAACAGGGAGATTTTTATATTTATAATAACAATATTTTAGTTGGATATGATGGATGTCAGCTGGTTGTAACTATTCCAAAAGGAATAAAGTATGCTATGAAAAATTCTCTTAGTGTAATGAAAGAATCTTCTTATAGCATAATTAGAGCTGTTAAATTACCAAAAGGTTTTAAAGATAAAAAATCAAAAATATGGAGAGGACATTCTTACTATTCAGAATGGTATAATCAGGATAAAATTGTATTAAGTAATTATTATCATTCTGTTCCGTCTTCGCATGGTGTGGGGTATAAATATAATACTTTTTGTACATTTGAATATTGTAAACATTATTATGGTAAGACAATACAAATTATATCTGACATAGATGGAATTATTATATTTTCAACAGATGTTCCTGTAAGGGTAACTGATAAAAATAACAATATTGTGGAAAGAGATTTAGATGGAAGTTATACGGTGTATGTAAATAAAGGAGATGCAATAAATGTACAGCTTCCCGATAAAGTTAAAGATGACGAATTCATTTGCTTAAAAGATTTTAATGGAATAGAGAACTAAAGGAGACGGAATTAATATAGTTTAATATAAATATAATGGAACATAGTGAAACCTCCGGTTGATTTGGGGATTTTTATCTGTTAAAGATAAATACCTCTATATACTGTGAGGTTTCACTTATTTTACATTTGAAAAAATATAAAGTATAATCCATATGGCATTACTGATAATATAATAACACAAAAAAACAATAATACCAGTAGATGATATAAGGTAATATATTAGTAGCTAAAATATGTTATTAAGAATTTATAGATGAAATAAATAATTAAAAAGTAACAGAGGTAAAAACTATATGCTAACATATGATTTTGAAAAAAGAGGAAAACAGTCTCTATACGAGTATTTATATAATTGCATAAAAAATGATATTTTGTCAGGCAAAATCAAGGCGGGGGAGAAACTGCCGTCAAAAAGAACCATGGCGAAAAATCATAGCATAAGTGTCATCACTGTGGAAAATGCTTATGCCCAATTGCTTGTAGAGGGATATATTTTTTCAAAAGAAAAGAGAGGTTATTTTGCCAGCGAAATAAGCGGCCAATATCTAAACAGCAATGGTTTGGGAGAAAACAGAAAAACGGTTAGCGCTCACAAGAACACCATTAAAACAAAAAAAGAAAAGGCAGAAACAAAAAAACAATGGCTGGTGGACTTTAACTCCAACCATATAATGTACGACAGTTTTCCTTTTTCTATATGGTCAAGGATAATGAGACAGACTTTACTAGACAGAGAGAATTCATTTCTTTCAAGCCCGTTACCAAACGGCGTAGTGGAACTTAGGGAAGCCATAGCAAACCATTTAATGGAATTTCGCGGTATGGAAGTAGATGCAGAGAACATAATAATTGGTGCAGGAACAGAATATTTATATAGCATTATTGTTCAGTTACTTGGAAGAGATAGTGTTATTGCTGTAGAGGACCCGGGCTATAGAAAAATTGGAAAAGTTTATGAAAGTAATGGAGTGGAATGTTTACATTTACCAATAGATAATTCAGGAATTCAAACAAAGGCGCTGTTAGGAAAAAAGATTGATGCAGTACATATTTCTCCATCTCATCATTTTCCAACAGGTAGAGTTATGCCTGTATCAAGAAGACAGCATTTAATCCATTGGGCAATAGAAAACAATGGTTTTATTATTGAAGATGATTACGACAGTGAGTTTAGATTTTCAGGCAGACCAATTCCTACAATGGTTGGAATGGACAAGGAGAGAGTAATATATATGAATACTTTTTCGAAAACTCTTGCACCATCAATAAGAATTGCCTATATGGTTTTGCCGGACAGATTAATGGAAAAATTCCATACCAAACTTAATTTTTATTCAGGTACTGTTTCAAGTTTTGAACAGTATACCTTGGCAAATTTTATTGCAGGAGGTTATTACGAAAGACATATTAACCGAATGAGAAATTATTACAGGGATTACAGAAACAAAATAATAAATGCCATTAAACAGTCAGCATTATATCCTAAGGTTACAATAGAAGAGGAAAACGCAGGACTTCATTTTATTTTAGGAATAAAAAAAGAAATCGACGATAACCGGTTCAAAAAGATACTAAGGGAAAACAATATAAATATTTCATGTGTATCTGATTACTGTTATAATGATTTAAAAGAGTTTGACCATAAGTTCATTATTAATTATTCTGCGGTGCCTGAAGACAAGCTGAAAAAAGCACTGACTATTATGAACAACGCGTTGGAATAAAAAAGAAAGAGTGAGATTATTATAGTGAATAAATATAACGGAAACAAAGAATTTAAAATAGACATTCCAAAGTCTGTAAAATTAATAATAGATATTTTGGAAAAAAACGGCTACGAGGCGTTTGCTGTTGGTGGATGTGTAAGAGATACTATTTTAGACAGAAAACCTCAGGATTGGGATATTACAACTTCAGCATTGCCTAATCAGGTAAAGGAGTTGTTTTACAGAACAATTGATACAGGAATTCAACATGGAACGGTTACAGTTTTAATTAAGGGAGTAGGTTACGAGGTAACTACTTACCGAATTGATGGTGAGTACAATGACAGCAGACATCCTGAAAGTGTAGAGTTTACAGCAGATTTAATAGAGGATTTAAAAAGAAGAGATTTTACCATTAATGCCATGGCATACAATCCGGGAATTGGTTTGGTAGATGCTTTTGACGGAATTGGTGATATAGAAAAGAAAGAAATAAGATGCGTAGGGAATCCAAGAGAAAGATTTGGGGAGGACGCCCTTAGAATACTTAGAGCAGTAAGATTTTCGGCGCAGCTGGGATTTCATATTGAAGAGGGTACAATGGAAGCCATAAAAGAGCTGGCAGGCACTCTTGAAAATATTAGTGCAGAGCGTATTCATGTGGAATTAGAGAAACTGATAATGTCAAATCATCCTGACAAACTTATAACAGCTTATGAGGCAGGCATAACTAAGGTGGTGCTTCCTGAATTTGACGCTATGATGGAATGTCCGCAGGTAAGCCCTTATCATATGTATAATGTAGGCGAACATACAATTAAGGTAATGGAGAATGTGCCACCAACAAAAGAAATGAGATGGGCTGCATTGTTACACGATGTGGGAAAACCTGATTCAGTAACTTATGACAAGAAGGAGCCAACAAGAATGCACTTTTACGGTCATGCTCATGTGGGAGCTAAGATGGTTTCGACCATTTTAAGGCGACTGAAAATGGATAACAAAACAATTAAGCTTGTAACAAGACTGGTGGAACATCACGATGACAGACCGGTGGCGGACAAAAAAGAACCTGTTCAGATTCGAAAAAGTGTAAATATAATTGGCAAAGATATTTACGATATGTATTTGCAACTTGCGTATGCTGACATTCAGGGGAAAAGTCAATACGGCAGAGAAAAAGGCATGGGGGCATATATTTACTCAAAAGAGCAGTACGAATACATTGTGGAAAATAATATATGCACCTGCAAAGGTGACATGGCTGTATCAGGAAGAGACTTAATAGCAGCAGGCTGTCCAACAGGTGAGATAATCGGAAACATACTTGATGAACTGCTTAAACGTGTAATACAGAAACCACAATTGAATAACAAAGAATCGTTAATGGAAATAGCAAAAACAATGTTCTAAACAGGCTTCTTTTTTCATATTTTTAGATAATGTATTAAAAATATGGAGGGAAGGTATGAACGAAAAAGCATTAACAGTGTTAGAACAATACGATTTAAACATAAAAGGTACTTACAGAACAAAAGGAAACTATGGTTGTACAACAGATGAAGGAAAATATCTCCTAATGGAATACAACAATAGCAACGAAAAAATGGTTCTAATGAGTACCTTTTATGATTATTTGGAAAAAGCAGGGTTTGTAACGGATAGTGTTATAGCAAACAAAGAAGGAGTATATGTTTCAATAAGTGAGGACGGCTATGCGTATATTCTGAAAAAATGGTTTGATGGAGAAGACTGCAATAACACAAATAGAAAACATCTGCTACTTACAGTGGAAAATCTGGCAAAATTTCATAACGCAACAGAAAATACAACGGATATTTTTAAAGAGCAGAAATTTCATAAGGGAAGAAATCTGCTTGAAGTTATGAATAAACATAGTAGTGAAATATTGCGTATAAAAAATTACATAAAAAAGAGAAAAAACAAAAATGCTTTTGAAATGTACCTTCAAAACATTATAGAGGAATATTATATACAAAGCGTGGAGGCTTTAGGCGCAATTAAGAATTCCCGGTATGAACAGCTGTATAAGGAAAGCATTGCCAGCGAGACAATTTATCATGGAAGTTACAATTATCACAATGTACTAATTAAGGAAAATAAAATAATCATGATTAACATGATGAAAATTTCCTACAGTCCGTCAGTTCAGGATTTGTATGACTTTATCAGAAAAGTGCTTGAAAAAAATAACTGGAACATTGCTTTAGGAAATGAACTTATTAAGGCATATGATTCAGTAAGAAAATTATCAGATATGGAGAGGGCAGTATTGAAAAGTCTTCTTAGTTATCCGGAAAAATTCTGGAAAATAATAAATTATTATTATAATTCTAACAAAGCCTGGTATTCTGAAAAAAATGAAGATAAATTGAAACAGTTCAGAAAAATGGAAAAATTAAGACGAAAATTTATAGAAAATATGGGATAAATAGCAAAAGTGAAATGTAAATTTATAGAAAATATAGGATAAATAGCAAAAGTGAAACATAAAAATGATTTTATAGTTTTAATTATTTAGGGTTTGTGATATTATGTGTAATGATTGTAAAAATATATAAAAAGGTCAAAGTTTGAATTAGTTTGAACCTTATGCCTGTAGGATGAAAACAGTTACAGACATTTCTGATTGAAACATAGGAGGTAATTATGGACTACAGAGAGTTGTATAATGAATGGCTTACAAACCCTTATTTTGACGATAACACTAAGAAAGAATTAGAAGCAATAGAAAACGATGATAAGGAAATTGAAGATCGTTTTTACAAGGAACTTGAATTTGGTACAGCAGGTCTTCGTGGAGTTATTGGTGCCGGAACTAACAGAATGAACATTTACACAGTTAGAAAGGCAACACAGGGATTAGCTAACTATATTATTAAAATGCATGGAGAAGACAAAGGTGTTGCAATAGCATACGATTCAAGACACATGTCACCTGAATTTGCTGATGAAGCAGCATTATGTTTAAATGCAAACGGAATTAAGGCTTATGTTTTTGATTCATTAAGACCTACACCTGAATTATCTTTTGCAGTTAGAGAGTTAAAGTGTATTGCAGGTATTAATGTAACAGCAAGTCATAACCCGGCAGAATACAATGGCTACAAAGTATATTGGGAAGATGGTGCACAGATTACACCCCCACACGATGTTGGAATCATGGATGCAGTTGCTGCATTAAAGGATTACAACAAAGTAAAAACTATGGACAAAGATCAGGCAGTTGCTGATGGATTATACATCCAGATTGGCAAGGAAGTTGATGATAAATATATTGAAATCCTTAAGACTCAGGTTAAGAACCCTGATGCAATTAAGGAAGTACAGAAAGATATCAAGATTGTTTACACACCACTTCATGGTACAGGTAACATTCCTGTAAGAAGAGTGTTAAAGGAACTTGGATTTGAAAATGTTTATGTAGTAAAAGAACAGGAATTACCTGACGGTGATTTCCCAACAGTTGGTTATCCAAACCCTGAATCAGCAAAAGCATTTGAATTAGCGGTTAAATTAGGTAATGAAGTAGGAGCAGATTTACTTCTTGCTACAGATCCTGATGCAGACAGACTTGGCGTTTATGTAAAAGGTAGCAAGCCTGGAACATATCACATCCTTACTGGTAACATGTCAGGCTGTTTACTTGCTGAATATGAAATCAGCCAGTTAAAGGAAAAAGGACAGCTTCCAAGTGATGGAACTTTCATTAAGAGTATTGTTAGTACAAATCTTGCAAATGATATTGCTAAGTATTACAACATTAATTTATTTGAAGTTCTTACAGGTTTCAAATACATTGGTGAAAAGATGCTTGATTTCGAAGTTAATCACACAGGTACATATGTATTTGGTTTTGAAGAAAGTTATGGTTGCCTAATTGGAACACACGCAAGAGACAAGGATGCTATCGTTGCCTCAATGGCTTTATGTGAAGCAGCAGCTTATTACAAGACAAAGGGAATGTCTCTTTGGGATAAGATGAAAGAAATGTATGAGAGATACGGCTACTGGAGTGATGGCGTTCAGTCAATCGAATTAAAGGGTAAAGAAGGAATTGAAAAGATTCAGAATACTCTTGAAAAATTAAGAAAAGACGTTCCAACAGAATTTGACGGACTTAAGATTCTTTCAGCAAGAGATTACAGAGAAGATGTAATTAAAGATATGGTAACAGGAAAAACAACTAAGACAGGTTTACCTAAGTCAAACGTACTTTACTATGATTTAGAAGATGATGTATGGGTATGTATCCGTCCATCAGGAACAGAACCTAAGTTGAAATTCTATTACGGTGTAAAGGGTACAAGTTTTGAAGATGCACAGGAGAAACTTGATAAGCTAGGCAAATATTTACTCGATATGGTTAACTCAATGCTTTAAGCCGTAAATATAACTAATATTTATTTGTAAAGACTAATTTATGTTATAAAAATAAAAGCACTATAATATATTCTTAATAAGAATTATTGTGGTGCTTTTTTTATGGCAAAATGTAGAATGGTTTTAGCATTTACTGTTATTTTGGTGGGCATTTGCTTATGCTCCTGTAAAATAGAAAAAATAAGCAGCGAAAAAACGAAGGATGTTGAATACACAATTGTTCCTGAAAATGAAATACCACAGGAAGTAAAGAAAGTAATAGATGAAAAGAAAGGCTCGGAATTTAAATTGGCCTATACTGATCCTGAATACACATATATTCTTATAGGATATGGAAAGCAGGATTATCAAGGTTACTCAATTA
>ERZ773139.1454-NODE-1454-length-27180-cov-3.427539_pt1 | contig 27180 bp, 26 predicted proteins | sample MGYA00580854_ERZ773139 | MGnify/ENA primary metagenome ERZ773139 (study PRJEB29015, sample SAMEA2737809) | human gut metagenome | biome: human gut; feature: human-associated habitat; material: faeces | place: China | collected 2012 ...
AAACTGTTGAAATCCACCGCTACCCAAATGCCCAGCGCCGCCACAATTGCGCCGAAGAAAACGCTTGCGCGGAGGTATCCTTTGGAAAGTGTACGCAGGCGCGCCCCTTTCGGCAGCAGCGCGCACGCGCCGAGGAGCAGCAGCGCCGCCGCAGGCACGCCGAAATCGCGTACGCTGCGCCAGGCCTGATAAAGCTCCCGCACATCGATCATGTGCAGCGTTTCGCGCTCGTTGTACATCGAGACGGGGATGCCGTTTTCCATAACGGTGAGGTCGATGGAAGCAACATCGCCTTCCATGTAATCAATAAGCTGCATCAGTGCGGCGGTAATATCCTTTGTGGGGATGCCGATCTCCCCTGCCGTGCCATATGCTTCATAGCGGGCGGCGAACCACGTTTCGTCGTGCATCACGAGCTGGAGCGCCGTGAACAGCAGCGATACGATCAGCAGCAGTGACGCGAGAAACGCGAGCGCCGCAGCCAGCTTCGGCATGGGCTTTGTTTGATTCATAACGTTTATTTCTCATCCTCCGTAAAGCAGCTTATCAGCGCGAATGCAAGCCCGAGCCCGCCGATAATCCAGCTGATCGGGGAACGCGTAAGCACGGCAAGCAGAATCCCGAAAAGAAGGAGCGCAACGCCGCTTATCACGAGGTTCTCTTTTTTCAGCTTCATAAAAAACCTTCCTTTCGTTTTTCAGACTTCTTCATCCTCTGTGGGAATCGCGCCGAGCGCGCGGTCAAGCGCTTCCACCGCATCGTCAAAAAGGTCTGGGCAATCCCGCGTAAGCAGGCGTGCAACGCGTTCGCGCGGGAGCGCTGCAAGCGCCCGGAGCGCGGAAAACGCTGAGGCAGTAAGCGCAGATGCAGTAAATGAAAGTTTGGAAAACGAAGAGACAGCGTTGACGGATGAAGTGATGGATACAGAAGAAGCAGATGATGAAGATTTTGTCACAGAAGAATAAAAGATCATTGTTCTGCTAAGCAAGAAAGTGCAAGAATAATAAACAAGAAAGACAAAGAATAAGATAAAATAAAAACTCCGTATACAGATTCGGGATAAAACCCGGTGACGTATACGGAGTTTTTTGTTCAGCTCTGTAAAAAACATGCATAAGATAAGAAAATCATTGATTTTATTTAATCATAAAGAGAAGCTCCGAATCGAATTTTTCGATAAATCTTCAGAAAAATTATGACAGGAAGGCTGATCAGAATGTAGAGTGTAGAAAAAACTCCGACAGAGCCTCCGATTAGCATAAGTAAAATTAAACCGATATTCATTGTAGGTCACTCCTTAAAATAAATTTTGCGGTTTTACACAAAAAAATAATTTTCTGTGCAAAACAAATGAAATAAAAACAAATCAGTCTCTATTTTAAAGGAGCAAAGTGTAAAATGGAATAAAGCGGCAAAAACCTTAGCGGGTTTTTAACATTTACTCATCTTCATCTTCAGCCATACGATAGCCGACTCCGACTTCGGTAAAAATGTATTGAGGCTGTGCGGGATCTTCTTCGATTTTTCGGCGGATATTGGCCATGTTGACACGAAGAATCTTATTGTCATTATCAGCGTAAGGTCCCCATACATTTGAAAGAATCGATGCATATGTAATGACTTTTCCGGAATTTTGCGCCAGATATGCCACAATCTTATATTCGATCGGAGTCAGATGGACAGCATTGCCGCGAATCGTGAGCAGCCGTTTGGAAAAGTCAAGTATTAAATCCTTATGTCGGTAAGGACGGATATAGAAGGTGCTGTCAGTGAGCAGACGATTGCTGTGTCTGAGGGAAGCGCGGATCCGTGCAAGAAGCTCGGAAGTTCCGAATGGTTTTGTAATATAATCATCAGCGCCCAGATCAAGAGCCGCAACCTTTTCCCGTTCGGCAGTGCGGGCGGAAATAACGATGATCGGAGTACTTGCCCATGTACGGACGTCCCGGATAATAGAACAGCCGTCCATGTCCGGAAGTCCCAGATCAAGAAGGATAAGATCCGGGCATCGGGAACGGATCATTTCCAGTCCTTGCTTACCGGTATCGGCATAAAGAACCTGATAGTCATGACGTTTTAAAACCTTTCCCATGAAAGTTTGTATATTTTTTTCATCTTCAATGATTAAGACTGAAAATTTAGGCATTTGCTTCAACCTCCTTTTCTTTTGGAAGTGTAAAAATAAATTCGGCGCCGTGTTTGTGATTGACAGCGGTTAATTTCCCTCCATGAGCTTCTATGATCGTCTTACAGATTGACAGACCGATTCCGATTCCTTTATGGTGGTCTGAATTTTTTCCGGAACTGCGCTGACCTTCAAATATATAAGGAAGCTGTTCGGGATCGATTCCCTTTCCGTAGTCACGGACAGAAAAAGAAACACACTCTTTTGTCTGTGTAATGATCAGATCGATCTCTTCCGTACTTTCAGAATGAACGGAAGCATTTTCCAGAAGATTAATGAGAACCTGTTCGATTAATGTGGCGTCCATGGGAATCATAAGAAAATCATTCGGCATATGGACTTTGATACGGACGTCCGAAAGCCGTTTTCTGAGCCGTTGTATAGCCTCTGAAACGACTTCTTCGACGACTTCCGGAGACTTCTTCACTTTGTCTTGAGAGTTGTTGTCTATGCGCGTGATCGTAAGAAGATTCTCGACCATATTCAGCAGCCATTCAGAATCCTCTTTAATATTTGATACAAGTTCGGTTCGTTCATATTCGGTCATATCTGATCCGTTTTCCAAATAAGAAGAGGAAGAGCCGATAATACTTGTGAGTGGTGTTCGCAGATCATGTGATACGGCACGTAAAAGATTTGCACGCAGTTTTTCTTTATCAGCTTCTGCCAGCGCTTTTTCTCGTTCCGCAGCGGCTTTTTGATGTTGTTTTAAAGAAGTTGTTGTTGCGCTTGTGATTAGTGTGATCGCGAGCATCCCGATAAACGTGACAGGATATCCGTCCAATGAAAAATTAAATTTAAAAAATGGATAAGAAAAAAGGAAATTAACGGCGATGACGCAGAATAAAGAGGCGACAATGCCGTATACATATCCGGACGTCTTAAGAGCGGTCAAAATGAGCGCAAGCGTATAGATCACAGTGATGTTTGCTGAATTTTTATTTCCTAAGTGAAAGAAACAAAAAGAGACAGCAGTCGCAGTGAAGAGCATGAAAGCTGTAAATAGTGTGTCAGAAATCGTTTTTTTTCGTTCTGTTTTGTTGTTTTGTCTGTTCATAGTAATTTATTCGCTTAAAGTATGAAAAAAGCATGGAGAGCGGTCTTAGACCGGCTCTCCGTTTTTGTATTTCTGAAGAACATGCTGGATTCTTTCGTTCGGACTTAAAATAGAACTAAGAGATCCGTCATGATTCAATGTATCGATGATAAGAGCAATATATTTGCTCATATCACAGTTGATGTAATATGGTTTAGACAAAAGCTCCGGTGTCTGGTAGATCAGGTTTGTCGTAAGGATACCGTGAATAATACCGTCTTCATATGCTTTGTCGAATTTCTCCATACCGTTTGTAAACAGACCGAATGTAGCCGCAGCGAAAATCCGGTTTGCTTTACGCTGTTTCAGTTCCGTAGCGACATCTATGATGCTGTCGCCTGAAGAAATCATATCGTCGATGATGATGACATCTTTTCCCTCTACGGAAGAGCCAAGGAATTCATGAGCAACGATCGGATTACGTCCGTCTACAATCTTTGTGTAATCGCGGCGTTTATAGAACATACCCATGTCAAGGCCAAGTACGTTGGCAAGATATACGGCACGGTTTGTTCCGCCCTCGTCAGGACTGATCGCCATCATATGATCTGCGTCGATCTGTAAGTCTTTGACATTGCGCAGAAGCCCTTTTATAAACTGATATGTCGGAGAAACTGTTTCAAATCCGCTCAGCGGGATCGCATTTTGTACACGTGGGTCATGAGCGTCAAAAGTAATGATGTTTTCAACTCCCATGCGTACAAGTTCCTGCAAAGCAAGAGCGCAGTCGAGTGATTCACGGGAACTTCTTTTGTGCTGACGGCTCTCATATAAAAACGGCATGATAACATTGATACGTCGTCCTTTTCCGCCAATGGCAGCGATAATTCTCTTTAAGTTCTGGAAATGATCGTCAGGAGACATGTGATTTGTCTTTCCCGCAAGAGAGTAAGTAATGCTGTAATTACATACATCTACCATAAGATACAGATCTTTTCCGCGAACGGATTCTCCGAGAACTCCTTTTGCTTCTCCTGAGCCAAAGCGCGGAACGCGGGCATCAAGAAGATAAGAATCTTTTTCATATCCCGAAAATGCAATATCGTCGCGAAAAGCATTTCCGCTTTCGTGTCTCCATTTTACAAGATAGTCATCTACTTTCTTTCCCAGTTCTTCACATCCCGTGAGGGAAATAAGACCAAGACTTCCTACCGGAATATTTTCCAAAATTCGTTCTGTTCGGCGTAACATTAATGTACCTCCCTATTTTTTAATTTTTTCTTGATTCGTATATCATCACCGATTATCTTTAACAATGCATAGCTGCTTGTGATTCTCGAGAAAGAGCGCTCGGTATAAAGATTGGCAAGCGATTCAAGAGAAAGATTTGTTGAGATGATCGTTGATTTCTTGTGAATGAGACGTTCGTTGATACATGTAAAAAACTGTGCGGCAATGAACGCATTTGTGTACTCGCTTCCAAGATCATCAATGATCAGAAGATCACAGTTGAATATATAGTCATTCATATTTTTTGAATCGACGTCATTGCGGTCAAATTTTGTCTGCGTAAGTACACTGAAAAGCTGCGGCGCCGAGAAATAGAGAACCGAAAATTCACGTTCCATGATTTCGCGGGCGATACAGGTGGAAAGGAAAGTTTTTCCGACTCCGACGCTCCCATAGAAAAAGAGATTGTTGAATTCCTTTCCGAAGTTATTTATAAAGCGATGGCATATATTTAATGTCTCTTCCATCATAGCGCGGGCGTTTTTTCCCGTTGTTTTATCATACTGGGAAGCCGGATAAAAATCAAGGTCAAAATAGTCGAAAGATGCTTCTGTCGGAAATTCTTTGATATTGGACTGTTCATATAAAAGCTCAATAACGGAGCGTTTGAAACAGTGACATTTTTCGTTTCCGATATATCCGGTGTCCATGCAGTCGGGACAATCGTAGATCGGTTCCAGATAATCTTTGGGAAATCCGGCAGAAGTAAGAAGGTTCTTTTTGTTCTGCCGCAGGATTGCAAGCTCTTCTTTGAGAGAAGACAATGCTTTCGGATCGCCGTTTAGCATTTTTTTGCCATACTGCACTGAAAGGATGGAAATCGATTCATCCAGTGATTTGAATTCCGGAAGTTTTTTGTAAACTTCTTCATAACGCTTCATTTGAAGATCGTGATTTTTCAATCTGGTTTGTTCGTACTCCCGCATCAGTGCATAATATTGTGAATTTTTAAGTGCCATGGAGATACTCCTTCTACTTGCCGTCTGGCTCAATGATAATCGTTTTGTTAATTGCTTTTCAGCAGTTGTTCTTCAAGTGATTCCATATCGTAACTGCGGCGCTCAAAATTGTTCAGATTCTTTGTTACAGGTTTTTGCCGCGCGGCAGTTCTTACGGCAGAGTTCTGTTTCTGATGAGCTTCGTCAAGCGCCGAGATCTCTTTTAAGTGACGGATATTGTGTTCATGCCACTTTGTCAGAATAGAATCGGCATATTCAAAGCTCGGCTGGTGTGTAGAGGTAATCGTGCGTCTGCACGCCTCTGCGATAATGTCAGAGGAAAATGCATACTGCTCAGACCATTTTTTGATAAATTCAAGTTCTGAGGCAGCAGGTCCTCTGCCTTTGATACCGAACGCATTCAGTACAGTGTAGCAGCTTCTGGAATAGAGCATAGACTGCTCTTTTGCCTGAGAGACTGTCTCGATTCCTTCTTCGACCCATGAAAAAGCGACCTTTTTGATATAGTGGATGCTTTTATGTCCGTTTTCTACACAAGATTCGATCAAATACTCAATCAGATCTGCCGACATATGCAGTGTATCATAAAAATAAGTAATTGTCTCCATTTCAGTATGTGTTAATGTTTTTCCCAAATATTGTTCTGCAATAAAGAGGAGAGATTTTATTTCTTTTTGTGCCCGAAATTCGTCAATAGCGACGGCTTTTTGAATGGATGCATTTGAAGCGGATGCTGTCTGGCGTGAAGCTGTGTGCAGCCCTTCTTTATTATGTATAGAGTGAACCGGATCTGTCAGACCTGCAGATAAAGAAATATCTGACTGAGGCTGAGAAGGAAGATTCCGGTCGGACACATTTTGTATCGTGGAGCGGACAGTCTGCGGCGCAATGCCTCCGGCAGGAGAATCGGTATTCCGGGACGCGGGAGGAGTCCATGCACATGCAAAACTTTGCAGTTCGAGAGATGTGATTTTTCCGTCCGCCGCATATTCTGATCGGAGCAGTCCTTCGGATTCCCAATATCTAAGCGCCCGCAAGATGTCTTTTTCCGTATTGTTGAGACAATCTGCAATCATAGAAAGTGTCAGCGCAGGATTGTCGTCTTCGGCATGCCGCAGAAGAAAAAGATATACTTTTATAAATTCGCCGTTGGCATTGACCATGTAATTGTCGATAAAATCGTTTGGCAGCAGCGTCGCGTTTGTCTGAAATTTATTTTTTAATGTCAGTGTTTTCATACTTACTCCATCCTGTTTCATTATTCTTAAGTGTTTTGTGAAGGTCAAAGCGGCGCTGCCGCGTTTTTCCCGGTTCAGCCCGCGCCAATCGCAAACGCGTCCTGCAGACTCAAAGCGGCGCTGCCGCGGTTTGCTCATGAAAAGGCGCTCGCCGTATAGGGAGTCTCCCAGTTCAGCCCGCGCCAATCGCAAACACGTCCTGCGGACTCAAAGCGGCGCTGCCGCGGTTTGCTCATGAAAAGGCGCTCACTCCATCTCGGTACTTGTTCGCAAAGTCATACGAGTATGACTTATGCTTACAAGCACGGAGATGGGCTGAACTGGGGTTAACAAAAAGCGGACATGGAATCCGCTTTTGTCAGGTGTTTCTTATATAGTATCATTTTACTGCCGGGTAAAAAAGGGCTTTTTTGTTGGTAACTTGCTCTTTTTTGTAGATAACTATGTGGAGAACTTAAAAATAGCTTCTACGATGTTTATTTTAGCAGATTTTCACCGATTGTAACAACGTCTCCGGCTCCCATTGTGATGAGCAGATCACCGGGACGGCAGTTTTCTTTCAGGAATGCTTCAATCTGTGCAAAGCTTGGGAAGTAGTGCGTATCTGTTCCGAGTTTTTCGGTTTCTTTCGCCAGATCTGCCGAGGAGATGCCGAGAGTATCTGTTTCTCTTGCAGCAAAGATATCGGCAAGTACGAGGTGGTCTGCATGAGAGAGCGCCTCTGCGAATTCATGGAAGAACGCTTTTGTCCTTGTATAAGTATGAGGTTGGAATACACACCACACACTGTTGTGCAAAGAGTGCTGCGCTGCTTTTAATGTGGCAAGAATCTCTGTCGGATGGTGTGCATAATCATCAATAACAGTTACTCCGTTAAATTCCCCTTTATATTCAAAACGGCGGTCTGTTCCTGTAAAAGACAACAATCCTCTCTTAGTGATATCTATAGAAAGACCAAGGATATCAGCAACGGCAATGGCGGACAGAGCGTTTGAAACATTATGGTCGCCTGTTACCGACAACTGGATATGATCCGCATATTCACCGCGGCGGAACAAGTCAAATGCGACATGTCCGTTTTCGTCATAAGTAATATTTTTCGCGCTGTAATCAAAACATCCGTTTGTTCCGTATGTCACGACATTGCAGGAAAGACCTTCGTATATCTCGGCATAATCTTTAATCTCGGCATTGATAATAAGAGTTCCGTCTTCAGGAAGCAGTTCCGCAAACTGATGAAATGAATGACGAATATCTTCCAGATCTTTGAAGAAATCGAGGTGATCCTCTTCGATATTAAGGATTACGCTGATTTTTGGGAAGAAATGAAGAAAACTGTTCGTATATTCACATGCTTCCGTAATAAACGTACCTGAATTTCCGACACGGATATTTCCTCCGATCGCCTTCAAAATACCTCCGACTGAAATCGTCGGGTCGAGATCTCCTTCCAGTAAAATATGAGAGATCATGGACGTTGTCGTTGTTTTCCCGTGAGTTCCGGAAACTGCGATCGGCGTATCGTAGTTTTTCATAAGCTGTCCGAGCAGTTCTGCGCGGGTCAGCATCGGAATTTTCAGCGCAACTGCTTCGATCAGTTCAGGATTATTTCGATTGATTGCCGCAGTGTAAACGACACAACCGATATCCCGTGTGATATTTTCCACTTTCTGACCATAGATAATATGAGCGCCTTCAGAAACCAGTTTCTTCGTTAAAGGAGATTCCTTTGTGTCGGAGCCGGATACAGTGAATCCTTCTTTTAAAAGGATTTCCGCAAGTCCGCTCATGCTGATACCGCCGATTCCTATAAAATGGATATGGATCGGTTCGTTAAAATCAATTTTATACATAATGCTTCCTCTTTTCTTTCACCTAAATGGGTTGAAAGTAACAGTTTCGTCTGCGCCATTCGTAAAATCGCGCTGTATAGCTGAACTGTTACAATTAAAATGCACCGTTATTTTTATGTGTAACAATCGTTTTTTAAAAATTAGTCATAAAATATCATAACCTACTATATTATACTATATATGCAAAAAATTGAAAGAAGTTCTTTTTGTGCGAAATAAACAAAAAGTTAAAAATGTTAAAGAAAAAATTGTAAAAAATGATTGGATAAACATGAAAATATGATATAATAAATATATCTAACTAGAAATGAGGTGACGTAATGTTTAAAAAAGAGATGATTGCAATGCTTTTAGCAGGCGGGCAGGGCAGTCGATTGGGGGTTCTTACAGCAAAAGTTGCAAAACCTGCCGTAGCATTTGGCGGAAAATACCGTATTATCGACTTTCCGCTGAGTAACTGTATTAATTCAGGAATTGATACAGTAGGAGTGCTGACTCAGTACCAGCCGCTGAGGCTGAATACTCATATCGGAATAGGAATTCCGTGGGATTTAGACAGAAATGTCGGAGGTGTATCGATACTTCCTCCTTATGAGAAGAGTTCTAACAGTGAATGGTACACCGGTACGGCAAACGCGATTTATCAGAATCTTGATTATATGGAGACGTATAATCCGGATTATGTTCTTATTCTTTCAGGCGACCATATTTACAAAATGGATTACGAAGTGATGCTTGATTTTCACAAAGCGAATCATGCGGATGTGACGATCGCGGCAATGCCTGTTCCGATTGAAGAGGCGAGCCGGTTCGGCATCGTTGTTACTGATCATGAGAGCAGGATTAAAGAGTTTGAAGAAAAACCGGAAAAACCAAGCAGTAATCTGGCGTCGATGGGTATTTATATCTTTAGCTGGCCGGTGTTAAAAGAAGCTCTTATCAAGTTGAAAGATCAACCGAATTGTGATTTCGGAAAACATATTATTCCGTATTGTCACGACAAAGGGGACAGGCTTTTTGCATATGAATATAACGGTTATTGGAAAGACGTAGGAACATTGAGTTCGTACTGGGAAGCCAATATGGAACTGATTGATATTATCCCTGAATTTAATTTATATGAAGAATTCTGGAAGATCTATACGAACAGCGCGAATATCCCACCTCAGTATATTGCGCAGGACGGAGTGGTAGATCGGTGTATTATCAGCAACGGAACAGAGGTGTACGGGGAACTGCATAATTCGGTTTTAGGCGGAAGAGTGCGCGTCGGAAAGGGAAGTGTCGTTCGTGATTCGATTATTATGCAGGGAGTAACGATTGGAGAGAACTGTGTGATAGACAGGGCGATCATAGCAGAAGATACGGTAATCGGAGATAATGTTGTGATCGGAATCGGAAGCGATGTGCCGAACAAGATGAAACCGAACATTTACAGTGGAGGACTTGCTACGATCGGCGAGAACTCTGTGATTCCGTCAAACGTGCAGATCGGAAAAAATACTGCGATCAGCGGAGTGACAGCGGCGGAAGATTATGAGGACGGCATACTTGCAAGCGGCGAAACCTTGATAAAGGCAGGTGAGAGAGTATGAGAGCAGTAGGACTTATTTTGGCAGGAGGAAACAGCAGGAAGATGCGCGAGCTGACTGCAAAAAGAGCGGTGGCTGCGATGCCGGTAGCGGGAAGCTATCGTGCGATTGATTTTGTACTCAGCAATATGACAAATTCTCATATTCAGAAAGTTGCCGTGCTGACACAGTACAATGCCAGATCGCTGAACGAGCATCTGAACTCATCAAAATGGTGGGATTTCGGAAGGAAACAGGGAGGATTGTTCGTGTTCACGCCTACGATTACGGCTGACAACGGATATTGGTACAGAGGAACGGCAGATGCCATTTACCAGAATCTGGATTTCCTGAAAAAATGTCATGAACCATATGTGATCATTACTTCTGGTGATGCGGTTTATAAGCTGGATTATAATAAAGTGCTTGAGTATCATATTGCGAAGAAAGCAGACATAACGGTTGTGTGCAAGGATCTTGAACCGGGAGAAGATGCCACGAGATTTGGAACGGTTCGCATGAATGAAGAATCAAGGATCGAAGAGTTTGAAGAAAAGCCGATGGTGGCTCATTCGCATACGATTTCAACAGGAATTTATGTTCTCCGCAGAAGACAACTGATCGATCTGATCGAGCATTGTGCGGAAGATGAAAGACATGATTTTGTAAACGATATTTTGATTCGTTATAAAAATCTGAAAAAAATATACGGATATAAGATCAACAGTTATTGGAATAATATCTCAACGGTAGATGCGTATTATAAGACAAATATGGATTTCCTGAAACCGGAAGTAAGAAACTACTTTTTCAGAGAGCTTCCAAGCGTATATTCAAAGGTAAGCGATCAGCCGCCTGCAAAATATAATCCGGGCGCAGTTGTGAAAAACAGTCTTATCGGAAGCGGAAGCATCGTAAACGGAACGATTGAAAATTCCGTTATCTTTAAAAAAGTATTTGTCGGTAATAATTGTGTGATCAAAAATTCAATTATATTGAATGATGTATATCTGGGAGATAATACATATATCGAAAATTGTATCGTAGAGAGCAGGGATACAATAAGAGCGAATACAAGATACGTCGGAGAAAACGGCGTAAAAGTTGTAGTAGAGAAAAATGAGCGTTACGCATTGTAAAAAAGCGGCGTAATACTCCGAAAAGGCAGAAAAGAAAGGAGATCTGAACCTATGCAGATCACAGATGTACGAGTGCGGAAAGTTGCGAAAGAGGGAAAATTAAAAGCGGTTGTATCCATTACGATCGACGATGAATTTGTTGTTCATGACATTAAAGTTATAGAAGGAGAGAAAGGAATGTTCATTGCCATGCCAAGTAAAAAAGCAATGGACGGTGAGTACAGAGATATTGCACATCCGATCAATTCTAATACGAGAGAACGGATTCAGTCTATGATTTTAGAAAAATATGAGCAGGCATTAGCAGAAGAGCCGGATGGGGAAAATCCATAGATAATGTATGATAGATACCTGATAATATGAAATATAAAACGTACCCTAATAAAAGAAAACGCATATCAAGAAGCGTGTCGGATCATTAGGGTACGTTTTAGTTTTATTTATTGGCTGACGATGACTGTTTGATAACCGGCGCTTCGCAGCCGACGTTCTGTTTCTGCCGCATCGTGAAGTGTGGGGAAAACGCCTACCATGACTCGGTATAATCCGTTTCCCTCGACGACAGAGGCAGGAAAGTCAAGTTCGGACAACTCCCGGCGGAGTCGTTCGGCATACAGGGGATTACGAAATGCGCCTGTTTGAACTGTGTAGCGAGGCGGAAGAGGAACGACAGGAACGTTGTCTTCATTAGGAAAGGCATCATCAGGATATGTGTTTTCATCAGGCAGCGGAGCGACCGGAGCTTCATTTTCATCCGGAAGAGGAACAACAGGGGTATTGATGCCGAGTGTATCGAGGATGCCTTCAGCTATGGCAAGGGCGATATCGCTGAAGTTATCGTCAAAGAGCATGTTGTCCGTGTCAGAATTGATAAATCCGACTTCGACAAGAACCGCAGGCATTTTTGTGCGTCGGAGGACAACGAGCCCGGGGCGGGCTTTTACTCCGAGATTTACAAAACCGATCCCCTCAAGTTGTTCGTTTATATTTTCCGCCATCTCCAGTTTAATGCCGGATTTGTCGTAGACAAGAGATTCGACTCCCGAGACAGCGTTATCTTGCGGAAAAGAATTACGATGGATAGAGATGAAAAAATCGACTCCGGCTTCATTTGCTTCCATTGCCTTTTGATAAGGCGACTCGTAAATATCTGTCGTGCGTGTATAGAGAACATCGATTCCCCGCTCCTGCAGAATCTGTCCGATGGCAAGTGTAAGAGAAAGTGTATCGATCTTTTCCTGTCTTCCGTTGTATACAGCTCCCGGATCGCGTCCCCCATGTCCGGCGTCAAGCATGATTGAGTACGGCAAAGTAATATCCTCCTGAATTTTTTATCTGATCTATATAAAATATGCGCTCAGATAAGTAATGTTACAAAATGGATCAATCCCGGAATGTGCCTTTTGGTACTTTCGGGATTGATCCATTTTGTGCTTTGTTTATAAAAATCCGCCGTCAATGCCTATAATCTGTGCGGTGAGATAGGCGGGACTTTCGGCAAGGGCAAGGACTGTCCTTGCAACTTCTTCACAAGTTCCGAATCTGCCGGCGGGAATTTCTTCGCAAAGCATATTTTTTTCTTCTTCATTTAAGCGGGAGTTCATATCTGTGTCAATGACGCCGCAGGCAACGGCGTTTACCGAAATGCCGCTTGGCGCAAGCTCTTTTGCCAAAGCTTTTGTCAGGCCGTGGAGTCCTGATTTGGAAGCGGAATAAGCGGCTTCACAGGAAGCGCCCGCCGTTCCCCACATGGAAGAAATATTGATGATTTTCCCGCATTTTTCAGATACCATATGAGGGATAGCTTCTCTGCAGCAGTAAAATGCAGAAGAAAGGTTTGTGTCGATCAGATTTTTCCATTCCGAGTCGGAAAGATCGCTTAATAAGCCGAAATGGGAAATTCCGGCATTGTTGACGAGGACATCAACACCTTGGCAGACTTTTTTTATTTTGCAAAATATGCTGCGGACAACGTCGGGATCGCTTACATCGCCGGGGAGAGCTGTGCAGCCGCCGCCGGAAGCAAGAATTTCATGTTCGGTTTCAGCCAGTTGTTCGACTGAGTTTTTACAATTTATAAATACATGATAACCGTTTTTGGCAAAGGCGACGGCGCAGGCGCGCCCTATTCCTCTGGAAGATCCGGTGATAAGGACATATTTTTTCTTCATTGTTTTCGTACCTTTCAAAATAATTGATTGTCAGAGAACAGTATATCAGGAAAAATTAAGAGGCGCAAATGAGGAAAAGCTGAACGTCGTAATTGTCTTGTACTTAGATTACGGTTGTGCTAAAATTTATAAATAAATTTATCGAGAAAAGTGAATTGTGCGAAAATTAAGAAAGCGGAGGATGCGGTATGATAAATGAGGCGATCGAATTTGCGGCAAAGGCACACGAGGGACAGTTGAGAAAAGGTACGAAGAAACCTTATATTGTTCATCCGATAGAGGTGTCAGAGATTGTATCGGCAATGACAGATGATGAAGAAGTGATATGTGCGGCGGTGCTGCATGATACGATTGAAGACTGCAGGGGGATTACAAAAGACGTTTTGAAGCTCCGTTTCGGAGACAGAGTTGCAGAGCTTGTAGCACAGGAAAGTGAGGATAAGACGCTTAGCTGGAAAGAACGCAAGAGCGCGACGATCGCCAGATTAAAAGACGCACAAAGAGAAGTACAGTTGATCGGTCTTGCAGATAAGCTCTCAAATATGCGGGATATCGACAGAGATTATCCGGTTGTAGGAGAGAAGTTATGGGAGCGTTTTCGGATGAAAAGCAAAGCGGCGTTGGAGTGGTATTATAAAGGGGTTCGGGACGCTTTAAAAGAAAACTTTTCCGAAGAGGAAGAGTATAAAGAGTATTGCGGTTTGATCGAGAAAAATTTCGGATCGTCTGAGATAGACATGCCATGGGACAAGCAGGATGTCTGACGCGACAGAGATCTGTTTGCTCAGATATAAATGAATACAAATAACTATAAATAACCGGGCAGAATGCAGATAAATATTTGTGTTCTGTCCGGTTATTATATTTAATTCGGTCAAAATAAGTCAAAAAAGATTATATTTGTGCAAATTCAACGAAAATAAAATGAAAACTATGTGAATTATTATGATTGAATTTGACTGAATATGATTATATAATGACATCAAGAAAACAAAAAGACGCAAAAAGAAAAGGAGGAATGGAGATGATCTATACAGTTACATTTAATCCGTCCTTGGATTATATCGTTTCTGTAAATGATTTTCAGCTTGGACTTACGAACCGGACGGATTCGGAATTGATCCTTCCCGGAGGAAAGGGAATCAATGTATCGACAATTTTAATGAATCTCGGAATTGACAGTACAGCGTTTGGATTTGCGGCAGGATTTACGGGAGAAGAGATTATCAGAGAAGTAGAAGCGATGGGAATCCGTTCTGATTTTATTAAGATCGACAGTGGGATTTCACGGATCAATCTGAAACTGAAAAATATTGACGGTACGGAAATTAACGGTTCAGGGCCGGAAATAAGCGAAGAGAAGATCGAAGAACTATTGAGGAAACTGGATATTTTGGGAGAGGGAGATATTCTTGTTCTTGCGGGAAGCATTCCGGCGTCGATGCCGGCGGACATGTACAGTACGATCATGGAACGGCTTCAGCATAAAAATGTAACGTTTATTGTAGACGCTACAAAAGATTTGCTTATTAATGTATTAAAATACAAGCCGTTTTTGATCAAGCCGAATAATCATGAACTGGGAGAATTGTTCGATGTCAAACTGACGACAAGAGAAGAGGTGATTCCTTACGGGAAAAAACTTCAAAAGCAGGGCGCGAGAAACGTTCTGATCTCTATGGCAGGTGAAGGCGCGGTACTCGTAGCGGAAGACGGCAGTGTGTATGAAGCTCCGGCGCCAAAAGGAACTTTGGTAAATGCAGTAGGTGCAGGCGACTCCATGGTTGCCGGATTTACGGCAGGATGGATCGAGAAGAAAGATTATAGACACGCATTTTATATGGGGGTATCCGCAGGAAGTGCAAGTGCATTTTCTGAATATCTTGCAACAAAAGAAGAAATCATGGATCTGTACGAAAAGGTTTCAAAATGAATAAAAACGAACTATGTACAGTAAAGATGTAAGCAGAAAAGAAAAGTAAACAGAAACAAACAGAAGTAAACAGTAATAAATAGAAACAAACAGAGTTAGAAAGAAACAAACAGAGCCAAACATAAGCAAACAGAATCAAACATAAATAAACAGAAGCAAATAAGCAAAAAAATAAACGGAAGAAAACGAAGATGAACAGGAGGTTTTGAGAATGAGGATCACAGATCTGCTTGATAAAAGGAGTATTTCGTTAAACGAGACTCCGAAAACGAAAAGTGAAGCGCTTGACAGGATTATTGATCTTATGGTTGCAAGCGGAAAGATCAACGACCGTGAAGCATACAGAGAACAAGTATACGCAAGAGAAGAAGAAAGCACCACAGGAATCGGAGAAGGAATTGCCATTCCTCATGGAAAATGTGATGCGGTAACGAAACCGGGTCTTGCGGCAATGGTAGTAAAAGACGGAGTAGAATTCGACGCATTGGACGGACAGCCGGTTACGCTGATGTTTTTGATCGCAGCGCCGAATACGAAAGATAACGTACATTTGGACGTGTTGAGCAAGCTGTCGGTACTGATGATGGATGAAGTATTTGCCGATGCGCTGAGAAATGCAAAAAGCGCCGATGAATTTCTTGATATTATCGATAAGGCAGATGCGGAGCAGGGCGATATTGACGAGCGTCTTGCAGATATGAACGAAGCTTCTGCAAACGGATTTAAAATTCTTGCCGTAACGTCCTGTCCGACAGGAATTGCCCATACTTATATGGCGGCGGAAGGTATTGAGAAAGCGGCGAAGGAAAAAGATTGTTTCGTGAAGATCGAGACGAGAGGCTCGGGCGGAGCGAAAAACGTTCTTACAGAGAAAGAGATCAAAGAAGCGGACTGTATTATTGTAGCGGCAGACGCGCAAGTTCCGATGGATCGTTTTGACGGAAAGAAAGTGATCATCTGTCAGGTATCAGACGGAATCAGTAAAGCGCCTCAGCTTATCGATCAGGCAATGTCCGGCAACGTTCCTGTATATCACAGCGGAAACGAAACGTCCTCTTCGACAGCGGTGTCTTCGTCAGGAAAATCAGGAGGAATCGGACATAAAATTTATACACAGCTTATGAACGGCGTTTCTCATATGCTTCCGTTTGTAGTAGGAGGAGGAATCCTGATCGCGATCGCATTTTTGATCGACGGTTTAAGTATCGACCTTAATTCTCTTCCGGCGGATGAAAGAGCGGCTTTTGGTACGATCACGCCGGCTGCGGCTTTGTTTAAACAGATCGGAGGAGTTGCGTTTGGATTTATGCTTCCGGTGCTTGCGGGCTACATCGCGATGGCGATCGGAGATCGTCCGGCGCTTGCAGTCGGATTTGTAGGCGGAATGATCGCAGCAGGCGGAAAATCAGGATTCTTAGGAGCGCTTGTAGCAGGATTTGCGGCAGGATACATTATCGTAGGTCTGAAAAAAGTGTGCGGCAAGCTGCCCGAAGCAGTCGAGAAAATCGCGCCTGTATTATTGTATCCGGTATTTGGTATTTTGATCATGGGATTACTGATGACGTTTGCGGTCGAACCGGTTATGGGAGGCATCAACACCGCTTTGAATGCGGGACTTTCCAGCATGAGCGGAACGAGCAAGATCCTTCTCGGAATGATCGTCGGAGGAATGATGTCGATCGATATGGGAGGTCCGTTTAATAAGGCGGCATATGTGTTCGGCACTGCGTCTATCGCGGCGGGAAATTATGACATTATGGCGGCGGTTATGGTCGGAGGAATGACGGCGCCGTGCGCGATCGCGCTTGCGACAATGCTCTTTAAAAACAAATTTACAAAAGAACAAAGAGACGCAGGTCCGACAAACTTTATTATGGGTCTTGCTTTCATTACAGAAGGAGCGATCCCGTTCGCTGCATCTGATCCCCTTCATGTGCTCCCGGCCTGTATCGCAGGATCGGCGGTTGCAGGAGCGCTTTCCATGGCGTTTAACTGTACGCTGATGGCGCCGCACGGCGGAATCTTCGTATTCCCGGTTGTAGGAAATCCGCTTCAATATCTGATCGCGCTTGTTGCGGGAACAGTTGTGTCGGCATTGCTGCTCGGAGTATTGAAAAAGAAAGCTTAAAAAGTATAAAAATATAAAGAATAAAAAACTGTTTGTCCTCAGCGGGAAACAGAAAAATAAGAAAAAGCAAAAAAAAGTGAAGCATATAAAGTGAAAAAATGATAGAATAGTGTCAAATAGTAAATACGAGGGTCATCAAAAAATATAGATTGAAAGATGACCCTCGTATTGGAAAAAGAGAAAGAACATATAGTATAGTTTATTATATGCACAGAGGGCATTATGTTAACAGAGCAAAGGTTTGAACGGATATTAGAACGGCTGAAAGTAAAGAAAAGTATTACAGTAGCTGAAATTACAGAAGATCTCGGAATTTCGGAATCCACGGCAAGGAGGGATATTACTGCGCTTGATAAGGCGGGGAAGCTGACGAAAGTGTTTGGCGGAGCGGTTGCTGCCGAGCATACTTATGAGATGAAAGAACCGACAGTGGCACAAAAAGTGAACGTCAGGAAAGAGGAAAAGATCAAAATCGCACAATATGCGGCAGATATGATCGGAGACAATGATTTTGTTTATCTTGATGCGGGAACGTCAGTCGGCTATATGGTAGAATTTTTGGCAGAGAAACGGGCGGCGTTTGTAACGAACGCAGTCGCACACGCGCAGCGTCTGGCGGCTCAGGGAAATCGTGTTTTACTTATAGGGGGTGAATTGAAAAGTTCGACTGAGGCTGTTGTCGGAGCGCAGGCAATAGAACTTTTAAGAAAATATCATTTCACAAAAGGATTTTTCGGAACAAACGGTATTACGAAAGAGGAAGGGTTTACGACTCCGGACGTAGGAGAAGCGCAGGTGAAACAAACGGCGGTACAACAGTGTCAAAAGTCGTATATTCTTGCCGACAGTACAAAGTTCGGCAATATAAGCGCCGTGACGTTTGCTCCCTTTTCCGGCAGTGTGATACTGACGGAAGAAACAGTAGACGGATATAAAGAAAATGAACGGCTGATCGTGTGCAGATAAGACGATTCTAAGAGCCGGTCATACAGAAAAAATCAACAGACGTCAAATCAGAGATGAGATGTCTGTTGATTTTTTAATTTTTTACGGAAGCAGGTATCCGTACATTACAATGAAGTGGCAGATGCTTCCGCCCATAACGAAGAGGTGGAAGATCTCGTGGCTTCCGAAGTTTTTATGTTTGTTATTGAAAATCGGTACTTTCAATGCATAAATAATACCGCCGACTGTGTAGATAATACCTCCTGCAAGCAGCCATCCGAAAGCGGCCAAAGGCATATTGCGGAAAATCTGTGCAAATGCAAGGACACACGTCCATCCCATTCCGATATAAAGAACGGAAGAAACCCATTTCGGACAAAATACCCAAAAAGCTTTGATCAGTATACCTGTCAATGCGAGAGTCCATACAACAGCAAGTAAAATGATCCGCATACGGCCTTCTAAGACAAGTAAGCAGACAGGCGTGTAACTTCCTGCTATCAGGACGGAGATCATCATATGGTCGATCTTTTTTAAGACAGTGTTTCCCTTTTCGGAAATGTCAAATGTGTGGTAAGTTGTGCTTGCCGCATATAATAAGATCAGACTTGCGGCATAAACGGACATGGAGATCAGGTAAACCGGATCAGGCTGCGCCGCGGCTTTTACGCTTCCGATCCATTCCCGTACAGGGAGGGAAAGCGGCGATAAGCGCCATGATCATTCCGATAAAATGAGTGATGGCGCTGCCGGGCTCCTTTATATAAAATTTCCCCCGAAGTTCATTCAAAGAGGCGGATTTCCCGGAATTATAACCGGTTTTTTTATAACCGGCGGCAGAATAGCTGTTCCCTGCGTAATTTTGTATATGAAGCGTAGGATGTTTTTTTATAAAGGTTGATTTTTTAGCAATGGCATGAGTATTTCCCATAATAATATGCACCTCCGAATTAGTTAAATGCAACATGTAGTTTTTGAAACTACATTAAGTATATGCATATATTACACCATCAATTCATGGAAATCAACCACAAATTTAAAAAGTTGCTTTAGGAAGATAAAACTATTTTTAACAACTTAGTATGAAAAGATCAAAGTTAAAATGACATCCGTAATAAATAAAGAATTTAAGATTACGCAGAAAACGGTTTGTGTCTTTTTTGATAATTTTGAAAAATAATTTGTCCAGTTCGGGGCGAGGTAGTAAATAAACGCACATCCGAGTAACGCAAATGCGGCAGATCCTCCGAGATAAATTCTGCCGTTAATGTTCAGAAAGAATTCGCTGAAATCCCAAAGTTTGTATCCTGAAAAAAGTTCAACCGTAAAACTGAAAATATATTGCAGGAATGAAAACACAATGAAATTCAGGAAAAATACAAAAATCGGTTTTTTGAGCAGGCGTTTTGATGCTTTCAGAATAATGATTCCGTAAATGCCGTAAAGGGGCAGCCACGGGCCGAACAGCAGATGGATGTCGGCCACAGTTCCGTCGCGCATAAGGTGTATGAGCATTTCCATGATCCATCCGAAACAGGATGCGGCATGAAAGAGGAAGATGCAGGACAAAATATCGTAATTCCGAAATACACGGGCGGAAGGTTTTACTGTCTTTGGCTGAACGGAGAAGAGAAAGACAGGGTATTGTTCCGGTTCAAAATAGGAAGTCTTCGTATACGGTCCCTGGGAATCGTCATAAAGAGCTTTGCTGATAAGAAGTTCGTCTTCGGAAGGAACATGTTCCAAATAAGAATCGCTTAGCATTTCATAGCGCGGCGACCGCGAGAGGACATAGTCTCTGCGAAGCGACGCATAAAGTTCAGCCTTACATCCCGTAATATATGGATTGACAAATATGAAGTCAAGAATACCGAGTGTTAAGATTGATAAGATCTTCCATCCTAAGAAAGAGCAGTCCAGCAGAAACACACGCCATTTGTTTTTATTCATGAGCTGTTTGGATAAAAAGAAGGCGTCTTTTCGGCTTATTTTTGGATTTTCGGCGAGTATGTACGGGATCATGGCATATTCGTAATGTTTTATGATTCCTCCTGCGATCGTGAAATTCCAAAGAAACTGAAATACAGATCTGCAGAACATGACCCACACAGGGGCGGCTATACACCGAAGTTTATATAAGAAGAAAATCTTTGAGATAGAAGTTCTTTTGTATTTGCGTACTTCAAGAAAAAACCGCATTTCTCCGATGATAAGCACATAGTTCACAAACAGTTGATAGAGAAATGTTATACACAGTCCTATTATAAGAAATACAAAAGATGTGCCTAACGGTTCTGTAAAAAATGCATTGACTGTTCTAAGGACATTAAAAAATATGGATATGCCGGCGGAACATAGATCGATCACAAAAGAAAATACATGAAATGCAGTATTTTGTAAAAGTTTTGGAAAAGCGTTCCCGCCTAAGATCAGACCGAGTGTTTCGGCAAACGCTTCGGAATTCGTAATGCTAAGAGAAAATGCGGCGTCTGTATAGGCAGGACCGGAAAGTTTCTGCAGATTTAAAAATGTTGTGGAAACAGGGTATGCTGTCGTAAGCAAAGAGATAATGAAACAGACGGAAACCATCCTTGTATACGCCGGTTTCATGCATGATTTAGAAGATTTTTTTAATGTTTTTTGTTTCCACATAATGATAGTCCCCCTCTAAAGTTATAACAATATCGGCAGTCTGCCTGATTGGTTTGAAAAAAGTGTTTTAAGGATGGAGCGCTTCATGTTCGCGACGAATCTCGTTGAAGCAGTCAAGAGCATTCCATTTGCTGTTAGTTGCAGTCAGGACGGCTTTATACGGGAACGGGCCGGCTCCGCTTTTGCGAAGGGCTGCCAGAACCTGATCGAGACGGCTGCTGCTTAAAGAAGAGAAGAGAAACATTGTATCCGGAAGTTCCTCTCCGGCGTAATTTTCTTCGACAGGAGAGATATCTTTCATGTCGGCAAGATATCCGAGCGGCTGATTGTACTGTTCCGGTTTGATAAGCTGTATGCGGATATGCAGAGGCAGCAGGGCGGAACGGATTTTCAGCAGTTGTTCTTTTGCCGGTGGATTAAATAATAAGATCATTTCTTTCATGTGTGAAATCCTTTCATTTTATATAAATATATTTTTATTTGTTTTACTGATGTTATTGTATCGCATAAACTGGAAAAAAGAAAGAGAAATGGATTGCGGCTTTGTGCATGGCGGAACTGTTCGTTCATATAATAAATTAAGAAGAGCGTAAAATGGCGGTGAGGCGGTATGCGGATTTGTGAACTGAAGGAAAAAGAAGTGATCAATGTATGCAGCGGAAAGCGTCTCGGCTGTATCGCAGATGTGGAGATCAACATATGTACAGGAGAAATCGAGGCGATCGTAATACCCGGACCGGGGAAAATATGCGGATTTTTCGGGACAGATTGTGAATATGTGATTCCCTTTTCCTGCATAAAAAAGATCGGTCCGGATATCGTGCTTGTGGAGATTAAAGAAGAAAAATTTTTGCAAAAATTTTAAAGCGTGTGGTATAATAATTGCGCATATAGAAAATGGAAAGAGAAAGGCGGAAATGCTCATGAGATGTCCATATTGTGGAAATCCGGATACGAGAGTGATTGATTCTCGTCCTGCAGAAGATAAAAACTCGATCAGAAGAAGACGTTCGTGTGATGAATGCGGCAGAAGATTTACGACATACGAAAAAGTAGAGACGATTCCGCTCATTGTTATAAAAAAAGATAATAACAGAGAGCAGTATGAACGGTCTAAGATTGAACAAGGTGTATTGAGCGCATGTTATAAACGCCCTGTTCCCGCAGAAGCAATCCAGAAAACGATCGATGCGGTCGAACTTGAGATTTTTAATCGTGAGGAGAAAGAAATCCCGAGCAGTGAGATCGGGGAAATCGTTATGGAAAAACTAAAAGAGCTTGATCCGGTAGCATATGTACGTTTTGCCTCTGTGTACAGAGAGTTTAAAGATGCGGGCACATTTATGGACGAGCTTAAGAAGTTTTTGCAGTAGATAAAATTATGAGAACATATAAATTGACGATTGCCTATGACGGGACAAACTATCAAGGCTGGCAGAGGCAGTCAGATACAGATCGGACGATACAGGGGATTTTGGAAGAGACGCTGGAAAACTGCATAGGATATCAGGTGCAGATCGACGGCTCCGGGAGAACCGATGCCGGAGTTCATGCAAGCGGCCAGACTGCGAGCGTTGTTTTGCCGGGAAAAGTGGATACGGCTTTGTTTACGGAAAAAATGAACGGGTGTCTTCCGCCTGATATACGCATCCTTGATGTGGAGCTTGTGAAGAACGGATTTCATGCCCGGAAAAGTGCGGTAGGGAAAGTTTATGAATATCGGATCGATACGGGGATCAAACAAGATGTATTTACACGGAAGTACAGCGGTCATTTTCCGGGAGAACCGGATCTTGCAAGGATGAGGGAGGCGGCCGGATATTTGACAGGCACACATTTTTTTGCGGGGTATACGGATAAAAAAGATAACAGATCTGTCAGACGTACGATTTACTCGATCATGATCAGAGATGAAAGAAAAGACTTTTTGCCGTGCGGAAAATCCGATCAGATCGGGAATGGAAACTGTATTGTCATTCGATATGACGGAACGGGATTTTTGTATCATATGGTGAGAATATTGACAGGAACTTTACTTGAAGTCGGGATGCGGGAACGTACCGCCGAAAGTGTGAAAGAGGCGCTTTTGACAGGAGACAGATCAAAAGCGGGGTTTCTGGCTCCGGCAGGCGGACTTTTTTTGAGAGAAGTACGGTATGAATGAGAAGAGAGGGACAGGTAGTGAAAGCATCTGTCCTTTTATGCTTTACCCGGAAACAGGTTCTATCAGAGTGATATTAATATTATGTGAGAGAGGTGGATGATAATGAAATTTGTTTCGTGGAATGTAAATGGAATAAGAGCGTGTGTGCAAAAAGGTTTTTTGGATTTTTTCACTGAGGCAGATGCGGATATTTTCTGCATACAGGAATCAAAGATGCAAGAAGGGCAGTTGGAACTCGATTTGCCGGGATATCATCAGTATTGGAATTATGCGGTGAAAAAAGGATATTCGGGAACGGCGGTGTTTACGAAAAAGGAACCGTTGTCTGTAACTTACGGTATCGGAATCGAAGAACATGATCAGGAAGGCAGAGTGATCACATGCGAATTTGAAGATTTCTACTTTGTTACGGTATATACGCCCAATTCGCAAAATGAATTGGCGAGACTTGATTACCGCATGAGATGGGAAGATGATTTTCGTATGTACCTGAAAAAACTGGAAGAAAAAAAGCCGGTCATCGTAACCGGAGATATGAATGTGGCGCACAAGGAAATTGATCTGAAGAATCCAAAGACAAATCGAAAAAATGCCGGATTTACAGATGAGGAGAGAGGAAAGTTTACCGAACTTCTTGACGCGGGATTTATTGATACGTTTCGGTATTTTTATCCCGATCGGGAAGGAATTTATTCCTGGTGGTCGTATCGCTTCAGCGCAAGAGCAAAAAATGCCGGATGGCGGATCGATTATTTCTGTGTTTCGGAAAGTTTGAAAGAGCGTCTGAAAGATGCGAAGATTTTGACAGATGTGATGGGATCGGATCATTGTCCTATTGAGCTGGATATGGATTGAATATAATATGGGAGGTTGTTTGAAATGACAAAGATTGATATTATTTCGGGCTTTTTAGGAGCTGGAAAAACAACGCTTATTAAAAAACTGCTTTCGGAGGCGTTTGCGGGAGAACAGGTTGTTCTTATCGAAAATGAGTTTGGAGAGATCGGGATTGACGGCGGATTTTTAAAAGAATCAGGAATCGAGATCAGGGAAATGAATTCGGGTTGTATCTGTTGTTCTCTTGTCGGAGATTTCGGCAAATCTTTGAGAGAAGTTGTGGATACTTATCATCCGGATCGTATTTTGATAGAACCGTCGGGGGTCGGAAAATTATCAGACGTCATAAAGGCGGTTCAAGACGTACAAAGTGAGATCGACGCTAAGTTAAATAGTTTTACGACTGTTGTGGATGTGACGAAATGCAGAATTTACAGAAAAAATTTCGGTGAATTTTTCAGTAATCAGATAGAATATGCGGGCGCGGTTATTTTGAGCAGGACAGATAAGGCAAAACCGGAAAAGATCGAAGAAAGTATTGCTATTTTAAGAGAATTGAATCCGAAGGCGCCGTTTATTACTACACCTTTGGAACAACTTGCGGGAAGTAAAATTTTGGAAACGATGGAATCCGTCAGATCAATGGAGGAGGAACTCCTTGCGGAGGTTGTCTGCCCGGAGTGCGGTCATCACCACGGAGCGCATCATCATGACCATGGAGAGGATGAGCATCATCACGAACATCACCATCATGACCACGGAGAGTGCGAGCATCACCACGACCACCATCATCATGACAACGGAGAGGACGGGCCTCACCACGACCACCATCATCATGACTGTGGATGTGGTCATGATCATGCCGGTCACCACCATGCAGACGAAGTGTTTACGAGCTGGGGGCGTGAGACGATCCATGTGTATTCGGAAGAACAGGTCGGGGAGATTTTAAAGAGTCTTGAAAATGAAGAAGAGTATGGCGATATCCTTCGAGCAAAAGGAATGGTCAAAGGAGAAGACGGAACATGGATCTACTTTGACATGGTTCCGGGAGAATATGAAGTGCGTACCGGAGCGCCGGAATACACGGGACGTATTTGTGTGATCGGAGCAAAGATAAATGAAGAAAAACTGGAAAAACTGTTCGGCCTTTAATCGGCGAACATACAAAGGAAACGAATGAAAGAGCGAGAACCGGAAAATATGGAATGAAAAAATAAGGAGGGAAAAATAAAACATGAATGAACCGGATGTAATGGTTTATTTGATGACGGGATTTTTAGACAGTGGAAAGACCGGATTTTTAAAATTTACATTGAAGCAGGATTATTTTCAGATCGATGGAAAAACATTGCTCATTCTTTGCGAAGATGGAGAAGATGAGTATGATGCGATGGAAATGTTAAGATACGGCGTTGTAATAGAGCGGCTGGAAGACAGAGAAGAACTGACAGAGGAGTATTTGGCGGAATTAGATCGAAAGCACGAGCCTGATCGAGTTGTCATTGAATATAACGGAATGTGGAAGGTCAGTGATTTTGAAAATATGAAGCTTCCTAAGGGCTGGGGGATCGAGCAGAAGATCACAACAGTGGACGCAAGCACATTTCAGACATATCTGACTAATTTAAAACCGCTCTTTGTAGAAATGGTAAGAGGCGCCGAGATGGTTCTTTTTAACCGCTGTGAAGATATTAAGCCTCTGGCGGGATACAGGAGAAGCGTCAAAGTAGTCAGCCCTCAGGCGGAAGTTATATTTGAAGATGAACAAGGAGAAGTGGAAAATATTTTTGAAGATGACGTGCCGTATGATCTGGATGCGCCTGTAATCGAGATTCCGAGAGAAGATTATGGTATCTGGTATGTGGATATGATGGAAAATCCCGCCCGATATCGTGGAAAAGTTATTGAAATCACAGCGAAGGTGTTGAAACCTTCCGGATTTCCGTCAAAAGTGTTTCTTCCGGGGCGGATGGCGATGACATGTTGTGCGGATGATACGACATTTCTGGGATATGTATGCAGAAGTGCGTACGCTCCGAAATTAAAAGCAGGACAATGGGTAAAAGTACGGGCGAAAGTACGGTTTGCGAATGTATCGGTTTATCGCGGAGAAGGGCCTGTTCTCGAAGCGGAACATATCGAGGCGGCAGAACCGATAGAAGAACTTGTCTATTTTAATTAGAGATGAAATGAGTATTGAAAAGACGAAAAGAAGACCGGCAGAAGAGTCGGACTGGATTTGAAGAAAAAAAGAGGAACGCGAGAGAAAAGGAGAAAACCTATGAAATTTACAAAAATGCAGGGCATAGGAAATGATTATGTTTATGTGAACTGTTTGCAGGAAACGATAGAAAATCCATCGGAACTGGCAAAGAAGATCAGTGATCGGCATTACGGAGTCGGTTCGGACGGGCTTATTATGATCAATCCATCTGATAAAGCCGATTTTGAAATGGAGATGTATAATGCGGACGGTTCTCGTGGAGAAATGTGCGGAAACGGGATTCGCTGCGTGGCGAAATATGTATATGATTACGGCTTAACAGATAAAACAAGTATTTCTGTAGAGACATTGGCAGGTATCAAATATCTTGATCTGACTGTAGAAGACGGGAAAGTTGTCCTTGTCAAAGTTGATATGGGAAAACCGATGCTGCGTCCGGAAGAAGTGCCTGTTGTTTCGGAAAAGGAAGAAGTGATAGATGAACCGATTACCGTGGATGGACAGGAATATAGGATGACATGTGTTTCTATGGGAAATCCTCATGCAGTCGTATTTATAGATCAAGATGTAAAAGAATTTCCGCTTGAAACAGTCGGAGTAAAATTTGAAAATCATGAAAGGTTTCCAAAGAGGGTGAATACGGAGTTTGTAAATGTTCTTGACCGTCATACGGCGCAGATGCGCGTGTGGGAGCGGGGATCGGGAGAGACGCTGGCGTGCGGAACCGGAGCATGCGCAGTCGCCGTTGCCTGTGCGTTGAACGGATTGACGGAAGATGAGGTGACAGTAAAACTGCTTGGCGGAGATTTGCAGATCAAGTGGGACAGAGAAAAGAATACGGTATATATGACA
>ERZ773139.1516-NODE-1516-length-26580-cov-11.463713_pt1 | contig 26580 bp, 21 predicted proteins | sample MGYA00580854_ERZ773139 | MGnify/ENA primary metagenome ERZ773139 (study PRJEB29015, sample SAMEA2737809) | human gut metagenome | biome: human gut; feature: human-associated habitat; material: faeces | place: China | collected 2012 ...
TCGGTGCTTCTGCTTCGCAGAGGTGTCCACCGGACACCCGCACCGCAATGACAGGGAAACGGATTGCCGCGCTTGCTTTGCTTACGTGCAATGACTATTTATGGGTATAAACAAGGGGGCTGTAAGGTACAGCCCCGTTTGTTTTATTGCCTTTTCTTTTTAATTATTATAAACGCCGCCATTCCGCCGCCTATAACGATCACCGCCGCCGCTGTTATTATTATGTATAACACCGTGTTGCTTTCGGCTTTCTCCGCCTTGTCTGCCGGTGTGCTTTCGACAGCGGATTTGTCCCCGCCGCCCAATTTGCATATTGCGTAATCGCCGAGTGCGGTAAGCTTGGCGGACAGCGTTTTTCCGTCCTCGGAAATATCGCAGTCAAGCCTTTCGCTTGTGCCGTCTGCCTTTATAATGTAAAGCGCAATGTCCCTGCCGTACCCCTCAGGTATATTAAAGGTTGCGGTAATCTCGCCGCCCAGCGTTACCTCTTCGCCGTCTAATAAAGCCTTAATATTGTAAAGCTTAAATTCATTACATATATCTTTAAGTATGTTTTTTGCCGAATCAAAGGTCGGGTTATCTGTCTTTATTTCCTCAACCGACAATTGCGTTCCTGCAGCAAACACGCCCTCGCTCGCCTCAAACAGCGTACCTGTCGCCTCGTCCTGTGCGGTGCAGGGTATAACCTCGCTTGCGGTCTCGCCGCAGCGCCTGCATTTACCCTCTTTAAGTCCCGTTTCGCTTATGGTAGCCGCCTTTACTATTGTGGGGTTTTCAAAATCGTGACCCAATGCCTCGGTCGCCTTGGTTTCCGAAGCGCCGCAGTCGGCACACTTGCGTTCCTTTATTCCGCCCTCGGTACAGGTGGCGGGCTTTGTATCCTCCCACGCGCCGAATTTATGTCCCTTTGCCTTTATGGTGTTGGTTGTAGTCTGACCGCAGCGGGTGCATTTGCCCGATTCAACGCCCGTTTCGGTACAGGTGGGCGCTTTTGTAACGGTAGGATTTGAAAAGCTGTGTCCCAAAGCGTTTATCGCCTTTGTCTCGGTATGGCCGCACTTTGAGCAGCGGCGCTTTTCTTCGCCTGCGGCGGTGCAGGTTGGAGCCTTGCTTTGCGACCACGCCCCCATACTGTGCCCCGTTGCGTTTATAGGCTGAGTTTCGCTTTTTCCGCAGACCGAGCAGGTGCGGGTTTGCGTTCCGGGTGTGGTACAACCGGGATTTTGCGTTACCTTATAGCCGCCCCAGCTATGGCTGTTTGTTTTGGCTATTGTTTCGTCCTTTGCGGCGCCGCAGGCGGTGCAGGTGAAGTGTCTTGTGCCGCTTTCCTTGCAGCTTGCCTGTTTTGTAACCGTACCGCCGTCCCAAGCGTGATTTTTTGTTTCCTCATATCCGCAGACAGAGCATACGCGCTTGTGGGTGCCGTCGTTTACCTTTGTATAAGCGCCGAAGTTGTGGCTTGCGCATATAATTTTAATGTCTTTGCTTGCCTTAACGCTGCCGAGGAGTGACGAGCCGTTTCTTATATCCACGGTAACCGAAACGTTCTGCGCGGTTTTCGACGCCGTTTTTGCCTTTAACACAAATTCGCAGAAAGCTCCGTTCGGATCGCTTTCGCCGTTATACATAACAGTTCCGTCGCTTGTGTTTTTGTCAAAGTCTGCCATTTGGGTGTTTGCGGTCAGGAATTTTCCCGAAATCAGTTCAAAATTACTGCTTGCCGCCACCTCTATATATCCGGAGGTGCCTCTGCCCGCTCCGCTCAGCGATACGGTAAAGGTTACGGTATCCCCGACGCTTACGTCGTTTTTAGAGGGCGAAAGGCTTACCGCAAACCCTGCCGCGCTTGCCGGAACCGCAAATGAGACAATTAAGCATAATGCCGCTAATAATGATATTATTTTTTTCATTGTTATAACCCCTTTTTATTTTGTTAACGGATATTTTTCAGGCCTGAAAATATGCTTTAACAGATATACCGCGTCCGCGTCGGTTATTTCCCCGTCGCCGTTATAATCGCACGGCTGATTTACCGGATATTTTTCGGGACGGAACGTATGCTTAAGCAGGTACAACACGTCGCTGTCCGTTATACCATCGTCCCCGTCTAAGTCTCCGGGGGTGTATTCAGGTAACCCCGTGCAGTTATAATGTACCGTTGCCGTTGCAAGCGAACCGTTCGAGTGCTGTATTACAACATTTTTCCATTCTTCCTCGGTGCCGCCGTAATAAATATCCGTTATATTATTTGCTTTTGCAAAGGCGTTGTTATATATAATGGTTATGCTTTTCGGAATATATATTTTTTTAATTTTGCTGCTGCTTTCAAATAATTGTGATTGAATTTCAGATATACCATTACCTAAAGTGATTTTTTCAAGGTTATAACAGTTGTAAAAAGCATAACCTTCTATACTGGTAACGCTGTTAGGTATGGTTATACTTGTAAGACCTGCGCAACCGGAAAAAGCCAAACCGCCTATACTAGTAACACTGTTCGGTATTGTTATATTTGTAATTCCTGTACAACCGTAGAAGGCATGACGATTTATACTTTTTACACTGTTAGTTATAACAAGATTGGTCACAAGTTCATCGTTTAAATATAAATTATTTGCATAATATAACGGGTTCGAAGCGGAATCACTGAATTTAACATCGCACCACTTTGCAATATTTTTTATATGTACTCCGCTCAAATTCAGACAACCCGAAAAAGCCGAATTACCTATGCTTACAACGCTATTGGATATAGTTATGTTTATAAGTCCCGTACAACGATCAAAAGCTCGTTCGCCTATACTTATAACATTGTTTGGTATAGTTACATCAGTAAGGCCTGTGCAAAGCCAAAATGCTCGTCTACCTATACTTGTAATGCTGTTAGGTATCTCTATACTTGTAAGACCTGTACAGCCTTCGAATGCCAACTCGCCTATACTTGTAACAGTGTCAGATATTATTACTTTTTCTAATGTTCTTCGGCACACAATCATTTCGCTTGTAACTTCTTTTGAGCCTTCAGCAATATATAATTCTCTTATTTTGCAATTGGAGAAAGCATTATGATTTATGCTCGAAATACTATCCGGTATAATTAAGCTCTTAAGAAGTGCACAATCGGAAAAGGCAAACTGCCCTATATACTTAACGCCAGCCTTAATAATAGCTTTTGTCACATCAATTCCCCAAGGTGCTTCCCCCGAATAACTATAATCTTGCATTTTGCCGTTACCGCTTATAGTAAGCACCGTTCCGTCAAGCGACCAGGTACAATTGCCTGTTTTGCCGCTTGTAGCTGCGCTTGCGGTTATACTGAATAATCCCATTGGCATTATTGAAATTATAAGCAATACTGCAAGCAAGACTGATAAGAATTTTTTCATTTCGTATTTCCACCTTTACCAAATACATTTTTACGTTTATTCTATACCTTTAAAATTTGAAATTGGGAAAATTATAAATTGGCAATACAGCAGTCAAATATTTTGAAAAATCCCTTTTAACAAGCATATAAGCCGCTTTATTCATTTTGTTATCAACGGTTAATTCTTCCGTTTCAATGTTTTTGCGAAACTTTATAAATTCTGTAAATTCAGGTTGTTTATGAAATGGCAATATTTCTCTGCCGTAATCCATAAGGGCTAATAAATCCCACAATTCATCACTCGGTAATGCTGCTATAAATTCACGCAGCTTAATTCTTGATTCCGACAAATTATGAACCTTATCATTATTTCTCAATTTCTTAGTTTCATTACGTGATTCATCATTATCCTCTATAATTTTTAAAACTTTTTCTTTTTCAATCATATTTTTGCTCCCTTTTTTAACTTGAAATTTTAATTTTTCACTTAGAAAAAGTGATTTTTGCTTATTCTATTTTTCTTCATAAAAGTCACATTTTGAAGAACCGCCGCAAACAGAATTATAAAAGTTCAGATTATGCGGACAATCACAAATTTTGCCGTCTTTTAAATAGAATATGCACCTTGCCTTATGCCTCCTTTTGCCGTCTTTAGATTTTAAAAATTCCAATTGTGAAGAAACGCCCTGCATTTGTTTAACATTTGCCATTAACCGCACCCCTGCCTTTCTCAAAAGGTATACCTTTTGAGAAAGGTCTAAAATTTAAATAAGAATTTTATTTTTAGTATTTTGAAAAGGAAAATTGCAGAAAAGTATTGCAAAACAGGCTTTCGGGTGGTAAAATAAGGTAAAAAATAAGGAGTTCAAAAGGTATACCTTTTGAACTCCTGTTTTATTATAAGGTAAAGAAAAGCCGTTATGTAAGGGCGCAGGGAGCGGATTGCCACGGGGAAACGGATTGTCGCGCTCGCTTTGCTCGCTCGCAATGACGGGTAAACGAAAGTATAACCGCACGCCGTAAGTATTCGCAATGCCTAAACGGTGTGTCATTCTGAACGCGGAGCGTGAAAGAATCCGTAATCCCCTAAAAGAGAACGGATTGCCACGGGGCTTACTCACTCTTGCGGTGTCCAAAAGTTGTTTTCGCTTGGAGCGCAAACAACTTTTGACCGCGGCGCCCGCCGTTGCTCGCAATGACAAGGGGAGCGAAAGCCGTGAAGTCAATTGCAATGACAGCAAAGGCTTACGGGCATAACAAAAGGGCTGTAAAAACAGCCCTTTTAAAAAGCCTTTATTTCGCGTAATCCACCGCGCGGCTTTCCCTTATTACGTTTACCTTTATCTGCCCCGGATATTCAAGCTCGTTTTCAATACGTGCGGAAATATCGTGAGCCATAAGCACCATCTGATCGTCCGTTACCGCGTCCGGCTTAACAATTATGCGCACCTCGCGGCCCGCCTGTATTGCGTATGAGCTTTCAACGCCGCTGAAGGAATTGGCGATTTCCTCAAGCTTTTCAAGACGTTTGATATAGTTTTCGATATTTTCACGTCTGGCGCCCGGTCTTGCGGCGGAAATTGCGTCCGCTGCCTGAACGATGCAGGCAATAACGTTTTTAGCTTCAACCTCGCCGTGATGAGCGTGGATAGCGTGGATAACCGTTTCGCTTTCCTTATACTTTTTGGCAACCTCAACGCCAAGCTGAATGTGCGTGCCCTCCTGCTCGTGGTCAAGCGCCTTGCCTATATCGTGAAGAAGACCCGCGCGCTTTGCAAGGGTTACGTCCGCCCCAAGCTCCGCCGCCATAAGGCCGGAAAGGTGGCAAACCTCAAGCGAGTGGTTAAGCACGTTCTGACCGTAGCTTGTGCGGTAATGCAGCTTACCGAGAAGCTTTATAAGTTCGGGGTGCAGGTTATGTATACCTGCGTCTATCATTGCGCGCTCGCCCTCGCGTTTGATCGTAGCCTCAACCTCGGCGGTTGCCTTTGCAACGGTCTCTTCAATTCTTGCGGGGTGGATACGTCCGTCGAGTATAAGCTTTTCAAGGGTCACGCGCGCTATTTCGCGCCTTATCGGGTCAAAGCTTGAAAGGGTGATGGCTTCGGGTGTGTCGTCTATTATAAGATCAACGCCCGTAGCGGTTTCAAGCGCGCGAATGTTGCGCCCCTCTCTTCCTATAATTCTGCCCTTCATTTCGTCGTTCGGAAGAGCCACTACCGAAACGGTCATTTCAGAGGAATGATCTGCGGCGCAGCGCTGAATTGCGTGGCCTATAACGTTTTTGGCAATCGCGTCCGATTCCTCTTTGAGCCTTTGCTCGTAATCGTGGATCTTAACGGCTTTTTCGTGTGTCAGCTCGCCGTCAAGCAGCTCAAGCAAATGCGCCTTTGCCTGTTCCTTGCTGTAGCCCGAAATTTTTTCAAGCATATCCATTTGGCTTTGCTTGATCTTATCGCATTCCTCAATTCTTGCCTCGATCTCCTTTGAACGCGCGGCAAGCTTTTCTTCCTTTGCTTCAAGATTATCGGTTTTGCGGTCTAAGGTTTCTTCCTTTTGCTGAAGGCGGTGCTCCTGACGCTGAATGTCACTGCGGCGCTCGCGTATATCGCGTTCCGCCTCCTGGCGCATCTGGTGAATTTCGTCCTTTGCTTCTACCAAAGCTTCTTTTTTCTTTGCTTCTGCGGTTTTCATCGCGTCGTTTAAAATGCGTTTAGCCTCGTCCTCGGCTGAGCCTATTGCGGCCTCTGCCGATTTGCGGCGGTAAGCCGAGCCGGCAAAAAATCCGACCGCGGCAAGAACAACGGCGATGACAGCTAAAATAACATATAATATAGCCGGCATACTTCTTATTAACCTCCTGTATAATAAAACGCGGATTTTTCATCTGACTTTCCCTTAAACGGGATATAGAATGTAAACGGGAGCCGCGTATATATCCCCCGTGATATAATCAACCGCTATGCGCCGCACTTCGCCATAAGCGCGCGCTTCGGGGCTGTCACAAAAAACGGCGTAAAACCGCCGGATAAGTGATTTATCCTGTTAATTTTACCACCCGACAGGCAATATGTCAAGAAATACATACCCGTATGCGGCGAATTATCAATAATTTTATAAAATTCACGAAAAAATTTATTTTTACAAAAAATGAGCAAACGTTAGAAAAAGCGAGGAAAAACGAGTATCAGGGAGTTTCTTAAAACACAGCATATTTTTTGATAGAAAAATGTTGAAAAATCGCAAAAAGCACTTGACATTTAAAGGGTTTCATAGTATAGTCAATACTTAGTTAGGCGAACAACTAAATATTAAGCATCTGTGTAGAGAGCAGCCTCAGATTTTATGCCGTAGTTTCGGGTCAGAGGACTTTGGAAAACTATGAAAAACCCTTTGTTCAGGGCATATTACGAAGAGACTGCGGGTATCGCACAGGGAAAAATTATTCTTGTGTCGGCACTTGAGTGTTGAACAAAGGGGGATGCTTTATGGAAAAAGAAAATATTGTAGAGCTTAAAAACGTATCGGTCGCATTTGACGGCGAGCAGGTTTTAGACGGGCTTGACCTTGAGATAAAGGATAAGGAGTTTATAACGCTCCTCGGTCCCTCAGGCTGCGGCAAAACCACCACGCTGCGCCTTATAGCCGGCTTTTTGGAGCCGGACGGCGGCGATATTTTGTTTGAGGGCAAAAAAATAAATGGTGTTCCGGCGTATAAGCGTCAGGTGAACACCATTTTTCAGCGTTATGCGCTGTTTCCGCACCTTAACGTGTATGAAAACATCGCATTCGGGCTGCGCATTAAAAAACGCCCCGAAAAGGAGATTCGAGAAAAGGTTGCGGAAATGCTGCGCCTTGTAAACCTTACGGGGCTTGAAAAGCGCCATGTAGACACCCTTTCGGGCGGTCAGCAGCAGCGCGTTGCGATAGCGCGCGCCATTGCAAACCACCCTAAGGTTCTGCTGCTTGACGAGCCGCTTGCCGCGCTTGATTTAAAGCTTCGCAAGGATATGCAAAAGGAGCTTAAAAAAATTCAGCAGCAATTAGGCATAACATTTGTTTTTGTAACCCACGATCAGGAAGAGGCGCTTACCATGTCGGACCGCGTGGTGGTTATGGACGGGGGCAAGATTCAGCAGGTAGGCACACCTAAGGATATATATAACGAGCCGCAAAACGCCTTTGTTGCGGATTTTATAGGCGAATCGAATATTGTAGACGGCGTTATGCTGCGCGACCTTTACGTTTCGTTTTCGGGCGCCGAGTTTGACTGCCTTGATAAAGGCTTTTCGGAAAACGAGGCGGTAGACGTTGTGGTACGTCCCGAAGACGTGGATATAGTACCGCCCGAAAAGGGAATGCTAAAGGGCGTTGTTACCTCGGTTGCGTTTCTCGGCGTTCATTATGAAATAATAGTGGATATAGGCGGCTTTAAGTGGATGATACAAACAACGGACGAGCGTTTTGTTAACGACAGCGTAGGGCTTTATATCGAGCCGGACGCAATTCACATAATGAAAAAATCTAAATATTCGGGGCTTTACGGCGATTATTCCTCTTACAGCGAGGAAATAGACCACCTCTCTGATATTACAGAGGAGGAATAGGCAGTGAACAAAAGAACGTTCGGAAGCAAGCTGGTCGCCTCGCCTTATATTGTGTGGTCGGCAATATTTATCGTGGTGCCGCTTGTAATTATGTTTTACTTTGCCTTAACCGACCAAAACGGCGTTTTCACCCTTTCAAACCTAAGCGCTATCGGGCAGTATAAAAAGGCGTTCGGCATATCAATACTTTACGCCGTAATTTCAACCGCCGTTACGCTTTTGTTAGCTTACCCTATGGCGTATTTTATGACAAAGCTTAAGGTTTCCTCTCAGCGTATGCTTTTTATGATAGTTATGATTCCTATGTGGATGAACTTTCTTATACGCACCTATTCGTGGATAACCATTCTTGCAAACACAGGTCTTATAAACACGTTTTTAAAAAGCATAGGCTTAAAGCCCTTAAAGCTTATAAACACGCCGGGGGCGGTAATTCTCGGAATGGTGTACGATTTTATTCCGTATATGATACTGCCTATTTACTCGGTTATGTCAAAGCTTGATAAATCGCTGTTAGAGGCGGCGGAGGATTTAGGCTCAAATTCGTTTACAAAGTTTAAAAGGGTTATATTTCCGCTTACAAAGCCCGGCGTTATTTCGGGTATAACAATGGTGTTTGTGCCGTCTGTAAGCACATTTTACATCTCGCAGAAATTAGGCGGCAACAAAACAATGCTTATAGGCGATACGATCGAATATTTCTTTAACTTGGGCCCCGCGTATTATAACGTTGCCTCGGCAATATCGCTTGTGCTTATGGTTATGATTTTAATCTGTCTTTTTATAATGAACAGATTTTCAGACGGTGAAGACGGGGGTGTGTTGATGTGAAAATACTTTCCCGTATATATGTGGCGCTTATAATACTTTTCCTTTACGCGCCCGTTGCAGTTATGATAATATTCTCCTTCAACTCTTCGCGCAGCGTTTGGGTTATGAACGGCTTTTCAACTAGGTGGTACGAGGGGCTGCTTTCAAACACCGCTATGATGACCGCGCTTGAGCATACGCTTATAGTAGCCGTGCTTTCGGCTGTTATATCTACGGTGCTGGGCACTGCGGCGGCGGTGGGCATAACCGCGATAAGAAACAAAATTTCAAAAAAGATAGTTATGTCCGTAACCCAAATACCCATGATGAACGCCGATATTGTTACAGGCATTTCGCTTATGCTGCTGTTTATTTTTGCAGGTAAGCTGTTAGGCCTTAACGAATCGTTGGGTTTTGCAACGGTGCTTATAGCGCACATAACCTTTAACCTGCCGTATGTTATACTTTCGGTCATACCGCGGCTTAACGGAACGGATCCGCATTTGCCCGAAGCCGCAATGGACCTCGGCTGTACTCCCGTTAAGGCGTTTTTCAAGGTTATACTGCCCTCAATTTCAACGGGAATTGTAACAGGCTTTATAATGGCGTTTACATTATCGCTTGACGATTTTGTTATAAGCTATTTCACCTGCGGGCATTATCAAACGTTGCCGATACTTATCTATACTATGACCAAAAAAACCGTAACGCCGGACACATACGCCCTTTCAACCCTTATTTTCATAACTGTGTTTGTGCTGTTAATACTTTATAATGTACTGCAATCAAAATCAGAGAAAAGGGCTTTAAACAAAACGTTTACCGAACAATAGCCTGCTTTAAGAAAGAAAGGATTTAGTTAAATGAAAAAAACAGCTGCTTTAATATTATCGCTTGTAATTACCGTTGCCGCCTCCCTTACCGGTTGCGGATACAAATATAAAGAGCTTAACCTGCGCGCAAAGTTCGACCAAAGCCTTAAGGGCACAACCCTTACGGTCTACAACTGGGGCGAATATATATCGGACGGCGAAGACGGCTCTATGGACGTTAACAAGGAATTTGAAAAGCTTACGGGCATTAAGGTTAAATACTTAAATTATGTAAGCAACGAAACTATGTATTCCCAGCTTAAAAGCGGCGGCGTAAGCTATGATATAATAATCCCTTCGGATTATATGATAGAGCGCCTTAAAAACGAGAATATGCTGCAAAAGATCGATATTTCAAAAATATCAAACTACGACCTTATAGACGGAAAATACAAGGGGCTTTTCTTTGATGAAAACGAAGAATACAGCGTGCCCTATAACGTGGGTATGGTAGGCATTATTTATAATGAAGAGCTTACCGGCGGCGATATAGAGCATTCCTGGAAGGTGCTGTGGGACGAAAAGTACAAGGATATGGCACTTAACTTTGATAACTCGCGCGACGCGTTTATGACCGCCCAAATGATTTTAGGACAGGATCTCAACACCGAAAACAAGGCGGATTGGGACGCCGCGGCGGATCTGCTTAAAAAGGGAAAGAAAAATCTTCAGTCTTACGTTATGGACGAAATTTTCAGCAAAATGGAAACGGGCGAGGCGTCTGTTGCGCCGTATTACGCGGGCGACTACCTTACAATGCTTGAAAGCAACGAAAGCCTTAAATTCTTCTACCCCGAAGAGGGAACGAATATATTTGTAGACTCTGTATGCATACCCGAAAACGCCAAAAATGTAGACGCGGCGCTTATGTATATTAACTTTTTGTTAGAACCGGACGTTGCCACCGCAAACGCCGAATATTTAGGCTATGCTTCGCCTAACACCGCGGTTGTAAATAATAAGGACTATTGCTATTATCAAAATAAAATTCTTTACCCCGATGAAAGCGATATGCCCAAGGTACAGTATTATCACGATATTAAAAGCGATATAAGAACCTATTACGAAACCCTTTGGAGCGAGGTTAAGCTCTACTAAATAATGCGGAATTCGTAATTCGGAATGCGGAATTATAAAAACAAAAGCTTTAACACAGCCGTTGTATTTACGGCGTGTTAAAGCTTTTTTAATTTGCGGTTTTATCTGTCCTTAATGTCTATATATTCACGCTGCGGCTGAACGCTCATATAAGCCGGACGGATTATCTTTCCGGCGTTTAAAAGCTCCTCTATTCTGTGTGCGCTCCAGCCCGCAATACGCGCTATTGCAAAAAGCGGAGTATAAAGCTCGTGCGGCAGCTTCAGCATATCGTAAACAAAGCCGCTGTAAAAATCCACGTTTACGCTTACGCCCTTATACATCTTGCGCTCCTTGGCAATGATTTTGGGCGCCAGCTCCTCAACAAGCGAATAAAGCCCGTATTCCTTATCAAGCCCCTTTTCTTCGGAAAGGGATTTTACAAAGTCCCTGAACACCGTGGCTCTCGGATCGGAAACCGAGTATACCGCATGCCCTACGCCGTATATAAGCCCCGCCCTGTCAAACGCTTCCTTGTGAAGTATCTTTTTAAGATATTCTTCAACCTCGCCGCGGTCCTGCCAATCCTTAACGTTTTCCTTAATATCGTTAAACATAGCGCAAACCTTTATGTTGGCGCCGCCGTGCTTCGGTCCCTTAAGCGAGCCTAATGCCGCCGCAATGGCAGAGTATGTGTCTGTTCCCGAAGAGGATACAACATGGGTTGTAAAGGTAGAGTTATTACCGCCGCCGTGCTCTGCGTGGAGCACAAGCGCCGCGTCAAGCACCTTTGCCTCAAGCGGGGTATACTTGCCGTCTATTCTTAACATATAAAGTATATTTTCGGCAGTTGAAAGCTCCGGGCGCGGTTCGTGAATAAAAAAGCTGTTGCACCCGTTAAGGTAATAGTTATAGGAATGATACCCATAAACCGAAAGGGACGGGAAACGCGCTATAAGCTGAAGACACTGGCGCAAAACATTGGGTATAGAGGTATCCTCCGCTTTTTCGTCGTAAGAATAAAGCGTAAGCACACTTCTTGCAAGCGAATTCATCATATCCTTTGTGGGCGCTTTCATTATAATATCGCGCACAAACGAGCCGGGCAGACGGCGGTATGAGGAAAGCACGCCGTTAAATTCGTTAAGCTGATCCTCCGTAGGCAGCTCGCCGAAAAGCAGAAGATAAACAACCTCTTCAAAGCCGAAGCGGTTATCGTTTATAAAGCCGTCTACAAGGCGCTCAACATCATAGCCCCTGTAATAAAGGTGGCCGGGACACGGCACCTCTTCGCCGTCCACGATTTTTTTAGAGACTATTTCGGAGATTTCGGTAAGACCGGTAAGCACGCCCTTACCGTTAAGATCGCGGAGTCCCCTGTTTACCTTATGCTTTATATATAATTCCGGCTGTATACGGCAGTTACCCATACAAAGCTCGGAATATTTTTCTATTTCGGGCGTTATCGCGGTATAATCTATAATGTTTTTTCCGTTCATCATATCCCTCTTTCTGCGATATATTGTTATAATATTAACATAAAAAGGAAACAACTTCTTTAACTGCCTGTTAATTTTAATGAACCGCGTCAGAGGTCTGTTCGGCGCGCTGAAAACAGCTGTCATTGCGGTGCGGGTGTCCGGCGGACACCTCTGCGAAGCAGAAGCACCGACCGAGCCGGCAGGCGAGACCGCCGTAAGGCGCGCAGCAATCCATTTTTCCTTTAATGGTATTACGGATTCTTTCACGCTTCGCGTTCAGAATGACAAGCCGTTTAGTTGTTGCAGCCGCCTCCGAAAATTAAATATTCGGTCTATTCCTTCACATATTCCAAAATATCGGTAATGTCACAGTCAAGCGCACAGCAAAGCTTATCACGCGTTTTGGTTTCAATGTTTTCATTGTTTTTTAACCTACGTACGGTTTTGCTGTCTATGCCGCTTTTTTCTCTTAAATAATAAGCAGATATGTTTTTCCTTTTCATAGTTTCCCAAAGCCTGTTAAAGCACATCACGCCGATTTCCCCTTATTGTTTTTTGCGTTTTACAGCTTTTCAAGCATTTCGTCTATTGATCTATCGTTTTTAAAGTCTGCGTCGCAGGGCTTTTTGCAAAGCGACCAGCTTTCGGTAAGAACCGCAGTCTCGCCCGCCTTTACCGTTTTAAGCTCGCTTAGCGATTCCACCTCTATCATATTTTCGTTTGTATAGGTTTCAAACGCGCAGCCGCCGTCCGGATAGCTGCCGCCGGGAAGCGCCGTATCAAACCGCTTGCAGAAAATATCGCCGTTAAGGCAGTAGTAAACCGTACCGCAGTTAAGGTCAAAGCCGAGCTTTATCGGCTTTGTGTATTTTTCGTCCTGACGGAGCGTGGCATACTTACTGCCGAAATATATGCGGTCGTTGCTTAGATCGGTATACGGCCAAACGGATATCACGCGGTTTGCAAGCAGACCCGTATCGTTTGTGTTCATAGGAATTATAAGCGTGCCGCCCTTTTCCGAAACCGAAATACCCCAAACGGCAAAATCCTTATCCTTTTTCGATATGTTTTTAACGCGCATTATAACCTGCATATTCGCGTCGTCCGCGTCCATTTTAATTTCAAGGCTTTTTGCAACGCCGTTTTCACTTTCGGCTTTCGGGGTAAACACCGCGCCGTTTTCGGTAATATCAAAATCCACCGGCTCAAGATCGGGATAATATGTTTCGGGATAGCTTTCGGGCGATACCCATATTCTGTGACCGCCGAGGTTTTCCCAACGCTTGTTTTCACCGTAAAAATCGGTAAACTGCTTATCGTCCTTAGGTCCGAATGCCGCGCGGTTGCTGCAAAGTATATTCTGCTCGCCCACATAACCGAATCTTATTATGCGCGGTCCTATATCGGTTGTAACATACGCCTCGATAACGCCGTTTGTTATGCAAAGGCATTTTCCGTAATCCTTATAGCTTTCAATTTTTTTAATGCTTACCATAATTATCACTCCGTTTTAATTAGTTTTGCGGTATATTCAAGTCCGCACGGCAGTACCCTTGCGGAAGCAAGCGAATAAATATCCGTTGCGCGGCATTCGGTTTCAAACAGCTTTAATGCATCGCCGCCAAAAGCCTTTATTTCCTCTGCCCGCATAACAAGCGGCGGGTCGCACCTGCCTATTTGCGCCTTCAGCTGTTCTTCGCCCTTTTTCGAAAAGCCCAGCACCCTTACATAGGGCGGCGCTTTCATAAAAAAGGTGCCGTCGATATCAAGAAACGCCGAAAGCACAAGCCGCCTTATTCTCGCGTGGGTATACCGCTTTACCTTGACTGTATTATACAATTCTTCAAGGCTTGTTGCAACCCTTATTGCCGAAAAAAGCTTATTTTCTATTCCCTCGCTTAAATCGGGCAGATTTTTAAGCTCCTCGGCTGTTTTTGCGCGCAGCACGGCTAAAACGGCGGTTTCTATCCTTTTTATATCGGCAATGCCGTCAGATAAAAAAAGGCTGATAACATTTTCGGGTATATATTCCCTGCAAAATTCGGCGTTGCCCGCAAGCAGCTGCTTTCTTAAAAGCGAAGCGGATACATACCCGTCGTCTGCGGTATTGGAATCGTGCTGCGCGCCCTGCCTTTTAACCGTTATAAATTTGAAATCGGCTCCTATGCTTTTTGCCGCCGTAATATATTCAATTGCAAGGTTATTGTTAGCGCCCGAAAGCAGTCCACCGCCGATATCCGCCGCCCTTTCGCGCGCGGCGGCAAAGGTCATACCGGTTTTAAGGTGTTTTTTTAAGTTTTGCTTATAAGCGTCGGAGGAAAGTATATCCGCCGCGGCCTTAAGCATATTTATGTCGCCGCATTCGCTGCCGAACATAACCGTATCGCACCCCGCCGCCTTAAGCGCCGAAACCCCGTGAAGCGCAAAGCTCTGCGCGGAAGACATAGAATAGCATACCGGCATTTCAAGCACAATATCCGCGCCGCACAAAAGCGCCGCGCGTGCGCGCACGCGTTTTTCGGCTATTGCCGTATCGCCGCGCTGTACAAAATTACCGCTTAAAACGGCGGTTACCGTGCCGAGCCGACGGGCGGCGTTAAGCAAAAAGCAATGCCCCGTATGCAGGGGATTAAACTCGGCTATTATTCCTACCCTTGCCAAAATATCACTTCTTTTTAAAAAAAACTTGAAAAACCTTTTTATATAAAGTATTATATATTAGTTAAAGGATATTTTTCAAGCTATTTTTTCACCGGAGGAAGTAAAGTATGAAAATTTTTGTTGTAAACGCAGGCAGCTCATCGTTAAAATATCAGCTTATTGATATGGAAAACGAAAAGGTGCTTGCAAAGGGTCTTTGCGAAAGAATCGGCGTTTCGGGCGCCATTTCCCACAAAACGGCAGACGGCAGAGCTTACGCCGCCGAAACGCCGATGCCCACCCACAGCGAGGCTTTTGAGGCGGTGGTTTACGCCCTTACAAAAAGCGAGGCCAAGGTTATCGATTCGTTTGACGAAATATCGGCTATCGGTCACCGTATAGTGCAGGGCGGCAGCGTTTTCCCGAACAGTTGCCTTGTAACGCCTGAGGTTATAGATAAAATTGAAGAGCTGGGCGCGTTAGCACCCCTTCACAATCCGGCGCACGTGCTTGCAATCCGCGCCTGCATTAAAACCTTCGGCGATAAAATTCCGCAGGTGGTTGTATTTGACACCTCTTTCCACCAGACAATGCCGCCTAAGGCTTATATGTATCCCCTGCCCTATGAGTATTACGAGAAATACGGCGTTCGTAAATACGGCGCGCACGGCACTTCCCACCGCTTTGTAAGCGACCGTGTGGCGGCGCTTGAAAACAAGCCCAAAAAGGATATTAAAATTATTACCTGCCATTTAGGCAACGGATGCTCCATAACCGCCGTTAAGGACGGCGTATGCGCCGACACCTCAATGGGCTTTACCCCGCTTGACGGATTTATGATGGGCACGCGTTCGGGAACACTCGACCCCTCGGCGCTTACATACATTGCCGAAAAAGAGCATCTTTCCCCCGAAGACGTTAACACCGTCTGCAACAAGAAATCGGGTATGCTCGGTATATCGGGCGTTTCAAACGATAACCGCGACATATGCGCCGCGGCGGAAGCGGGAAACAAGCGCGCACAGCTTGCAATTGAAATGCAAAGGTACGAAATACTTAAGTTTGTAGGCTCTTATATAGCCGCAATGAACGGTGTTGACGCTATTGCCTTTACAGGCGGCATAGGCGAAAACGACCCCGATCTTCGCAAATATGTATGCGATAATCTTACCTTTGTGGGCGTAGATATTGACGAGGATAAAAATAAGCTTCGCGGCAAGGAGGTTAAAATTTCCACACCGAAAAGCCGCGTTAACGTTTACGTTATCCCCACTAACGAGGAGCTTGCAATAGCAAGGGATACCCTTGCCATAATTTCAAAATAATCGGAGGAACGATATGAACATCACCGAGGTTAAGGCAAATATTAAAAACGGCGCTTACGACAACAGCTTTTCTATGCTTTACGGCGACGTTTCTGCGGCGCGCGCCCGTTATTTAAGGGCGTGCGAAAGCTTTGAGGGCATTTTCAGCGAAAAGGAGAATATCCGCCTTTTCTCCGCTCCCGGCAGAACAGAGGTAGGCGGCAACCATACCGACCATCAGCACGGCTGCGTGCTTGCGGGCGGCGTTAATCTTGACGTTATAGCGGTGACAGCGCCCAATAACGACGGCAAGGTACGTATTAAGTCCGAAGGCTACGATATGGACGTAATAGATATTACCGAGCTTGAAAAAAACACCGCCGAATACGGCAGGGCCTCGGCTCTTATCCGCGGCGTTTTAAGCCGTTTTAAAGAGCTTGGAGCCGATATTTCGGGCTTTAATGCTTACACCACTTCAAACGTGTTAAAGGGATCGGGGCTTTCCTCGTCCGCCGCGTTCGAGGTGCTTGTAGGCAATATAGTAAACGGTATGTTCTTTAATAATAAGGCAGACGAAATTACAATAGCCAAAATAGGTCAGTACGCCGAGCGCGAGTATTTCGGTAAGCCGTGCGGCCTGCTTGACCAGATGGCAAGCTCGTTAGGCGGCTTTACCTATGCCGATTTCTTTAACCCCGCAGAGCCGATAACCGAAAAAATAAATCTTGATATACATTCGTTCGGGTATACCCTCTGTGTTGTTGATACGGGCGGAAACCACGCCAATTTAACGCAGGATTATGCCGATATTACGATTGAGTGTAAGGAAATCAGCAATAAGCTCGGCGTAGACTTTTTGCGCGACGCCGATCAAAACCGCTTTTATAACAGCATTGCAGAGCTGCGCCGCGCCTGCGGCGACCGCGCAGTGCTTCGCGCGTTCCACTTCTTTAACGAAAACGATCGCGTTGAAAAGCAAAAGGCGGCGCTTAAAGCAGGGGATTTTGAGGGCTTCTTAAAGCTTGTAAACGAATCGGGAGAGTCCTCTTACGATTATTTGCAAAACCTTTATTCAAACTCTGCCGTTTCAGAGCAGGGCTTGCCGCTTGCAATTGCGCTTACAAAGAAATTTCTTAACGGAAAGGGTGCCTGCCGCGTTCACGGCGGCGGCTTTGCGGGCACAATACAGTGCTATATCCCGTCGGAGCTTTTAGCGGACTACAAAAAGACGATAGAGGCCGTATTCGGCGAAAATTCCTGCTGTGTGCTTAATATCCGTCCCGTAGGCGGCTATGAAATTAAGTAAAGCGTCCTGCGGCATTTCTTTTTTAATGCGGAATTCGTAATTCGGAATGCGGAATTATAAAAACAAAAGCTTTAACACAGCCGTTTTAATTTACGGTGTGTTAAAGCTTTTTTGTGTTATATAAATATTTTGTCATTGCGGTGCGGGTGTCCGGTGGATACCTCTGCGAAGCAGAAGCACCGACCGAGCCGGCAGGCGAGACCGCCGCAAGGCGTGCGGCAATCCGTTCTAAATCACCCGTCATTGCGAGCACCGTCAGGTGCGTGGCAATCCGTTTTTCTTTTTAAGGGTATTACGGATTCTTTCACGCTCCGCGTTCAGAATGACAAGTCGTTTAGTCATTGCAAATACATAAGGCGTGCAGCACTCCGTTCCAAATCACCCGTCATTGCGAGCACCGTCAGGTGCGTGGCAATCCGTTCTTTTTTTAATGGGTATTACGGATTCTTTCACGCTCCGCGTTCAGAATGACAAACCGTTTAGTTGCCACGAATGCAGTGAGGTGTGTGCGGTAAGCTATCGTTCTGTCATTGCGGTGCGGGTGTTCGGTGGACATCTCTGCGAAGCAGAATCACCGACCGAGCCGGCAGGCGAGACCGCCGTCAGGCGTGCGGCAATCCGTTTTTCTTTTGAAAGGGGAATACGGATTCTTTCGCGCTATGCGCTCAGAATGACATAATTCCGCATTCCGAATTACGAATTCCGCATTATTTCGCTATGCAGTCCGCCACATAAATGCCCATAGCGCCCGATTGCGAAAGTCCGCGGCATATTCCGCTGCCGTCGCCTATAATATAAACGCCGTCTATAAGCTCAAACTTATCGTTCATAAATTCAGGACGAATGGAATAATACTTGCTTTCGCAACCGTAAAGCAGGGTGTCGTCGTTCGCGGTACCCGGCGCCACGCGGTCAAGCGCGTATATTGTTTCTATAATATTTGTAAGTATTCTGTGCGGAAGCGCCAGCGATATATCGCCCGCAGTTGCCTTAAGGGTAGGTATAACCGTGTTCTGTCCCAAACGGTGGTCGTTGGTTCTTCTGCCCCTTACAAGATCGCCGAAGCGCTGAACAAGCACATTGCCCTTGCCTATCATATTAGCAAGGCGCGAAATGCTTTCGGCATATTCGGTAGGCTGATCAAACGGCTCTGTAAAGCGTATGCTTGAAAGAATTGCAAAGTTGCAGTTATCAGTCTTTTTTGCGGGATCTGCAAAGGAATGACCGTTTGCGGTAATTATGCCGTGATTATTCTCAGCCGATACAAGACCGCCCTTGTTAAAGCAGAACATACGGCAGCGGTCCTCAAAAGTCTTGGTTTTGTAAAGAATTTTCGGCTCGTATATCTTATCCGAAAATTCCTTCCATATCATATCCTTCATTTCAACGCGCACGCCTATATCAACGTGGTTTGAACGCATATGCACCCCGTGCGAACGGCAGAAATCCGCAACAAAGTTTGCCCCGCCGCGGCCGGTTGCTATAATAACCCTTTCGGCTTTTATCGTTTCACCGTTTGCGTAATAAAGGGTATAGCCGTCCTCGCATCTTTCAACCCTTTCGCAATCGTAAAACGCAAGCAGCTCGGTGCCCATTTCGTCAAGCGCGTTTATAAGATTTTGCATTGTGGCATAGTTTTTATCGGTGCCCAAATGCTTTACGTTCATATCAAGAAGTCTTAAATTGTTTTGAATACATTTAAGCTTCAGCTCCTCGTTAGAGCGGTAGACCTTAACCTCGCCCGAAGTGCAGTATTTATTAAGTACCTTATCAACCTCGTCTATGTATTCGTTGGCTTTTTCGTCGCCCAATTCCTCGCCCAGAATACCGCCGTATGCCGTACCTAAATTAAACTTACCGTCCGAAAAAGCGCCCGCGCCGGCATAACCGCTTGTAATAGAGCAGTGCTTGCAGTGAACGCAGGTGTTGTTTTTGCCTGCGGGACAGCGGCGGTTTTCAAGCATATTGCCGCGTTCGGTAATAACTATCTTAATATCCGGCACATTACAGTGAAGCCTGTAAGCCGCCATAAGACCGCCTATACCCCCGCCTATTATTGCAACATCATATTTTATACCGGACATTGTATATCAATCCTTTTTTTATTATTGCGCACAAAATCAGGCTGCGCTTTCAAAAAGCACAGCCTGTTACTGCTTTCATATTTTAAACTAAAACAGTCGTTTTGTCAACAGTTATTTTCCGTTTCGGGTGAAAATCAGCCTGCCATTGCGGTACGGGTGTCCTGTGGACACCTCTGCGAAGCAGAAGCACCGACCGAGCCGGCAGGCGAGACCGCCGTCAGGCGTGTGGCAATCCGTCTCTCCCCTAAGGGTATTACGGATTCTTTCGTGCTTCGCACTCAGAATGACAAACCGTTTAGTAATTGCAACCGCCGTAAAATGCGCGGCAATCCTTTCCCATAAAAAGAAAAGTCGTTTTATTTTTCAGCTGTTAATTTTTGTACCTGCTTTAAAATTTTGTTAAGCGCCGAAGAATTTATCTTGCCCATATCTATGCCGTCTATGCTGTACTGATATTTCGTCTCGCTCGCCTTTTTAAACTCAACGCTTGTAGCCGCGCGCGAAGTATCGGAATAGGTAAATACAAAGGTCATATCCGGCGCCGCGTTTATTTTATCAACCGTGTAATCGGAGCAGGCAAGCGAAATACACTCCTGATAAAAGCTTTGAAAATCGCTTGCAACCAGCTTTTTGCCGTTATAGGTTATAACATAGGTTTCCTCTGCGTCCTCGCTGTCGTCATACACTATGCCGAAGCTGTAATCCTTATCTGCGGTTTTAACCGTAAAGCCCGAAAGCTCGTTTATAGACTGTAAGCAGACCCACGAGGCATAGAAATTTGTCGCCTTGTAATCAATAAACGAAAGACTGTCTGCCGCAACCTTACTTATAAGCTTTGCGCCGTCGTACCAAACGGCGTAGGCGCCGTCGCTTTGCTGCTTAAAGGAATAGGTAAGCGAATAATCGCCTATTTTAATTGCGGCGGTAAGGTCGGGGCTGTCAAGCCCCAGTGACTTTCTTGCCGCGGCGGAGGTATCAAACGAATACGCCCCCGTAACGCTTACGCCGCTTTTAAACAGCGTGAAAATACCGTCGATATTATCGGCTATGCGTTTTGTGGGCGAGGTGGTCATATACGCCGCATACTGAGAAAGGTTTTCATCGGTATTGGGGGTTATAACAACCTTTTCGGGGAAGTTTTTGCCCGTAACGGTAATCGAATCAAACGAAGAAAGGTTGCCGTTATCGTCTGTATACTTTGTTTTCATAGCGTCGGTAACGGTAACGCCCGGTATTGCGTCTGTTTTGGCAAGACTTAACGCGTCAAAGGTGAAGGTACTGCTTAATTCGCTTTCGGTTATATATATTTTATCGTCGGTTGAAAGCTTTATATAAGTACCCGTGCCGTCGGGCGAGGCGCCGCCTACAAGCAGCGACATCTCCGCGCCGTCATTCGTTACAATATCCGCCTTTGTTTCGGGGCTTTCAAGCCCGCATTCGGCGGCGGTCTTCGTTGTTATCTCGCGCACGGCGGTAACCGCCGCGGCGGCTGATACAATACTTTCGGCAGAGGAAGAGCTTATAACGTCCTTTTCGTATCCGTCAAGATACCATTTAACCTTTTCCGAGGAAGACGATGAGGAAGACGAAGAAGAGGACTCGCTTTCCTCCTTTACCGAATAAAGCTTAAACTCGCCGTTTTTATTTGTTACAGTAACGGTTTTAAGCTCGTCGGTTTTAAGCTCTAACACCTTTATTGTTTCAAATGCGGAGGAGGGGGTGCTTTCTTCCTTTTCGGGAATAAGCTTTATAACCGCAGCCGTGCCGCCCGCCAGCACCGCCACCGCAAGCAGCGAGGCGATTATTACGGGCAGGCGTTTTCTTTTTTGCGTTTTATGAGCACTTTTATGCTCGGTAGGGTCTGAAAAAACGGTAGAAAACTCGTTTTCGGTATTTTCCGTGTTTTCAGTCTCTTTTTCGGGAAAATCACTCATTAGGCATTCTTTCTCCTGATAAAGATGTATATGCCTGCCGCGATAGAGGCTATCGGCAGTATGAACATAAATATTATTCTGATAACATTGGCGGAGGCCTGGCTTACGGAATCGGAATAGCTTTCGTTTGTAATGGTTTTTGATACAAACGAAATACCGGTGTTTTCCGCTCCCACGGCGCGTTCCGCACAGGCAAGCGTAAGGTTTTTGTTTGAAACCGAGGACTGCTCGTTGTAAACCGAGCTTATAAACTCGTAGCTGTCAAACGCAAAAACATAGCTTGCAATTTCGTTATTATCGTCGTCGTATTCCATTTTCTTGGCCTCGATAACGGCGGGATACGCCTGCTTTGCGTAATTATCCGCACCCGTCCAGTCGGTCGCGGTTCCCACGGGCGCCGCAACCGTGCTTTCAAGCGAGGATATAAGCTTTGTTACGGTAATGCTGCCCTCGCTGTCGAACGCGGTGGTAAACGGAACGTTATGACCGGTAATGCAAAGCTGCATACCGCTTGTAATATCGTTATCCGAGCTTGCGGGATATACGCCCATTGTCATCGGGTCGTCCGGTATATGGTTTTGCGAATTGGTCTCAAACAGCACGCCCTCGCCTACCGATATACCCCACTGGCTTAAGAAATCGTAAAGATTTGTAAGGTAAGGGGCTGAATCGCTTGCAAAGAACAAGAGACCCTTGCCGAGCTTACCGTCGTTTTCAAGGAATTCCGAAAGCGCGTCAAGCTCGCCGCCTAAAAAGTCGGTAGTGGGCGCGGCTATAATAACCGCGTCGTAATCGGACGGAACGGAGCTTACCATACTGTCCGATATAACCGTAATATCATAGTTGTTCGCCTTAAGAAGTGTCTGGTAATCGGCAGTGTAATCGTCCTTTGAGTGACCGGTAAGCAGCGCAACCTTTTTGGTCTTGCTGCTTGTAACGTACGCTATTGCGCTTGTTACCGCAGTTTCAACATTGTTGCCGCTTACGGTTGACATTGAATATCCGTATGCGGCATAGGTGCTGTCCTCGGAAAGGTTGTAAATATCCTTAAAGCCTAATACCTTATAGCGCTCGTTTCCGTCTTTAGCAGATGAAACGATTATATCGCCGTAGGCAAGCTTTTCGTTAGAGTATTTTTGCGATATTTCGGTAAATTCCGAAGCCTGCGTATCAACATAGTTTAATTTTATGTTTTTGTTATAGTTCGGGTATTTATCAAGCAGCTTTACGGTTTGCTTATAATAATCCGAAGCGTCCGACGATACGCCGTAAAGGTTTTGGGCGTAATATCCCATATAGCCGCCGGTATATCCCTCTTCCTCGGCGCAGACGGTAATGGTAACCTCGTCCTTAAGCCCTTTAAGATAATCTATATTTTCCTCGCTTACGGAATTTTCCTTTTGTGCCGACATATCAAATTCAAGCAAAAAGCGCTTTGAAAGCGCGTTTACAAGCACGTTAAGCACTATAAGCCCCGCAAGCACAGCCGCGGTTATTGCTACGGAATATCCGCCGCGGCGAAGTAAAGCTTCATTTTTAAGCTTTTTCGGCTTAGCCGCCTTTTTCTCTGCCCTTTCAGCCTTTTTTGCGGCTTTCTTTGCCTCTTTCTCGGCTTTTTTTGCCGCCTTGTCATCGGGCGCCGCAGTCTCCTCCGCCTTTATGGGTTCGGGGTTTAAATTCTTATTTTCTTCCATTCTGCACACCTTCCTTTACGCCCATCTTCTCTTGTCAAGCGAGCGCACGCACAGGAAAAGGAACGCCGCGCTTATGCTTACAAAATAAAGTATATCGGGAACAGATAAAACGCTTTCGCCGAAGTTTTCCGCCGCGGATATAAACGCCGCCTTTTCAACCACGGCGGCTATCCACGAAACGTTTATCATACTTGCAAAGTTAGACATATAAAGCACAAGTATGTTAATAACAAGGGTAAGTATGGCGGATATAACCGAGCTTTCGGTAAGGGACGATATAAACATACCTATCGCTATAAGCGCACTGCCCAGCAGCAGCATACCGAAAAGCGCGTAAATGTAAGACATAACGTTAACGCTTACATAAGAGGCTATTATTATTTCAAAAATAACCGTCGGCGCAAAGCCGAGCGCAAACACCGCCAGCGCCGCAAAAAATTTGCCAAGCACTATTCCCGTAAGCTTAACGGGGGCGGTAAGCAGCGCCTGATCTACCTTTTGGCGCCTGTCCTCGCTCATAAGACGCATTGTAAGCACCGGCATTGTAAACACCGCAACGGTGGACATTGCCATTATAACCATTGAAATATCGGGGTTGCCGCTTTGATAAATAAGCGAAAAGAAAAGCCCCAAAAAGAAGTAAAACGCCGCTAAGACAATAAAGCCGATAGGGGTTGAGAAATACGATTTGAATTCTCTTTTAAATACCGCGTTCATTATTCCTTTTCCTCCTTCTCTTCCGCCGAAACGGTAACCTCTTCGCCGTTAAGCTCTATTTTAACATCGGTCTTTGTTTCTTCTGCTTTTATACCGAGCATTCGTTTCGCCTCATCGTTATCGGCGGCTTCGGTAAGGCGCAGGAATATCTGCTCAAGCGATACCTTGTTGCTTGTAAGGGCAAGCAAAGTTTTACCGCGCGAAGCAATGCGCTCCGATACCGCGCCGCGGATATCCGCGCCCGGCTGCGGATCTATAAGGAAATCGAAAGAGCCGTCTTCCTTTCTGCCTAAGGAGCTTACCTCCTTAACGCCCTTAACGGTCTTAAGCGCGTCAAGCATATCCTGCTCGCTGCAAACCACGCGCGCCACGATGGAATGATCGCTTGAAAGCTTATCCGAAAGGTTTTCGGGCGTGTCGTCCGCTATTATCTGACCCTTGTTGATAATTATAACGCGCTTGCACACCGCCTGAATTTCGGAAAGTATGTGCGAGGAAAGTATTATGGTGTGGTTTCTGCCGAGCCTTGAAATAAGATTTCTTATTTCAATAATTTGCTTCGGGTCAAGACCAACAGTAGGCTCGTCCAAAATAAGTACGTCGGGGTTTCCTATAAGCGCCTGCGCAAAGCCGACTCTTTGGCGGTAGCCCTTAGAAAGGTTCTTTATAAGGCGGTTCTGCACGTTGTCTATCTTAACAAGGCGCAATATCTCGTCTATGTGCGGTTTCTTCGGGAACTTTACCTTTTTAAGGTCGTATATAAAGTTTAAGTATTCGCGCACCTTCATATCGGTGTAAAGCGGCGGAATTTCAGGCAGATAGCCTATTCTGCGCTTTGCGTCTTCAGGGTATTCGGTTATATCGTATCCGTCTATAACCACCTTGCCCTGCGTAAGGGAAAGATATCCCGTAAGGATATTCATAATTGTGGATTTGCCTGCGCCGTTCGGTCCCAAAAAGCCGATAATCTCGCCCTTGTCTATGTTAAAGCTTACGTCCTTAACCGCAAGGTGAGTACCGTACCGTTTGCTTAGTCCGGTTACTTCTATCATTTATATTCCTCCATGACAGTTTGTTACATTTTAGATAATACCAAACAAATTTACACATTTATTAAACAAACTGTGAATATTATACCGCTTTATGCCATATGTATCAAGAAAAAAATGTCCGTTTCCCGAAAAAAATCGGAAAACGGACTTAAATTTTAAGAATACATTGCGTTTGCGCTCATATAATCGTAGATTGCCTTGCCGTGACCCTGCTCCTCGCTTTGAATGGTGTTAAGCACCTTGCGCAGACTTTCCTGCGTAAATTCGAAAACGCAGGTATCGTACAGGTGCGAAGCGTGCTTTTCCATTGTAAGCGTGTCGGTGCAAAGGTAGCAGTCGTGCTTTTTATCCTCTGTTTCGCCTACGCCGTAGGCAGCGCTAAAGGCTGTGGGTATGCTTTTTCCCGTGCCGGTTGCAGGCGAAGTGCCGCTTTCTATTTGGTTTATCATCTCAAGATGCCTTTGCTCCACCGCGGCAATATCGGAAAACAGAGTTTTAAGCTGCGGGTCGCGCGCGTCCGCCGAATACTGCGTGTATTTATCCACGCAAAGCTTTTCCTGTGTTTTAAGATCCTTTAAAAGAGAAGTTTCCTTTTGTGTTAATTGCATTGTTATCACCTCGGATTTATTATTATCCCAAAATCACTTCTTATGCACAAACCGCTTGACATAAAACGCAAAAATGTTAAAATAATAGCGGTGATATAAATGATAAAAAATATTTTTTTCGATCTTGACGGCACGCTTTTACCTATGGACGAGGAAAAATTTACAAAAGCTTATTTTTCCCTGCTTGCCAAAGCAGTTGCGCCCTTGGGCTATGAGTCCGAAAAGCTGATAAACGCGGTGTGGAAGGGAACCGCCGCTATGTATAAAAACGACGGCTCGGTTACAAACGAGCAGGCGTTCTGGCGCGAGTTCGGCAATATCTACGGCGAAAAGGGGCTTTCAGACAAGCCCGCCTTTGACAAGTTTTATAAAACCGAATTTCAAAAAACAATATCCGCTTGCGGCTTTAACAAAAAGGCGGACGCAACCGTTAAAGCCCTTAAAAAAGTGGGTTATAAGCTTGTAATCGCCACAAACCCCATTTTTCCGAGGGTTGCTACCGCAAGCCGCATAAAGTGGGCAGGCATAGATAAAAACGATTTTCTGCTTTTCACCGCTTATGAAGACTCGCACTTTTGCAAGCCGAACCTTGCTTATTATAAGGAAATACTTGAAAAAACGGGCCTTAAAGCGGAAGAATGCCTTATGGTCGGAAACGACGTAAGCGAGGATATGGTTGCCGCAAAGCTTGGTATGAGGGTGTTTCTTATGCCCGATTGCCTTATAAACAAAACGGGAGCGGATATTACGCAATACCCACGCGGCGGTTTCGACGAGCTTTTAAATTACATAGAAAAGCTGAATTAAGCTTAAATTGCGTTTTGCCGCGTGCCTTGCGGCGTCCGCAGCAACACTAAACAGCTTGTCATTCTGAGCGCGAAGCGTGAAAGAATCCGTATTTCCCCTTTAAAAGGGAAACGGATTGCCACAGCCGTTTACACGGCTTCGCAATGACGAAGGGTGTGGGAAAACGGATTGCCGCACGCCTTACGGCGGTCTCGCCTGCCGGCTCGGTCGGTGCTTCTGC
>ERZ773139.1522-NODE-1522-length-26514-cov-3.601761_pt1 | contig 26514 bp, 33 predicted proteins | sample MGYA00580854_ERZ773139 | MGnify/ENA primary metagenome ERZ773139 (study PRJEB29015, sample SAMEA2737809) | human gut metagenome | biome: human gut; feature: human-associated habitat; material: faeces | place: China | collected 2012 ...
GATTTTTGACGAACTGACGCGGTTTCGCTGCCCCAATGCGGACACGGCACAGCTTTTGATCGAGCGTGGTGTGGGCGGCGACGAGGGCGGCTTTTTGATCGCTGACGGCGCCGAGCCGAAGTCCTGCGCGGATTACCGCGCCGCCGGCCTGCCCTGCCGCGCCGCCCGCAAAGGCCCCGGCAGCCTGCGCGAAAGCATGAAGTGGCTGCAGAGTTTGGCCGAGATCGTGATCGACCCGGCGCGCACGCCTAACATCGCGCGCGAGTTCAGCCAATACGAATACGCAATGGATAAAAACGGTACGTACTTACCCGCCTATCCCGACCATAACGACCATTCGCTTGACAGCACGCGCTATGCGCTCGAACCCGAAATAGGCAAGCGCAAAATCCGAACCGCGCCCAAATCGATACTGGGCTTGTAGCCCAAAGGGGGAATCATGGAGGTATATACTCTAAGCGCGGATAGGGAGCTTACCGTGTCCATGCTGCAAAAGTATATCGATGCGCACGCGACCGAGGTTGCGCGGCGCAAGAAGCTGCAAGCCTACTATGCGGGCGAGCATAGCGAAATACTTTCGCGGTCTTTCGACGATGCGGCTAAACCCAATAACAAAATCGTGAATCCCTATCCGCAATACATAACGGATATTATGTCCAGCTACTTCATGGGCGAGCCGGTTACGTATACGGCAGACGACAGTAAGCTGCTGGACGAAATCATTCAAATCATGACCTACAATGACGAAGCCGCCGAAAACGCCGAACTCGCAACCGATGCCAGCATCAACGGCTTAGCTTACGAACTGCTTTACGTGGACACGGACGGTATGCTGCGCTTCAAGCGGCTCGACCCGACGTATGCTATCGCGATATACGATAATACCATCGAACAGGAGCTGCTTTATTTCATCCGTTACTATGACGAAACCGATATAGAAACGGGCAAAAGCACGCGCTATGTTGAGGTATATGGCCGCAGCGATGTTAAGCTATACGAACAGCAGTCAAGCTCGTTTACGCTAATGGCGACCCAAGCGCACGCCTTTGGAATCGTGCCGGTGTGCATATACCGCAATAACGCGGCGGCTCAAGGCGACTTTGAAGCTGTAATGTCGCTGATCGACGCATACGACCGTATGCAGTCTAACATGGTCAACGACCAAGACTATTTTTCAGACGCATACATGACGCTTTCCGGCGCGGAGGGCACGGATGAAAACCAGATTGCCGCGATGAAAATCAACCGCGTGCTTATACTGCCGCAAGGCGTACAGGCGGGCTGGCTGACCAAAGCCGATACGACGGCGGCGGGCGAAAGCATACTGACCCGCCTTGACGCGGCAATCCACAAATTTAGTAAGTGTCCGGCCATGACCGACCAGTCGTTCGCGGGCAATTCGTCGGGCGTGGCCTTGCGGTATAAGCTTATGGGGCTGGAGGGCGCGGCGGCACAAAAGGAACGCGAGTTCAAGCGCGGGTTGCAGCGCCGTCTGGAACTGCTGTGCAACGTGCTGGGCGTGATGCAGCGTGACTATGACTGGCGCGCGGTCAACATTACGTTTACCCGCAATATCCCGGTCAACCTCGAAGAAATGGCCGATATAGTCAATAAGATCGGCGACCTGATAAGCAAACAGGCGCGCGTGGCGCTGCTGCCTATCGACATTGACTACGAGGCCGACAAGAAGCTGCAAGATGAGGAGGCGCAAGCGGGCTATGCCGACTACCCCGACGCAGACCTACTGGAACAATCGGGCACAGCAGAACTCTAACCGCGCTTATCGGCTGGCGCTTACGTATAGCAAACGGATGAAAAAGCTGTATCAGGCGGCGCGCGATAGCTGCGAAAACCAACTGAATGCGGCTCTTGCCGAAATCCTCGCGGGCGGCAAACCGCCTACCCGCACGGCGCTGTACCGCTACGAAAAGTACCGCGAACTGGAATCGCTCATAGACCGCGAACTGGGCGTGCTGCGCTCTAGGCAAGTGTCAATGATAGACGCGATGGTCGATAGCATATTTCAGTCAACAATCGGTACAACCTACCAACAAATGACCGGCAAGGACGCGGCGTTTAACTTTGTGCCTGAACGGGCAACATCGGAGTTGGTCAACTTTGAATGGTCTGGCAAGAATTACAGCCAGCGTGTATGGCAAAATGTGAACGCGCTCGCGTCCCACCTGAAAAGCGACCTTATGGAGCAAATCATGCTAGGCCGCAACCCCGCCGATATAAAACGCAAGCTGGCCGACGACATGAGCGTCGGCTTTAGCTCTGCCGACCGCATAATCCGCACGGAATCCATGTACGTGTACAATCGCGCGGCTATGGCGGGCTATCAAGCATCGGGCGTTAAGCAGGTGTGCGTGCTTATCGCGCATGACGAACGCCTGTGCGATAAGTGCGAGGGACACGCGGGCGTATACAACATAGGTAACGAACCGCTGCTGCCCAGACACCCTAACTGCCGCTGCTGCTATGCGCCTGTGGTTGACCTGTCGGTACAGGGTATCTTAGATAAAGCTAAGTCAATGGCCGCGACAAAGCGGCCTTAAATTTTGCCTTTGTGCAGGAGCAGGCGTAAAAGAACGACTGACGGGAACGCGCATTTGCATTTGCTGATGCGTGTTAACTATTTTTGGGAGGAAATGAATCATGGCAGACATTGACAACGCTGGTACTGTAACGCCCACGGGCGAAGCGCCCGAAACGCCTGAACAGGAACAGCCCGAAACCCCGGAACGCATGTACTCGGAGGCCGAGCTTAACGCGCTTATCCAGAAGGAAAGCGACCGCCGCGTAACTCAGGCGCTCGCCCGCCAGCGCAAGGAATTTGACAAGAAGCTATCCCTTGCGACGCTGGACGAAAGCAAGCGCGCCGATGCCGAAAAGGACATTACAATCCGCGAACTTAGCGAACAGGTGGAAACCTTCAAACGCGACAAGCAGAAAAGCGACCTCAAAATCGCCTTGCAGGGGCGCGGCCTGCCTGTCGTGCTGGCCGACTATATCCATATCGGCGAAGGCGACGACGACGGCGCGGCGCAGATGCAATACCTTGACGCGATTACCGCCGCATGGAATACCGCTGTGCAGGATGAAGTCAAGCGCCGTTTGGTATCGGGCGGCGTGCCGCGCAGCGGTATGAACCAGCCTGAAAAGTTGACCCGTGAACAGTTTAGCCGTATGACCTTGCGTCAACAGGCCGAACTGTACGCGAAAAATCCCGACCTGTACAAGGAACTCACTCTGAACTGACGATAAGGAGGGCTTACTACTATGGCTAATACCCGTTATCCGAACTTTGTGCTGGAAAACAAGCTCAAAGACCAGCTTGCTACCTCGCTGTCCCTGCTGGACTACGTGACTATCGACGATAGCCTGACCCAGGAGGCGGGTCAGATAAAGAAGGTCAACGTCTATTCCGCGACTGGCGCGGCTGAAAAGGTAGCCGAGGGCGAGGGCAATACCCAGTCCATCGTCATGTCCTATACGACCAAGACCTATACCGTAGGTACGGTTCAGGCGCGCTTTGTCTATACCGACGAGGACGAAATGACCGACCCGTATCTGGTGGACGGCGGCATGAAGAACCTGTCTGTCGCCCTGACTAACAACATTACCGAAGATGTAATGGCCGAGTTTGATAAGGCGACTAACAAGGTAGAATACGCTGCCGCTAACGGCGTCACCTATGCCAGCTTTGTAGACGCTGTCGCCCTGCTCAAGAAGGAGGACGACGAAAACGCGGGCATTTTCGCGCTGTGCAATCCGGCCATGAAGGCCATGCTGCGCAAGAACTTGAAGGACGAACTCAAGTACGTTGAAGACCATGTGCGAACCGGCTATATCGGCACCGTGTGCGGTGTGCCTGTACGTATCAGCAAGGCGATAACCGACGGCGAGGTTGTGATCGGCACGCGCAAGGCCGTAACCTACTTCCGCAAGAAGTCGGTCGAAACCGAGCAGGCGCGCGAGGAAAACACCCGTACCAATACCATTTATGGCCGTCTGGTGGGCGTTGCGGCGCTGACCGACGAAAACGAAATCGCCCTGATTAAGCAGAGCGCCGCCAAAGCGGACACCAACCCCAAACAGGACACCTGATCGCATACGCCCCGGAGCGCCGCTCTGGGGCGCTTTACCCTTAATGAAGGAGGTGTGCGCTTGTGACGCTTAAAGAACATGTGCGCGCGCTCATAAACGCCGTGGGCGGCGATGCGTGCAGTGACGCGCTGCTGGACGTGCTGTGTGCGGACGCTGAATCGGATTTTTTGTCGTACTGTAACCGCGACGACATACCCGATGCGGCGCAGTCTATCGTGGCGCAGTTGGCCGTAATACGGTATAACACGCTGGGCGCGGAGGGCGTGTCGTCGCAGTCGTTTTCGGGCGCGTCTACTGCCTACGACATTAACTACCCCGAAAGCGTCGTCCATGCGCTTAACCGTTTCAGGTGTGTGAGGTTCATATGATACGATTCATGCGTACTACGCTGCTGGAACGCCCGGAACTGGAATTAACGTCGCTGCATCAGGAAGTTATGAAGTGGCGCGCCGTGTCCAAAATACTTGCGGCGATAACCGATTCAGGCGGCAGTACCGACAAACTGAACGACGTGCTGGGCATAAAAGCGTCGCATGTGGGCTTTACGTACTATCGCGATGTGCGGGCGGGCGACCGGCTAACCATTGACGGGCGCGTGTATAAGGTGGATTACGTGCGCCCCGGACGCTTGCAGCAGCTCATGCTGGAGGAGGTGCGGCCAATTGGCGGCGGTTAGGGTACGTGTCGAAGCCGACATGTCGGGCGTGGAACAGGCGCTTGAACGCATACGCGCATCGTTCCCGGACGTGGCTGCTGCCGCTGTGCTTACCGCTGGGCAGATGATTGAGGGCGAGGCAAAAGCCCGCTGCCCGGTCGATATGGGCACGCTGCGCGCAAGCATTACGACCGAGCTAAAGGACGCGGCAACGCCCGGCGACCCGATTATCGCCACAATCGGTACGAATATCGAATACGCGCCTTACGTGCATCAGGGTACGGGCTTGTACGCTCGCGATGGCAACGGGCGCAAGGCCGTACCGTGGCGGTATAAGGATGCTAAGGGCAAATGGCATACCACCAGCGGCCAACGCCCGCAGCCGTTTTTGCGCGATGCCGCCGAGGCAAAGCGCGCCGAAATACAGGCGACGCTGATTCGGCTTATCCGCGCAATGGGAGGCACGCCGTGATGATAGATGGGATTATATCCGCGCTGGCAGATGCCGCCGCGCCGCTCAAGCTGTACGCGATAAGCACGCATTCGTTTTCCGACTGCGTGATATATCAAAGCTATACGTCCGAAAGCGATGCCATATCCGAGCGCGTGCGGCTGGAAGTGACTATAATCACGTCGGACGATGCAGCCGGGCGCGCGGTCGAAAAGCGCATAAAGGACGCGCTGCTCACCTTTGGCGACGAGCCGTTCTCCAGCGATGTGCTGCGCGTGGTGCTGGACGGCGGCGGCACACTGGAAGATACCGCGCGCGGCAAGATACATCGCCAGATGTACTTTACTATACTTGCAAGATACGATGGGAGGTAACAACTATGCCTAATGCAACTAAGCCTATCACTTTGGGCAGCGGACGACTGTATATCAAGGCGTATAACGCGGGCGATACTATATCGCTAAAGGACATTTGCGTCGAGGATAACCGCCTAGGCCACATTCAGGGCGGCGCAACGCTGGAATATAAGCCTACGACCTATGAAGTCAAGGACGATATGAACGAAGTATACCGCCGCTTTATCACGGCTGAGGAAGCAAAGCTCAAGTCGGGCGTGCTTACGTGGGACGTTGAGGCGCTCAACAAGATCGTCTCCAATGGCCGCTATACCTCGACTGAGACCATGCGCACGCTCAAGCTGGGCGGTCTGGGCGCGCGTCAGATGGATATGTACGTCGTCGTCTTTGAGCACGTCGGCACTGGCGACCGCGCGGGAAAGAACCTGCGCGTGGGTCTGGTGGGCACTAACGATTCCGGCCTGACTATGGCCTTTGCGACCGACAAGGAAACCGTGGTTGACGCGGAGTTTCACGCTATCGGCCATGACGATGCGGGCACGCTGGTAATCATTGAGGAAGATATACCGGCGGCGTAAACCATTTTGGTGATCTCACCAAAATGGTCTTTTATACGCTTATCTGTGCTTTGATACGCTTTTAAGCGCTAAAAACGCGGATTTTTCTCAAAATCGCACGCTTAAACGTGAAAATGACACTTTGAACGCAAACGGGCATTTCGCAAGGCGACTTGCCAAAATGCCCGTTTTTTGACCAGCTAAGGAGCGAAAACATGGCTAAAATACTGGATTTGTCCGTTTTTGACGAAAAGGCGCTCGACATAAAGCTGCTTGACGGCAGCATGATACATATCCCTACGCCCTCTCAGGCGATGGTAATCAAGATGCTGCGCCTCAATAGCACGCTTGCGTCGAAAGATGCCGAGGAACAGCTCAAAGCGCTGAACACCTTTGTGTATGAAGTGCTGAACTCCAACAACGGCGGCAGACACTTTGAGCGCGATTACATCGAAAACCTGTCGCTCGCCATGAAATCCGCAATCATAAATGCGTATGGCGACTTTATCAAGGAGCTGCAGTCTGACCCAAACTGATGCTGCCCTCCCTGCCGGGTGAGGGCGGCGGGCAAAGCAATGAAGAACTGATGCCCAGCATACGGCGCGTTGTGGCGTATAGCGGGCTTGACTACTACAAGGCGCTTGAGCTGCCCTGCGACGTTTTTATGCTTATGGTCAAAAACTCGTATGTGTCCGAGCTGCAATCGACCGAAAACGGGCGGGCATATCTTGAGCAATGCGCGCGCATGAAGCTAACCGAGCCGGATATAGGCGCGCTGCACGCATTTCAGGCGCAAATGATCGGAGGTGATAGCTGATGGCCGCTTTGGATTTGGGTACGCTTATGCTGCATGTGGGCGTGGACGGCACGAACGCGGTGCTTGACGCGCTGGGCGAAATATCCGAGGCGACGCGCGGCACTGGTAATGCCGGTGACGATGCGGGCGCGGCGCTAGAAAACTTTAGCGCGCGACTGTCGGCTATCGGCGCTGGCCTTAAAGCAAGCATATCTACGCCGCTAATCGAACTGGGTAAGGAATGCGTCAACTATGCCAGCGACCTGACCGAAACGCTGTCCAAAACCGAGGTCGTGTTCGGCGCAAATGCCGACGCGGTAATAGAATGGTCTGAATCGTCGGTATACCAGATGGGTATCGCGCAGGAAACCGCGCTGAACATGGTTTCAACCTTTGGCGATTTTAGTACCGCGATGGGTCTTAGCACCCAGCAAGCCGCCGAAATGTCAATTTCGCTGACCCAGCTCGCGGCGGACATGGCTTCCTTCAAAAATATATCGGTGGAGCGCGCGAATATCGCTCTTAACTCGATATATACCGGCGAAACCGAATCGCTGAAGGCTATGGGTATAGTCATGACCCAAGCCAACCTGCAAGCCTATGCCAATACGCAAGGCATAGAAAAGAATATTCAGGCCATGACCCAGCAAGAGCTGGTTATGCTGCGCTATCGCTATGTAATGTCGCAGACTAAGAACGCTCAGGGCGACTTTGTGCGAACCGGCGATAGCCTTGCCAACCAGACCCGCAAGCTGTCCGAAAACGTTAAGGAGCTGTCTACGGGCTTTGGTAAGATACTTGAACCGACTGTCACGGCTGTTACCGCTAAACTCAACGACCTCGTATCGTGGGTGGACGGTTTAAGCGACAGCACCAAGGCGGCGGTTGTGGCCGTGGCTGCTGTGGCGGCGGGTATACCGCTGGTTATATCGGCGGTAGGTACTGTGATCGGCCTGATAACCAAACTGCAGGGCGCGCTGGCTGTGGTAATGGCTAATCCCGTTACGGCGGCAATCGCGGGCGTTGTGGCGGCGCTGGCAATTGCGGCGGGCGCAATCGCGGCCATTAATCAGCGCATAAGCGAGCATAATCAAGTCGTCGCGGCGATGGAAGATAAGCATACCACGGTATCGACTTCCTACGAAACTATGATCTCGATTGCCCAAAAAGAGGGCGCGTCCGTCGATGATACCATATCGGCCATACGCGATACGATACAGAATGCGTCCGACCTGATAGTATATATAGAAGCAAACGAATCGGAAATCGGCTCTGAAACCTCCACCGCAGCCGTGCTTGACAGCATAGATAAGGCTATCAAGGCGCGCGAAATGTACTGCGAAATCGCGGGCAAAAAGCCGGAGGACGACCCGGTATGGCAGGAACTCAATGAATTGCGCGCAGGTATCGCTGACGGCTCTATCTCGATAACCGGCGAGGATAAGGACGGCACACTTGCGCGGCTGCAAGAACTGCTGCATCAAACCGAGGATGATCTAAGTGCGCTGTCTGCCTATCAAAAGACGGTGATCGAACCCAAAATCCAGTTTAGCGAGCAGCCCGAGGAAGCGGCTAAAAGTTTGCTTGAAACCTGCAAAGAAATAGCGGGCTATGACGGCGACGACGTGAACTTTGTCTTTGGCTATACCGGGCTAAACGAACTGGAACAGGCGCTGGGCAACGCCATTGCGTCCACGGCTAACTGGAAGGGCGACATGGAGGAAATCGGCTCGTCGCTGACCGCAATACTCGACCAGCAAAAGGAAGTACTGCTTAGTATGGCGGCGGCGCAGGCTATGGCGGCGCTGCAAGCCAACGCGGCGGGCGCGCTGACTGACAGCCAGCTCGAAACCACCCTGCGCGCTATCAACTCCCAATACATCGAACTGTCGGGCAATCTGGATACCAGCAGCGAGGCATTTGAAAATCTGGTCAAGATACTTAATAATGGCGACCCCAGCGACGACGTGGAAGCGTGGAAAGCCTTTGCGGCGGCGATGAAGGACGCGGGCGTTGCTATGGCCGATACCCAAACGCCCGCTGAACAGGTGGCTACTGCGTCGGGCGAAATCGCTCAGGCGATGGCCTCCGGCGCGGATGATACCGACGCTATGGCTGGTAGTGTCGCCAATATGTCGAGCGGCCTAGGCGATTTGGCCGACGATATGTCCAATAAGGTGTCCGACGCATACGATACCTACCAAAGCGACATAGACGCGGCTAATCAGGCTGAGGCTGACGGCATTGATGCGGTCAACGATTCAATTACAGCCAAACAGGGCGAGGTCGATATGCTGTCGCTCTGGGCGGCAACGTATTTAGAGTGCGGCGGCGATGTCAGCGCGGCGTTGGAAGTATACAAGCAAGCCTACGGCGATGAAGCTGCGGCGTTCATCGAAAATAAGATGGCTCAGTTGGAGTCCGAGGGCAATTACAATGCCAACGTATATACATTAGTAGAAACGGCGCGCGACGAACTTACCGAACTTGAAAGCAATAAAGCCGCCGATGTGCAAAAGGTACGCGACGACGCGGCGGCGGCGCGTCAAACCGCCGAGGAAACGCTGGGTACTAACCTTGCTGCCATTACCAGCGGGTTTAATCAGCAGGAAATCCTCGCCATGCAAGCGCAATGCGAAACGTTGGGCAACGAAGAAGGCGCAAATCAGGCAAGCCGCCTGTTCTCGCTGGAAGCCTATTGCCGCGGCGCGGAGGAAACGACCGAATCCGGCAACTTCAACCTTCTGTCCCTTAACCGCCAGTACATAGGCGATGTGGAAGGATTGACCGAAACGGGCTATGACGCGGGCAACGGCGTGGGCGCAAACATCGGCGAGGGTATGTATGATGGCCTTGAAAGCTGGGGCAGACGCATACGCGATCTGGCGGCGCAGACCGTCAATGCGATCTCGTCTGCGATGCGTCAGGCGGGCGATATACACTCGCCGTCGCGTAAAATGCGCGACGATGTGGGTAAACCGCTGATGGAAGGTATCGCGGTAGGCGTGCGCCAGACTACCCCGTCCGTAATAGATACCATGCGCGAAAGTATGCAGGGCATCATGTCGGCGGCTATGCCGTCCGGGTGGACGCTGGGCACGCAGGGCGCGGGCGGCACTACATCAAGCCGTTCGACGATTATCAACCAGACCAATAACTTTGCTACCCGAACGCTAACGCCATATGAACAACAGCTTGAAATCAAACGGCTTAATCGCGGCCTTGCGGAGGTGTATGGCTGATGGAAACGCTTACGTATACTGTCGCCGGACGCAGCATTAAGCTGGATTACTCGCTTACCGGCTCGTTTCTGATCGAAAAGATAGACGGACTTACGGCGGCAGACATAGAAACCGGCTCTCAGCGCGGGTATGGTCAAAACGGCTATACCCTGCGCGATATGGCTTACGGCGCGCGGCATATCAACGTCAACTTCTTAATAGTTGGTACGTCGCGCGCTGATCTGTATAAAAAGCGGCAGCTTGTGTCGCAAGTGTTCAACCCGCTTTTGGGCGTGGGCGAACTGGTATATACCAACGACGCTAACGCGCGCGCGATAAAGTGCTTGCCTACCATCACACCGACTACGGTTAATCGCATGGGGCTGGTAGACCAATGTAACATAGAGCTGACATGCAATGACCCGTTCTGGTACGACGTGCGCGAAAGCAGCGTCGTACTGCGCGGCACGGCGGGCGGCTTGCGCTTCCCGCTGCACCTGCCGACGCGCTTTTCGCAGTCGGGCGGCGTTGCGCTTATCGACAATGTGGGCGATGTGCCCGCGCCTGTGCGCGCTGTATACCGCAACACGGTTAACAACCCGCGCTTGAGTTTGGTGGGCACGGATAGCTACATTCAGGTGGATATGCGCATACCGGCGGGCGATACGCTGATTGTAACCACAGGCTACGGCAATAAAAACGTCGTCCTGCAGCACTCAGACGGCACGACTGAAAGCGCATTCCATGCTATCGATGTAAACAGCACCTTTTTCGAGCTGCCTTTGGGCAAATCGCGCGTGGATTTTGCGGGCGTGGGCGAGCCGACCGTTACTATGTACTGGCGCAACTACTATGTGGGGGTATAGGCTGTGGATATATATTGCTATAAGTACGACGCAACGACCGGCAGCGTAATCCTAAGCGGCATAGTGGATAACTTTGAATCGTTCGCGTTCTCGCGCTCGTATAGCGGCATAGGCGCGTTTACGCTGGTTCTGAACGGCTCTCTTGAACAGGCAAAGTACTTGCTTGCGTCTGACATTATCCGCGCTGGCAAGGGCGTATGCGGGCTTATAACGCATACGTCCGAGGAGCGCAGCGACGACGGCTATACCCTTACCGTGACCGGGCAGGAACTAAAAGCGCTCGCGGGCAAACGCATTGTTATCCCGCCGACCGGCTATGCCCACCTTGACCTATGGGGCATAGCTCCCGCGCGCTTAGTCAGGCGATTACTAGAAACCCAGCTTACATATGCCGACGAAGAAGCGCGCCGCATTCCCGGCGACGTGGTTGTGGATGAGGGCGCGGAAATCGACGGCCAGCTTGTGGACTATCAAGGGCGATACAGTGGCTTACGCGACGATATTGTTACCATCTGTACCACCTTTGAACTGGGCTGGTACGCGGACATAGAAAATACCGAGATCGGCAATATCATCGTGTGGCATTTGTTTCGCGGCATAGACCGCACGGCAGGGCAAAGCGATAATTCGCGGCTGCTGCTGTCATACAAGTACGATACGATTGCGCAAGCCCAGTTCGATGCGTCGCGGCACGCGGCCAGCTTTGGCATAGTGGCGGGTCAAGGCGAGGGCGTTGACCGCGCGGTTGTGTCGGTGGGCGATGGAGAAGGCTTCAATCGAACCGAAACCTTTATCGACGCGCGCGACATAACGTCGCCGACCGAACCGCGCCAGCCCGATATACCGGCGCGCTATTCCAAGCCCGATTACCCGCAGGACGTTATGGACGCGCTAAGAAGCATGATAGGCGACGACCCGACACAAAATCAGGCTGTTTTAACCGAAATGCGTCGCGTACTGAAAAATTATGATTCCAAGTATGACGCATGGGCTGATAACCGGGCAACATGGGCGGCTTATGAAAAGGCTGTCCAAGATTATAAGGATGATGTCAATACCATGTACGACGCGCTGCGCGCCCGTGGCCGCGAAAAGATGGCCGAATATGGCGACACCCGTACTATGGATATGACGCCTTCTGACCTGCTCTCGCGCGATTACAGGCATGGCTTTGATCTGGGCGATAAGGGTACACTGCTTGATCTGAATCTGGATTTCCGACTTACCGCGATAGAGGAAGTCTACGAAAATGGCGGTACTGTGCTGCATTATACATATGGTTACGACGCTAACAGCCTGTCGTCGGCCTTAAAGCGGCTGGACGGCAAATTTACCAGTCTTATGGGTGTGGAGGTGGTGACAAACAATGCCAGCGTATGAAAGATATGGCTTTTTCGACGAAACATCCGATGATATGCGCGAATATTCCGCGACGGACTTTGCGGAATATTTCGGCGCGGTGCTGGGCAACGGCATTTTTAACGGCGGTACGGCCTTGCAGGTATACGCCGATGGCACGGGGCATACCGTGATGGTCAAGCCGGGCAGGGCGTGGATAAAGGGCTACTACTACGTACTGCAAGAGGATAACGACGGCGTGGACAAAGAATTGTCTTTTGAAGCTGCCGATGCGCTTAAAGATCGCATAGATGCTATCGCGCTCAGGCTCGATACTTCTGCGCCGGTGCGCAAAATATCGCTTACCGTGATAACCGGCACGCCCGCCGACAGCCCTACTGCGCCCGCGCCGGTGCGTGCGGGCACTATATATGACCTGATACTCGCGCATGTGCGTATCAAGGCCAATACGATACTGATTGCGGCAGGAAACGTCTTTGACAAGCGGCTGGATTCATCGCTGTGCGGCACGGTAAATTCGCTTATCACGGTAGACCTTAGCCACATGCAGGCGGTGTTCGACAAAAAGGAAGCCGAATGGAACAAAATGAAGTCGGACGATGAAACCGAATGGTCGGCGCTCATGACGGACTGCAACTCGGAATGGAACGGGTGGATGAAGGATTGCGGCGACGAATGGGCAGACGAATGCGGCGCGATGCCGGGCGTGCTGGCGGGCAGCGTGGCCGCGAATCAGAATGCGTCTAGTAAGTTGGCTACACGTCAGGTACGCAACATTATTATCTCCACCGATGAACCGACCGAGGGCGTGCATGATGGCGATATATGGCTAAGGTACGTAAAGTAGGAGGCGGCGCATGGCTAAGTACTGGTTCAAACGTTACGCCCCCATAGCGCATTTGAGCCGCGACAGCGAAGAATTGGACACTACTAACGCAGGCGGCCCGTATTCCTATGTATCCGACCTGTGGTGGCCCGCCGATCAGGGACTGTACATCCATCTGGACGCGGACGAGTACGGCGGCTATCAGCTAAGGTATGAGAACAGGTACTCGCCCGTTCGCCTATCAAACCGTCCCGCGAGTTACAGCGACTTTATCCGCTGGTACGGCAGCTACAATGCGAAGGTATATACCTACGACATAACCGAGGACAAGATGTCGGCGTGGGAATACTATGCGACGTTCGACTATAACAACTACTCGGGTCAGGTGATATACCGCACGGGCAAATACACGCTGATACCCGTATACACGCGCGGCGAATACGTTGATGAAATCATCGGCGAGGAAGGCGTTTATCCCGACAGCGGCTATTATGCGGGGGACGGCTACTGGTACGAACGCGACCGGCTGGCGACGCAGTTCTATGCGCGCATGGGCGGGAAATGGATTGAGACGGCAAGCTATGTGCGCGTAAATGGAATTTGGCGCAAAGCTGAACTAGGCGTACTATCCGGGAAAAGCGTGTTTTCGATTGACGATGCGGGTAATGCCAAAGCTGCGTGCGATACCGATGTTGGGGACAATGGAGACATGAACATTTCTCATATTGTAAACGTTTACCAAAACGCGGACGCGGAGGTTTGACATGGCAGATGAAATAAGAAGCCTGAATGGGTATCGGCTAAAGGACGAGAAGGCGCGCAACGATATAGCTGAAATGCGCGCAGAACTCGACGGCATGTCCGGGGGCAACATTGACCTTGACGCAACGCTTACTCAGTCTGGCAAAGCGGCTGACGCTAAAGTAACCGGCGATAAGATCGCTGCTGTCGAAACGGCGCAAAAGGACGTTGCCGGGCGTGTTGATTCGCTGGAAACGGCACAGACAGATATTAGCGGGCGAGTGGATTCACTCGAAACTACGCAAACGGATATTTCAAAACGTGTGGGCGCGTTGGAAGCTGGCGGCGGCACGGGCGGCGGCTCGTATAGTCTGGACGATACACTGACTAAAAGCGGTTACGCGGCTGACGCTAAGGCCGTGGGCGTGCAGATAAACGACGTTCGGGTACTACATGCACAGCTTAGGCAATATATAGGCGAATTGCAGCCGGGACTTACAAGCACTGAAAAGACGCTGCTGCTTACACTGCTTAATGCGGCGGCATATGGCAGCGCTGATGCGGCTGATAGCTTTAATGCGCTCAAGGCGCTGTGGGAAGATACGGGCGAGGAAGTGCCGGTGCAGTCGATAATCATAACGCCCGCGACGCTGAACCTCGTGTTGGGCGGCAGCGCGACACTTACGGCGAATGTACTACCCATTACCGCCACCAATAAAACTGTAACGTGGTCTGTATCGCCCTCAGGTATTGTTAATGTCTCTGGCGGCGCGGTTCAGGCGGTGGGCGTGGGAAGCTGCGTTGTAACTGCGACGGCGGGCGGCGTATCGGGTACATGCGCGGTCGAAGTGGAAGCGGCGGCAGTACCGGCTACCGCGATTAAGCTAAATAAAACGACGCTCGAACTGGATAACGGCAGCAGCGAAACGCTTACGGCTACGCTAACGCCTACTAATAGTACGGATAAGGTCGTATGGACGGTTAACCCGGCGGGTATCGTTACCGTTTCTGGCGGCATTGTTCAGGCGGTGGGCGTTGGAAACTGCGTGATAACCGCTGCGGCAGGAAGCGCGAGCGCGACTTGCGCGGTAACGGTAAAAGCGGCAACGAAGGAAGCTATAATCGATACGGCCAACGCGGGCGTAAACCGCGTATGGCAGGCGAACACGCCGCTGGTCAAATCGCTGTACGTACCGCTGACCATGAAAAAGAGCTTCAAGCTGAAGCAGCTTGACTTTACGATCAAGCTGACGGGCGCGACGAGCATCGAAGTGAGCTTCTACAACAAGACCAAGGCGCGCAACGAGGGCACGAACGTAAATCTTGCGGGCACGGCGGGCGACTACCGCGCCGTGGTGGACTGCGACATCGACGTGTCGGCGGGCGACGAGTATCAGATATGGATAAATTCGACCGACACGGTGATGTGCTATCCCAGCGTGCTGGACACGTCGCTGGGCGAAAACGAATACTTCTCGACCGAGGGCAGCGAATACCGCTGGAACAACAGCAAGATCAAGTATCTGGGCTACATAACGATTGAGGTGTGATATGGCGATATACGATGTAAGTGGCGGCGAGATTACAAGCGTTGATAACGCCGCGAAGCTGAAACTTTATCCGTGGCCGGTAATTCTGGGCGCGACAGATTTGACCACAAGCGCGACGGACGCGGGCACGCTTCAGGGCGATGTGTTTACGCTGTCGGGCGGCGCGGGCGTGTATGCCGCGTTCGGCGTGCCGGTAAATGAGATTGAAAGCCAGATGGTCAGGTTCAGGGCGGGCTGTACCGCGCTGACGGGCGGCGCAAAGCTGGTTATCGCGGGTGTCAAGAAGAACAGTACTGAAAGCGCGGCGCTTGACCTGTGCACGCTTGGGGTAGGAAGCGTTGAGCAGGACATTGACCTGGCGTGGTACGATGTGTATTCCACGCTGGATATGGCTAAGGCGGTCAGCGTGCGGATTGTGCTGAATGAGGCGGGTTCAAGCGTTACGTTGAACGCGCCCGAACTGTGCGAGAAGGTCATGGATTGCGCGTATGTGGATGAAGGCGGCGCGACGCTGGGCAAGGCGCTTGAAAACGTACAGACGGCCATACAGGGCGCGTCTAGTGGCTTTGACGGGCAGTTCACCGCGCCCGACGGGAGCAAGTACATACTTCAAGTATCGGCGGCGGGCGAGGCGGTATTTACGCCGGTTGTGCCCAGTAAGGCGCTGTTCATCGGCAACAGCCTTTTGATTGGCTTTGGTCAGTTCGGCATGTGCGCGAGCAATGCGCAGTCGGATTACTATTACCATGTGACGCAAGCGATAACCGCAAAGAATGCGGGCTTCACGGCAGCTAAGGCGGGCGGTACGGCGATTGAGGCGGCAACCGACGATGATACTTTGGACACGGCCTACAATGGCATCGCGAGCAAGGTAACGTCAGATTTGGACTTGATTATCGTGCAGCTCAGCGACAACACGAACTCGACGGAGAAAATTGCTTATCTCAAGTCGGGCGGCGCGAAACGATTGCTAAGTAAGCTCAGGACTGCCGCGCCCCATGCGCGCGTGGTATGGGCGGCGGCGTGGTATACCAGCACCGAGCGGCTGGACGCGATACAGGCGGCGTGCGCGGCGACGGGGTGCGAGTTCATACCTTTCAATGACCTGAACACGGCTGAAAATCGCGGCGCAATCGGTAACACGATAACATACCCGGACGGTAATACGTCAACCGTTGAGGCGAGCGGCGTTGCGTCGCATCCGGGCGACGCGGGTATGCTGGCGATTGCACAGAGGATATTGGAGAAGCTGGGGATTAACTGAAAGAGGTGATACAAATGGCTAAGACTAACTTTGGGCTTGTGGACTGGGCTAAGAAATGGGTTGGTATGCCCTACTGGTATGGATGTGTTTGCTACAAGTGTACGCAGGATTTGCTTACTCGCAAGACGCGACAATATCCGAAGCACTACATTTCCAATCGCACGGCGCGATATAAGGCAGATATAGCGGGCGGCAAGTGGGCTTCTGACTGCATCGGCCTTGCCAAGGGCTATATGTGGTGGGATTCGACTAAGGGCGGCGTGCGCTATGCTGTGAACGGCTGCCCGGACATGAGCGCGAACGGTATGCTGGAATGCGCTAAAGTCAAGGGCGATATTAAGGACATGCCCGAAATTCCCGGCCTGATGCTGTGGATGGACGGTCACGCGGGCGTGTATATCGGAAATGGCTGGGCTATCGAGGAACGCGGATTTGCTTACGGGTGCGTCAAAACCAAAGTCTCTGACAGGCCGTGGAAGAAGTGGTACAGGCTGCCCGGACTTACTTATATGGACGCGGACGACGGTAGCGGGCGCGAAAATGTGCCTTTCAAGGTCGAAAATGCTGAACATGATGCGATTGCCAAAGTCAGGATTACTGGCAACAGCGTTAACATACGTAACGCGCCGGGAACGGAATCCAGCATCGTGGCCGTGCTCAATAAGGGCGCGGAACTTGAAGCGGTTGACACGTCCGGCTGGCGCGCCGTGAAGCGGAACGGCGTTGTGTGCTGGGTGTCCGAAAAATACTCGGAGGTGATCTGATGGACAAGGCATGGGATAAGGTAGTCAAGGTATTAGCCGCGATCGGCGGCGCGATTGCGGGATGGTTCGGCGAGTGGAATGCGCTGCTTACTGCGCTGGCGGTGATGATGGTCATGGACTACCTGACCGGCTGCATGGTGGCGTTCGCGGGAAAAAGCCTCAAGACCGAGGGCGGCGGCTGGCTGTCCAGCGAGGGGTTCAAGGGGCTATTGCGCAAGGGCGCGATTGTGGCCATGGTGCTGCTGGGAACGCTGCTCGACCGGGCGATTGGTACGGACGGGATGGTATTCCAGACGGCGACGGCGTGCTATTATATCGCGAACGAGGGCTTGAGTGTTTTGGAGAACGTTGCGCTGATTGGCGTGCCGGTGCCTGAAATCATCAAGCGAGCGCTTGAAATGCTGCGCGAAAAGGGCGATAAAAAGGACGATACAAACGAATAGCAACAAAAACGGAGCTGCCTGTTGCAAGGCGGCTCCGCTTCTGGTATAATAGGCACTGCAGTAAGGCTTGCAATGCCTTTCTACGGGAAAGCCGGTGGTGAGTGGTAGTGCGTTCACACCGGCTTATTTTTTATTCCTTACCATCCTGACCCATGATGCGTTTTACACTGTCCATTTCACATTCCAATGATACGAAGAAGTATGAAATGTACCTGAGGTACAGTCAATCCAAAATGGAAATATTAAATCTTACGACAACTGAAAAAACCGTCGCTTTTATGAATTTGGCGGTTGCAATAAGCGAAAATAGCGTGTAACGAGAGGCTGTTTTTTCGCTCTGAAATCCTGATGTGTAACGGATGTGTAACGGGAGCAAAATCGCAAGTTATCCACATGCCCCCCCAAAACAAGCAAAAAGCCCGGAAACGCCTATATTCCGGGCTTTTTGGGCTATGCGGAAAGCGGGATTCGAACCCGCACGCCCGAAAGGACAGAGGATTTTAAGTCCCATTAGCATGTTGCTCAATAGCAATATTCAGCCCCAAAGTGCCCGACAATAGGTGCTTTTGGGGCTGAATAAGATCAATATAGTAATGCGGCTTTAAGTCCCCATGTGTAATGGGTGTGTAAGCGGCAATATCCCACGTTAATCAATGCAATAAGCCTATCTTATTGCTAAGGCTATTATATATGGCCTAACACATTTTCCAGCGCCGCTGCTGCGTCCTCATCCTGATGCTTGACGACGTGGGCGTATATCTTGAGGGTGGTAGTCGGCGTGGTATGTCCGGCGCGGCGGGCTACTTCTACGACTGGTACACCCGCGTCTAGCATATAGGATACGTTTACATGCCTGAGATCGTGGAATCGGCACAAGCCCTTCATGCACTTGCTAAGTCCTGCGTCGCCGATTGGCATACCGTCGTCATGCACGCACACGAAATCCGTGTCCACATACGAAGTGCCCAAACGCACGCGGTTGGCCAGCTGCGTGCGGCGCTCTGTCTTTAATATGTCTACCAGTTCTGGGGGCATTACGAATTTTCGCGCGCGCTTGGATTTGGGGTAGTCGCGTTCTATCCACTTTCCGCGACATGGCAAGTCAAGAAACCGTGTAGCAGTGTTGAGTTCGCCGCAATCTGGAGTGTACCGCTGACGAACGCGGCATACGTCTATCGTGCGTGCGCTCAGGTTAATGTCTGACCACTTTAAGCCTAATATCTCGCCTAAACGCAAACCGGCATAGTAGGCGATGGCAGCGCCTATAAAAGTCGTTTTACCGCGCAGCGACGAAAGCCGCTGCTGAACGTTGGTAATGTCCGGCAGTTCTATATCATCCGTAATTTCGCGCGGGACTTTAACTAAGGGCATGGGGTTTACCTTGATAACCTTATCTATAAGTGCTGCTGAAAAAATAGACCTAAGCACGGCGTGATGCCGATGTACGGTTGCGGGTGCAAGCGGCTCTTTTGTCAGGCCATTATCCGGGCGCTGCAAAAGCGCGTATAGCTTCTGTATTTTAGTTGCGGTTATCGAGGACATAAGCGTCGTGCCGAAATATGCTTGCAAACGCTTTATAATGCGGTTGTAGCCCTTTATGGTGCTGGCTTCCAGTGTGGCCTGATACACAGGCCACCATTCGTCCACATACGCCGTAAAGGAGCGCTCACATGATGGCACAACCACTTCATCGGCTTCTACCTCGGCCTTAAAAGCGTTAGCGTCAGCCGCGCGTGTAAACGTTTTACTGTGCTGAACGCGCTTGCCGGTTTCGGGAATATACTCATCATAGCGCACGCGCCATATTTTAGAAGCTATTTTCGTTACGGTAGCCATTGCTGCAATCCTCCCTTGAAAAAGTTGGCGCTGCATGGTACAATGGCTATGCAGCGCTTTGGTGTAGTGTTGCGGTATTGCTCCGTTCGACTGGCGGGTCGGACGGGGCGTTTTTTGTGTCACGAAAAATAAGAATGCTTTTGCTAACGCGGGGAAAAGCCGAAAATGCAAAGCGCGCTTAAACCGGCTTTATGCCTAAGCGCCGCTGCAGCGCGTCCTGAAGCACCTTTGACAGGCTCAGCCCCGCGCGATCGGCGGCGGTGGCCAGCGATTCGGGCAGCGAGACGGTCTTTTTGACCGGGCGCATGGAGTTCAGGCGGCGGTACATGTCGGTATCGGCGGCGACTATGGACGAATACTCGCCGGGCTGCGTGTGCAGGTCGGGCGCGTTGGTGGGGGCGGGAATGGATTCGCCGTTATCCTCGGCATCGGTCAGCCACATGGCGCAAGCGTCGGACGCGGCCTTGAGCAATTCGGGCAGAGTATCGCCGCCCACGACAATGCCGGGCAGATCGGGCGCTTCGGCGAGGTAGTAGCCATCGGGCTGGGGCTTTATTATGATGGGATAGGCGTATGTCATGTTACGATACCTCCAATGCTTATATTATTGTCAGGCAGGAGACAGGGCTTAAAGCCCTGCCTGCTTGAGTATAGCCTTTGCCAGCGCTTCCGAGATTTCACGATGATGTGGAATAGGAATTTTGACGCCGGGCTTGGATGGGTGCCGGGCTTTATCGTGCGGGGTTTCCTTTGTGATGACCCAACCGGCCGCCTTGAGCCTTGCAACCAAGTCTCTGTACTTCATAGCATATATCCTCCTGACAGATAATATTATAGCAGAAAAAGGAGATAAATGCAATGCCTAAAGGCGTAAAATACATAAAAAGTACGTAAGAATATATGCTTACCCCCGCCAACGCGGGGAAAATTTGGCTCCATGTAAAATCACTTTTTCCTGCAAGGGATCACCCCCGCCAACGCGGGGAAAAGCGGTACATGCGCCTATGCCGATACCGACGATGCGGATCACCCCCGCGCCTGCGGGGAAAAGAGATATATCCGGGCTTGTACTCCGGAAAAAGTGGGATCACCCCCGCGCCTGCGGGGAAAAGTCAGACATGCCCCGGTCATGCCTTTACGCGCCAGGATCACCCCCGCGCCTGCGGGGAAAAGACTATCATATGCTAATCTTACGACCACCCAAGCACCAGTCCCACGCATCGAGCATCGGTACCGTCGCTTATGTGTATATCACCGTACAGTGCATTGTCTGAGTGTAAATATAGCTCACCTCCGTGGCGCGCAAGGCGCTTGCATACCGCACTGTCATCCAGCATAAAGATACCAATCTCGCCTGGATCGATGGCATCTTGCTTGCGCAGCCATACTATGGAACCGTCGGGGATAGTGGGTTCCATGCTGGCACCAGATATACGTACACCGAAATCGGTGCGTGGTGGGATTTCACTTGACGGAAAAGCAGCCCGACTATAACTGTCCTCGGCATAAAGCGGACTTCCTGCCGCGGCAGGGTAATCGAAAACGATCATTTCAGTCATATCATCTTCCTGCACACGGGTTTCCTCGGTATCTGTCTGTGCGGCTATGTGTATGAGCGTCCTTATTAGCTTCTTGCTGGAGTCACTGCACTGCCTGTACTCGGAAAGCATGGCGCGGTCATCGGCGGTAAACGCCTCTTCTTTATGCCTATCATCTATGTCGTCCAGCGTAAGCCCGAGCGCGTGGCTTATAGTCTTTACGGTTTCAAGCTGTGGGTCGCGAGTAACGCCAGTTAGAATTTTATTTAGCGTACCTTTTGGTATACCGGACTTTAATACCAGCTCATCTATCGTCATACCGAGCTCCTTGCGCCGGGTAGAAAGTACATCGGCTAGCTCCATAGCACCACCTCCATGAAGTAGTATAAGCCCAGACACATAAAAAGTCAAGAAGAAAAGTTCCAAATTTGGGATTCGAAATGCAGATTTACAGTTGACAAGTTCCGAAAAGTAGTCTATAATACAAATGCACAATCCAAATTCGGAACTTTTTGAAAGGGGATAGTACCGTGAAGTATGAAAATTTGGTTGCACTTATCGAGCGACGTGGCATCCGTAAGTCTGCGCTGGCGCAGTCCATAGGCATAACATCCCGTGCGCTTTCAAATAAGCTTACGGGAAAAAGTGATTTTACATGGAGCCAAGTATGTGAAATTCAAAGCCGCTTTTTTCCGGACGTACCACGTGAAGTACTTTTTAAGGATGACGACAAGCCCGCCTAAAGAAAGGAGCATACGCACATGACCATTGAAGAATTGACCGCGCTGCCGGGGCGGCTGGCGGCGCTAGAGGCCGAAATCAAGGCTCTTAAAGTGGCTGCGGCTGGCAACGTAAAAAGCGTGTATACGGTCAAGGAAGCCGCCGAATATATGGCGACTTCCGCGCCGACGATACGCGAATGGATACGATCGGGCAAGCTGCCCGCGTTTAAGCTCAGCCGGGACGGCAAGACGCTGAGAATGTACAGGCGCGACCTGGACGCGCTGATCGAAATATTGAAGGGGGAATCGGCATGAGGATGAAATGCACGCGCTGCGGCGAGTGGTGGAACGTATCGGCAAAGGAAAAGAAGACCGACAGGTACATATGCATGTTTTGTCAGGCAGAAGCAAATCGCGCGGCGGCTCGGCAGGCCGATCTGCGCGAGGAAGTGGAGGCCAGAGCGCGGGCATATCGGATAAAGCGCGCGATAAGGCACGGCGGGGGGAAGAAGCGGAAGGGGCGCAAATAAAAAGCCCCGCTCCGCCCCGGGAAGGGGGGCGGCGCAATGCGCCAGGCATTAAAAAACGCCCGCCGCGCGGCCGGGCTGACGCAGCAGCAGGCGGCGGACAGGCTGGGGATAACGCTCAGGTACTATAAGGACATTGAGAGCGGCGTTAAGCTGGGCGCTATCGACCTGTGGGACATGTTGGAGGATTTGTTTGGAATTCATCAGCGGGAGCTTCGCCGCGACACAAAAGATAGTCAGTCGTAACGCCCAGTATATCGGCTATGCGGACAAGCATCGTCAAAGACGGCTCACGGTCGCCGGATTCATAGTTGCGGTAAGACCTTAGTCCGATTTGAAGCTGCGAGGCCATCTGCTGGGCGGTAAGGCCACGGGCGTGGCGGGTAGCGTTTAGCCGCTCGGAAAACATTAGGATCACCTTCTTTCACTATTGACAGTGCTCATATTGTACGCTATAATACATATAAGCACAAGTGCTCAAATTGAGCACTAAAAAGAGAAGGTGAATCGAAATGAACATGCAAGGCATAAGGTGGCTAAGCAAGCACGTAGAGACGATATACATCCGGGACGCGGAGAGGTGCTGCGCGACGTGCGCGCATTACTATCCGCACTATGTAAGGGATGCGCTGGGGCGCTACATACCGGTAAGCATGGGGCACTGCATATACCCGCGCACTAAGGCGCGGCGCGCGCAGGGCGTATGCGAGCACTATGCGGCAAAGGAAGACGGGAGGACGGAGACATGATATTAGGCACGACGAACAGCCCCGCACTCGTGGCGGGCATAACCGAGATAAACGCCCAGTCGGCGCGTGAAGCGGCTTACAAATCCAAGATCGCCCAGCTTGAAGAAGCCCTCGCCGACGCGACCGGCACGCTGGACATGTACCGCGCCGTTTGCGGCGTCACGCTGGACGATTGCGAGCGCCTGCGCAAGATGGTAGCCGAGGATGTGCATCTGATAAGCAAGTCGTATCGGGACGGCTACCGCGAAGGCTATGAAGCCGCCCAGACCGCGACCGCGCTGCGCCTCAATCGCAAAAAAAGAGGCCGCTGATGCTGGCACATCAACGACCCAGACCTATTAAGAAAAGGACAATGCTATTATAGCATTTGTCGGAAAGGTTGTAAACCATGAGTACGACTTACACAAAGAAAAATGTTGCAGACCTGACCCGCGCCGAATGGCTGGAGGAGCGCAGAACCGGCATAGGCGGCAGCGATGCCGCCGCCGTGCTGGGGCTTAACCCGTGGCGCTCGCCGCTGGCGGTGTACATGGACAAGACCGCCGGGCGCGGCGACGTGGCCGAGGATGATATGCCCGAGGCGCTCTGGTGGGGGACTGAACAGGAAAGTCTGGTTGCCAAGCGTTTCAGCCAGCTCACCGGCGAAAAGGTCATTAACGACCAGAACATGTACCGCAGCGCCGAATACCCGTGGGCGCTGGCGAACATCGACCGGCGCGTGGTGGGCAAGCACGTCGGGCTGGAATGCAAAACCACCGAGGTATATAACAAGACCGATTTCGACGACGATGAAATCCCGCCGACGTACTACTGGCAATGCCAGCATTACATGGCGGTTCTGGGCTGGCAGAGCTGGTATCTGGCGGTCAAGGTGGGCAATGGCAAGGCGTTCCACATATTCATGATTAGCCGCGACGAGGCCGCTATTGCGCGCCTGATGGCCGCTGAAAAGGAGCTGTGGCGGCGCATTCAGGCGCATGAACCGCCGCTTCCCACGGGCAGTGAAGCGGACTGCGAGCTGGTAAGGGAGCTGACCGGCACTGCCCGTGCAGCCGACGATGAGCCGATGGATTTGCGCGCGATGGACGACGATTTGACCATGCTCGCGATGCTCAAGCGCCAAAGCAAGGACACCGATACCAAGATCAAGGCCATAGAGCAGCGCGTCAAGCTGGCGATGGGCGACATGCCGCGTGCGGAAAGCACAAGTTACACGATAAACTATCGCAATCAAGAGAAGTCCAGTTTGGATAGTAAGCGGCTGCTTGCCGAACACCCGGAAATGGACGCTTATAAAAAGACCACCTCATACCGCGTACTTACGATAAAGGAGAATAAGAAAAATGGCTAATACCGCAATCCGCGCCCCCAAGCCCCAGCAGAATGTGTCTGCCGCTCCCGCGACTGCCGCGCCGCATACTACCGTGCTCGACTACCTGTCTAACGATGGCTTTAAGCAGCAGCTTGCTATGGCGCTGCCCAAGTTCTTTGATGCCGACCGCTTTGTAAGATCGGCCATATCTGAATTTCGACTGAACCCGGACTTGCAAAAGTGCAGCATAGCCAGCGTACTGGGCTACTTTATGCAAGCCGCGTCGTGCGGACTGGAACCCGCGTCCGTGCTGGGGCAATGCTACCCCGTGCCGTTCCGCAATAAAAAGACGGGCGGTATGGAATGCCAGTTCATCTTAGGCTATCGCGGCATGGCTGCTTTGGCGAGGCGCTCGGGCGAGGTTACGTCGATTGATGCTCAGGTAGTGCATGAAAAGGATGATTTCGAGCTGACCTACGGGCTGGAACAGAAGCTGATCCATAAGCCTGACCTGATGGGCGATGCGGGCGCTATGGTGGGCGCTTACTGCATCGTGCGCTTCAAGGACGGCTCTTATCAGTACCGCTTTATGCCGCGCGCGGAGATCGACGCGCACCGTCTGCGCTCCAAGGCGACCGGCTTTTCGCCGTGGCAGACCGACTACGACGAAATGGCTAAAAAGACCGTGTTCCGCGCGCTGTTCAAATGGCTGCCTATCACGCTGGAGGCCGCTCAGATGGCCGCGCTGGACGAATCGGTTGCGCGGTATAACCCGACTGCGACAGGCGACGATATGCTGAAGATCGATTACGTTGTGGCCGAGCCGGAACGCGATGCGGCTGCGGACACTACATCAACCGAGGAGGGCGGGGTTAATGGCTAAAGGCAGAAGGTATTACTGGATTAAGCTCAAAGAGAGCTTCATGACCAGCGATATTGTGGATTACCTCATGTCCCAGCCTGATGGGGCTAACTACGTCGTGCTATATCAAATGCTGTGCTTCAAAGCGATAAACTCTGCCGGCCGCCTGTCATGGCAGCTTGGCGAAATAATAGTGCCGTTCAGCGCCGAAAAGATACAGCGTGATTGCAAGTGGTTTACAATCGACACCGTCCGTATTGCGCTGCACCTGTATAAAGCGTTGGGGCTGATATACGAGGACGTGGACGGCACAATCGTTGTATCGGGATATGATGATCTTGTCGGCGGCGAAACCGACTTTGCCCGGCAAAAGCGCGAACAGCGCACGTCTCAGCTTCAGCGTGGACAATGTCTGCCGGAATGTCTGGACAGCGCCCAAGACAACAGTATGGACAATGTACAAGACGATATTGCGGACAGCACCCAAGACAATGTCCGAGACAGCGCCGTTGACAACGTCCACATAGATATTAGAGATAGATATAAGAGATTAGATATAGAGAGTATAGAGAGTAAGAACGAAGGTAATACGGTGGATTGCCCAGAGCTGGAGGCCAGCTCCGGGCCCCCTTCGCCATCGGTTCCACCGGTAATCTCTTTGCCGCTGGTCGATGGCAGCAATTACGGAGTTACCCAAGTTGAGATTGACAAGTATGCCGGTCTATATCCGGCGGTCGATATTGGGCAGGAACTTCGTGACATGGTCGGATGGTTGGACGCAAACCCAAAGCGGCGAAAAACGCGCGGCGGTGTGAAGCGATTTATAAACAATTGGCTTTCTGCCGAGCAGGACAAGGGCGGTACGCTTCGCAATGCAAAAATCCGCTCACAGCGTACCACGTACAGCGATGATGAAAGGCCTTTTTAGCCGACAGGAGATATGACAATGGCAAGTAATGATTCAACCGTGAGCATGGGAAGCGCCATACGAAGTTCATTCCTGACGAGC
>ERZ773139.1548-NODE-1548-length-26183-cov-5.922306_pt1 | contig 26183 bp, 21 predicted proteins | sample MGYA00580854_ERZ773139 | MGnify/ENA primary metagenome ERZ773139 (study PRJEB29015, sample SAMEA2737809) | human gut metagenome | biome: human gut; feature: human-associated habitat; material: faeces | place: China | collected 2012 ...
CTAATCCACCGAAACCGATATCATATGCCCATCCGTCACCACCGAAGATCCATACGGACTTCTTAGCGAGATACTGTTTCTTCTCTAATACTTCTGCTGCATCTGGGCATCCAGCTGCTGCTGCTTTTTCTACCTCAGCGATTAATGCCTGAGCATCAGGTGTATTTTCTTTTGTATTGTCTTTTGTTTCCATGAACTTAGCAAATGCTGCTTTAAATTCATCGGATGCTTTATCGGATGCTGCCATCTTCTCTAATTTAGCGATAGCCTGATCACGTAAAGTCTTCTGTCCAAGATACATACCAAAGCCGTGCTCTGCGTTATCCTCGAATAAGGAGTTTGCCCAAGCTGGTCCCTGTTTGGAATCTTTGTTTACTGTATATGGAGCTGTTGCTGCAGGACCACCCCAGATGGATGAACATCCTGTTGCGTTGGAGATGTACATATGCTCTCCGAATAACTGAGTAATCAGACGAGCGTAAGATGTCTCTGCACATCCTGCACAAGATCCGGAGAACTCAAGTAATGGCTGGTTGAACTGAGATCCCTTAACTGTAGTATCTGCAGGAGCACCTGGTTTTCTTCCAACAGTTGCAACTAAGTAATCGAATACTGGCTGTTCTGCTGCCTGGCTTTCCTGTGGAACCATCTTTAATGCGCCCTTAGCTGCAGCAGGACAAACTGTGATACACTCACCACATCCCATACAGTCTAATGGAGATACGCTCATTGTAAATTTGTATTCGCTTGCCTTTGGCTTTGTATCTGCAACTTTCATGTTGTCAGGAGCTGCCTTAATTTCGTCTTCGCTTACTAAGAAAGGACGAATTGTAGCATGGGAACATACAAACGCACACTGGTTACACTGGATACAAGCTTCTGGATTCCATTCTGGAACAGATACAGCAGTACCACGTTTTTCGTATGCGGAAGCACCAAGTTCGAACTGTCCGTCAGCGTTGTCTACGAATGTAGATACTGGCAGGCTGTCACCATCCATGATTCCGATAGGTTCCATCATTTCCTTAACCATCTTAACTGTCTCTGGACGTCCTGTAAGTTCTTTAGCAGGAGCATCAGCAGCTGGGTTAGACCAGGAAGCTGGAATCTCTACTTTATGAACAGCATCTACACCAGCGTCGATAGCTTTGTAGTTCATCTCTACAACAGCGTCACCCTTCTTGCTGTAGGACTTCTTAGCTGCTGCTTTCATGAATTCTACTGCTTCGTCGATAGGCATGATGTTCGCTAATTTGAAGAATGCGGACTGTAAGATTGTGTTAGTACGTTTACCCATACCAATCTCGATAGCCTTATCAATCGCGTTGATTGTGTATAACTGAATGTTGTTGTCAGCAATATACTTCTTAGCTGCTGCAGGCATATGATGATCTAATTCTTCATCAGACCACTGGCAGTTAATCATGAAGATTCCGCCTGGTTTAACATCCTGAACCATCTTGTAACCTTTAACTACATAAGATGGGTTGTGACATGCTACGAAGTCAGCCTGGTTAATGTAGTATGGGCTTCTGATTGGATTGTCACCAAAACGAAGGTGAGAAATTGTAATACCACCTGTCTTCTTGGAGTCATACTGGAAGTATGCCTGAATGTATTTATCTGTGTGGTCACCGATAATCTTTGTAGAGTTCTTGTTAGCACCTACAGTACCGTCTCCACCAAGACCCCAGAACTTACACTCTACTGTACCAGGAGCAGATGTGATAGGAGCTGGTTTAACTTCTGGTAAAGATAAGTTTGTAACATCATCCACGATACCAATTGTGAAACGGCTCTTTGGAGCGTCTTTTTCAAGTTCTTTATAAATAGCAAATACAGATGAAGGAGGAGTATCTTTAGAACCTAATCCGTAACGTCCAGCTGTAAGAACGATATCGTTAAGACCTGCTTCTCTAAGAGTTGTAGCAACATCAAGATATAAAGGATCTCCTAATGCTCCAGGCTCTTTTGTACGGTCAAGAACAGCGATCTTCTTAGCTGTCTTAGGAATAACATCTAATAATGCAGAAGATACCCAAGGACGATATAAACGAACTTTGATTAAACCAACCTTTTCACCTTTTGCTGTTAAGTAATCAATTACTTCTTCTGCTACGTCACAGATAGATCCCATAGCGATGATTACGCGTTCTGCATCTTCTGCACCATAGTAGTTGAATAAATCGTAGTTAGTTCCCAGTTTTTCGTTGATTTTGCCCATGTATTTCTTAACAACAGCTGGTAAAGCTTCGTAAACAGAGTTACAAGCTTCTCTGTGCTGGAAGAAAACATCACCGTTTTCGTGAGAACCACGCATAGCTGGGTGTTCTGGGTTAAGAGCATGCTCACGGAAAGCTTTAACTGCATCCATGTTGCACATTTCTTTTAAGTCTGCATAATCCCATTTTTCAATCTTCTGGATCTCATGAGATGTACGGAAACCATCGAAGAAGTTGATGAATGGAACTTTACCTTCGATTGCAGCAAGATGTGCTACAGGGCTTAAGTCCATAACTTCCTGTGGGTTAGTTTCTGCCAGCATAGCAAATCCTGTCTGACGACATGCATATACGTCACTGTGGTCACCGAAAATGTTCAGAGACTGTGTAGCAACTGTACGTGCAGATACATCAAATACACATGGAAGCTGCTCAGCTGCGATCTTATACATGTTAGGGATCATAAGAAGAAGACCCTGGGATGCTGTAAATGTTGTTGTGATAGCACCAGCTGCAAGAGAACCGTGAACAGTACCTGCTGCACCTGCCTCAGACTGCATCTCACTAACAACTACCTGGTTACCAAAAATATTTTCCTGTCCTGCTGCTGCCCACTGGTCAACGGAATCAGCCATTGGACTAGATGGTGTAATAGGATAGATAGCTGCAACATCTGTATACGCATATGCTACGTGAGCTGCTGCGGTATTTCCATCCATAGACTGTTTTGCTCTAGGCATTGATTATTCCTCCTTGTCAAAAGTTGTGGTTTATTTTAAATTCGACATAATATTATCATTTTTTTGAGGTAATGTAAAGCTTATTCGGAACTGTTCCTTCTAAAATACAAAATCTTGCCCGAAACAGCCTTTTTATGCCAATTTTTCCCCTTGACAACGTATTTTTCCGAGAACAATTTTAGGTTAAAATTGCTATAAAGCCAACAGTTTTGTATACAATATACATATGGCTTATTTTAGATTTTTTCTCAATAATTTTTTGTTGTAATTTTAGGATTATTCAGGATTAAAATTCTAATATTTTTTCTTCATTTTTTTAATTATTTTATGAGATTCCTCTTTGTTTTCACCATTTATCTCCATCTTTTAAAAATAACAATTTCGTAATTTTACATAATTTAATCGACTAGAATGTGTTTGAAAAATGCTTTCTGCAAGATGTGTGTCACAATTTGCGGGAGATTTTGCCTGAATGAAGGCAGCGTAACGGGCGGCTACGTCAACTGAATGAAGCCAACACAACTCTATAGGAAAACAGGCATATTATTTGACAAAATGTCAATGAGACAATTCACGAAAAACGACTTTTTACTCAGAAGTGATGAAAAGAAAATTAAGTGGGAATCCACGGTAATTCCATATCAGCTCCCTCACACTTTCATAAAAATATATCTAAAAAACACAACAGCAATCCCTATACACAAAAAAGGTCCCAACGCAAAGCAATCCTTTCGCTTCGCACGCTTTGTAATCAGCAGAAAAAATCCATATAATCCTCCTAAAAGTAATCCCGCACAAGCAGCAAATATATTCCACTTTATCCCTAGTAACACTCCACTTGCCGCCATTAGCTTAACATCTCCTCCACCCAGTCCGCCTGAACATAAAATTGCAAGTATGAACATCGGAATACTAACCGAAAACACTCCCAAAAAGCGACTTAAGAATGTAACTTCCTGGAAAACAAAACCACTCCAGATTCCTGAAATAAACAAAAGTACATTTAACTGATTCGGAATTATCTTGATTTTAAAATCAATTATAGAAATAACCAGTAAAATACTAACTATAACAATCATTGTAATTACCCTCATATACTCCCCCTGGCTCCTGCTAATTGCAGAATTTTTATTAAGTTTACTATTTTACAGACCCTGTAACCCCAAATACTATAATTATGAAAATCCCTGCAATGGAGTTATTAACATGTGTTTAATCTATAAACCATTCCAACTGACAGATTTAACTTGACTCAAAAATAATTTTTTAAATAACTTTCATTATTTTCTCTTGAACTTTTAAAAGTATTAAATTTCTATTTAAGTTATTTTATTCCATTTATGTGTTTGTTTTTCCATTTTATACCATTTTTCTTCTAGAGTCAACTATTTATTTACAAAATTAAAAAGAAATTATATACTACCTTCAGGAGGATACAAATTAATATGGTCAAATTAATCGAAACAGTATACAATTTTTTATGGGGAGATTTACTCACCGCACCCTTACCCGGCGGCGGAACACTCCCCCTTTCACTTTTAGTCATTTTACTAATTCCTACCGGAGTGTATTTCACAATCCGTACAAAGTTTCTGCCAATACGTCTCTTCAAAGATATGGTTGGCGCACTTTTCGAAAAAAAAGACGAAGAACAAAGCGCACTTTCCGTCATCCAGACTTTGATTGTTTCCACAGCAACTCGTGTTGGAATGGGCAATCTGGTCGGTGTAGTTGCCGCAATTTCCGCTGGCGGAGCTGGTGCTGTTTTCTGGATGTGGGTTACTGCCCTTATCGGTTCTTCCACCGCTTTTATCGAAGCAACTTTATCACAGATTTATAAAGAAAAAGACCCTCTATATGGAGGATATCGAGGAGGACCTGCTTACTACATTCATCGATATTTTGAAGAAAAATCCGGCAAGAAAAAACGTTATGTACTTCTTTCCGTACTCTTTGCCATTTCCGGCCTTATATGCTGGTGCGGCATCAGTCAGGTAGTAAGTAATTCCGTAGCATCTGCTTTTAAAAATGCTTTTCACATTCCACCGATTTACACTACAGTTATTCTTGTAATACTTGCCGCAATTATCGTACTTCGAAAAAATGCAACTGTAAAAGTTTTGGATATTATCGTTCCCATCATGGCTGGATTTTATTTACTGATTACATTGTTTATTATCATCACAAATATCACACAGCTCCCTGGTGTATTTGAACGAATCTTTTCTGAAGCTTTTGGTTTCCGTCAGGTAGCCGCCGGGGGATTCGGTGCCGTCCTTATGAATGGAATCAAACGAGGCCTTTTTTCAAACGAAGCCGGTTCTGGTTCTGCCCCTTGCGCAGCCGCAGCCGCTGTTGCAGATAATCCTGTTAAAGTCGGATTAACACAGGCGTTAGGCGTTTTTATTGACACGCTTATGATCTGCAGTTGTACTGCTATGATCATGCTCCTTACTCCAACAAAGCTCACTGAAGGACTCGTTGGAATGGATTTATTACAAAAAGCAATGGAATATCATCTCGGCTCATTCGGAGTAATATTCATTGCCATAACGTTATGGTTATTCAGTTTTTCTACATTTATCGGAATCTTGTTTTATGCACGCTCCAACGTAGCTTACCTCTTTGGAGATAACTGGTTCTCTCAAACAGCTTACAAAGTTCTTGCTTTAGCAATGCTTTTTGTTGGAGGACTTGCTGCGTATACAATTGTATGGGATTTGGGAGATGTCGGAATTGGATTGATGACGATCTTTAACATCATTATGTTGTATCCGTTGTCGAAAAAGGCTCTGAATGCTCTGAAAGAATATGAGAAGAAGAAATTCTAAGTTGTAGGATTGAGATAAACAGACGAGTCCCCGAACCCTAGCATATGCAAAAATGCTTCATATCACTGCACTCTTAATGCTCACCCGCATTAAGAGTTTGCTCTAAGGCACATTTTTGCATATGCTAGGGTTCGGGGACTCTGTTTTTCTTAAATCTGCAATTATAGTATCTCTACTAACAATAACTTCAGCTGTATAATTTTAATAATATTAATAGTATTTTTTGTTACCATATTCCTATCATTTTCTATGATATTTTATATTTTTGTTCCTCTATATATGTAGAAACAATCTCTATTAATTCTTCTAAAAAACCAACTACCAGTGTCTCATTAGCTATAATATCAGAAATACTATCCGCTCTCATTGCTTCAACAAAAGAAACTGAGCCATGTGCTAAATTATTTCTATTTTCTTTTATTCCAATTAATATATCTGGTCTAAAATTTCTACTATTTGTCCTTACCCTAATTCCATGTGATTCAAAAGTTTCTTTTATGGAATTCCCATCCAAATTTCCTCCAGGCAAAGTATTTCTCGCCTCCATATTCAGCTCATTATTGTTTAATATTTTAGAAATAATTTCTTCATTTTTTCTCAAAAATGTACTAAAATTTGCATTTGGATCATTCACGGATTTTAAAATAGTTTGTCTCCACAAATTTCTGATAGACTCATTCACATCTATGTAAGACAAATGATTTACTCTTATCTCATCATATATACTATCAATTAAATTCGTCACTGTATATTCAATAATATTATAAATCATCAACGATACATTAGATTTTAAAATATTTATTAGTGCCTGATACGTTAATTGAATTCCCCCATTCTCTGGATGAAAAAATTCCGAAAATTTACTTCTTCCGTCTTCTCGTTCATTTTCTTTTTCTTCTAAAAATTTCATGAATTCCAAAAAATTCTCAATTTCTTCTTTTCGGCTAGTATAAGTTTCTTGAAATGTTATCATTTATTCCTCCGAAAGTAATTTATTTTTTACAAAGTTTATTCTTCCAATAAGTTTACTTTTATTATTAGCTGCATCGGACCTTGTACATTTTGCAAATTCATCACTATCAATCCATTTTTTAACATCTCTAACTGGAAGATCTTTTTTTTCTTTTAACGCTAATGCAATACCTATTGATAATGCCTCAAATCTAGCGCGAGGTGTTGACTTCGAAGTTGAACTTTTTCTAAATCCTCTTTCTCCTAAACTCTCTTTAGCATATAAAAGCATCTTTTCAAAAACATCTCTGCACTCGGAAATTACATCTTCATTTCTTTCAGCTTCCTTATTCTGTTTTTCTACATAATCATCAATATATTGTGTGACATTACCTGTATAATTTTCAAAATCACTTTCATAATTATCATAATAAGCAAAAAATCTTGATACTAATTCAAATCCCTCATATCGATCTTCTGTAATTTTAGTTCTTGGTGCCATCTTATCAAATAAAGGATTTTTTACACATTCTTCCAAAAACGTCTTGAATTTTCCTTCGAATGAACCTCTTCTTGCTTCTGCTGGCTTTATTCTCGAACCACTTGTATTAATACGTTTAAATATTTCTTGTCGTACACTTTCCGTTGTACCTTCTTCTAGAAATACTACTCTTACACTTGTATTCAAAAACTTCCTTTGAATAGCAGGATCCAAGTCTTTAAAGAAAAAACCATTTGATTTTTCCAAAATTTGAAGACCTTGTAATTCCAAATCATTTTGGCAAAATTGTACCAATGTTTGTGTTCTCTGAGCTCCATCTACAATTTCTATACGACCATCATCTGTGTCAGCAAAAAACATAAACGGAATCGGCAATCCCATTAAAATTGACTCAATAAAAAAACATCTATCCTTATTTCCCCAAACAAAATTTCTTTGATATTCTAAAGGTATATAAAATTCTTGTTGTTCATATTGACCAACAAGATAATTTATTGGATAATCCCTTACATCAAATTTAATATCCTGTTTTTTAGTGCTTATTTGCTTCGCAGATTCCTTTATTTTATTTCCATCTTTTGTCTCTCGACCTTTCACCCCATTGTCCTCCATTAATTCACTTCCATTTTTTTTAAATGCTCTTGAATACTAATTCCTATTGCTCTTCCTAATTCTACAGGTACTGCATTTCCTATATGTGTTCCCAATTCTCTCTTTTTTACCGGATGTTGTTCATCAGCAAAAATATAATCTTCCGGGAAAGATTGTAAAATTGCTCCTTCTCTTAAAGATATTGCTCTATCTTGTTCCGGGTGCCCAAATCTCCCATTTCCATATCCATAAAATTGTGTAGTCATTGTAGGGGATGGCCTATCCCATTCCATTCTTCCATAAACAGATGGGAATGTTGCTCCTGATGCTTTCCTATGGCATCTTAATTTTAAATTTTCATCCCAATCACGCCATGTCCCTCCTGGTACAGATTGACGTATTCTTTCCATATTTATTTCTGATAATGCACTGGAACGATGTAAACTATCATTAATACAAATCTCTCCAGCTTCAATTGGTTGTAAATGACCTATCGCATCTCTAACTGTTATATAATGTTCCTCATCATATAATGGTGGAATTAAATCTATTTTCCCAAATCTAGATGCTAATAATACTAATCTTCGTCTATGTTGCGGCACTCCATAATCTGGGCAATTTACTATTTTATATTCTATACTATACTTTAATTCCTTTAATGTTTTTACAAAGTCTAAAAAAATATTTTCATGGATTAAATTTGGAACATTCTCCATAGAAACAATATCTGGTAAAGTTTCCCTTATTAATCTTTCAAATGAATATAAAAGTCTCCATTTATCATCCATATGCCCTTTCTTTCTATATCTAGAAGAATATTTTGAAAATGGTTGACATGGGGCACACCCCACCAATGCCCGTACAGCATTTTCTGGATATATTTTATTTAATTCACCCCCTTCAATGTTCATTATATCTTCACATACAAACTCTGCTTCATTATTTGCTTCATAAACGAACTGGCAACTTTCATCTATATCAAAGCCTGCTAAAACATCTATTCCAGCGAGTGATAAACCTTTAGTTAACCCTCCTATTCCGCAAAATAAATCTATTGCCATACACGGCATTAATATTACCTCCTAAGTCTTATATGTACTTTAATTTTCATAACGTTTAAACAGCTAAATCTAATGGCAAATCTGAAATATCTTTTAATCGTTTCCCCTTTACAAGTGTATTTAATGTTTCTATTGCATCCTCTGAACCCACTTCTTTTACCGCTCGCATTAATTCATACAATGCAAAATGATAAACACAATCAATGTCTCCTGTTCCAAGTGCTAATGAAGCTATCCTATTAGGCATCGGTTCTGCTGTTACAACCACAATATGTGGTAAATGCCCTTTTCTATTCCTTATTAAATTCAGTGCTTCTGTTCGACTATTTTGTGCCCGATCACTTCGCATAGTATATTTAGCTGAGACACTTGCATGAAGCAATGGTTTCCCTCCATTGGATCTTCTAATATCCGCCATTTTACTTACATCATTATTAACCACATATTGTTTTGAGTTAATTTCAACATCTTCATAAAGTTCACGATATATAACCACATCTGGTGCAACTAAGTAGTCATTTCCCAATGCTGCCGCCAACTGCGAATTTTCTGCTGTTAACGCATTCAAATATGCCAGATGTTCATATTGTTGAAAATCACTTGTTTTTAATTTATTATTATTTCCCAACTGCAATATCGACCACTTTCCCGGATATAAATTTTGTAAATTTGGAAATGTTTCTTGTAAAAATTCCATTGTTAAATGCTCGAATTGCTTTCCAAGAGTTTGTCCTGAAATTTTCTCTGTTATATTAATCTTATGACCTCGTTCTCCAATCAAAATATCTACAATCTTTTTTGATATTGCCTTTGAACCTTTACTGCTCGTATCTGCATTCGAAACTACCCCTGTTTTAGTTAATGTTAATGTATTAGTTTCAAACATTCTTTTATGGAAATGAAATCTTGCCTTAGCAATTAATGCCTCCATAATCTAAACACTCCTTTATTTTTTCTCCTACTGCCTTTGCTACTGGCGGTGGAAATGCGTTTCCTATCATACGACATGCTGCTGTTTTCTTTTTACCAAATGTCCATGTATCAGGAAATCCCTGTATTCTCGCTAACATTCTACTTGTTAATCGTGGCATTCCCTCAAAATCAGATTCTGGAGCCGTATTTGCGACTCCTTTTCCATCCACGCCTAATTCTTCCCATGCTTTTTTAGCTCTCACGGGGCCAAGGTCTGGGCCTCCATGTTTTTTAGAACCGCCAACCAGTGTTGGAGCAATTCGATTTGCATTTTTAGCCCACTTTTTAGCATATTTCCATTTATTTTCTGCCATCAAATCATACAAGGCATTTCCAACGGTAAGTGTCATATCTGCATCTCCCTGCGGATATGAAAAGCTTCCATTCTCCTCTTTTTTAATTCCTACAATCACAACTCTTGGCCGAAGTTGCGGAACCCCAAAATCTGACGCATTTAATAATCGAATTTGCGTATTATAACCCAGCTTTTCTATAGATTCTAAAATAAATTGCCTATACTCTGCAAATCCTTTATCCAAAAATCCTCTTACATTTTCTAACATAACCGCTCTAGGTTCTATTTCTTTAATCAACCTAAGTGCTTCTGGAAACAAATCCCTTTCATCTTCTTTCCCTAACTTTTTACCAGCTATTGAAAATGGTGGACATGGAACTCCTCCCGCCAACAAATCTACTCCTCTGTATGGCTTTCCATCAAAATTACGAACATCTTTACATATGATATTCCATTCTGGACGATTCTGTTTTAATGTATTACAATATTCTTCTTCATACTCAACAAGTGCAACGTGAACAAACCCCGCCATAGCAAGCCCTAATGCCTGTCCCCCAGCCCCCGCACATATTTCAACACAAGTTAATGGTTTTTGCACAAATATATCCTCCTATGTCCTAATCTACTCTGCCTTTTATATATCTTTTTTCTCATCTGCAAATTCCATAACATCCCCAATATTACATCCCAGTGTTTTACATATCTTATGTAAGCTTTCTAAAGAAACAGATTCTCCTTTGCCCATTTTCGCCAGTACATTAAAACTAATCCCTGCTTTATCTTTTAAATCTGTTCTATTCATTTGCTTATCTATTAATATCTTCCATAGCTTATCATAGCATATTGACATTTTTATTCTCCTAATTTATATACTTTTATCATTTTAATTCAGTATAGCATTTTTATCACTTTATATCAAGATTTTCTCACGAATCAATGAGTTTATACAAATACAAATTTTATTTTTAGCATCATATATAATATTTTATTAAGGCAAACACTCAAGTCCACAAAACAGAAATTGTACTTTACACCAGCAACCACAATCAGAACAATAGACCCTCATTACTTTATATTGGTGGCCTCGGAGCAAGTGTTGTATGTGAATTCATTTAAAAGAACATTCAACATGCCGTGACTAAAGCCACAAATATAAAGTATTGAGGGTCTATTGTTCGTCCGTTTTGTTTTGCAAATCAAGACTTTATTTTTTCTTTGTTTTCTGTTTCGCAGCTGTGGTAGCCTTAGCCGCTTCTGTAGTCGCAGAAGCCGCCTTATGCTCCTTATAAGTTTTGCTAAAAATATTGGAGCCATCATTCTTCACTGTATCCATCTGGAAATACAGATAATCATTTTTCTGTGGATTCAATACTCCGTCAATCGCTTCTAAGCTTGGGCTGCATATTGGACCAACTGGCAGACCTTTATGCTTATATGTGTTATATGGAGAATCCACTTTCAAGTCTTTATACATTACTCGTGCGATTCCATACTGGCCTTTTGTAATAGCATATACAGCAGTGGAATCGAACTGTAACTTCATCTTTTTATCAAGACGATTCTGAATAACGCCTGCGATAATTGGATATTCCTCCGGAAGTTCTGTTTCTTTCTGTAAAAGAGATGCACGAATCAGAACTTCTTCCACAGTCATACCAAACTTTTTCGCTTTTTCCTGTCTTGTCTGATCAAACTTTTTATCAAATTCATCAAGTATTTTTGCTACTAGTTGATTCCCGGTAATATCTTTCGCTAAATAATAGGTATCCGGATAAATATATCCCTGTAACTGATAAAATACTTTTTTCTTTTTCGGAAGGAGATCTTTATACTTTGATGTCGCAGCTGCATTCGTTACTGCAGTAAGAAATTCCTGTGCGGACATAATTCCTTCTTTTTCGAGCTTATCTGCCGTCATCTCAATCGTGTATCCTTCTGGAATGGTAAATTTATTCTCTTTTTGTCCATCCTGCGTTGCCAGTTCTTTAATAACTTTGCTCAAGCTCATTCCATCATTTAAATCAAATGTTCCATAGCGAAGCTTTCCTTTATAATCAGAGAAATATAGCTTCAATAAAAATGCTGCCTCGTAGCGAATGATACCTTTTTTCTTAAGAATCGCGCTTACATCTCTTGAAGTACTTCCCTTTTCAATCGTGATTTCAATATCCTTGCCTGCTACGGATTTTTCCTGAAAATATTCTCTTCCTATTGGGTAGGATACAACCGCACCTGCCACAAGAATTAAGACCAATAATCCTAATATTGCATTTCTAACAGGGTGAGACTTATGTTCCTCTGCCTCACCTGTTACCTTATAAAAAGATTCCTCAACAGCTTCTGCCTCCTGCTTATCTACCTTGCTATGTCTGCGCTTTCGGCTGCCTTTTTGTTCTTTTACATCATCTTCGCTATCAGTTTTGGAACTATCTGATTGGGTCTCTGACTTTTTCCCTTTTGATTTGGCCGATGCCTCCTCTATATCCTTTTGTACTAGCTTCTTTGCTCTATTCTCCTTTTCTGCCGATACAGACTTTCTAGCTGTCTCATCAGAAAGATTTCCGGAATCCGATTCTTTTTCTTCAGAAGATTCCTCAGCCTCTACATTCTCTATAAAATGAACTTGCAGCTTGCCATACAGCTCATCTTTTTCTGTATTCTCTTCCTTTCGCATTGTTTACCTCCAAAACAGATATCCTTTACAATCTTTCTTTTCTTTCGTATGATAAACAAGAATATACAAAAATAAAATGAAAGGTATTCTGTTATGTTTAACTTTTTTATTATTATGGACGAAATCCAGGGAAATAATATTGCCCGGAATTTTTCCTCAGAATATTTTAACTATACCATAAATTTCATAATTTCTAAAGAGTTTCCTGTCTTGACTGATTTCCCAGATTTTTCGCTTATTTTATGTGACCTTGACAAAAACATAGAACTTGCAAAAAAACACAACCTTCCCGTCATCGCATTTTCACACAAAAATAACAGACAAGAATCCCTGATGGGGACCCCGTGGCTGATTTTAGATACAGATGGACTCAGTCCATTTTTCTTAAATGAAGTGTATTGCAGACATTATAAAAAACCTCTAACTATAACCACCACAAACCGCTGCATCATCCGAGAACTCACCACCAGGCAACTCCCTGAACTTCTGCAACTGCAAGAAGAAAATAAAAACAACCCTTCCGGCTGCTTCTTTCCACAAAACTGTACCACATACGCAGAAGCCGAAGAATTTCTTCAAAATTATATAAAAAATCAATATGCATTTTATGGATATGGAATTTATGGAATCTTCAACAAAGAAAATGAGACTTTTTTAGGAATTGCCGGTTTTTCACCATTTGAAAATGTAATAACTTCAGACACCCTAAACTCAAAAGAAAAAAATTTTAAAATTTCTGAGAATTTGTCAGAGAAAATTCCCGAGAAAAAAAGCAAAAATATTTCTGAGCACTGTTCCGAAAAAACTTCCGAAAAATATCCCGAAAACGATTTTAATGAATATTCTGCCGAAATCGGTTACTCTGTTCTAAAAAAATGGCAGCAACAAGGAATCGCCTCAGAAATTCTTCCTCCTCTGATTCACTTCGGCAAAGAATATTTAGGCTTCACGAAAATTGTTACCAGAATAGAGAAAAATAATATTGCCTCCATTCGGTTAGCAAAAAAAAATAATTTAAAAATTCTGATTTGTCAGGCTACGGAGCAGACGAACTCCTGAAGCCTCCCTCAAATCTTTCTCAAAATAAATCCTGAATTTGCATGGGCAGCCAACAAACAGCTTCCAAAGAGAGCCGATACCCTATATTTGTGGCCTCGGAGCAAAGGTTGGATGCAAGCGGTTAAGCGAACATTCAACCTGCAGCGACTAAAGTCACAAATATAGGGTATCGGCTCTCTTTGGAAGCGTCTCCTTTGCTGCGCAAATCAGAATTTATTGAATGAACATCGCATCTCCAAAAGAGAAGAAGCGATATCTTTCCTTCACTGCCTCCTCATACGCTGCCATAATATGCTCTTTCCCTGCCAGTGCAGATACAAGCATTAACAAAGTAGATTCTGGCAAATGGAAGTTTGTGATCAGACAGTCAATTGCCTTAAATTTATAACCCGGATAGATGAAGATTTCTGTGTTACCACAGCCCGGATAGATGATTCCATTCTCATCTGCCACGGATTCAAGTGTTCTTGTACTTGTTGTTCCAACTGCAATGATTCTGCCACCATTTTTCTTAGTGTCATTAATCATTTTCGCTGCGGTTTCTGTTACGTTATAGTATTCAGAATGCATATGGTGTTCGAGTACATTTTCCACTTTTACCGGTCGGAAAGTTCCAAGTCCAACATGGAGAGTTACGCGGGCGATATTTACGCCCATATCTTCAATCTGTTTTAACAGTTCTTTTGTAAAATGAAGTCCAGCTGTCGGTGCGGCTGCGGATCCTTCATACTTTGCGTAAACGGTCTGATAACGGTTTTTATCCTGTAATTTATGTGTGATATATGGAGGCAGAGGCATCTGACCGAGGCGGTCTAATACTTCCTCAAAGATTCCTTCATATTCAAAATGTACAAGACGGTTTCCATCTTCTAATACATCAACGATTTCAGCTTTCAGTTCTCCATTTCCAAAGACTACTCTTGCACCTGGACGGCATTTCTTGCCCGGTTTTACAAGTGTTTCCCAGACATCATTTTCTTTTCTTTTTAATAACAGAATTTCAATGTGGGCTCCGGTATCTTCTTTTGTTCCGATAAGACGGGCTGGGATAACTTTTGTGTCGTTGATAACCAGACAATCTCCCGGATGAAGATACTCTGTAATGTCATGGAAAATACGGTGAGCTATCTCACCGCTTTCCTTGTTAAGCACCATCAATCTTGATGAGGAACGGTCTTCTAGCGGGTCCTGGGCAATCAGTTCCTGTGGAAGATCAAAATTAAAATCACTTGTTTTCATCATGCTCTTAATTCAACTCCCATTTTTTCAAGTTCTTTAAGAATCTTATCTACGATCTTGTTGATTTCAGCAGCTTCTAAGCTTCGTTCTGGGGAACGGAATACAAGGCTGAATGCAACGGATTTATATCCTTCTTCAATCTGAGAACCTTCGTAAACGTCAAATAACTGGATGCTCTCTAATAACTTGCCGCCTTTTTCTTTCATTACTTTTTCAAGGCTTCCTACGAAAACATCTTTTTTCATAACAAGACTTAAGTCTCTGTTTACTGCAGGGTATTTTGCTACGCCTTCGTATCTTCTGTCGAAAGTAGCCTTTTCTGTAACAGTTGGAAGGTCGATTCCTGCTACATATGCTTCACACTTCATGTCGTAGTTTTCGCATACTTCTGGATGTACCTGTCCGATAAATCCGGCATAAGCTCCGCCTACATAAATGAGTGCCTGTCTTCCTGGGTGTAAGAAAGGTTTTTCCTGGGATGGCTCGAAGTCAACTTTGCCGTCAAGACCAAGTTTTAAGAACATTTCCTCAAGAACACCTTTTAACATGAAGAAGTCACACTCGCCGTACATACCGAGAGTTAAACGCTTTCTTTCGTCTGGAAGTTCTGTTAATGGCAGAGCCTTTGGAAGATATACGTTACCGATTTCGTAGAGACGAACATTTTTATTTCTGTGGTTATAGTTACCTGCTAAAGAAGTTAAAATACCATTTAACTCGATCGTTCTCATGATACTGTAATCTTCTCCAAGTGGGTTTGCGATTACGATTGCCTGACGTAATGGGTCGTTGTCAGCAAGAAGTAACTTGTCAAATACTTTAGGGCTTTCAAAAGAATAGCACATTCCGCCGCAGAATCCGTTCTGCTCAGCGATGTTCATAACAACATCTTCTACTCTTGCAGCAAATGACTTCTTACCTGCAGTTGCCTCGCCGTGAGGAAGTGTGGTAGGAATGTTATCATATCCAAAGAATCTTGCTACTTCTTCTGCGATATCTGCAGAACATCTTAAATCCTGACGGAAAGATGGGATGAGTAACATATTTGTTTCTTTGTCGTAACCGATTTCAAGACGGTCAAAGTATTCCATCATCTTTTCTTCAGATACATTTGTTCCAAGAAGCTTATTGTATTTTGCTGGCTCGAAAGGAATCTTTACGTCTTCTACTGGATTTGGATATACATCTACAACACCACCAACAACTTCACCAGCACCTAACTCTTCTACTAACTGGCAGGCACGGTTGATCGCTTCTAATGCGTTCTCTGGGTCAAGACCTTTTTCAAACTTACCGGAAGCATCTGTTCTAAGACCGATTCTCTTAGAAGAAAGACGGATATTTGTTCCATCAAATGTAGCTGCCTCAAAAAGCATTGTCTGAATATCATCTGTAACCATGGAGTTTTCTCCACCCATGATACCAGCGATACCAACAGGACCTTCCGCATCGTTGATCATTAATACATCTTTATCAAGCTTTCTTTCCTGTCCGTCAAGTGTTGTGTATACATCACCGTCATTCGCACGTTTTACAACGATTTTATGACCTCTGATCTTATTTAAGTCATAAGCATGCATTGGCTGTCCGTACTCTTCCATAACGTAGTTTGTGATATCTACGATATTGTTGATTGGACGGATACCCATAGCTGCAAGTCTTCTCTGCATCCATTCTGGCGATGGAGCTAACTTGATATTCTTTACGATTCTTGCTGTGTATCTTGGACATAAATCAGTAGCTTCTACTTCTACAGAGATATAGTCTTCTGCTTTTTCGTTATTTCCAACTTCTTTTACTTCTGGAGCATAGAATGGCTTTTCAAATGTAGCTGCTGCTTCTCTTGCCATACCAATCATGCTGAAACAGTCTACACGATTAGAAGTAATTTCAAATTCTACGACTGCATCACGAAGTCCTAATGCTGCTACTGCATCGTCACCTGGTTTTACATCTTTGCTCTCATCAAAAATGTAAATACCGTCTTCTGGTGCTTCTGGATACATATCGCGAGTGCTTCCTAATTCTTCAATAGAACACATCATACCGTAAGAAGGAACTCCACGAAGTTTACCTTTTTTAATCTTAATTCCATTTTCAGGATTTGGGCTTCCGTCATGTCCGCCCGCAACACGTCCGCCATCTAAAACAACAGGAACCATAGCTCCCTTAAATACGTTAGATGCGCCTGTTACAATCTGTACTTCCTCGTCACCTACATTTACCTGACAGATAACTAATTTATCTGCATCTGGATGTTTCTCGATTTTTTCAATTCGTCCAACAACGATTTTCTCCAGATTCTTATCAAGGTATACTGCATTCTCTACGTGGGAACCAGACAGAGTCATCTTGTCTACATATTCCTGTACAGTACAATCCAAATCTGGAACATATGCTTTAATCCATGAAATTGGTGTATTCATTTTTGTCTCCTTTTATATCTATAAACTTGAATATATTTTGAATTTATCTTACCGAGATAATTCTAGTTTCTCATCATGTTAACCTTTTTACATTTCATCGAATTAGGTTTCTCGGTCTTACTAAAAAATATTTGAATAATTCTTTCTGCTGATTGATGAAATAACTTTTCAACACGCTCTAGAACTGCTTAAGGAATCTGGCATCGTTCTCATATAACAGACGCATATCATCAATCTCATATTTTAAGAGTGTAACTCTCTCAAGACCGATTCCGAATGCAAATCCTGAATATACTTCTGGGTCGATTCCGCAATCGCTTAATACCTTAGGGTGTACCATTCCACATCCAAGAATCTCGATCCATCCGCTTCCCTTACACATACGGCATCCTTTTCCACCACATTTGAAGCAGGATACGTCTACCTCTGCACTTGGCTCTGTGAATGGGAAATGATGTGGACGGAACTTAACCTTTGTATCTGGTCCAAAGAATTCCTCTGCCCACTGCTGTAATGTTCCCTTTAAGTCAGCAAATGTGATTCCTTTATCTACTACAAGTCCCTCTACCTGATGGAAAGATGGGGAATGTGTTGCATCTACTTCGTCAGAACGGAATACACGTCCTGGTGCGATAACACGGATTGGCATACGGCCTGTTTCCATGATACGCGCCTGTACTGGGGAAGTCTGTGTACGAAGAAGGATGTCCTTTGTAATGTAAAATGTATCCTGTTCGTCCTTTGCAGGATGGTTTGCAGGGATATTTAACAGTTCGAAGTTGTAGTGGTCATACTCTACTTCAGGGCCTTCTACTACTTCATAACCCATACCGATAAATACTCTTTCAAGGTCATCTAATGCAATCTGGTTTGGATGACGATGTCCTACTGCTACCTTTTTACCTGGTAAAGTTACATCAATAACTTCCTTTTTCATCTTCTCTTCACGAAGTTTCTTCTGGATAGCTGTTCTCTTCTCTTCCATCTTTGCTTCGATACCGGCACGTGCCTCATTCACCATCTGACCTACCTTTGGTCTGTCTTCTGGTGCAACATCCTTCATTCCTTTTAACAGGCTGGATAACTGTCCTTTTTTACCAAGGAAAGCAACTTTAACATCATTAAGCTTGTCAATGCCTGCTGCATCTTCAATTGCAGCAAGTGCCTGCTGACGAATCTGCTCGATTTTCTCTTTCATGATAAACTCCTTTATTTTTAAATTAATTTACTTTGGTAAATGATGATATCGGTTCTTTACTAAACTTGAGCTATTCAGAATTCCTTATTCCAAATTTACAGTCAATAATTCTCAAAGTCTGAACAGCACATATGACTTGAACAAACTTATAAAAACTATATCTCTACTCTGATAGTCCTTATCTGATGATCTTTATGTTATAAAAAGCAGGTAAGTTGATAAACTATTTATAACATAAAAAAGTCCCTTTTTAACCGAAATTAAAAAGGGACGAATAAATCCGCGATACCACCCTGATTCCTGAATATACTAAATGTTATTCAGGCTCTCATTCACGCGTAACGTGCGCATACGACATTCCTTACCTGATTACGAATCAGTCTCCGAAATGCAGCTCCAGTGTGGAAATTCGAAATATAACGGAGCCTCGGAGAACTTCCAGCCGATGATTCTCCTTCTCTAACGGTACATCATACTTCTACTATGGGCAAAAGCCCCACTTTCAACGCTTTTTCAATGAATAACATTGTAACGCAGGGAAAAATTAATGTCAAGGGCTATCCTGAATTTCTCTCTAACATTAATCAAATTCAAGGACATTTAGAGCATGTTTAAAAATGTTCTGGCGAAAAATCAGCTACAAAAACAAGTACGAGAAAGACTTCAATAGTATATTAATCCCATGCAATTCGCCCTTCCATCATCAAAAGCTGCTGCCCCATTCTCGAAAATTCCCCCAGCACAACTTTTCTCCCTTCGGCTGTCTTGTACCAGTCTTCTCTGGAAATGCCATCTACCACTACTGGATGCACCAATATTTCTATCTCTGGAAATACCATCGAGTAATAGAGACACGACCTTCTGGAATGGTGCGCCTTGCAGCAAAGAATTGCCTTTTTCAAATGGATATCTTTCTTCTCAAGCAGGACTTTTGTTTTTTCCGCATTTTCTAATGTATAGGTTGCCTCACACTCTTTTAAAATAGCAGAAGCCGGAACTCCATTCTGTATCAGGACTGCCTCTAAGAAATCTGCCTCACAAGCAAAATCTGCTCCGTATTTCTGCCCTTCTTTTGAAACACCCTGAAAACTCCCCTGTACTTTCGTGTAGCCTCCTGATGGCAATAACAACGGGGCATATCCATCTTTATAAAGCCTTGCCGCTTCCTCTGTATGTTCTGGTCTGGCACAGCCCGGAATAAAGATTGCATCTGCCTTTTCGAGTTTATCTTCTAAAAATATATAATCTGTAATTTCCTGAATCTGTTTTTCATCTAAATGATACATTTTTCTACCTTCTATTACTCTATTATCCATTATTGCTGATTTTCATCTTTGTTTTTATTTGCTTTATTCTTCTTCCGATCTGCTCTCTCATCTTTCGACTTCTGGCGCATCTTCTCTGTCTGGGCTCTTTGCTGCTTACGCCAGTTCGGACGGAGTGTTCGGATAAGCAAATGGTAATTATCTTTATTTTCCAGAAAATAATTCACTTCTGCACCATAAAAGACCATCGACATACAAAAATACAGCCATAAAAGAAGAATCATAATTCCTGCCATACTTCCATAAATATATGAGAAATTCGTAAAGTTATCCATATAAATAGAACACCCTACAGAAACCGCCACCCAGCCAAGTGTTGCAATCAAAGCTCCCGGAAACTGTTTCCGAAAACTCGACACTCTATTTGGAATCCATTTATAAATTATCATAAATAACAGCGTGAGAAATATCAGGGAAAATATAATTCTTTTATGCATAAAATATCCAAGTATCGGAACTACAAAAGGAAATTTTTGGAGAAAATAACTATATAAGCTGTTACCAAATACCCACATTACAAGCATGACGCTTATCATAAGTGCAAATAGTAATGTATACACCAGACTAAATAGACGTATCGCAAAATAATTTCTATTCTCGTCAATATCGTACACCGAATTCAATCCAATAACGATAGAATAAACTCCACGCGAAGAAGACCACAGTGCCGCAATGATAGAAATCGCAGATACTGTAGTTCCCGTCTTTCGATAAATTTCATTTACAATACTTTTAATTAATGATCCTTCCTCAAAAGAAATCATTCTTGTCAGTATCACTATGATGTCATCTTTTGAAAAAGGAATGTATCTGGTTAAGGTCAGCAGGAATATCATAAATGGAAAAATAGAAAGGAGTATAAAAAAAGCAGACATCGCCCCAAATGCTCCCACATGATCATCACTGCATTTTTTCAGGAAATCCATAACCAGTTCGTATAAATTTTTAATCCTCTTTCTTGCTGGCATACTTTCTCCTCTTTATATTTTTAACTTCATACTTTTATATAGCTGCTTCGCATCATAACTTTCTCCATAGTTTAAATCAGATCTCGCATAGCCGATTTATCATACAATGTTTTCATAATTTAAGCCATATGCCACAACTATAATCAAAAAAAGAAAAGCCGCCTCATTCACATGAGACGGCTATAAAGCATACACCCAAAATGCCGTAGCCTGCGATTTTGAGTCCTAGCCAAAGCCAGGTGGGTAACTTCAATTGAACTTCTGACTTCCTCTCAAAAGGGGAGGCTTGCCATCCCTTCAACAATTTTAGTTTCCCAAGTTCAAAAATGTAGGTTCAAAATAGCAGGGGGTCTCGAACATCCCAGGCTAGTATACACATACTATAACGTAATTGCTCTTAAATTTCAAGATTAAATTATCTACTTTATTGTAAAAATATTACTTTTTATGTTTTGACACGTTATGCACAATCATATCACATATACTTAATTCATAACATAAATAAATTCCGCAAAAAAATTATAATATTTATCAATACTACAGCTTCTATGCAATATTCCGTGTCAACTGCAACGAAATCCTGACCTAATCCAGATAAAGTCTTCCATCTCTCACATGATAATCACGATTTTTATGACGGAGCAGTGTATGTTTCATATAGTGAAGTAAATACTCCTCCCCTCTCATATCCAGCATCGTAAGAAGATATCTTGCCAGATAATCCGCCTCATCATCTATAAGCATCATATGCCTTCCGTTTAAATAGTATGCCAACGCACTGCCATCATTATACTGTTCTTTTAAATAATTTTTGCTGGCACTGATACGATCAATAACCATCTCTGCCACATATTTCTTCGGCATCTTCATTCCGACAAGCTTGCCGCCCGGATTAATGCTGTAATCAATCCAATATTCAAAATGATGAAGATTCCTTCCTTTGTGATGAAGCCATCCCCTTGAACAGTTCTTTAATTCCTTTTCCCGGTTAATCGGACTTCTGTCTCCCTGATAATAAATAATTCCCGGAATAAATTCAATCGGTGTATATTTGGACAAATCATGAAGAAGTCCCTGCTTATAAAGTCCCACTTTAAAACATGTTTTCATTACTAACATTTTGTGGTGGGTAATCGTGCAAAAATGTCCTTTTAAATTTTTAAATATATTCATTCTCTTTTTCCTGCTCTTTTTCTAAATTTACTGTATCCCGCACCAGATATATCGGTCTTCTCCTAATCTCTCCTAAAATAACCGACAAGTATTCTCCGATAATTCCCAAAAGGAAAAACAGTACGGTAAACATAAAACAAATTACAACGATAATTGTTGTATATCCTCCCGGTGCACCAACGTGTATTTTCATATAAATAGAATAAATAATCAGAAGCACACTTGCAATTCCGGCAGATGTTCCACAAAGAGATGCTATTTTTAATGGTAAATCAGAATAACTGATCATTGCTTTAACGGAAAACCTGAACAGATTACGAAAACTGTATTTACTCCTGCCACCTGCCCGCTCTCCTGCTGTATACTCTATTGTCGTTTTCCTAAAACCGATACTCTGCACATAGGCCCGGAGGAAACGGGAACTTTCTCTAAAATGCTTTCTTAGCACTTCCGCCGGTCTTTTTGTAACTGCAAAAAAATCAGAAGCATTCTCCTCAAAATGTGTTTCTGAAATTCCATTTAATATTTTATAAAATAATTTTGATGTAATATTCTTAAAAAGTCCTGCGCTTTTATTGGACATCCGTACCATGCTGACTACCTCATATCCCTGATGAAATGCATCTAAAATCTGTGGGATACATTCTACCGGATGCTGTAAATCTGCATCCATACAAATGACTCCGTCACCTGTGCTGTAATCAATACCTGCTATCATCGCCGCTTCATGCCCATAATTTCGGGAAAAATGAATGACTTTTACCTTTTCTGACTCCATTGCCAGACGGTCTAATATAGCCGGAGAAGCATCTTTGCTTCCATCATTGACAAAAAGAAGTTCATATTCACACGGCAGACTTTCTACTACTGGCACAACAGCCTGATACATCTTGTCCAAAACTGCTTCTTCATTATATACAGAAATAACAACGGACAATTTATTAATTATATTCATTACCTGTCCTTTCTTTTTATTTTCTTTTTCCATAATAGCATTTCCTAAAAAACTTCGCAACCAAACCCTTTTTGTTTTTCATAATGTTTTCTTGATTCTCACTTTATAAGATGACCATTTTATTTGTGACATCCTCCCTCACCTATAGGACACCACTGAAAAAGTACCTTAGATGCGGGAGTCTTCTTGCTGGAAGAGGATAAAATGTGCTTTTTCTGCGATTATTTTTTGATATTTTTCTTTCATAAAGTGATTATTTCATTTATGAATTACGATTTTCCTGCGGTTATTCCTCGATATTCTCCCTTTACAAAGTACTTATTTCATGCTAAACTCGGTTAGATACGACAGTTCATTTGTACCATCCTGTCGATAAACAAAACCAGGACAGCATTTTATTTTAACCGGAAAGATTTGACGAGAATATATGATTTAGAGATGCTGTGTGTTTGCAGCATCTTTTTTATTAGGAGGATTTTTAATGTATATTTTAGAAACAGAGCAGTCCTTCGATTCCGCCCATTTTTTAAGTGGCTACGAAGGCAAATGCAGTAACCTCCACGGACACCGATGGAGAGTTGTGGCTCGAATTGCTATGGACGAATTAAATAAAGAAGGCCAGACCAGAGATATGGTCATTGATTTCGGAGATTTCAAGAACGCTCTTAAAAAGCTTACTGATGCTTTAGATCATTCTTTCATTTTTGAAACAGGTTCTTTAAAAGAGAGAACAGTTGCCGCATTGAAAGACGAAGGATTTTTACTTCATGAAGTTCCTTTCCGTCCGACTGCAGAACAGTTTTCCCGCTATTTTTATGAACAGCTTAAGGGACTGAACTTCCCTGTATATGACATTTCCGTATACGAAACACCGACAAACTGTTCCACTTACCGGGAGGCTTCTTTATGATAACTTATCCCGTAGTTGAAAAGTTTGTAAGTATCAACGGCGAGGGACAAAAAGCTGGAGAAATCGCAGCATTTATTCGAATGAGAGGCTGCAATCTTGCCTGCAATTACTGTGATACTTCCTGGGCCAATACAAAAGACTTCCCTTGTGAATTTTTATCTGCCGAAGAACTAATCACCTGGCTCAAAGAACATTCCATAGAAAATGTTACTTTGACCGGGGGAGAACCTTTACTGACAGAAGAAATTGCTCCCCTGATTGAAGCTCTTGGTACTGCCGGTTTTTCCGTAGAGATTGAAACCAATGGAAGTGTTTCTCTTAACACTTTCGATACACTCGCTCACCGCCCGGCTTTTACTATGGATTATAAATGCCCGGACAGCGGCATGGAAAATGCAATGAACACAGACAACTTTTCCCTGCTTATTCCTAAAGACACCGTAAAGTTTGTTGTCAGCAGCATTTCCGATTTAGACAAGGCAAGGGAAATCTGTATACAATATAAAGTTGCCGAGCATTGTCCTATTTTTTTAAGTCCGGTATTTGGAAGAATTGAACCAAAAGAAATTGTTGAATATATGATAGAACACCATTGGAATGAAGCCCGTCTCCAGCTCCAGATGCACAAGTTTATCTGGCCGCCGGAACAGCGCGGAGTATAAAAGGAGGAAAGAAAACATGGCTATAGATAAAGATGCCATTCGTGAACACGTCAGAGGCATTCTCGCCGCCCTCGGTGATGACCCTGACCGTGAAGGATTGAAAGAAACACCCGACCGTGTAGCCCGTATGTACGAGGAAGTTTTTGAGGGAATGAACTACACCAATCATGAAATCGCCATGATGTTTAATAAATCATTTAAAGACGATTTATGTGTCGGCTCTGATAAAAAAGATATCGTCTTAGTTCGGGATATCCCGATTTTCAGCTATTGCGAACACCACATCGCCCTCATGTACGATATGTCTGTTTCCGTAGCATACATTCCAAAAGAAAAGGTTCTCGGATTAAGCAAAATCGCAAGGATCTGTGACATGGCTTCTAAACGCCTCCAGCTTCAGGAACGAATAGGCTCCGACATCGCAGAAATCATGTGCGAAGCCGCTGAGACAGACGATGTTGCTGTAATCATCCACGGAACACATAGCTGTATGAGCGCACGAGGAATCAAAAAAGAAGCCGCATCTACTGTTACAACTACTTTCCGCGGCCGCTTTGAGACAGATGCTGCCATTCAGAGCCAGCTTACGATGATGCTGCATGCGTAAAATAAGGACATAAAAACTCATATTCAAAATTATCTATATAATAAATAGAGATTTACCATCACACACGAAAGAAGGAATCATTCATGCAGGAACTTAAAAATAAAGATGCTGCTGTTGTTGTTTTCAGCGGCGGACAAGATAGTACTACTTGCCTTTTCTGGGCATTAAAACGCTACAAAAAAGTAATCGCTTTATCATTCGACTATCATCAGAAACATGTAAAAGAATTAGAGTGTGCAAAGAAAATCTGCCGTGATCATGAAGTAGAACACCACATCATGGACATGAGCCTCTTAAACCAGCTCGCTCCTAACTCCCTCACACGAGTAGATATCAAAGTAGACGAAAGCGCACCAGAAGAGGGAACACCAAACAGCTTCGTTGACGGAAGAAATCTTCTCTTTCTTTCCTATGCTGCAGTATTTGCAAAACAGAGAGGCATCACAGACATTATCACTGGCGTATCCCAGAGCGACTTCTCCGGCTATCCAGACTGCCGTGATATGTTCATTAAGTCTTTAAATACAACCCTGTGCCTCGCTATGGACTATCAGTTTGATATTATCACACCTCTGATGTGGCTCGACAAAAAAGAAACATGGGCTTTAGCAGATGAACTTGGCGCATTCGATATTATCAGAAATGAAACACTGACCTGCTATAACGGAATCATTGGGGACGGATGTGGACACTGTCCATCATGTAAGCTGCGCAAAAAGGGACTTGATGCCTATTTGGCCTCTAAATAGGCATTTGCCGCAGGCAAAGGAGACGCCCTCTTTTGATAAATAAAGCATATTTGTGACTTTAGTCGCTGCAGGT
>ERZ773139.1550-NODE-1550-length-26159-cov-7.120595_pt1 | contig 26159 bp, 27 predicted proteins | sample MGYA00580854_ERZ773139 | MGnify/ENA primary metagenome ERZ773139 (study PRJEB29015, sample SAMEA2737809) | human gut metagenome | biome: human gut; feature: human-associated habitat; material: faeces | place: China | collected 2012 ...
GCGACTTTGACGGTGCGTCTCTCCCCATGCGGGGAGAGTGGATTGAAATCTCCTCCGCCAAGATCACCACGTGGCGCAAGTGGCGCTGGTCTCTCCCCATGCGGGGAGAGTGGATTGAAATAAGGAGGGACTGACAATCGGCGCGTTGACCAGACGGTCTCTCCCCGTGTGGGGAGAGTGGATTGAAATTTGTGTTATCAATGGGGCGTTTGGGTAACGGCAGTCTCTCCCCGCTCGGGGAGAGTGGATTGAAATCTTGCTATGGCTGTGACCGGTGCCCGCGATCTGGGGTCTGGGAGAGTAGATTGAAATATCAACAAGTGTTCTTTCTGCAATAGACGCATAAGGTCTCTGGTGATACGGAATGTTTTTTGCTTTTTCCATACTCCCATTTTGACAGGAAGGGTCGATTTTCTCGAAAACAGAAAAGCTCATTTCCATGACAATTTTGCTGATTGCAAATGGTGCTCCACTACGCCCCGCCAGTGCCGCACCGTTCTTCCCACCGTGTCACGACTGATCCCCAGATCGGCGGCGATCCCCTCATAGGGTTGTCGGTCGTACATCGACCGCATCATGATTTCCCGCGCTTGCGAGCCGAAAACGTATTCGTCTATGGCATTGGTCAGGTCTGTTTTGGAATGGCTCATGTTTTCATCCTTCTTTCAAAAAAACTTGCAAATGATGCCTGTTTGTGGGATAATGCAGTCACTAAAGGGGAAAGAAAATGAAAAAAGGAAATCAGTATTGGATTTTGTTGGCTTCATTTTGGGGATTCTGTTTTTGGTTTGGGCTTTCAGGGTATATTCTTCCTTTTCGCCGTATCGGGCGCCTGATGAAACAAAATTCTATTATCTTCAAACGGGGAATAATTACCGTCTCATGGCATTAGATACGGAGTCTACCCTGTGGGATTATCAAACGTACTATGACCCGCAAGCGCAGGCCATGGCCGCATCCAGAACTTGCTTTCTCCTGTCCGGCGAGACCGGGCGGCATTTGTTTGGCTCTTATTATTTGATCGGAGATTCCTGGTTCTCCGCCCGAAAAGCTCCCTATGATACAAAGCCCTATCATTTGAATTTAACCTTTGTTGATTATCAGTCTTTCAACGTCACGAATCCAAGTTATTTTTCAGACGGCCAGAAATTTACCGATGATATTTATCTTTCTGATGAATATTTCATTCGTCAAGATGAAATTTTTCAGAGAATCGAAGCTGACGAAATACCGAAAGAGCTAGTCCTTCCTTTAACCAAGCTAGAATAGCTTCACCGGGTTACGCGATTTGCTTCATTTCGCGTTATTGCTGCCATAGCTTTGTGAAACTGCCGGGGAAAATCGCTCGGTATGCAGTATATTGAAAATAGGAGCAAAAGTTCTTTACCGGAAAATTCTTTTTAAGTTTTACACTGCTTCATCTATATAAAAATCCCGCCGGAAGTCTCCCTCTGGCGGAATCTTTTTTGCAACTTACCGCGCAAGCCGATAAATCGCCAGCGCGTCTTCTTCGTGAATGGGGTAGTAGTTGCCCAGATGGCCGCCGCCCATCGTAACGGCCCGGTGGGCCATGCGGTCGAAGTTTTCTTCGCCGATGCTGCTTTCGTGCAGGGTGGTGGGCAGTCCCAGAGAACGATAGAAGCGTTCCAGCAGGGCAATGCCTTCCGAAGCAATGGCTTCGTCCGTGCCGAGATCCTCCGGGACGTCAAAGACCCGAATGGCAAACTGGCGCAGCTTGGAGACGCAGCCCTTGGAGAGAACGTATTTCATCCATGCGGGGAAAACGATGGCCAGACCCGCACCGTGGGCGATGTCATAAAGGGCGCTCAGCTCGTGCTCCAAACGGTGACTGGCCCAGTCGGTGACGCGGCCTGTACCCAGCAGACCGTTGTGCGCCAGCGCGGCCGCCCACATGATCTCGGCCCGCGCATCGTAATTCTCCGGCTGCTTCAACGCAATAGGGGCGTTGTGGATGACGGTTTTCAGTGCGCCTTCGGTCATGCGGTCGATCAGCTCCACGTGCTGCGTGTTGGTGAAATAGCGCTCCATCATGTGCGCCATGATGTCCACCGCGCCGCAGGCCGTCTGGAAAGGGGGCAGGGAGTAGGTGTACTCCGGGTTGAGAATGGAAAATTTGGGGTAGTTGAGCGGCGTGTTGCGGCCCCGTTTGCACAGGTCGCTTTCCCGGGTGATGACGCTGGAATCACTCATTTCACTGCCCGCAGCGGGGATTGTGACGATAACGCCCAGCGGCAGGACGCGGTCGTTTTTGCACGTGCCGTCGAACAGATCCCATGGGTCGCCATCGTAGCAGGCGGCGTTGGCAATGGCCTTGGCCGTGTCGATGACGCTGCCGCCGCCTACGGCCAGCACCAGCTGAATTTGCTGCTCTTTGCAGAGGGCCGCACCTTCCTGAACCAGTCCCAGCCGGGGATTGGGCTTTACGCCGGAAATTTCCCAGACGCGGCAGCTCTGTTCGTTCAGCACCTCCATGACCTTGTCGTAAAGGCCGATCCGCTTGATGCTGCCACCGCCGTAGACCAGCAGCACCCGGTTGCCGTAATGGCGCACTTCCTCGTCCAGATGGGAAAGAGAATCTCGGCCAAAATAAATTTTTGTCGGAATTTGCAGCGAAAAATCAATCATGAAAAGGCTCCTTTCGCACTTTCACTTTTCGTGGGGCAGAAGACCCAGCTACGCTATTGTAACATTTTTTGAAAGCCGTGAAAAGCCCGGTTGATGAAGAATGGACGATGCGGCGGGCCAAGCGCCAAATTCCTGCCAAGCCTTGTAAAAACCGCACTTTCGTTTTGACAGGGATAGGGAAAAATGGTATACTCCCTTCATCTACCACTGGGATATAGCCGTACTTTTGAAGGAGGATTCACTGTGGATATTCTGGGACTGCTGAAGGAGCTTTTTTCCGGCGTGCTGTACCTGTTCACGGCGGAGGGACTGAAAACGCTGGTGATGTTCGTCATTTCCGGCGTGCTGATCTATCTGGCGATCAAAAAGGACTATGAACCCGCGCTGCTTTTGCCCATCGGCTTCGGCGCGATCCTGGCCAATCTGCCCCCGGTGATCGATCAGGTCACGGGCAGCGCCACGGCCAGTGTGCTGGGCTCGGAGGGCTTTCTGACGGTACTGTTCAACGCGGGCATCAAAAATGAACTGTTCCCGGTGCTGATTTTTATCGCCGTTGGCGCGATGATCGACTTTTCGCCCCTTTTGAAGGACCCCAGCATGATCTTCTTCGGCGCGGCGGCGCAGTTCGGCATTTTCGCCACGTTCCTGCTTTCGCTGGTGCTGATCCCCATCGTTCTGCCCCAGACGGCGGGCAATGACAGCCTGATCCTGCGCCTTGCTTCGGCCATCGGCATCATCGGCGCGGCGGACGGCCCCACCACACTGTACGTGGCGAATCACTTCAATCTGGCGGATTACATGGCTCCCATCAGCGTGGCGGCGTATAGCTATATGTCGCTGGTGCCCGTGATCCAGCCCCCGGTCATCCGTGCCCTGACCTCGAAGGAAGAACGCATGATCCGCATGACCTACACCGAAGAACGGGCCTCCAAGCTGGCGCTGATCCTGTTCCCCGTGATCGTGACGGTGGCGGCGGGCGTGGTGGTGCCCATGAGCGCACCGCTGGTGGGCAGCCTGATGTTCGGCAACCTGATCCGCGAGTGCGGCGTGCTGGAACGGCTGAGCAAGACCGCTCAGAACGAGCTGGCCAATCTGGTGACCATTTTGCTGGGTCTGGCCATCGGTTCCACCATGGTGGCCCAGAACTTCCTGCGGATGGATACCCTGCTGATTCTGGCGCTGGGCCTGTTCGCCTTCGTGTTCGACACGGCGGGCGGCGTGCTGTTCGCCAAGTTTCTGAACCTGTTCCGCAAGAATAAGGTCAACCCCATGATCGGTGCGGCGGGCATCTCCGCGTTCCCCATGAGCGCGCGCGTCATCCAGAAGATGGCGAAGGAAGAAGACCCTTATAACTTCATCCTGATGCAGTCCATCAGTGCCAACGTGTCCGGCCAGCTGGGCTCCATCGTGGCGGGCGGCATGGTCATCACGCTGGTGGGCATGATGCTGGGGAATGTGTGGTAAGCGCTGAAAGCGGGAGGAATGAAACGATGAAATCTCTGTTTATGTTGAGCACGGCGGAAAGCGCCGCCGGAAATCTGGCTTCTCTGCCACTGATGACCAAGGGACTTTTGACGACCGTCATCGGCCTTTTGGGCGTGTTTCTGGTGCTGGGGCTGTTTTTCCTGACGATCAAGCTGATGCAGCATATCAAAACCAAGGACGAAAAGTAAAACAGAAGGTGAAAGCGTGTATACGGAAAAAGAACTTCAGGCCGTTTCTCAGATGAAGAAGAAACGGTGGTGGATCGCTCTGATCCCGATGGTCGCAGCGCTGGCGGCAGCCATCGTGATTTTCGTTTACGGTCAGGTCAACCGCAGCGATACCCTGTGGGGGTGGACGGCGGCGCTGACGGTGTTGGGCGGCGTGTATTTCCTGTTCTACTACGGTCTGTGCGTCCGTCCGGTAAGCTTGTACGAGCGCCACGTGCGGAATATGATCCATGGCCGCAAGCATGAAAATACGGGGCTGCTGAAGGAACTGGGTGAACAGGTCTGCGAAAAGAACGGCATCGAGTGCCGCCCGGTGATGATTAACATCGGTGAAAAAGACGACGGCAAGGATGATCGCCTGTATTATTTTGACTTAAAGAAGGAATGGCCCAACGATCTGCCGTTGGGCACCCGTGTGACCATCGTCAGCAACGACATGATGGTGGCGGACGTAAGGGTTGCCTGAACAAAGGAAAAGAAAAGCGACGCGGAGATTTTTTCCGCGTCGCTTTTCTATTGCTGATTTTGATAAACGATCACCAGCAGCGTTCCTTCCCGGACGCTGATCCGGGGATGGTCGGCGGCGTAATGGTTGCTGACGCCCAGCGGAATATCGCAGGTAAGCGCCGCGTCGTGCAGGGGGTATTGAAGCCCTTCGAGGGTAATGCCCCGGGCTTCGTTCCCATGGCAGAAAACGCTGACCAGCGTATTGCACGGGCGAAGGGGCAGCTCCATCGTTTCGTTGTGCAGGGCAAACACATCGTAGCTCGGATCGGTCAGGCAAATGCGCGCCCCCTGCTTGGCATAGCGGGCCATGGTCTGCAAATTGGCCATAAAATGATCGGGCCGTCCGCCGCCGCAGCCGTACAGGGCAAAGGAACGATAGCCCCGGTTCCAGCCTTCCTCCAGCGCCAGCGCCGTGTCGGTGTCGTCTTTTTCCACCGGGTAGCGCAGCAGCTTTGTTTTCGCCGGCAGAGAGGGGAGAACGCCCAGCGAATCCAGATCGCCCAACAAAAAATCAGGCGTAAGCCCGCTTTGCCGAAGCCAGTCGTAACCGCCGTCCGCAGCGATCAGCAGGTCGCCTTCGGCAGGTGCAAGGCCGCGGGACGTAAAATCTCCCGCACCGACGATATAACAGGTCTTCATGGCTTCGGCTCCCTTCGTTTTTGGGTCGCCCCATTGTAGCACGAAAAAAGAGGATTGACAAATGATAGCATCCTTTGTATAATAACGCCGTGCTCATCCCAAGAGCGCAGGGGTGCTGGCCGAGCAGGGCTGGCTGAGATCGGGCGAAGTCCGGGACCCTCGAACCTGATCCGGGTAATGCCGGCGTAGGAATCAATGAAATCCGCGTTTCTTGATGGCTCACGCTGCATGCTGGCAGGGTGGGCATTTTCATTTTCACTGCGTTCTGCGCGGGAAACGGAGGAAGAAACCATGGATTCCAAAAACATTCGCCGGTTGGTGGAGTGCGCCATTCTGGTGGCCGTGGGTACGGTACTGAGCCTGTTCGAGTTCAAGGGCGCATGGGCGTTGGGCGGTGGCATCACCTTCTGCAGTATGCTGCCTCTGGTCATGATCGCTCATCGTCACGGCACCAAGTGGGGCGTGGGCTCCGCGCTGCTGTACAGCCTGATCCAGCTGCTGCTGGGCATGAGCAACGTTCAGTATGCGCCTGACGCGCTGACCGCCGTCGGCATTATCCTGCTGGACTATGTGGTGGCCTACACCGTCATTGGCTTCTCTGCCTGCTTCAACGGCGTTATCAAGAACCGCTGCGTGTCCATTGTGGTGGGCATTGTGTTCACCTTTGCCCTGCGGCTTCTGTGCCACTTCCTCAGCGGCCTGCTGATCTGGGAAGTGCTGTGGCCCAACAGCCTCGGCTGGGCTCCCGCCGTGTGGTCCATCGCTTACAACGGCTCCTACATGGTGCCTGAAATGGTCATCACCAGCATCGTGGCCGCTCTGAGCTACAAGCCCCTGAAGCGCTACTGGCTGGGCGAAGACCTAAAGTCCACCAAAGCAGCCTGACGTCCAACTGACTGGACAAAAAAATGTCCCTCCACACATTTGTGTTTAGGGAGCCTCCAACTCCGCAGCGCCGCCCGTCTGGTACACGGGCGGCGCTGTCTTGTATCGCTGTGGAAAACGTGCCGCAACATCCTGCGGTTGTGCCCCTTCGAAAGAAAATGATATAATAAGGCAGCGCCCGATCGAACCGGGCTACTACCAAAGCCGTTTTCGGCTGACGAAGGAGCATGAAATGGACTATCCTTTTTTCGCCTATCTGGATCGGCTGAAGCTGATCCGTCGCTGGGGCCTGATGCGGAATACTGAGTCGGAAAACGATATGGAGCACAGTATGCAGACGGCAATGATCGCCCACGGGCTGGCCATGCTGGGCCGGGAGCGTTTTGGCCGTCAGGTGGACCCGGAACGGGTAACAGTCATTGCCCTGTATCATGACGCCAGCGAGGCCATCACCGGCGACCTGCCCACGCCCATCAAATACAAGAATCCCGCCATTCAGGATGCTTATCAGGAGATCGAGTTCACCGCCCGTCAGCAGCTGTTGGATATGCTGCCGGAGGATATGAAGCGCGGCTTCGCGCCTTATCTGCAGCCGGACGAGACCAGCGTGGAGTGGAAGCTTGTGAAGGCCGCCGACCGTATCAGCGCCTATTTGAAATGCGTCACAGAGGAAAAGCTGGGTAACCGGGAATTTCTGCAGGCCAAGGAAACCATCTGGAAGAGCCTGCAAAAGAGCGATCTGCCGGAAGTCGAGGCCTTCCTCAAACTATTTGTGAACAGCTTTACCATGTCGCTGGATGATTTGAGCCAAGTGTGAATGGCAGCAGGCGGCCTTTCAAAGATGGGGGAGTACGATGCCCCGCTGCTTGCGTCGCAGTTATAAAAGTCGCGAATGTTTTCCGCCCCTGTGAAAAAAGCCCTTCCAGCATTTCGCCGGAAGGGCTTCTTTATAATACATTTTTACGGATTCAGTCGGTTGGGGCCCCGGAAGATGAACATGGCTTCCTTGATGTTCAGGCCCAGCAGCAGCATGGTCAGACGGTCCACGCCCAGACCGAAGCCGCCGTGGGGCGGGCAGCCGTACTTGAAGAACTCCAGATAGAACTTCACGTCCTCGGTCAGACCCTTTTCGTCCGCCTGGGCCTTCAGCTGCTCGTAGCGATGCTCACGCTGCGCGCCGGTGGTGATCTCCACGCCGCGCCAGATCAGGTCGTAGCCCATAGGCACGCCGTTTTCGTCCCGCATATGGTAGAAGGCGCGCTTCTCGGCGCTGTAGTCGGTGATGAAGAGGAACTCGTGGTCGTAATGCTTCTTCACCCAATCGTAGCTCAGGCGCTCGGCCTCGGTGGTCAGGTCGCCCTTTTCGGATTCGGGCACGGTGTAGCCGTATTCTTTTTCCAACGCGTCGTACAGGTCGGCCAGCTTGACCACGGGGAAGGGCGTGGTGGGCACGATGACCTCCGGGCCGAACTCCCGCTGGATGTCCTCGCCGTAGGCTTCCTTCACGGCCTTGAGGGCGTAGGTCAGCAGTTCTTCTTCCATCTTCATCACGTCGCGGAAGGAGTTGATGTAGCTGAACTCCAGATCGAAGCCGGTAAATTCGGTGGTGTGCTTGCTGGTGTAGGACTTTTCCGCGCGGAACACAGGGCCGACCTCAAAGATGCGGTCGAAGCCGCTGGCCATGGCCATCTGCTTGTAGAACTGGGGGCTCTGCGCCAGATAGGCCTTGCGGTCGAAGTACTTGACCTCGAACACGTCCGCACCGCTCTCACTGGCCGCGCCGATCAGCTTGGGCGTGTGAATCTCGATGAAATGGTTGTCCAGCAGGAATTGACGCAGCGCCGCCACCAGCACGGTCTGCGCCTTGAACATCAGCTGGTTCTTGTCGGTGCGCAGGTCGATCCAGCGGTAGTCGATGCGCTGGTCGATGCTGGAGCGTTCCACCGCCTGATGCTTCTTCGTGGCGGGAATTTCCTCCCGAATGATGGGCAGTGGGTCGGCGATGCTTTCGATCACGATGCTGTCGGGGATCAGCTCCACGCCGTTGAGCTTTACATATTCGTTGGCGTTCACCTGACCCACCACGGTAATGACGGAATCGCCGGTAAGCTGATCCAGCGCGGGACAGAGGTCAGGATGCTTTTCCTTCTCCACAGTGATCTGCATTTTGCCGGTGATGTCCTTCAAAACGATAAAGGCCATGGATTTGCCATTGCGGTTATTTTCCACAAAGCCCTGCACCTTGACGGTCTGACCGGCCATGGTGAGCGCCTGCGCGATGTAGGTGCGTTCCATTGGGGGATTCCTCCTTCAGATACGACAGATACGGCACGAAAAGGCCGCTCCGTGGGGTTCGGAGCGGCGTTTCGCAGATGCGAAGATTATTCGTTGGTTTCCGCAGCTTCCGCTTCGGCTTCCAGAGCAGCGCCCACGGCGTCGATATCCACGGCGACCGCTTCCTCGCTGTTATCCAGCGTGGGAACGACTTCCTCCTGCACGGGGGCCGCTTCGGGCTCCTGCAGGGCGCGGATGCTCAGGCTGATGCGCTTGGCGGCGGGATCGATGGACAGAACCTTCACGGTCACTTCATCGCCCACGTTCACAGCGTCTTCCACCTTGTTGATGCGGGTGGGGGCACACTGGCTGATATGCACCAGGCCGTCAATGCCGGGCTCCAGCTCCACGAAAGCGCCGAAGGTGGTGATGCGGACGACCTTACCGGTCACGATCGCGCCTTCGGGGTACTTTTCGGGAGCGGTGTCCCAGGGCTTGGGCTGCAGCTGCTTCAGACCCAGCTGAATGCGCTCCCGCTCCTTGTCCAGGCTGAGGATCTTGACTTCCACTTCCTGATCGGGGGAGACGACCTCAGAGGGATGCTTCACATGAGCCCAGCTCAGGTCGGTCACATGGATCAGGCCGTCCACGCCGCCCAGATCCACGAAAGCGCCGAAGTCGGTCAGACGGCGAACGATGCCCTTGACCACTTCGCCCTCAGCCAGCTTGCTCCAAGCTTCGGCCTTGCGGGCTTCGTTTTCTTCCTTGACCACCGCGCGGCGGCTGCAGACGATCCGCTTCTTCTGCTCGTCCAGCTCGATGATCTTCAGCTTCAGGGTCTTGCCGACGAACTCGCCGATCTTTTCCACGTAGCGGTTGGAGAGCTGAGACGCAGGCACGAACGCGCGGATGCCGTTCACGGTGCAGATCAGGCCGCCCTTGACGACTTCCTTGCCCACACCCTCGACGTATTCGCCGTTGTTGTACTTTTCGACAAGCTCGGCAAAGGCCTTTTTGTTCAAGATGTTGCGCTGAGAAAGCAATACATTGCCTTCGCCGTCGTTGACCTTGACGACCTCCACTTCGATTTCATCGTCCAGCTTCACATCCTGGGTAACCAGGTCTTCGCGCTTGATCAGGCCGTCCGCCTTGAAGCCAATGTTGACGCAAACTTCATCGTCCGTGATCTGGACAACCTTGCCCACAACGGTCTGGCCGGGTCTGATCCGAACCAGAGTCGCTTCCACGTCAGCCATAAAGCTGTTCTTTTCGGCCTCCTCAGAGTTGATCTGGTCCAATTGTTCCTTGTCAGTCATGCGTGTGACAACCTCCTTAAGTGCCCAATCCGGCGTGCTGGCGCCGGCGGTGATTCCAATGGATTCCGAATGGATATTTGCAAAGCCCGGCGGGATATCCGCCGCGCGCTCTACCAGTAGGGTGCGCCCGCAGATGGACTTGCAGGTCTCGTAAAGCTTGCGGGTGTTGGCGCTGGTTTTGCCGCCCACCACCAGCATCGCGTCCACCGAGGTCGCCAGACGGCGCGCTTCGGTCTGCCGGAGCACGGTAGCGGTGCAGATGGTGTCCTGCACGGTCAGGTCTTCCACTCTTTCGCGGAGAACCGGCAGGATAGCCTCCCAACGCTCGTGGGGGAAAGTGGTCTGGGAGACGGCCAGCGCCCGTTTCAGGGGCGGAAGCTGTTGGGCTTCCTCCGGGGTGCAGATGGTGTAGCAGGGGCCGCAGACGCAGCCGATGGTGCCCACCACTTCAGGGTGGTCGCTCTGCCCGATGAGGATCACCGGGGAACCGTCCGCGCTGTAGCGGGAAACCACGTCGTGGAGCCGCGCCACAAAGGGACAGGTCAGGTCGATCACCTGCCGGGCGGTCTGCTCCAACTGCCGGGTGATGTCGGGGGACACACCATGGCTTCGGATGATGACGGTCTTACCGGCGGCCTGTTCACAGGAATGAATGGCGTATACGCCCATGGCTTCCAGCTTTTCGATCACCTGAGGATTATGGACGACCTCGCCGAAGGTAACGATCTCGCCTCCGCTTTCAGCCGCTTCCAGCGTGCGGTCTACCGCGCGCCGAACCCCCATGCAGAAGCCCGCATGTCGGGCGATTTCAATGCCCATCCGTTCGCCTCCAGATATACACGTGTATCAATTCGCCGCGTTTTTTCATTTTCCTTCTTTTTGACTGAAAGGAAATTCGAAAAAATGCAGAAAAAAATCAATCTTTCATTTTGCCGGGAAAATCAGCGCCGTATTTCTGGGCCATATCCCGGTAGCACTGCCGGATATTTTCCAAAAGCTCGTCGCAGGTTTCCTTATTGATCCCTTTTTCAGCCAACGCGGCGGTCTGGATGGGCGCGCCATAGTAAAGGTGGATTCTGCGGAAAAGACGGGGCTTGGCGCTCATGTAAGCGGGCACCAGCGGCGCTTTGCTCCGCAGAGCGATCATGGCGATGCCGCTTTCCAGATCCTCCATCACGCCCTTTTTGTGCCGGGTTCCTTCGGGGAAAATCCCCAGCACCCGGCCCTCCTTCAGGGTCTTCAGGCAGGCCCGGACGGCGTGCATGTCCATGTTGTGCCGGTCCACCGGAATCATGTCCAGCTTGTTGAAAAACCAGTGCAGGATCGGGTTGGATTCCAGCTCCTTTTTGCCCAGGAAATGAATCTGGTAGCGGAAGCAGCCCCATGCGATCAGAATGGGATCCACCATGCTGTTGTGGTTGGAAATCAGGATGTAGGGCGCGTCCTCCTGCGCATTTTCCAGTCCATGATAGGTGACAGGCATGAAAATATGGCACAGAAGCCAGGCGACGCCGCGGGCAAAGCGGTACGTGCCGCTGAGCTTTTCCTCCGGCTGGGGGCGCTGGCCCTGTTTCAGCTGGATGCGGCGCACCATGTTTTCCACCACCTGCTCCTGCGTCAGGTAGGAGGAGTCGATGATCTGCGCGTCCTCAGCGGGCCGCAGGGGGTCTACCTCCCGGTGCATGTCCTGATCGTCCCGCTTGATCACGTCGGCCAGCACTTCTTCGTAGGAGCCTTCCTGCCCCTTTTGCTGCATTTCGTCGAAGCGGCGGCGGGCGCGAATCTCCGGCGAGGCGGTCAGGTAAAACTTTACCGTGGCGTTCGGCAGAACCCGGGTGCCGATGTCCCGGCCGTCCAGCAGCATACTCTGGCGGGAGGCAAGCTCCTGCTGCCGCTTCACCATGGCCCGGCGAACCACCGCCGCCTTGGAGACGGTGCTGGCGGCCATGCTGACCTCCGATGTGCGGATCAGGCCGGTCACATCCTGCCCGTCCATATAGGTGTGCTGTTCGCCGTTTTCATAGCGGACTTCCGGCAGGTCGGTCGCCGTCAGCGCTTCCAGAGCGGCTTCATCTTCCAGCGCAACGCCTTTCTGGAGCGCTTTCCACGCAAACGCGCGGTACATGGCTCCCGTATCCAGATGCAGGATCCCCAGCTTTTGGGCCACGCCGTCGGCCACGGAGCTTTTGCCCGCGCCGACCGGGCCGTCCAGAGCGATTGTAAGCAGCATCGTTCGTCCCATCCCTTTGCGTAATATGTTGTTTGACAGCCGGTCAGATGGCGCGGTGCGCCAGACCGATGCAGATTTCGTCCAGATGGCCCAGACCTACGCCGAAAAAGAGCGCCACGGCCATGTCCCCACCGCAGCGGGCCACGCCGATCTTTCCGCCCACGCTCATGCCCAGCGCCTTGGAGGAAATCTGGCTCAGCGCTTCCCGGGCGGCCCCGGCCACGCATCCTTCCTCATGTTCCTCCGCGATCAGGCCCTCGCGCTTGGCGGCGACCACCGCCCGCTCAATGATGCGCACCATGCCGGAGAGAAAATCGCCGCCGAAATCCGCAGCCGCCGAACGAATCTCGGATTCCTCCAATTTCTTTCGGCATTGCTGTTCTTCCTCGCGGCTTTGGGTCATGGCGATCATGATCGCGGCCCGCGCCACTTCCCGGCTCCCGGTGGAAAGATCTCGATCCATGAGACATCGCTCCTTTTCTGGACGCATGGCGGGGGAAAAGGCCGCCTGACGGCAGCCGCCCGCATACGTTCCGCTTATTATACCATGCCTTGGCCGGTTTGCAAAGGGAGCGCCCCTCCGGGATTGCATTTTTGGCGGTTTTGTGGTTTCATTAGGAAGGAAAAAACGAAAAAAGAATGGAGAACGAGAGGAGCGCGGACGCGTGGAACGAAAGAGCAATTTGAGCCTTTTTCGAAATGAGTTAAAGGGACTGGCGATTTTGGGCGTGATCCTGTGCCATATGAAGCTGCCCATCGGGGAGGGGCTGCTGAAAAAGCTGCTGTTTTACGGCTATTCCGGCGTGGATGTGTTCCTGCTTTTGTCGGGATATGGCCTGTACGTTTCCCTGAGCCGGTCGGATGATCTGGGCGGCTATCTGCGCCGCCGGGCCGCGCGGCTGCTGCCCGCCTACTGGCCTGTCTGCTTGGTCTGGCTGTGCACGATGATTCCGGCGTTCGGCTTTTCGCCTGTACAGACCTTGCAGACCATTGCGGGCAATGTGCTGATGGTAGGCTATCTGGCGGGTGCGCCGCTGAATATCAACTGGTACCCCTCCTGCCTGCTGCTGACGCTGCTGCTGGCTCCGTGCGTTTACGCCTGTCTGAAAAACAGCCGCAAGCCCCTCCGAACGCTACTTTTGCTGCTGGCGGCGGCGTTCGGCGTGGGAATCAGCTATTTCGGCAACGCACAGCTTCTGCTGTTCTCCCGACTGCCGATTTTCGTACTGGGCATGGGTCTGGCCATGATGGAACGCGGCAAACTGCAAAACCCTCTGCGGGGCGCGGCGTGGCCGGTTTTTCTGACCGTCTGCTTTGCGGCGGGCTTGGGCGTTTTGTGCTTCGGTGAGTTCAAACACCCGGAAATGCTGGAATACGAGGGTCTGTACTGGTACTCCTTCTTCCTGATGATCCCGCCCGTCTGTCTGGGGCTGGGCCGGCTATTCCGGCTGGGCGGGGAGAAAAACGCCGCTTTCGCGCCTTTGCGGGCGCTGGGCAGCGCTTCCTTTGAAATTTTCCTGTTCAACGTCTGGATCGAGGTGCTGGTGAAAAAGGTCTGGTGCTGGGAACCCTGCTGGGGCTACCTGTGGATGGGATTGTTGAGCATCCCACTGGGCCTTGGCTGGCATTGGGTCGTGGGCAGAATGACGCGGCGAATGGAGGGCCGAAAGACTCATGCAGTATCGTAAAGACCGCTATGGCAATCCCATTTCCGCGCTGGGCTTCGGCTGTATGCGCTTTACCCGCAAGGGCGGAGCCTTCGATATCGACAAGGCGGAAAAAGAGGTGCTCCGCGCTATCGAACTGGGCGTGAACTATTTCGACACGGCCTATCTGTACGTGGGCAACGAGGCCTGTCTGGGCGAAATCCTATCCCGGAACCACCTGCGGGAAAAGGTGAACATTGCCACCAAGCTGCCCCAGTACAAGATCGTCAGCGCCGAGGGGATCGAAAGCTGCTTTCAGGAGGAGCTGCGCCGGCTGAAAACGGATTATATCGACTATTATCTGATGCATATGCTGACTGATATCGCTTCGTGGGAGCGGCTGGAAAAGTTGGGCATCCGGGACTGGATCGCCCGGAAGAAGCGGGAAGGCGCGATCCGGCAGATCGGCTTTTCCTTTCACGGCAATACGGAAATGTTCCTGAAAATTTTGAACGCCTACGATTGGGATTTCTGCCAGATTCAATACAATTATATGGACGAAAACGCGCAGGCGGGCCGAAAGGGGCTGCAGGCTGCGGCGGAGAAGGGCATTCCCGTTATCATCATGGAGCCGCTGCGGGGCGGACGGCTGGTGGAGCTGCTGCCCGAAAAGGCCAAAGCCCTGATGGAGCGCCACACGCCCCGGCGCAGCCCGGCGGAGTGGGCCCTGCGCTGGCTATGGAATCAGCCGGAGGTGACCTGCGTCCTTTCCGGCATGAACAGCCTCGATATGGTGGAGGAAAACTGCCGGGTCGCTTCGGAGACGGAAGCGGGGGAATTCGGTTCGGAGGAAGAAGCTTTCTTTGCGGAGCTTCGGCGCATCATCAATGAAAAAATGAAGGTGGGCTGCACCGGCTGCGGCTACTGTCTGCCCTGCCAGCGCGGCGTGGATATTCCCGATATTTTTCGCTGCTATAACGAGCTGTACACCGAAAGCCGCTTTGCGGGCTGGAAGGAGTATGTGCAGGTCATCGGCTTCCGCCGGGAGCCGGGGTTCGCCTCCCAGTGTGTGGGCTGCGGGAAGTGCAAGCAGCACTGCCCGCAGGGCATCGACATTCCCACCCAGCTGAAAAAGGCAGAGCGCGCTGCGTTCCCGCCCCTGCACCGCGCTATCGTCTACCCGGTGCGGAAGTTCATTTTTCGGAAATCCAAGCAGCTTTCCGCTAAGAAAGGATAAAAGCCAAACGAATGGAGATCAGAGAATACCGACAGTATGACGAACGGGAAATCCTGCTCCTTTACGCCAGTGTGGGCTGGACGGCCTATACCGATCAGCCGGAAACGCTGCGCAGGGGCTTTGAAAATTCCCTGCTGACGCTGGCCGCTTACGAAGAAAACCGGCTGATCGGCGTTCTTCGGGCTGTGGGGGACGGGCAGACGATCGTTTTTATGCAGGACTTACTGATCCTGCCGGAATATCAGCGCAGGGGCGTGGGTACGGCGCTGCTTCGGGAGCTGCTGGCCCGATACCCGCAGGTACGGCAGATCGAACTGACCGCGGACGACAGCCCGTCTCTTCTGGCCTTTTATCGAAAGACGGGTTTTGTGCCCATGAGCGAGCTGGGCTGCTGCGGACTGATGAAAGACTGAAAAAAGCAAATGAAAACGGCGTTCCGACCAGAAGATCGGAACGCCGTTTCGGCTTTTCAGCCCTTGAGCATATTCAGAATGTGCTGCTTGCTCTGCACGCCTACGGAGCGGTCTACCGCTTCGCCCTGACGGAACACCATCAGCGTGGGAATGGACATCACATTGTAGCGGGCCGCCACGTTTGGCGCTTCGTCCACGTTCAGCTTTACGACCTTGCAGCCGGATACCTCCCCGGCGATCTCGTCCACCACGGGACTGAGCATCTTGCAGGGGCCGCACCAGTCGGCATAAAAATCAACCAGCACGGTTTCGGCGCTCTGCAGCACTTCCGCCTGAAAATTCTGTTCGTTTACTTTGGTCACAGCCATCGCAGGTTCCTCCTTTATCATCGCCCGCCGAAGCGGGCCTCTGTTAAAGTATATCCGTTCGAAGCGCCGGTGAAACCATATCGCCGCCGCTTCCTTTTTAGTATAAGCGAAGCGGCGGCTTCATGCAAACATTTTTCCGCAGAAACGACAAAACCTCGCATTTCAGCAAAGAATTGTCAGGGTATTTTCCCTGTGCAAAGGCAAAATAGCGTTGAACCCACATCAAGGAGGTGAAAAAAAGATGGCAAAACAGAGCGGTTCCTCCCGGAACACCCAGACCACCGTGCCCGAAGCGCGCGCCGCGCTGGACAACATGAAGTATGAGATCGCCCGGGAACTGGGCATCAACTTCAATCAGGGCTACAACGGCGACCTGAGCTCCCGGGAAAACGGCTACGTGGGAGGCTATATGGTGAAGCGCCTGATCGAACAGGCGGAGCGGCAGATGGCTTCTCAGGGCGGAAAGACCTCCCGATGAACGGGAAATATTTGAATGAGGTGAAGGGAAATGTATCAGAATCAGCAGAGCGGCACCAACAACGGCGGCATGGTCCCCGAGGCCAAGCAGGCCCTGAACAACATGAAGTTTGAGATCGCCAACGAACTGGGCATCAACCTCAAGCAGGGCTATAACGGCGATATGCCCAGCCGTCAGGCGGGTTATATCGGCGGTTACATGGTCAAGCGCCTGATCGAGCAGGCCGAACGCGCCATGAGCGGCAGCCAGAAGTAAGCTTCTGAAAAAAGAGAGGCGGCACGATGAACGCATCGCGCCGTCTCTTTTGGTTTGTGGAGAATCATTCCTTTGACTTTTCAGCGCTTTCCTGCGTGGCCAGCCATTTGCGGGGGGAGCAGCCGAAGACCCGCACAAAGCTTTTGGCAAAGCCGTCCTGATTCAGATAACCCAGCTGCTCGGCGATCTCGCCGCTCTTGCGGCCCTTTCGCAGCTCACCCGAGGCCCACTGCATCTGCACGCCCTGCACATAGTCCGTGAAGGTCTTGCCGGTCTGCTGGTGGAACTGCCGGCTGAAATAGGAATAGTTCAGGTGCATCTGGGCGCACAGCTCCCGCAGATGGACGGGACGGCCCGGGTTGGACTGAACGTAGCTGACCGCCCAGAGCACCGGGTTGTTCTGCTTGAGCATCTGATCGTTGGTCATGGCCTCGGAATAGAACGCGGTGCGGCTCTGACCGTCCAGCCGGGCGATCTGCAGGGCGCGTCCGGCCTGACGGAGCCGTTCCGCCGTGAGCGGCCCGGGCAGGCTGGCACCGATCCAGACGTTTTGCCCGGCGCACCATTGCTCAAAGACCGTGTGCTCGTCGGAAAAAAGCATCAGCTCGCCGCCGAGGGTCAGATAAGACCAGCGGAAGGGCAGCACCGTATCCCTTGGCAGTGGGGGAGAGAGCCGAACCGCCTGAACGACGGCGGGAGGGCGGTGCATACCGGCTTTTTCGAACCACTCCGGGGCGATCTCCGAAGGCTCCTGCGCCAGCAGGGCCTTTTCCAGCTTCATCCGGCCCAGCAGCCATTGGTTTTCCAATGTCGCCACAGCCTTGCTGACGGCGGCGGTCAGCTCGCTTTCGCTGTAGGGCTTCAGCAGATAATCCCGCACGCCCAGCTCCATGGCCCGCCGGGCATATTCGAAAATTTCGTGAGCCGTTATAACGATACAGGCCATGGGAATGGGCTGCAGCTTTTCCGCCCGTTCGATCAGCTCCAGCCCGGACAGCGCGTCCATTTGAATGTCGGTGATGAGCACGGCAATGGATTCAGCGGCCAGAATCTCCAGCGCTTCCTCGCCGCTGTAGGCCGCCCAGATGCGGTCGCCGGGGCGGATGATTTTTCGAAGTCTGCGGAGGGTGCCGTCGCAGATGGCCGGTTCGTCGTCCACAACCAGATAATTCACGGCGTTTCGCCCCTTTCCAACGGAATGGTCAGTTGAAATTCCGTCTTTTCTTCATCGGAGTTCATTCCCAGCGAGTAGCGCCCGGCATAGTGCAGCGTCAGACGTTTGATCAGATTGCGCAGCCCCACGCTGCCGGATGACCATTGGGCGGGATCGGCGTAGGCCTTCCGCATTTCTTCCAGCTTGTCCGGGGCGATGGGACGGCCGTCGTTGGAAATGCGGATCGCCAGCGTCGAACCCTCCGCTTCGGCGGAAACCAGCAGGTGCAGCGGCTTGGAGCGAATGAGCCCATGCCGGATGGCATTTTCCAGAATGGGCTGGAAGGTGAAGCGAAGCAGCTGGGCGTGATCCAGCGACGGATCCCACCGAATGTCGATCTGGATATTCTGGCGCTTCATCACGCTCATGAAGTCCACGTAGGCGTACATTTGCGCGCGTTCCTGCTGCAAAGTAGACATGGGGGAATCCGACAGGTTGTAGCGCAGGATGACCCCCAGCCGGGAAATGGCCTCCGGCAGCTGGGCGGCTTCCTCCGCGTTTTCGATCTCCACTTCCAGCCATTGCAGCGAATTAAAGAGAAAATGGGGGTTGAGCTGATATTGCAGCGCCAGCGACTGCAGTTCCTGTTTGGCGCGTTCCTCCTGCAAAAGGCGCTCCTTCTGCTGATCCAGCCGGGTCACCAGCAGGTTGTAGGCCTTGACCAGACTGCCTACCTCGTCTGCGCCTTCCTGAGGCAGAGCAATGTGATAGTCGTCCTCCGTGATGTGGTTGACTGCCTCTGTGGTCTGGTTCAGGCGGTTGAGCATTTCGTTGAGCAGATGGGAGGAAAGCAGATACATGCCGAAAACGGCAAAGAGAAACAGAAGCACAAAGGGCAGCGCGGCCAGCAGAAAATGGGAGAAAAGAGCAGGCACGCTGACGCAGGTATAGGCGGTCAGTCCGTCCTGATCCAGTTCCAATCGCTGCCAAAGCTTTCCACCGCCAAGGTACTGACCGTTCTGAAAAAGCTCCGCGTCCGGCTCGATGATCTCCGTGGGAAAAATACTTTGCCCCTGCGCGTAAAACAGCAGGGAGCCGGAGGCGGCCTCCGCGCCGCTGAGCAGCCCGCGCAGATCGGCGCTCAGGCGGATCACGCCCACCAGCCTTCCGGCAGAGGAGAAGACCTTGCGGTCGAACAGGTACTCTTCTTCCGTGCCGCTGAACTCTGTCAATTTGGAAATGGCTTCCGGCAGGAGCGAATCCAGCCCATGCCATTGGCGGATGCGGTCGGAAGCCAGAAACGCGCTGAAAGCCGCGTTATCCCGGTAACGTTCCACTGAAAGTACGGTGGACCAGTGCTCCAATTTCGCGTCGTCCAGATAGATCAGCACGAAATTCGCGTCGAAAACGGAAAGGGAGGCCTGCATGATCATCATTTCCCGCTTCACGGTGCTGCTGAGCATCATTCGATCGACCAGCCCCTCCGAAGGGGTCAGCAGGGAAAGCACAGCGGAATCGCTGGCCAGCGTGTTCACCAGACTTTCCGCCTGTGCTTCCATGATGCGCACATCGTTGCGCAGGGCCGTCAGCACGGCCTGATTTTCCTTGCCGACGTTTTTCAGGTAGCTTTTCCAGCTCATGCCGGACAAGAGCAGCCCCAGCCCGCAGCACGGAAGCAGCGAGAATAAAAGCAGCATACATTTCAGCCGTGTTTTCAGCGGTCGTCCCTTCAGCATCGGTCGTTCCCTCCCCATGGGGTCATTGTAACATAAAAAGGAGGGCTGCGGCGAAAAACGTTTTTCGCCGCAGCCCGTTGAGTTTTCGGTCAGGTAGGCTCAGCGGAAGGTGTAGCTGGTTCCGTTGGCCTCGTTATAGGCGTTCAGCAGAGAGGTGCGCACCTGCTCGCCGCCCATGTTCAGGTAGGTGGACACGAAGTTGTCCCAATCCTTGTCCAGATCCAGTTCACCCATGATGAACTTGGTGATGTTGTTGTCCATGTAGCTTTCCAGTTCACTGTTGAGCTTGGTGTATTCGTCGGTGATGATGCCGGTGAACAGATCCTGATAGACCTTGGCGTTCATGCAGCTTTCCAGACCGGCGGCGCGATACTGGCCGTAGTTGCTCTCGTCCAGCTTGTACAGACGGGACTGCAGGTCCAGGTTCTCAATGAACTTGTACAGTTCCATATCGGAGATTTCGTCGCCGTTCTTGTTCTTGCCGTCCATGCCCCAGTACCAGGTCACGTTGCCGGCGTCGTCCATTTCGAAGTAGTTGCCTTCCACGCCGCACTGGCAGGTATACCAGCCGTAGGGAGTGCACTGCCAGTTGATGAGCTCCAGCACCTTATCCACGTTCTTGCAGCTGCTGGTGATGCCCAGTACACGCCAGATGGGGTCGGTGCCGATCAGGCCGGACTTGCCGTCGGGGCCCACGATGGGGTCGACCAGCGTGATCTTGCCGGTGGGGCAGTTGTCCAGGAAGCCGTACTTCACGTACACGGAGCCGGGGTTGGACCACCAGCAGGGCCAGAAGCCCATCTTGCCGGTAGCAAACTTCTCATAAGCCTGAGAGTTGGAGTTGGTGAAAATTTCGGGATCCATGTAACCGGCGGCGTAGATGCCGCGCAGGTAGCTGACGGCAGCCTTGTATTCGTCGGAGATCACGTTGGTGGTCACGGTGCCGTCGTCGTTGAGCAGGTACTGCTGGCCGGGGGCCGCGCCGAACGCACCGAAGATGGTGGACAGGTAGTTCATGCTGTAGATGTTGTGCATGCCGTAGGTGCTCAGACCATAGGTGTCGTTCAGACCGTTCTGGTCGGGGTCGTCCTCGGTGAAGGCTCGCAGCACTTCGGTCAGTTCGTCGATGGTGGTGGGCACCTGCAGACCCAGGTTATCCAGCCAGTCCTGACGGATAGCGGTGGTCAGCATGGAGGTGTTCACGGAACGGGTGGGGATGCCGTAGATCGCGCCGTCCACCTTCATGCGGTTCCAGCACATTTCGCCCTGGTCGCCGGTGTTCACATAGTCCATCAGATCAGAGTACTGATCCACCAGACCGGTCAGGTCGGTGAACAGGCCTTCGTTGGCGTACTCCACATAGGTGCGGTACTCCATCAGGATCAGGTCGGGGATGTCGCCGGAGGCGATGGTCAGCGCCAGCTGCTGGGTGAAGTTTTCCGACACGCAGATCAGCTGCAGGTCGATGTTCAGGGTCTTGAGGATGTAGTCGTGGATCTCGTCCGTGTAGGCGTTCTGGGGACGGCCGTTTTCCCATATGGCGGTGATGACCACGGGTTCCTCGGCGCTTTCCGCCACTGCCGCGGGCAGCAGGGAAAGAAGCATCATGGAAGCCAACAGGATTGCCAGGATCTTTTTCATGGTTCTTTTCTCCTTTTGGTTTTTATTTGCTTTGCGTTTTGCCAACGCAACGAAAGCCTTAGCCTTTCAGGGAACCGACCATCACGCCCTTGACGAAGTAGCGCTGCAGGAAGGGGTAGACGCAGATGATGGGCAGGGCGGTGACGACGATCATCGCGTCCTTCAGCATTTCGGAGGCGATGTTCTGAATGCCGTCGTCGTACATAAGGGAATCCAGCTCGCTGGACATGATGATCTGCCGCAGCAGCGCCTGCATGGGCCATACCGTCTTTTTGGTAATGAAGATCAGCGCGTAATAGTAGGCGTTCCAGTAGTCCACCGCGTAGAACAGGGTAATGGTGGCGATGGCGGAGGTGGACAGAGGCAGCAGGATCCGCCACAGATAGGTGGTCACGCTGGCACCGTCCAGCACGGCGGCCTCATACAGCGCGTCGGGCACACCTTGGAAGAAATTGCGCATGATGATGAGGTTATAGGTGCTGATGCATACCGGCAGGATCAGCGACCACAGCGTGTTGAGCAGGTTCAGCCGCCGCACCTGCAGGTACAGGGGCACCAGACCGCCGCTGAACAGCATGGTGAACACCACGAAGAAGGTCAGCAGGTTCCGTCCGGGCAGCTCTTTCCGGGAAAGAACGAACGCACCCAGAATGGTCAGGAACATGCTCATCAGCGTGCCTACGATGGTGATAAACAGGGTGTTGCCGTAAGCGGTGGGCACCAGCTCGTTGCGGAATACCTGCTGGTACGCTTCCAGATGCAGCCCGTCGGGCCAGAGGATGAAGGTAGTGTTCTGGACATGGGAGAGAGAAGAAAAGGAACAGACGATCACGTACCAGAACGGGTAGAGCATCACGAAGATGATCAGCAGCAGGATCAGGGTGGAGATCACCCGGAAAACTTTTTCGCCCGTGCTAAGCTGTTTCACTTGCATTACCAGATGCCTCCTTCCCCGTCCGTCAGTTTTTTAGCGGCTTTGTTGGTGGCAAAGATCATGACCAGACCCACCAGCGACTTGATCAGGCCGGTGGCCGTAGCCACGGAGAAGTTATTGGAGGAGTTGAGGCCCATGCGGTAGACGAAGTAGTCCAGCGTTTCGCCCTTGTCCAGCACCGCCTTGTTGATGAGGGCGAAGATCTGGTTGAAGGAAATGCTCAGGAAGTTGCCGACCTCCAAAATCAGCATCACGGCGATGCAGGTACGGATGCCGGGCAGCGTCACATGCCAGATGCGTTTCAGCCGACCCGCACCGTCGATGTAGGCCGCTTCGTACAGCTGATCGTCAATGCCCGTGATGGCCGCCAGATATACGATGGAGCCCCAGCCCAGATTCTTCCACATGCCGGAGAACAGCACGATGTTGTAGAAGTACTGGCTCTGGCCCAGGAAGTTCTTGGGGGTCCCGCCCAGCATTTTGATGACGTTGTTCACTACGCCGGTGTTGGGGGAGAGCAGCATGTACACCAGACCGCCCGCCACGGACCAGGAAATGAAGTGGGGCAGATAGCTGATGGTCTGAGCCGTCTTTTTCAGCCGGGGACTCTGCACTTCATTCAGCAGCAGGGCGAACAGAATCGGCAGCGGGAAGGAGAAGACCAGACGCTGTACCGCCATGATGAGCGTGTTGCGGATGGCCTGCAGGAACGAGGGCAGGGAGAACAGATACACGAAGTTGTCGAAGCCCACGAATTTGCTGGCCCCGATGCCCTTAAGGATTTTGAAATCCTGAAAGGCGATCACCAGTCCGCCCATGGGAACATACTGGAAAATAATGTACCAGACAGCCACCGGCAAAAACAGCAGATACAGACGGATATGATCCTTCTGGAGTCTTTTTCGGGATCTGCTGCTGGGCTGCACCGCTGCAGTGACAGCATTCCGCATTGCACACACATCCTTTGAACGTTTATGGGTCAAGTATACCCTGACAATTTACAAAGCGGAACTATCTGATTTGTGATTTTTCCGTCCATATTTTACTGCTTTTGATAAAAAGAACCCGGCAGGTAAAATCCTGCCGGGTTTCATGTGCTCAAAGGGGCTTGTCAGGACGAAAGCGTCTTGACCTGAAAACTGACGCCCCATACGTAGTAGGTCACGATCAGCTCCCGCACGGGATGAGTGTCCTTCGGGGCCAGAATGGCCGCGTTGAAAACGCCGTCGCTCTTGGGGTTCAAGGAATATACCTGCTGATCCCGAAGCTGAAGAATATCCGTAGGCTGTGGCACCACCTGAATCTCGATCATGTCGATGGGCACCAGACAGCCGTTGTGGACGTTGACGGAAAACTGCAGATAAACGTACTCGGACGCGTCCTTCCACTGGGTGGGCTTCTGGTACAGCGTGCCGATGAAGGTATCTTCGTCCACAGAAGTTTTCAGCGCAGAGAAGTACCCTTCCTGCTCCGCGGCGGACACGCCCACCGAGGAAACCACCTGCGCCGTCACTTCCGCAGTCATGAACAGGTAAGCCATCATCAGCACCATGACCAGCAAAAGGGCGCTCATCACCAGCGCGCCGATCTTCAGCGCCTTCATTGGGCTCCTCCTTCCGCAGCTTCATATTCTTTCAGAATATCCCGCATTTCGTCGATCATTTCCGAATCTTTCAGACGGAACTTAAATTCCACCCGGCGGGAAGCGTCCATGTCGATCTTGCCGTCCACGCCGTAGATGGGGTCGGAATAGCTGCGGCCCTTGGCGGTGAGGATGCTTCGCAGCAGCGTCAGCTGATCCTTGGTCAGCTGGGGCATCTGCAGGCAGTAGGTAGCCACGGACAGGGCCCGCTCCTGGGACAGCTCCAGATTCATCAGGTAATCTCCGGAGGTGTCCGTATGCCCTTCAATAATGATTTCACCAAGATAGTCGGAATATTCGGGCGAAAGCAGTACGCCCAGATAAACGGGGATGAACTGGTTGAGCAGGGTCTGGCCGCTCTGCTTGATGCTGTGCTTGCCCACGTCGAAGAAAACGGCGCTTTCCAGCATGATATCGCCAGTGTTTCGGTCTACGGAGGCTTTCAGATTGGCGCTGGTAAGCGCGTCGCCCAGCTCCCGGATGATCTTCGTGCGCACGCCTACCAGATCATCCAGCTTTTTCTGCTGGGTGCTCATGGCTTCCTGCTGCTGTCCCAGCAGGATCGTGGCGTTGGCCAGCTCGTTCTGCTTGGCCTCCAGATCGGCCTTGGCGACGGAAAGTTCGTCTTCTTTCTGTAATAGAGCGGTTTGGGCCGCCAGAATGATCTGTTTCTGTTCTTCCAGCGTCAGGTTCTGGTCATCCAAAAGCCCCTGTTTGTCCTCCAGATCGGTCAGGGCTTCGGTCAGCTCGTTTTGCTTTTGCAAAAGCGCCGCCTGCTGCTGGGACAGGGTCTCGGTCTGCTCATCCAGCTTGGCCTGTTGGTCGCTCAAGGTTTGCCGCTGGGCCTGCAGTGTGGCTTCCTGATCCTGCAAAGTGGCCTGCTGGGCCTGCAGCGTGGCTTCCTGCGAAGCCAGCAGCGCGCCCTTTTCATCCAGCTCAGCCGTTTTGGTATCCAGCATGGTAAAGTACTGGTACATGCTGTAGCAGAGAATCAGCACGAATACCAGGATCAGGGCCGCCATCATGTCTGAATAGCTGATCCATGAAGCGCCACGATCCACGCTGGCCTTGTGTCTTGCGGTTCTGCGCATGGTTTCTCCCTCCCGTCAGCCCGGAAGGCTCAGGTCGTTCTGGGTCATCTGATCGTCCAGTTCGCTGGTCAGGCGGTCGGCGGCAATGCGCATATCCGCCAGCGAACGGGTCAGCAGCTCCAACTCCTGTCGCAGATTCTGGTTCTGTTCTTCCAGCATGGCGGCTTCCTCCGTGCGTTTGGTCTGGCTGTTTTTCAGTTCTTCCGCCCAGCTCTGAAGGGCCTGCGCCATCTGGGCGCTGGCAACCTGCATGGACTGTGCGTCGGCTGCCATGGCCTGCGCGGCGTTCAGCGTATTTTGCAAATTTTTCTGGGTCTGTAGCTGGCCCTGACTGACCATTTCCATCGTATGGCCCAGTGTAGTCATCTGACCGGAAAGCTGGGCGTTCATCTGGCTGACGAATTGGCCAACGATGCGCCGCACACCTTCCACCTGTTCCTGCGTAGCGCCTTGAATGAAAGTATCCAGCGACTTGGTCAGGGGATCCATGGCGCGGCTGACGGCCATTTCCAGCGACGAGGCCACCCGGTTGCCGACCGCTTCGGCAATGCGGGCCAGCCGTTCTTCTTCGTCCTGCTTCTGGCAGATCAGCTGCACCTCCGGCGAAAGGGGACGGGGCATGGCCAGCTCATAGAAGGCTTCGTCGAAGCTGTCCAGCGCCCGGCAGGCCCTGCCCACGCTCATGCGGTAGAACATATTGAACAGAAGCGAGCAGGTAATGCCCGCCACGGAGGTGGCGAAGGCAAAGCGCATCCCGGTCAGCAGCAGGGGAATGCTGTCCATCGTGCCCTGCGCGTCGGAGAAGTTGACGCTGGTCAGGCCCTCCATCAGGCCGATGAAGGTGCCCAGAATGCCCAGCGAGGTCAGCAGGCTGGGAATGAGTTCCGCCAGCTGGGAATGGCCGGGCTTATCGATCACACTATCTTCATTTATATAGTCTTCGATATCGCAGGGCATTCCACGCACATCCAGCTGCCCCGCGTTCAGCAGGAATTTCTGCCATTCATTGCGGAGCGCGCGGCCGAGGAAGCGCGGCTCCCGCCACGAGGGCCGCTGATTATTTCCGGCTGTTTTTTCCAATTTGGCTACGGCACGGTTCAGCAGGGAGCCGTTACGGAACACGGGATAGATACATTTACAAACGCCCACCAGCACCACCAGTGCGATGGCGCCGTAGACCAGAAAATCCACCAGATTCGTTCCCAGCAGGGACAAAAGTTGCTCAGGCATTCGCCATCCCTCCGTAAAAGGAATTTATTCATATCTTAACACTTCTTTTATAAAAAGTAAATACACCTGCAACAAGCGCAGGGGCAGTGCCCCTGCCCCCCGGACTGCGCGGCGGAGCCGCGCAGG
>ERZ773139.1559-NODE-1559-length-26026-cov-10.159139_pt1 | contig 26026 bp, 31 predicted proteins | sample MGYA00580854_ERZ773139 | MGnify/ENA primary metagenome ERZ773139 (study PRJEB29015, sample SAMEA2737809) | human gut metagenome | biome: human gut; feature: human-associated habitat; material: faeces | place: China | collected 2012 ...
CTACCCGTCTTGTTTAATCTTATTTTTCTCTTGACTTTTCATAGCTGGTCTCCTTTCAAAAATATTTTTAAAATTAGGTTGAATTTATCCTACTGATTGTGTATACTATAAGCGGGGGTGATATTTTTGAATATCAATACAAATAATCTTGTTTCCATTACAGAAGCAAATCAAAACTTTTCCAGAGTAGCAAGACTCGTAGATGAAAACGGTTCTGCCGTCATTTTGAAAAATAATGTTCCCCGTTATCTCATCGTCGAGTTCGGGCAGGCAGAAAAAGAACAGTTTGCCTCGGATGAAGATGTTATGTCGATATCCAAGCGATTGATTGCAAAGAATAAGCAGGCTTATGAGGTGCTTGCAAAATGAAGAAGCTGACCAAAGAACAGATTCTTATGCTCCATAATGAATTAATCCGAGAAACAGGCGGTTCTGGCGGTCTGCGCGACGAGGGCCCATTAGACTCGGCATTAAACGCACCGTTTCAGGGATTCGGGGATGTCGACAGCTTTCCATCTCTGCAACAAAAGGGCGCTCGCCTTGGCTATGGTCTGATTTGTAACCATGCTTTTGTCGACGGAAATAAGCGTATCGGCGCACACGCCATGCTTTTATTTTTATCACTGAACGGTATTGAACTCGAATATACGCAAAATGAACTGTCGGATATGATTCTTGATGTAGCTGCCGGCAATTTGCGTTTTGAGGATATGGTCAAGTGGATTATTAAACACCAAGTTTAAAACGGTGCAGTCCGTAAGCGGCTGCACCGTTTTTCTTATCCTTGGCGCAATCCCTGCGCTTGCTTCTTTTCCTCAATCTTTCTGAGCAATTTCCGGTCTGTACCGCCGCCTTTGCGCTTATCCTCAATACGGTTTTTAATAATGCGGGCGATGTGTCCGAACAGACGGAGAGAGGCAATCGCCGCCGTCCAGTTTCCGTTTACCTTAATGCTGTGAATGAGCTGTGCGGCGTATTGATTGCCATGCTCGGCGGTAAGATAAAGATAATACATCGCCGTATCGGTATCTCTCGGTATGTCTTTACCGTAGAGATAGATTTTTCCGAGTTGGTATTCGGCATAGTCATTTCCGTTCTCGGCGGCTATCTTAAAGCTGAGGATGGCCTTTTGAATGTCCTTGATTTCGTCCTCGGTCAAATATATCTTGCCTGCAAGGTACGCTGCATAGGGGCTTTTCTGTGCGGCGGCACGGTCAAGCCATTCTACGGCTTTCTTTATATCTTTCGGTATGACCTCGCCCTTGTATAACAGCCTGCCGCGGATAAACTGTGCCGGAGCAAACTTCCTTGATGCCGACAGATTCAGCAGGCGCACGGCTTCGTCAATGCTTTGAGTAAGGATATCTCCATCAAGATATGCCTTGCCGAGGGTGTACGCTGCATATTTGTTGCCTTGCTCTGCGGAACGGCGCAGCAGGCTCTCGGCTCGTTCGGTATCTCTTTCTATGTCCTCGCCCTTGAGGAAGGTTTTGCCGAGCAGGTATTCGGCGTATTGGTTATCGTCTTTGACGGCGCTTTCCAACCAATGCAGAGCGTGGAGCATTTGTTTCGGTACATCCTCGCCTTTAAGGTACAGCTTGCCGAGCATATATTTTGCAACGGTGTAGCCCTGCTTGGCGGATCTGGTGAGATACTCGACAGCCTTTTTCGGATCATAGTGGTCGCCGTCACGGTTGAGCATGAATTTTGCCGCACGGTACTGCGACCATTTGTTGCCCTTGTCAGCGTCCGCAACCGTTCTTTCGTATTCGTCAATAGGCGGAGGCGGCGGATCGGGGCTTTCGGTTTCCTCGGCGGTCAGCTCATACTCCGGCTCGGTCGGCTCCGGTTCTTCAATGTCATCGGTGGGCAGATTTAATTTCATCGCCTCGGCTATCACCATATTTTTCACAGATTTGAATTCCTTGTTTTGCGATAGCGGCAGCCGTTCCGGTTGACTTTCGCTGTACACCTTGTGTGCGGTTTCCTTTGATTCGTACCACAAATCATAGAGCGCGGCGATGCGTTCATCCTTGCCGAGTTCGTCAACAATATTGTTTATGATTTCTTTTATATCCTTGCGCAGATAGCCGTACTGCTTTTTGCCGTTGGTCACAGCCAACCTCTTGGCGAGTGCCTGCAGCAGATTTTCCACTGTAGGATTGTCATAGGTGCCGCCGTTAATTTTGGCGATGAGCTCGGCGAGTACCTCACGGCTCTGTACCTTGAGTGTGTCACGGTGTTCGGTTTGCTTTTTGTATTCGCAAAGCAGGTCCTGTGCGAATATATCCTTGGCGAAAGACGAACGCAAAGCCATCACGCCTTTCTCTGACAGATAACCTTCGTTCGGATTTATCGAGTAGGCTATCAAGTGGATATGGGGATGGTGGCTTTCATTGTGGAATGCGGCAAACCAACGGAGGTTACTCATGGGTATCCGCAGGTTCTCGGAGAGCGTTTGTGCCTGTGACCGAAGCATATCCCGCCACCGACTGCCGTTATCATAGCCGAGGCGTTCGGCGTCCTCACGGCGCAGCGACACGATGGCCGTCCACACATTTCCCGTGTGAGTGTTGAGTTCGTCCGACACCTTTTTCAGATCCACCGCCACGCCGTCATCGGTAAAGAGTCCGTGAGAGCCGAAGCGTTCAGCGCGGGGACGGGTGGCGATGTAGTCGGCGTAGGTTTTTGTGTGCATCATTTCATCGGCGTTTTCCTCAAGCATTCGGGTAATGAATTCCGAAGCCGCACCGACTGTTTTCTCTTTGAGGTAGTCCTCATACTCCAACGATGAGCGACTGTCGGGAAAGTCTGAGAGGATTTTTTGAATGAGCCGTCGCTGTTTCTCTGTTGCCGGAGCATTTCTTTTTGACTCATCTATCTTTTCAATGCCCTCACGGGTAGCAATGTATTCCGCATAGCCGCCGACATTTTTCCTGTCCTCCGGCTTCAAATATTTGAATTTTGTAATAAGCCGCGCCATTTATCAGCCTTTCTGCCAATCGTTTGCGTCACGGAAAGTAAAATTGCCGTTCAGCCGTTTCACTTCCTTTACGCATTCGCCCTTGAGCCGTTCGAGAGATACATCGTCGATGTCGCTGTTCGCCGCTACTACATTCATGGTAACGGCAAGCTCCACCGCCAGCTTGAAAAGCAAACGGCTCAGCCGATTATCGCTTTCGGCAACGATACTTTTCATGGAGAACAGCATAGCGTTCGGCAGCATGGAGCGGTCATCCGCGGCGGTGAGGTGGTCGATATAGAACTGCACCGCCTTTTCGATGAATTCGGATTTGCTGCGGCAGTCGTCCTCGGCGTAGAGCTGCCCGATTTTATCGAGCGTTTCGGGATAGAGCCACAGCGCAAATTTGCGTTTGTTTTTCGGCGTCGGCACTCAAATCATCTCCTTTTTCTGCCGTATTTTTCGCTCAAAAACCGCAACCCCTAAACAAGCGAGAGTTTTAAGGCAGCAACCCCTAAATTGCGGTTTTCGGTTTGGCTTTCAAAAGCCCCGCAAAGCCTTATGCGGTCGGCGTTGCCGTCCGCTGTGAGCCGCCGAGGGATTGCAGCTCAACCCCTCGTCTTTCTCCTGCTTATTTTCGTACCGCCTGCCGATTTCGGCATAAAAGGTGCGAAAACCGCCACAAACGGCTCTTTGCCTTTGCAGGGCTTGTGTTTACCCAATTCGGGCTGCATCTCGCCACACGGGGCGACACAGGGGCTGACACGGCGGTCACATCTGCATTGCCGGAGTTTCAGCTTCGTCGTCGGTTTCTGACAGATCAACTTCTTTTCCCGCAAGGCTGCTGTTGAATATCTCACGGCGGCATTCCTCACTGCGGTAATCCGAGCGGAATGCCTTGTAAGCCGCAACGGAAAAATCATGCAGCGTATATGTCTGCCATTCGTTATCCGTGCCGTTGTAAACACTGACCCGCCCTTCGTCCAAATCAAATTCGAGCAGCGCAGTGACTCGGTCATCCGCATGGATATCCGCACAGACCTTGCCGAAGTATTCAAGGTTGACGGGATTCGTTTCAATAAAAGCGTCGGCGAAGGTTTCGGGGTTGGAAGACAACTCACCGCACTCATAGAGACGGTATCGATACGCAGCCTGCAGCGGTGTGCGGAAGTAGTCGCTTGTGAAGTGACAGTCTTCACCGTTTTCACGGATGTGGTAGACCGCAAAGCGTCGGGAGGTTTCCAGCCGTGCCTTTTCTGCGGTGTTCTCTCTTTCAATCCTTGCCTCGATGGAGGCACGCTGCTCATCGGGAACATATTCCTGATAGAGTGTGTCGAACGCCTCTGCCAGCTTGTCCTCCACCGTTTCGGCAGTTTGCTCTCCGAACGCTTCTGCCAAAGCGCGCACACGGTCTGCGTTCAGATACAGGGTGATATCAATGGCGTTCATAGGCGCTCACCTCGCCGATCTCGGTATACTCCGTTTTAGGCGGCTTCGGCTTCGGCACGGCAGAGGTAGAAGCGGTGCCGGATTTCATATCGATAAAATCACGAACACCTGCAGGCACGGTCTTTGTGTATAGCGTGTCGAGGGATTTTTCCAGCTCTGTTTCAACGGTCGCACCTTTTTGCGAAAGATAAAGAACAAGGGCGGATGCCTTGTCCTCGTCGAATGAGATATTGAAGGTTGTCTTTTTCATGTGGGTGATCTCCTTTCAGATACAAAAAGCGACGCCGTTTTTTCGGCGCCGCATTGTCGGATATATATTTTTAGATAGTTTTGGGCGTTTGCGAGAGCAACAGCAGCACGATAATCGAAGCCGCAAAAGCCGCTGCCCCGGTGATGACGGCGGCAGGTTTGTTTATCGGCTTTTTCCGAGCTCTGCACACTGCCCATACAAGACCTACGCCCACAGCAGAGGAAAGAAGAGATATTCCGAGCCCTTTCCACAGCCACAAAAGCTCTGCAAAAATTCTCATCGTTTGCACCGCCTTTCTACAGCGTAAGTCCCATATCGGGTTCTTCGTCCTCGGACAGTTCCCCGTCCATCTCGATGATATCACGAACCCTGTCCTGTCCGCAGAGGATAAAGGTGCGGATATATTCCCGGTCGACCTCGATAGGAATTTCGTCAAGGCATTCGTCGATGATATCCTCCGTGATCTCCGGCAGACGCATTTCCCGGTACAGCTCCTGCGCTTCTTCGCAGTCCTGCAGGAATGTTTTAAGGAAACCGATCAGCCCGTCATGAGTGCGGCGGACATCGGAGGGATAGCCCTTGGCGATCAGTGCGATGTTGTTATCGTAGTTGGGCGCGAGGGAGAGGATTTTTCCGGTTTTTACATCCCGCAGCAGTCCGAAGTTTTCGGTGTGCCTGTCCATGTTGTAGCAGACCGAGTCCGTCCACAGAAGCAGCAGATACTGCTTGGCGATCTCCGGGGATATGCCGTACAGCACATGAAAGCAGTTTTCGTAATCCTCATCGTCTTCCACGAGTGCGCGTATCGGTTCAAAGTTCACCGCTGCGCCGTTTGTGAAATCCTTTGAGCGGATATACCGTCCGTCAAGCTCATAGTGCGCCGTAGGCAGTCCCAGCTTTTCGCAGAGCTTGCATATGAACAGCTCCGAGAAATATTCCTCGCTGTTTCCGCTTTTGTACATCCACCACTCGCCGACAATGAGCTTCCAGCACTTTTCGAAGCTGCCGGTGTTGGTCAGCTCCGGTGTTCTTGAGGGCTTGCGGGAGAAGCTGTCGGGGTCGCCGCGCAGGGCAAGCTCGGCAAAGTAGTTTTCCTTGAAGCGGATATCCTCATATACGGCAGTCGAGCCTTCGGGCTTGAACCAGTAGCGGTCGGTCACGGTCGCCGCATTTACCGCAAGCGCCGTGGCGATGTCGTCCGTTGTGCGCAGGCGCAAGGCTCTTTTGAGAAGGCGCGAGTTGGTTCTGTGGGGATTGATGGCGCGGGAGGCAAGCCAGCCTTCAATGTTTCCCGTCCGTTTCAGATAGAGGGGCAGGAGCCTTTCGTCCGCATCCGTTATGACGCCGTTTTTCACGGTTGCGATTACACGGTCTTCCGACATTAAGGTTCCCGTTATATTCTGCATATTCCGCACCGCCTTTCGTTTCAGATTATAGCTTTTGACACCGTCGGGTGTTGCTTTGAGTTTTTTCAGCTCCGCTTGGAGGCTTTTGCGGCGTTCCACCAAGGCCCTGGTCTGCTCCAATTCTCCGGCCTTGATATACCGGCTTTTGAGCTTGCCGTTTTCCGTCCACTGCAGATAGAAGCGTTCTTTTCCTTTGATCACCTTGCGGGAAATATATCCGTTTATGCTTTCCGCAAGCTCCTTATCCAGCTCCGCTATCCGCTTTGCCGTATCGCTCATATTCCCACCGCCGTTTCGAGAGATTTTGTCTTTGATTATATTATAACCTATATTCTCTCAAATAGCAACAGGTTATCTTGCGCAGCGGAGCAATAAAGTGCAAACTTTTTGTTACATGGACATCTCCTGCGTCTGATCCTCGTCGGAGGCGTCGCGCACAGGCTCATGATCGTGTTCGGTTTCGTGGCCATCATAAATGTTACATCCGAGGACGGAGAGCAGACTCACCGGATCGGTCTGGCAGTTATGACAGTATTGCAGGTGGCAGGTCATCTCGATACAGTCCTCGGTCATGATCAGTTCGTTGATTTCTTCTCTCTGCCGTAATTCTTCTTCGAGCAGTCTGCCGTTTTCGTTGGTGTCGGAAACCTCTGCGCCGAAGTGGTAATACAGCTCGTCGTAGGAGATCGTCCAATAGCAATCCTCCGAATGGTCGCAGCATTCGTTGATAGCGTAATCGGCAAGCTGCCGTATTTTGTTTTTATCCATATTGACCTTTCCTTTCTCTGAATTTCATGTTTCGTGCTTTGCAATCATATTTTTCATCACCTCAGGGATATAAAAACAGCCGCCGAAGTTCTTTTGAAACCTCGGCGGCTATGTATGTGTTATTCTGTTTTACAAGCCGAAATTTAACGCTTCCATACCATTACAAATTCTTTTTCTCCCGTATTGTCATCCACATTTTCAGATTGAATGCCAAATTCTTCTCGGAGATAAAATCGAATTGCTTTCTTATTTTTCCGATAAACATTCAATCTTAATGTGGATTTGATTTTCTTCGCATGATCCAACAGTTGTTTTCCGATTCCTTTTGATTGAGCTTCTGCTTTTACAAAAATACCCTCAATATAGCTATCGTTCAATCCAATAAATCCGTCTATCTGCTTTGCACAGTCATCCTCATATACATATATTTCTGCATGAGGAAGCATTTCTTTCACCATGTCATAGTTGGTACGCCAGTATTCAGGTGATATGAAATGATGTGCCTGAATATTGGCATCAAGCCATATCTGCATTACCGTGTCTATATCATCTTTGCTGCATTGCCTTATCAAACTCTCATCTCCTGTTTTTCTGCTTCAAAAATGGAATATGCCCCCAAAATCAACCGTTATGCTCTCGTTATAAAGGCTTTTGCAAGTACACCATGTCCACCAGCTGCACCCCGGCCTCGTAGATGGGGTGGTCATAGTGGTCGGTGAAGAAATTGGGGATGCGGTGGGAGCAGACAAAGCCGCATTTTTCGTAAAACGGTATTGTCAAAGGACTGTTGCCCGTTCCAACCTGTAAAACGGAATAGCGCCCCTTGTATTTACGGACAAGGAAGTCAATCAGCGCCTTGCCGTAGCCCTTTCTCTGTGCCTCCGGTTCCACGGCGAGGTTCTTCAGCTCCAAAATCCCGCCGCCCTCATCGGTAACAACGCATTCCGCTTTCACGCCGCCGTCCTCCAGCACATACATTGCGCCCCGCTCCAGATAGCGGTCGATCATGTCCTCCTGCTCGTCCGCCAATAGCAGAAGCGGAAGGAATCGCCTTTTATTTTTGTGAATTACTCGAATGTTCATAGGTCGCTGCTCCAACAAACTGGAATTTGTCAATCCAATTGCTTTTTGATTTCAGATTTTACTTTATCCAAATCACTGCAAGTGAGTATCGGAATGAGATGGTTGATCTCGTCGACACTCTTATCCCACCACTTGAATTTCAGTAAAATGTCAATCATTTCATCGTCGAAACGGTTGCGGAGTTTTTTTGCTGGATTTCCAACAACGACTGTGTATGGTTCAACATCACTGCCGACTATGCTGTTTGCTCCGATAATAGCACCGTCTCCGATGTGTACCCCAGGAAGAATGACCGCGTTTTGTCCGATCCGAACATCATTCCCGATGACGGTATCTCCTTTTAAGGGGAGATCAGTCTTTTCAGGCGGAGACATCTCCCATCCCTCCAATGTATAGAACGGGAATGTGGAAACGGAGTTTATTTGATGATTTGCACCGTTCATAATAAACTCAACTCCGGCGGCGATCTGACAAAACTTTCCGATGATAAGATTGTCTCCGTTCCACTCATACAGATGTGAAACATGGCTTTCAAAATCCGAATCAGCGATATAGGTAAAGTTTCCGACAATAATGTTCGGATTTGTAATCGTCGGCTTCACATATATTTCTTTGTCATACCCTGCAATTGGATGGATCGTATTGGGGTTTGGGTATTTTCCGTCTTTCATCTGAATTCCCCTTTCAAATTCCGATTTATTAAATTGATTATACCACCGAATCGTGAAAAAATCTACCGCTGTGTTCAGTGCGGCAGGATCGCTCCCTTCGCACTCTGCTTTTCATTAGGTGAACCTTACTTGTTCTGCTGTTCCTGACCTTTACAGCATTTGCATCCCGAAACCCTGTTCGTCATACTTCGGTTTCTGTGCCTGTTCCTCTGCCGCTATTATGAGCGCGGGGTCATATACCTTGAGGCGGATACCGCTGTAATCGTAGCCTATCGGGTCAAAGATTCTTTTGGTGATTACATGGAGCAGGGTTTCGATATCGAATTTGCTTTCAAGATACATTCCGTCTGCAAAGCATATAGGAGAGTTCATACCATCGGGGCTTTCTGAAAGCAGCACGCGATCTCTGCCGCTCACCTTATCGCAGAGCCGATGCAGTCTGTCGTACATAACTGCATCCCCCGCGCATTCATTGAGTAACTGCTTTGCGACCTTTTTCCAAGTAGGAGTTTCAAATTCGGTATTATCCTGGTATATAACCGAGATAGGCTTTTTGCCCTTAAAATATGTCGGTCTATCGCAAAGGGATAGTTCAAAGTCCGATTCAATTTCAAATTCTCCGCCCTGCACCAATGTTATGAGGTCATCGAATCTGCGGTTAACCGTTTCATGCACTTTCCGCCGTGCCTGTTCTATAATTTCAAGTGTGTTTTCATCATTCATTATTTCTACTCCTTTTTTCGCTGCCCGACGGCAGAAAAGATAAAAAAAGACCGTAGGTTTTAACCTGCGGTCTGCTTATAGCTGTACAGTATTTAATTATTTATGCTTTATTTTAGCGGCGGTTAATTCATAGCTTACATCAATCAGCATTTTAATTATTTCATCAGACGCGTTGCCGTCTAACGCTGCCGTAACCCAATTTTCCTTGTTCATATGATATGCGGGAAAGATTCCGGATTCCGCGCGCACCGAGCCTAATAATAACGGATCGCACTTTAGATTTACCACATCTATAATATCCGTTCCGCGCAACCCGATTCTGTTTCGCGGTATATCCATAATCAGCGCAAACCATTTCTTATTGTTGCTGTGGCGGTACACCTCGAAATTCGGATTTTTGATCCACGGACAATCCGGCTCTATACCATAGGTTTCCGCTATGTACTTTTTTAATTCCAAACGGTTCAATAGCTTATCCCCCTGTCGAATTATTAAAACTATTATACTATAAAATCATAAAACAGTCTACTGCTATTACTCATGGCTTTTAATCAAGATTAAAATTTTTCTGTAATCCTCCGCTTTAATCTCCGTTCCGAATGCGGAGTTTACAGCGGCAATAAGCTGCTCGTCGCTCTGATTCTCCGCAAAGCAGGCGGACAGCTTTTCCGCAAAGCTTTCATCCCCTGATCGTTCATACAGAAAGAAGATATATAACGCCTGCGCTTCCTTTGTTTTCTCTGCCGTAAAGCCCCTTTCGGTCATAGCGGTTTCAATAGCTTTCATAGTATCCTCAACCGTCTGTAATTCAGCCTTTTCCTCGTCTGTCAGTTCCTCGGACGCAAAGCGTTTAAGGTCTTCGGAATCCATATCTGCGCTCATATTTAAAGCTGAAATAAATACCGCAATCGGCATTGCGATTACAACTATAATGCCGAGTATCAGCCCTATCACCGTTTTTCGGGATTTTTTATCGGTAAATACTGCAACGGCTATTCTTTTAAGTGCCGCCGCAACCGTTGCACTCATAAGCTGTCACTTCCTTCTTGCAGAAAATATAAGCGCAGGCATGATACCTACGCCTTGCTGTAACTGAATTGTGCGTTTGCCTGCGGTGGCTCACCGCCCGCCTGCCTTTCCGAAAATAGCCGCCTTGTATTCGGGTGCGATGACTTGGAGCAGATACCGTTCATTACCGCAGCGGTAGAGACAAGTGCCTCGCTCGGGATACTTGATGAGTTCAAACTCGCTCGGCTCGACCTGCAAGGCGTCCATATATTCCTTGGGATTGATCTGCCCGGCGTTGAACAGGAATTGATGTGTCGGGATGGAGAACAGCGGCTTTGTAAACTCACGAATGGACGGAATCAAAAAGTCCTCGATATTCTGACTTGCCAGAATGACCGAGGAGTCCTTTTTGCGCACACGCTTCATGCAGTTGCGCAGATATTCGATTGTAGTCATGTTGGATAAAAACAAGTACAGCTCATCCACCGATGCCGCCGTACTGCCTTTGCCGAGCAATTCGTTGCTCATAAAGGACAAAATGTTGAACAGCATACAGTCTTTGAGTCGGCGGTTGGTATCCATAAGCCCTTTCACGCCAAATACAAGAAAGTTAGAGTCTGTGATGTTGGTGTGTCCGTTGAAGTATTTGCTTTCAGAACCGACACACATAGAATGAATACCGAGGCAGACCTCTTGGAGCGTTTCCTCTGTGTAGAGGTATTTTCTCTGCTTGTCGTAAGCCATGAATTCTTCCTCGCAGAGCTCGTAAAAGTCCTGCATGACGGGAAAATCCGAGGTCTTCTTTACACTGTAGTCCGTGCTGTCGGTGATACCGAATCGGGCGTACAGCTTGGAGAGCAGGATTTCAATAGTGTCGATCTGCGAATCGGTGAAATCTTTGTAGCTGCGGAAGAAGTCCTTTAAAAACGCAATATGCTGTGAGAGCCGTGTCACTTTCCTAAACGCCTCCGGGCAGGCTGTGCCTGCTCCCGATTCGCGCACCGAGTCTGTTCCTTCGCCAAACCCGTTCCCCGCGTCCGAAGTATCGTTCCAAACTTTAGGTTCTAATGGGTTTATGATGTATTCGCCTGACATAAAATCTATATAGCAACCGTCGAGCGCTTTGCATAGATCCTCATACTCCGTTTCGGGATCGAGACAGATTATACGCTTGCCCGATTCACGGATATTGGTGAGAATGAGTTTCAAAAGATAACTCTTGCCCTGACCGCTGTTGCCGAGAATGAGGATATTGCTTGTAGTCTTGTCCTCGGCTCTGCGGTCGAAGTCTACGAGAATGTTAGAGCCGTATTTATCTTTCCCGATATATAAGCCGCGTGGGTCTGTCTTTCCGCTGAAATTAAACGGGTACATATTGGCGACCGAAGAAGCAGGCAGCACCCGTTCGTACTGCGCCCCGAACTGGTTTGCGCCCACGGGCAGAACAGAAAGAAAACCCTCTTTCTGCCGTAAGGTCAGCCTGTCAACGGAGATCTTGGAGCGAGTCAGTTCCATAGCGATGTCACTCTGCAATTCCTTGAGCTTTTCCATGCTCTTGGCTTTCAGTTCGATGAACACCGACACATGGAGTAACGGCTCTTTGTTCTTGCGGAGGTTGGCGAGAAGTTCAATAACATCCTGCAAATTGCCCTCGGCTTCAATGGTTTCGCTTACATCATTGCCGCCGCTTTTAAGCCTGTTGCGTCGAGTGGCATTTTGAATAATTTTACGCTGTTCCATAAATTCCACAAGTCTATGGTAAATGCGCAAGGTCACACCGTTGCGGTCGGCAAGCTGCGAGAGGATTGCCTGTTCCTCGGTAGACGGAGGATACTCGCGAATCGCCCACACGCAGCGGTAGCTGTCGCCGACGATATAATGGTCGGATAAAAATTTAACTGTGCCGGGCAGAATCATATCGAAGAAATCCTTGGTGCGGATTTCCTCTGCCTGCTCCGGCGTTAATACTTTCGGTTTTCTTTTGAGCATAATATTTTCCTTTCTGCCGTAAAAAAGATATAAAAAATCAGCCGTTCGGTAATTCCTGGACGGCTGACTGCTGTGACACTTTTTAATTTTACATAGTCGGCTGCATGCCCTCTGTTTCATCCTCGGATTCGGTTTCTTCAAGTCCGCTTGTAAGCGAAATTTCCGGCAATGCTTTCAAAAACTGTTCGGCATTCCGGTAGGCAATGCCGTCCTCGGTATCCTTATTTTCACCGAGATACAGCACATAGCGCCCCTCTAATGTGCCGAAGCGCGGAGTGGTAAGCGAGAGCATATTTTCATTGCGCAGATGCCTTGACTGCTCACTTACGCATTTATCACTGTGCTTTATTTCATATGCAGCGCAGCCGCGTTCGTTTCTTCCGTAGATAAGCATATCGTATTCGCCGGTTGCGAACTGGTATTTAAACACATCGTAATTTCTTCCGAGCGCTTTCATAGTTTCAAGCAGCACGATATCTTCAAGCATTCTACCGCGCACTTCTTCGAGAATACGGTCGGTGATGAATGTTTTTTCATCCTCCGTAAGCTGCCCGAAGGTTTCATCCTGCATCAGCGAATACACATGCGCCTGTGCCTGACAATAGCGCATACCGGGCTGAGTAAACAGTATGCGTTCTTCCTTTTCAAGCCCCATTTCGGCATTGCGGACAGGGCATTCCACAATCAGATCCATTGCTTTAAGATATTGCTTGATTTGCGTCAGATGTGACTGAGTAATTTCTATTTGCTGTTCTTCTTTATTACGAATACCGAGTAGCTTCATCATTTGTTCGGTAACAGCTTTGCGGTCTATATTGTCAAGAACGTCGGTACGCTTTTCCGGATCGCGTTCCTTGTGAAGATTTTTTGCAGATATACCAAGGTCGGAGGATACAAAATCTCTCGTTAATACCTCTTTTAAAAACTTATGGTTCATATCCTCAATAATGCGGTTTATGGCATTAGTAAGTTCTTTGGCAGAGTATAACTCATACAGCTTCCAAAAATATTTTCCATTTTCAAAGTATTCAAGCGAGTGTTGAATATTTTCGCAAATTGCCGTATCAATATATCTGCGTGTTGATTCATCATCACGAAATGATGCGTCCGCTGCCAATACATCGGGATCACCAAAGCTGATTTCACCGAGCCGTAATGTTCCGCCGTACCTGATATATTCGTCAATACTGTCAATTCCGAGCAAGCGGCTGTACTCTCTGAACGGAATAAATGTTGTATGAATCATACGCACACGGTCATACAATTCATTATCGTGTGCAAACCAAAAGCCGAGCGAATCTGTGCCGGAAAGAACAATTTTCATACCCATCATAGAATAGATATCCGAAAAAAGTGCGGCGGAATCAATAAAGTCTTTCATAAGGGTAACTTCATCAATAAATGCGTAACGATAGCCGTTATCAAACATTTTGTCTAAATCCCGCGTGATTTGAGCCATTGTGTTTTCGGTATTCATTTTTGCATAAAAGCATTTGCCGAATTCTTCTTCAGACATTTCTGCAATAGTCTGTAACAACAGCGTTGTTTTTCCCGTTCTTCTCAAACCGTAAAGAGCGCATACACGCGTTCTGTCTGTACCGTGCAAAAATTTTTCGATTCTGCCGAAACAATCGCGTTTCTTAAAGCCCTTTACGGTTTCAATCATTTGGCGCAGATCGTCGCCGTAAACAATCTTGGTTTCATACACAATATTTTCCCCCTCGTTTGGGTAACGCAGTTGCAGCTCTTTCAGTCTTTCCTGAAGTGCCTTGCGTTCCTCTATTTGTTTGCGTATACTTTCCACATCGTCAGCACGGATATATTTACTTTTCAGTTTTCCGTTTTCACGCCATTGGCGATAATACTGTATTTTCCCCTTTATATTCTTCTTGGAGATATATCCGGGCGGCAGCTCCGCAATTCTTGACTCAACCCGCCGCCGTAATTCTTTTCCGTCAACCATGTGGATTTCACCTCTTAATATATTATATCCCACAGATAACCTACAAGTCAAGAGGTTATCTGTTTGCTTTATAAATTTCTCGGCCGCCTGTTTTACTTTCTGCCGTAAAAAATCAGCCGCTGAGTATGTTTAGCGACCGATTTTTTCACAGCATATTCATTGTATAATCTTCGGCTATATCCTCCGCCACATCATCCTCTGCGGTATCCGCCTGAACCGGGCGCTCGGAGAGAGCCAACTGCCGCAGCGTTTCAATTCTTTTTTTAACCCCGTCGGTTATTGCGTTTATCCGGCTGTCGTCAATATATTCCTCTGCGCCGTCCGATGAAAGAATCTCTTTTATAACCCCGCCCACATCCGAAAGGCTTTCAAAATCTATCCACCCGAAATCCGAAACTAACTTTAACTGCTCACTGTGGTGATTTTTAAACGGCTTGCAAACAACATCTCTGCCGGAGTGTATCTTTGCCGGAATTTTATCATAGCCGAGTGAAGAACCGCTGTCATATATCGGTGCCATTCCTATCCATTCAAGCGTTTCGGCATTTCTGATTGCTCCGAAGTTATTAAGGTGTCTGTCTTCATTCGCAATAATGTAATCCAGAACTATCATACGGTCAAGAAACGGGACGACGCCCTTTATTCCGAGAGCCTCACAGCACTCTTTGAAATGCGTATATACCGAGGTATTATTACTTTTCTTCTTTGTCTGCAATATGCGCCATGCGGGTATAAGCTCCGTGGTTTCGTCTATAAAGTCCTCGCAAACGGAATACGGCGCGCCGTTATCCCACATCAGCGTGTACGGAATATGCGGGATGCTTAAACGCTCCATTATTTTTGCCGCTATAACCTCATTAAACGGCTGCTGTCTGAACGGATTGCTCCCGCCTTTGATAAGGCAGCGTTTTCCGTTTATAATTTTCCAACGCTTTTTCAGATTACCGTCCGAGGTGCTGTCCGGCGTGCTGAAATTAAGCGCGCCCGTTTTCCTTTTTCCACCGAACAGTATGTCGCCTATATCGTCGGAAAAATCGTTATTGAAGAAATTCACTTCGTCCCAATTAAGACCCGATCCGTCGGGGCATATCCAATATTGGTCGGAAAGGCTCAGTCCGTAACAGCGGACAAGCAGCATTTTCGTGCTCGGTATCTGCAAGGTTTCAAGCGCTTCTCTTATCCCCGAGCGGCTTGCCGGAATTGAGCGGTCGGTCCACCAATCATTTAAGGCTGCACGGTCGGCAGCACCGTCCTTAAACGACACGCCGACAGGTAAATGCTCCGGAGCATATATCTTATATATTTTCAGTATAAAACCCGCAGCGTTATCCACTTCGATTTCGGCAACCGGAATACGCTTATGCATAAAGGTGCATTTCAAGCTTATTGCCCCCTTTTCTCATTAAAGATATTTTATCACATTGCATATATAAAAATCAATTCAAATTTGAAAATACTGCTCCCCGTCAATATTCGGCATTGTCTCTCCCTGCATACTCGCGTCAAAATATAACGCTAAAATCCGTTTAATTTCCGGCTTTTTAAGCCTATGCACCTCAAAGCCCTCGCCGGAGATTTTGCTTTCAATGCGGTTTGCGGTTTCAAATACCTGCTTTTCTTTCTGCCCTTTAAGTCGTGCAACAAAGAAAAACTGACGGGCGGCAGCCATTTCTACCTGAATGGTATCGAGAAAGTCGATGTCCTTTTTTATAAGCCTCTTTACCCTGCCGTTATCCTCTGCTTCAATCCGATCGGTCAGATAGGCTTTGTTATCGTCAAAGCATTCGGATGAATCGGTGCAGACTATCTCAATATCCGGCAGAGCCGACAGCACCATCATAAGGCGGCGTATTTTCCCTTCAATATTTGCATGCGACAGCACCGATATATTGGTGGGAGCCACACGGAAAAAGAGCAGTTCTCCCCTGTCGGTCATAAGCCCGTATTTTGTAAAGGTCTTAATGCCGATAAGCTCCTGCACCGAACGGCCTTTACCGTGTTTTTGTTTTGTCGTTATCATCTAATCACCTTGGTTTCATAAAAAAATAAGACACCGCATTTTTGCGATGCCTTTGCTTATTATTAGTCTTACATGGTCGGTGTAGGATAATCTGATTGCTCATCAATTTCATCCTCATTTTTTTCGTCAGTTTCTTTTGAAGCACGTCGGAGTACCTCGTCAAGATTTTCTTCTGTCAATACACCGGGATAGTTTGTTTCAAACGATTGCAGCGTCGCCTTATTTTCAGCTTCGCTTTTTTTCGTTTTCTCAAAAATTTCACCATAATTTTCTGAACGCATTATTTGCTCTATGAAATCAATTGACGACTGTGGCAATGCCGACCATTCTCCATACAGTTCCGTAACTGCCTTTTTAATTTGTTCAAGCGTAAGCGGATTTCCTTTGTCGCTGTGAGCTTTTAATATGCCTATTATATCTGACATATCGTTTTTATATTTCCTGCCCGCCATCAACTTCATGGCAACCATATATTCGGCTGTAACAGTGCGAACTTCAAGGATATTGGAAAATGTCTTATAATATTTGGAATGTTCCGTCAGTTTTGAAGAGTAAGATTTCGTTTTCATAAAATCTGTATTCATCCAACCGTTTTTTAAATTAAACTTATCTCCCACTTGATTGATAGCCTGCTTCATAGCAGATGATGACATTATAATGGCATCAATATCGTATGTGGAATTGCGAAAGCCATAGTTAATAAGCACCGACGCTCCGCCGATAAGTATAATTTCAGCAGGCATCGTTTTGCCGTTCAGCTTGCGAAATACTTTGGCAAGCTCGCGCAGATACATGTCCATATCTTCCTTGTTAAAGGCAACTTCATCAAATGACATTGTGCACCTCATTCTCGGCTATATTAAAATGCCTGAATTCGGGGATTGAATCTTCAAGGCTTTTTTCAATTATGGTATCATCATCCATTACTTTAGCCATAGCAATTGCACTTTGCGGATATATGGGCGTTGCAAGCCTTTGCCTTCGCATATCGCTGTAAGCATTGCATAGGGGCAGATTATTTTCTCGGCTGAGATAATCTACCATTGCCAACAGGTAAAATGCTTGAGGATACTGTTCTTTATCGTAATAACTCCGTATTTCGTTTGATTTAAGCGTTTCTACAATAAACGGAATATCTCCGCAATCCTTTACCCTGTGACAAACATTGCTTTTAAAGAGTTCAAAAGGTATTGTTTTCTTCACTGTATCTTTTCCTTTCATAGAATCGGTTATCAAATCCTCTATTGTCACTTTAAGAACCTGTGCCAACTTATACAGTGTTTCGGCTGAACATTTTTCTATTTTTGCCTGTCCGCTGCATATATTGTTTAGCGTGGTGTGAGGTACGCCACTGAGAACGGCAAGACGGTATTTTGTCATGCCTCTATTTTTGAGAATTTCATTTATGTCCATTCTCAATCCCGCCGTTTCCCCACAGAAATTTTTGCCGCAGATAGTCCGCATGTTCGGCAGTAATCGCTCCGTCATTTATCTGAGCTATATTTATGCTGCCGTACAGCTCACACCACAGACAATCCATCAGCGATGAACCGTTTTTCAGCCCGTCCTTATATGCGTCAAGATCATGCTGTAAATATTCCGGTAGACCGTATTCATATAATTGTTCCATATCATTTAGTGTGTCTTGCATTAGTATCACCTATACACATTATATCGGTCAACCGAAACATTGTCAAGTATTATTATGATAGAAATAAAATTATATTATATTTTATCCCCATTCAAAATATTGCTGTGTAGATATAAGGTATTTCACGGCGTAACGCATAAAGTCAAGCACGGTTGTATCGTCCATGCGAATAGTAAGAAAACCGTAGCAAAGCGTTACTGCGGCGGGCATAACCGTTTTAAGCTGCACTAATATTACGGCGGACAAAAGCACCGCTATCGCCAAAATCACAAAGTCCCGCATACTCCAAAGCCAAAGATTGGCGGCGGCTTTGAGGTTCTGCGGGTAGATATATCTCGTCATTGCGTTATTCCCCCGTTCTCAATAGCTCTTGCTTCCTCGCAGAACTCCTGCGGCGTTTGTCTGTATTCTTCGCGGATTTTCTGCGTTATCATATCCTTGATGAGCTGCGATTCCGCGTCAGTCGGGACATAATCAAAATACACGCAGCCATCGAGCTTATCTATTTCACATTCAATGCGCAGTGTATCGGCATACGGGTCATATTTTCCGTACATATTAAGCCATACACCATCCATATCATTTATGTGCAATGCGAATTTCTTGTCCACATCAAACCATGTTTCAAGATAGCAGGTGATCTGATGCCCGATGTCACAATCAACCTCCATATCCCGATCGACTTCGAGCATTTCTTTTGTAAATTCCGGCGTATCCATTTTTGTAATAACAGATACCGGTCGGTATTCCGCGTCAGCGTTATGGCTGCTCAGTTGCTCACGGATATGCTCCGCAAGCTGATCTGAAAGAAATTGACTGCATACTGCTTTTGCCTGTTCATGGATAATTCCAAGGTATTTAAGCCCAGCATTGTAACGGGTGATGAGCTTATCATAGGTCATATCCTCGTTTAACGACGGCTCGAATATACCGTAATCTCCGTACCAGCCGGCATATCTCTCGTTTTGCGGAATATCCGCCGCGTCCTCATATGCGGCAATTATCTTAAATGCGTCCATACCGTATTTCTTTGAAAATTTGTTTGCCTCTTTGTAATATTCCATAATATCCCCGCTTTCAAACAGCCTTTGCCACGCTGCGGGTAAGATTTACCGCCGTAGTCGTGGCGTGAACCACATTCATCATATTTACCCTTACGGAGCTGTCCAGTCCAAAGGTCTGCGCTATCTTCGGCACTTCGTCCGCCGCAAGCATAATTCCGAGCCCCATCAGCATATTTGACGAAAAGGTTATAAGTCCGAGGTAAAGCAAGGTCGTCTGCAAAAACGCTGTAAGGCAGATGGCTATTACCTGCTTGCACCACTGATTAAAGCCGTCCGCATATCCCCTCGGTACGCTGAACATATACAGCGCGCCTACCGACATTTGTATAAGCAATATTCCGCCGCGCTTTATGTTGGCGAAAAACACCTTTATAATACAATACGCGAACGCAACCAATGACAGCGTATTGAAAAGACTTATGTTAGCCTCTATGTCCGTTAAGAAAAAGTTTGTAAGCGCGGATAAGCTAAGCTCCGACAGTCCCGTGCTTTTAGTTCCGGCAGCTAATGCGGCTAAATCCCGCGAAAATATGTTTTGCAGTGTTATGCAGAACTTATACAGTTCCACAGGCAGTACGCCTATAAGGGAGCAGGCAAAAAAGCCCTTTAAAATATTAAGCGCGGCAGTCTTAACATTCGCCTTTCCGCACTGGTACTCTATTGCGGTATCAAACACGGCGACAACCGTTCCCGCAGCGAACAAGGACCACCCGAAAAGCCCGAACAACTTTACCGTCGCCTTTACCCATTCAAGCCCGAACATATCCGCGCCCATATTGCCCATAAGCTTAAAAAACTCCGCAACGGCGCTGTATACCGCAAGATATATCCATTGCAGCATTTTATCAAAAATAAAGCCGGACATTTTTTCACTCAGTCCGGCAAAAAGGTCGTTTAGCCAATTCAGAATATTTCACCTCCGAAAAAGTTCCGCCGGATCATCGGTCCGGCGGTTCAAGCTCTTCTTTTATTTTCATTCCGTGTATAACGCCTATGCGGTATGCCTCGGTCTGCAGAATATTCGTTATATCCGAATGAGTATCCCTGTACTGCCAAAGCAGCTCCTTTTGTTCCTCTGTAAGCGCATCTTCAAGCCTCGCGGAATACAGCGCCAATTCTTTAGCTTTAAGCTTGTATTCCGGGTTGTTGGATGTTACATCCTCTATTGGGTGCAGCTGACCCGAAAACAGTTCCTCAAAAAATTTCACCCGAACTTCCTCCTTTCTTCAAGCACAACAACATACCACATATTTTGCGGAAAGTCCAGATAAATAAACTCAAATAACAGACCAGATATACAGCGGTGCGGTAAGGCAGAAAATAAGGCAGGCAAACAGAATACAAGGCGCCGCAAACTCAAATTGTCCATGCTTTCTGTAGTCAAAGTAAGCCGTGCCTACCTTTACAAAGAACAGAATTGCAAGTATCATATCACACACGGGAAAGACCACATTATTAACAACAGTCTGAATCTGACCCTTGGCTGCGTTCCATGTATTCTCAATAGCTCCCGCCACATCGCCCGCTGCAAATACGGTTACCGAAAACACGTACAAAACCGCCGCCGCAAGCAAAACACAGAAAAGGACTTTTGCCGTTTTCTTAATCATATTTTTTACCTCCGATTACTTTCATAATTTCTTCGTCCGGCACATTACGGACGCGGATATTTAAGTTTCTGCAGAACTGTATTTCATTCTGCATACCGCTTGTAACGGTATCCCCGAATACCCACATTTCATCACAGAACCATAAAAGCGCAAGTCCTGCCGATATACCCATTTCCCGTTCCGCGGGCTTTGCGTCGTCAAGGCACTCCGCGTAAAAATGCGGCACGACCGGAGACACGCCGCACCTTAAAGCATATTCGGTGTACCGTCTTACTTTTTTAAGGTTTTCTTCCGTATTTCCGCCGAGAGGAGCGCAGATATACACGCACTTCATCATTCGTCGTCATCCTTTCGGGATTTAATACGGATAATGCCTGCGGATATTACCCCGCCGAGCGCAACGGCGGCAAGACCTATCCAAAAGCCGAGTTCTGAATTGTCACCTGTTTTCGGGGCGGGAATATACGGCACGGGAGGCACGGTAAGCGTTACGGTCTGCTCTGCGTCCTCAATATCCGCATGAACCGCAAGCTCCTCTCCGTCACAGTACAAGGCTTCAAAAACCACAATATCCGTCTGACATTTTATACCCTTGCCGTCAAAGGCATAGCGGACAATTACTTCTCCCTCCGCTTTTTCGGGTGTAAAGGTTATTTCGGCGGTAATTTCTTTTCCGTTTATAAGCAGCGCCGCACCGGTGGTTCCGTCTATAAGTATGCCTTTTATCGTGTATTTCCTACCCGGTATAAGGTGATTATAATATACAGTATCCGCAACCGTTATTTCACCGCCCGCAACAGCGGTTTTCTCACCGTTTACGGCGGCCTTTGTACGGATTTCCGGAACGCGGTTATTAGTTACTGTAGTCTCAACAAGTTGTCCGTCAGCGTCTATTGTCACAGTATAAATTTCATCGCTCGGCAAGTACCCATTTGCGGGTTTAAGCTCCTTAATTATCCAACTGCCGTAAGGAATGTTATTGAATGTAAAAATACCGTCCTTATCTGATTCGGCGGTTAAAATCGCATTCGTATAGGTAAATTCGGTTTCATTACCGCGGAAAAGCCCGAATACCGCACCCGCAATTACACTTTCGGTTTCACGGTCGATTTTTAAACCCTTTACAGAGCCATAAAGGATATTGTTTTTAATGGCTTCGCCGCCGTTCACCTTAATTTTTACAAGCGTGGTTTTCTGCCCTGCATACTCAAACGAAACAGGATATTTTTCATCCGACAAAATATATCTTTCATCGGTCGAAATTTCCTTTACATAGAGCTTTGCGCCTACTGGAATATCTGTTTTAAAGGTCAGCTTGCCGTTTTTATTACAGCCTGCGGTTTCAAGCAAACCGTCTGTCGGGATAACCGAGCCGTCCGCCGCGGTCATTTCCTCTGCCGCATACAGTCCGAACTGCACCGATAGAATTTCGCCGTTATTCCCGATATTAAAAATCTCATCTTTGTCAAGAGTTTTAAAGAGCGACACCTCTGCCTTTTGGCGCTCGTTATATAATTCTATCGCTGTTTCGGTCACCTCTACGGTTTCTCCGGCATAGGTCAATTCAACAGATTTCGCTTTATCATTTAATACCATACCGTAAGGCGCCTTTATTTCTCTGACCGTATATTTGCCGAGGTACAACGGTTTGCTTGCGGCGCTGCCGTTTTCATCGGTGGTTGCAGTGTCGACAACCGCACCCTTGGCATAGCGGAGTGTGCCGTCAGGCGTTATAATATCCTCGGCGGCGGTAATCTCATAAACCGCGCCTGCAAGACCCTTGTTTGCAAAAACGGGTTGGTACACACCGTCAGACTTATTAACGCTTGCAAACACTTCGCCGTTTTTCTGTATTCGAATAATACCTTTCTGCGGCATATTACGCTTTTCAACGGTTACTACCGTTTTACTGCCGTCAATTTTAAATGCCACAGGCTCGGTGTTCAGCACATACCCGTATGCCGTGCATTGCTCTGTAATTTCGTAATTACCGTAGGGCAGCTTTTCGGGCAGCATAAGTTTGCCTGTAAGATCCGTATAATAGGTATCTATATCCGCAGGCGTCGGGTAGGTTATATGCTGCACCACAAATTTGCCCGTATCGGTATTTCTTACCTTAAAGCCTATACCCGCCGCAGGGATTATTTTTCCTGTTTCCGCGTCCTTTTTTACTATCTCTACCGCCGACTTAAACACCGCGTTATTTATTAAAAAACGGTAGGTTTCGCTGTCCTCACGGATAAACACATTAAAGGGAGTTATAAGCTCTCTGCCGCTTTGTCCTTTGGTCTGCTTTACGGTATATTCGCCGTAAGGCAGGGCTTTGGTTTCGGCAAAGCCGTTTTTATCGCAGACAAGTATATCCCGTTCGGTTTCTTTAGCATTCGCATAGCTTCCCGCAGACTTTAAAAACACCTCAAACTCCGCGCCCTTTTCCGGCGTTTCTATTTTTGTGCTGCCGTCGTCCGAATGCTTTATTATTGCGATCTTACCCTTTTTGACCGTTTCCTTAACATTCAAGGAAATGCTGTTATACTCGGCGGTATAATTCTTCGGTTCTGCGCCTATTCGCTCACTGCCCTTGGTTACAAGATAACCCTCGCCCGCCGTAAGCTCTTTAAGCAACCAATCGTTTCCGCAGACATAGTATTTGGTGATAAACCTGCCGTCTGCGTCGGTCGTATAGGTATCTATAAGCTGATTGCCTTTATATATACCGTACTCAGCCCCCGCAAGCGATGCGTTTCCCTGTGCCGCGCCCTGTTCGGCGTCTGCTTTTATTACGGTTAACTTAAACTTTTTAAGAGTGTTATTAAAGCTGACGGTTGCCGTCTGTCCGCTTGCAACGGTAATGCGCTGCGCCTCATGTTCTGCATATTCCTCCGGCGTTTCTTCCGTTACGGTATATTCGCCCGGCGCTAAGTTATCCGCCGTAATACTGCCTCCGTTTGCGGTTTTAACCGTTTTGTCTACGCCGTTCCCTTTAATGCGGAATGTAATGCCGTCCACTCTGCCGTCCTCACTTGTTTTCACTATTTTAATATTTCCCGTGCTTACCCGCAGTTTTAAAAACGCGGTTACCGGGTCTTTTACTGTTGCGGCATAGGTTGCAAGATCCTGCTGACCCACGCCCGGCTTTACTATACCGTCGCCCCATACTATAATGCCTTTTCTGCCCGCCGTGTTTTTTACCGCCGTTACCGTAACCGTACCTTTGGGCGCTGCCGTGCCGCTTACTGTAAGAGTATTGCCTGCAACGCGGCAGGTGTAACCGTTATCCGCCGAAAAGCTGAATCTTTGCAGGATATTGTTTGTATCCGTGAATGTTGCGGTATACTGTGAGCCGTCCCATTTAAGCTCCTTTGTTTCCCCGCCCGACGGAGTTTTACTGCAAAAGCTCGGCGTTGTCGTATGGGTTTTTACTCCCGACACAATATTATTGTAGTGCGACATTATTCTGCCTTTCATAGGATGCTCCGCCCCTATTTTATCCAGAATCGCATTGCAGCCGACAGGCGTTATATGATTAAAATCACTGTCTCTTTCCCCTGCCACGGTTTCCCATATAAGGAGTTGGGTTGCGTAATACATCGAAAAACTGTCTGCGTCCGACTCGTTTTGTGTGCGCCAGTTTATCGATACATTGCCCGTATACCCGTACTGCATTATCCTGCCTATAAATATCTTTATCTCCGGCACGGTAATAGTGTTGTTATATTCTGACGGGAAGTTATCCCAATAGCTTTCGTCACGGCTTGTAAGCTTATATTTATTCTCTATCGGCGTTCCGGGTTCAATACAGTAACAGGCAGGTCCGCTGTATGATCCTATCGTAAATACCGTACTGTAATTGGTCTCATCCGCATACCAACCGTTCATATGTTCAAGCTTCCCGTTACCCCATTTATCGCTGTAATTCACATCGCCCTTGCGCGGAAATGCCAGTTGGTAATTTTCGACCTGCTCGCCTGCCGCAAAGGCAGAAAAGCCGCCGAGCATACCCGTACACAAAACAACTGCCATAATGACTGACAATATCCTCTTAAAAATATCTTTTTTCATAAAGCTTTACCTCCAAATAAAAAAAGCACCCGATCTTTTAAGTCGAGTGCTTAAACTTTATATTATGCGTAGCCTATATATATTTCGTAATCCTTACCATTTTCCTCTGCCCATATCCACACCGCGGTTATTTCGGGCGACCTTGCGTATCTGTCTATATATCCCTTAATATCCCGTTCGGTATATCTGCAGGTTTCCCCTGCGGATATAGGGTTATCCCAACAGTATTTTGCCTGCCGGTCAAGCTTTAAGCCTGACTTTACCGCGTATTCCTGCGCCGATTTAATATAGTAATCTATATTAAACTCCGCCTCTTGTTTTTCGGGTTCGGACGATTCTGCCTGCTTCTGCGTTTCTTCCGGTTTGCTGACCGGCTCTGTCTGGGTAGGCGGCTTTTCGCTTTCTGTCTTATCGGTTTCGGGTTCTGTCGGTGTTTTCGGTCTCTCCGGTTTTTTAGGTTCGCTATTATTTTGCATTGTACTTTCCGTCAGCATATTCTTATTTCTGTTCTCTGTTGGTACATCAGTTTCCGATTTTTCCGTTATTTCTGCGGGCTTATTATCCGCTTTGCTTACAGTGGGTTCTGCCGCGTCGGATACTGCTTCGTTTGAACCGCTTTCGGTATTTACCTCCATGCTACCGGCATTATCTTTTTCTGCCCTGCACCCCGCAAGACTTAATACAATTATTGTAGCAATAAGTATTACAACTGTTTTCCGTTTTTTCATTCATATCACCTCAACCTATACAATACCGAATTTTTCCGAAAAGTCCAGAGAAATCTGAGTAGTTACGAAAAAAGCTACATACTTTGCACAGGGCTTTCATCCTCATCGGGCAATTCATCCTCAGATTTATTCAAAGCCTCATTATATGCGTCTATAACAGCATCCTGAATGTTTTGCCTTGCCGAATCGGTAAGAGCAAAAGCAATGTCGGAATATTTGGTGTCTCCGTCAGAACTTTTGTATGAGCGAAAAGGCATTTTTGCAAAAATACCTTTTTGTCCCTCAACAACGGCGATGTCCCTGATAATGAATTCACCGCCGATATTTATGCTCGCATATGCTTTGACCTTGGCGTCCTCACGGTCAACCATGCGGTCGACCTTTGCCGTGACTGAAAGCTTGGGTTTGGATGGGGTGTTTGTTTTCTTGGTTGCCATAGTAATTCCTCCTGATTACATATTCATTGTCATGCCGCCGTCCTCGGCAGGTTCGTCGGCAGGCTCATCGGGTTTAAGATATTTTTGTGTATTTTCCTTTGCCCATTCGGGGACAAATTCTTCTTTTAGTGCGCCTATAAAGTCGGTGCGGCGGTAATAACCTTTTTCTCCGTCCGACACAT
>ERZ773139.1593-NODE-1593-length-25589-cov-25.034425_pt1 | contig 25589 bp, 40 predicted proteins | sample MGYA00580854_ERZ773139 | MGnify/ENA primary metagenome ERZ773139 (study PRJEB29015, sample SAMEA2737809) | human gut metagenome | biome: human gut; feature: human-associated habitat; material: faeces | place: China | collected 2012 ...
AGCAACTGACCGCCGAGCGAAAAGAGAAAAGAATCGAGCCGCTGAACATTGTTTTTCGGAGTATCTACGACAAACTTTCGATCAGTTGGTTTGAGATGGTCGAAGAGCTCGAAAGGCTGAAAGAAGCAGGATTAATCCACATCGGGGATACGCCGAAAGACAGATACGCAAAACTATTAAAAACCAGATAATCATTTGAGGCAAAATGAAAGACAAATCGAGCACATGGTTAGGAAGCGCAAACGCATTCCCCTGCGAAGAGATGGTAAACTACGGTAAAGGGTATATGATGTGCGGGGGACTGAGCAAGCGCGAATACATGTCGTGCATAATCCTCTCGGGCTTAATAGCCGGCACTGATGCTGAATTTAACGACAAGGACGCCGTCGTAGATTATGCTGTAGACCTCGCAGATCGCCTGCTCGAAAGATTACAAAAAGATCAAGAAAGTTTGTAACCATCATAAACCTACCGCAATGAAAGTCGAAATCAACCAAACGATCAATCCGGAAATGGTAACCCTTTACAGCCATCGCACCGGTGAATTTATCGACGAAATCCCCGCTGAGAAGGTCAAAGACTTACAACACCTTTCAGGGGGGGGGTATTTCAGGTGACACGTAAGCAGATCAACAAGATTAAACGGGAAGCAAAACAGCAAGACAATGACATACCAGGAGTTTGAAGAGAAAAGATGGGGAAAAGGCGACCTGATCGTATTCAGGAAATATCGCCGGAAAGTGATCGGAGTCGATTTCGAAAGCGGCTGGATTCAAACGAGAACCCGGTACACGAGACGTAAGATTTGGGTGTATTACGGGGATTGCGAAACCGTCCCGTCCGGGGCACAGAATAACGAGAGATGACGCACGGCAGTTCGTTTTCAGGGATCGGAGGTTTTGACCTCGCCGCCGAATGGGTCGGATGGCAAAACCTTTTCAACTGCGAGATAGACCCTTTTTGTCAAACCGTACTAAAACACCACTTTCCAGATGCAGAACAATTCACAGACATACGAACGGCAGATTTTGCCAGGTACAAAGGCCGGATCGACGTGTTCACAGGAGGTTTTCCCTGCCAGCCGTTTTCAACAGCCGGAAAGCAAAAAGGAACCGAAGATGACCGCTATCTGTGGCCCGAAATGCTCGGAGTTATTCGGGTTGTTCGACCCCGTTGGGTCGTGGGCGAGAACGTTTACGGGATTGTTAGTTGGTCGGACGGGTTGGTATTCGAACAGGTGTGCGCTGACCTGGAAGCGGAAGGTTACGAAGTCCAGCCGTATGTACTTCCAGCTTGCGGTGTCGGCGCTCCACACCAAAGGTACCGGACATGGTTTGTTGCCCACCGTGCAGACGCAGGGATTGAAGATGTGCGAGAATGGAAAGACGAAATTTTATCCGGTGGAGATATTGCCGACACCCAATGCCTCGGAAGCGGACAAGTACACCAAAACATACAATCCGGACAGCCAAATGGGAAGAGGATTGACGGCGTTAGCGGTGAGCGGGATGATTCCTACGCCGAGAGCCGGGGACTATCAATCGCCGGGGAGACACGGTACCGGAGGACAAGATTTGCGGACTACGATAGCATCCCAAACTGGCGAAACTTCCCAACTCAATCCCCTGTTTGTAGCCGAGATGATGGGCTTTCCTGCGGATTGGACGGAATTACCTTTTCGAAGTGGAGAACAGAAAGCATCAAAGCCTACGGAAACGCCGTAGTTCCCCAAGTGGTATTACAGATTTTTGAAACGATCAACGAGTATGAAGCCCTATCGAGGGCAGAAAGGAGCGGGAGATGAAAAGCAAACGAGCAAAGGAATACGTCAAAACTATCAAGCTAAACAAGGCGAATGTCGACTACTGTTTAGAACATGGAAGGGTTAATGGTTTTCTTTTGATAGATATTGAAAATGCCGTCGAGCTTGCCGAGCGGGACGCAGAAGAGGAGATCGAAGATAAATGCAAAGGATTCGTAGAAATACTCGAAACATTACAGGAGGAACACGAACAACAGATTGAGGCATTGAAAAAGCGAGCGGTATGCGCGTTCGACAGTCTGGATTTTACGGAATTTATGACGGCTGAATGTGTGCAGGATTTTGATAACGTTAAGTGCAGATTACGAGGATTATTCCTTCAAATACTCAAAGAGCGATGACCTTCACTACCCCCTGCTTTGTTCGGGTTGAGAATCCAGAGAAGCGAAAAGAGTTGATCAAGTGGCTGAAAGGGATTGGATATACTCACTTCCCATTTATACACGATAGTTGTTTGATAGCTACCGATTCAGACGGTAGAATATGGCTTACCGATGCAAATAGGGGCGGGGCTTACGATTGTCAAACTGATACTGATTTATTCAAAGCCCTGGCGGCGATGAATGACGAGAACGACCGGGAACAGTGGTTTACGGATGGGTATCACTTTGAGTTGTGCCCAACAAATAAAGCAGATATGGTCGCGTGGCATATGGTGTATAGGACAAAACCCCGCAAAGCTACCGCCGAAGAGATTGTCGAATACTTCAAGAATAAAGAGCGATGAAAACACTTGAACTGAAAGATATTTGCGGCTATCTGCCGTATGGGTTAATGCAAAAGCATTACAATGATGTTTGCTCTTTCACTATTGCGACTCAGTCATGTATGGGTAAAGATGTGTTTCACGAAATGCCCATCAGATTTGGAAAGCCCATCCTTCGCCCGATGTTCGACCTCACCGAAGAGATAACCCACAGAGGGGAAAAGTTTGTGCCGCTTGATGTCTTTAATGATAGAGGGCATTTCATAGAATTTGACGCAGCCGGTTTGCTTTATACAGTAGGAGGCTGTATGGATTCCGATTGGCTTATGGTGTTCGACAAATTCCATGAATGGATGTTCGACTACCGGGGCCTGATTTCCGCCGGACTGGCAATCGACGTGAACACCTTACCTGAAAATCCTTACGAGCGATGAAAACACCCCAAGAAGCGGCCAGAGAGTACGCGCACGATCATATTGCAGAGCGCTGCAAAAGTACTAATTGCAAAGAGTTTGATTGTCGGCCTTTTGACAGAAATGTAGCAGGGTATCACACCAGGTGTCGGGCCCGCTATCAGGAGTATCGGGATGGTTTCCTTGCCGGTGACGCTTTCGGCTACCGCAGGGGCATGGAAAAGGCCTATCGGTGGATCAGCGTGGAGGATGAATTGCCGGAACCCGGTGAGCCTTACGACGAAAAATATTACTCGGTCAAATGCCCTCTTTTTTCCGAATCCGGTTATGCTTTTGCCGAATTTGGCCGAGATGGTTGCTGGGTAGAAGATTCAACAGGGCGCGATATTACCCAATATGTCACTCACTGGCGTCCCATCGAACGAGTAAAGGAGTAAGAAGATGAAGATAAAGATGAAGATTTACGATAAAGAGCGTCGGTGTATTTATGATACAGCGGTTTCTATTGCTCGATGTTTTGGAGACTATGTTGGAAGATGTAGCCCTCCTGGATTTAGCGACTGTGATTTCACCCCGCAACCTGATCGATATGAACCCATAATATGCACTTTTTACAAAGATAGAAGCGGCCAAGAATTATGGAGTGGCGACCTTGTCCGGGTGCAACATCCCACTGCGGAGCCAAGCGTTACTGTGGAGTGCGTGATAGAATATTCGGAGTATGATGCTGCGTTCGTGTTTGTACCTCGCGAGAATCCAGAGTCCACCTATCCTCTCTTCGGAATGGATAGCGAGCTTATCGAACGAGTGGGAAGTATTTATGAAAAAACAGAGCGATGAAAGAGGTGGCTTTAGGAATACGTTGGGATGAGCTTTTCGGCAGGAGTAAAAAAGATGCTTCTGATGTCACCCGCAGGGCGAGGTGGGAGCAATGGAAAGACCTATGCCTAAAGAGCGATCATCCCGAGATGGTTGAATGGTGGGGCGAGGGCTCAATGGCTGACGACTGTTTTTCCTGTGAGCACAAAGATGGTGATTGGTGTTCTCTGCAATCTTTACCATGTACGGTGAATCCGGTAACGACTTTCTCATTAGGAGATATTGGGATGGCTTGCAGAGGAATTGGATTCAAACCAAAGCAAACTAAATTGGAATTTTAACCCGCCTTCGGGCATAACAGGAGAAGAAGATGAGCACAACAGTCAAAATGTGGGCGGTGTTTGATCCGGAAGGGGATTTGATTGTCTGGACTACACGCACTCAAATTTACAATAGTCAAGAGTCTTTTTTAAAGAATGCATTTTGGCCTTTTGGTGGACATATACATTCCATTGATTGGCCTAAGTATGAGAAACAAGGTTACACCTGCCGCCATGTGAGGGTGACGATTGAAGAGATAAAAAATGAGAAGAAATGAAAAAGCGGATAGTATTTAAAGACAGTACAGAATATCCTGAAATATCGCTTTCCACCTGCCCGGATGGTTATAACTACATACTTACCATAACATCATGTAACAAAGACAGTGTTTGGTTATGCCCTCAAGACTTTCGGGAGTTTTTGGATGAGTGTCAACGGTTTTATGATGAAAACGAGAAACGTAAAAACGAACTGCCGAAAGGCGAAAAATAAAACGGAGGGTGTCCGCCTCACCCTCCTACTACTAACCCAAACCCAAAGCCAATATGAAATTTGGTAATGCAAAAATAACAAAAACCTGAAATATGAAAAGAACCTTACTTTATTTTCTTCTTGCCTTTATAGCCGTGATTCTTGCCGCCTGTGAGCTCAACAAGACCAAGCCGGGCAAGATCATCTTCGACCGTGTTCCCTTCGTCTATGCCACGATAAACGGCCAACGGGAGCTATTCTTAATAGATACCGGAGCGTCTACCTCCATGCTGGATAAAAAGCTCTGTGACGAGGTGAAAATCTACTACATGGCTACCGGCTTAGAGGTAATCGGCGTAGACGGAACCTCGATCCCGTTAAAGACCACTGGAAGAATCCCGTTTACGCTCGACAGCATCCCGTATTCGGCCAGCTTCGCGGTACAGGACATGACCAGTCTACGACGAGCTACCGGAAAGAATGTAAGAGGATTGATCGGCTCGGATGTGCTGGGATTTTACCGGTTGACGGTGGATTTTAACAAATGTGAGTTGAGATGATTACTGAGGCTATCATTAATGAAGTTGCCCGAAAGATTGAAGCGGTAACCGGATTTTCCCTCGAAGAGATTAGGAGTAAAAGCAGATACTATCCACTCGTTCGGGCCAGGGTTATTCTCGCATACGAATTAAGGCGGTGGAACCTGACGTATATCGAAATAGCCAACGCGATAAACAGGGATCATTCGACGTTGACGCATTATCTTACAGCCTATAGGGATAAATACGATGCCGATCCCGTATTTCGCAAGATGGCAAATTGTTCTAAAGGTAGACAAACCCTATAAGGGAAACAGTAATAAATGCGGTTGAAATTGGACTAAAAGTAGAATTGTCTAATGAAGGCGGTCAGAGCAAGAATTAAAAAATACAAAAAGTAGTCGGATGGGTATAAGTTTTGATAATTACGTGTCTGAACGATACGATGATTGGGTAGCTTACACAGAGGCATTATGCCTAAAATACGGGGTGAAACTGGAAGCGCGGGAGGTCGTAAACGAATCCTTCCGCGTACTACTTGAGCGCAACGGGTCCAAACTCGACCGGCTGATGACCGCAAGACCGGGGCGTAAACCGGTAGCCGAATTTATGATGAAGCGAATTATCCGATTTCGTGTGTCATCCCCTCGATCGAGCATTCGGTATAGGCCAGGTCAAAAATTCACGTCCGAATCTTCGGAAGAAACATCGGAAACATTCTCCGATATGAATGTAGATTATTCAGATTTTATGCAGTCTATTTTGGAGCAGGTACCGTTTACCGATCTCGAACGGCGAATCTTCGTGTGGGTTGCTGTCGAAGGGAAACGGCTGGACGACTGGCCTGGAGAGGAAAGCCGTAGAAACCTGTTTTACAAACAGCGAAGCGCAATTTTGAAAGTACGGCTATTCCTAAGCCGCCAAAAACTTATGCCCTAAAAACTTATATCGGAATCCCAAAAACTTATACGGGCTCCCAAAAAACTTACACCGGGTTGCCCGAAAGGGTCTGCAAAAAACTTATACGGGGTTCCGACTTCGACGCGGTCGATGTCTCCCGATTCAAACAAATTCCGTGCTTTATCGAGGCTCAAAGCATCGATCCGATCCGTTTTTCCATTCATGGCAATAGTTTATTTTAGGTTTCCCTAAAAACTTATATCCCAAAAACTTATAGTCACTTATCGAAATGTATACGTATGGGTTTCCCGCAATGCGGGCACACGCCCGTAGGAGATTCATCCGCTGGACGTTCGAATAGGTCTACTACCTGAACCCCAAGAGCGGCGGCGATGGCTTGCAACTTCGATAACGTGGGGTTACCGCTCAAATTGGCATAAAGCGTCTGATAGGTCACGCCCAATTTTTCCGCAAGGTCTTTCATGGAAACACCTTTGCTTTTACAAAGCTCCTGTACTCTTAACATATTCAAATCATATTCTAATGCAAAAGTACATGAAATTTCCGAACATAATAATATGTAAGCACGAAAATATATGAAAATAATTTGAAAAACATTTGTATAATTCAAAATATAGTCATATATTTGCATTGTAAACATATGAATAAAGTGCGAATATCAACTAAAAACCATACAACTATGAGATTCTTTAAAACCGCAGAAGGGTGTTTCAACTACATCAAACGTAACGAGAACACAGGAAAAGAGAAAGAAGTAAACGGTATTGTAATGTTTGGCATGGGAATATACGCCTATAGCGATGTATGTACGTTCGCCGGGGTTTCCGACCGGTCGAAAACGCAGGAGTGTTTTTACCACTTTGCCAATGACATGGAAATACTCAAGCTGTTAAACTATTTGTTACGCACGGACGGATATTTGGAAATTAATTAAAATCATACAACTATGAAAGCCCTAACGAATCCGATTAGCTACACCACAGCACAAAGAGAAAGACTACTTAGAGATTGGCAAAATATCGCTAATGAAGGCGGCCTCTTCACTTTTGGAGACGGTTATATAACTTTCATGGCCTCAGAACTCGCAACTCTACGCTTATACAAGCATTATGCGTGTGACACAACGCGCATTAGTCAAGGGTATAGCAGCAATTTGAACGCTTACTACTTTACCCTCGAATTTTAGTCGTTCGGGCGATTATAAATAGCCCTTTAAGCCAGAATATTGGCGACAGTCATACTACTGGCGGTAATAAAACAAACCTATTACAAAGAATTATGACCACACAAGCACAGACCAGTATAGAATATATTTTTGGCAAAAACAGGTATAACCACCCGATAATGTATACACGTAAAATCGGGACAATAAAATACACTTGTGGTTACCCGTATAGCCTGCATGGCTGGACAGAACTTGAGCGCGGCAAAACAATCGGCGGCCCCTGCCTGATTAAGTTTTATAACTCCCTTAGAGCAAAATACGCCGATCAATTGACTGATATTAACATGGATAAATAAAAATTACAAAATATCCGATTTTTCTCACATCACTACGCACGCGCGCAAAGAAATCCGGCTTTTGTCGGATTTTTTTTTGTTTTCGGTTTGCACTTTTCCCCGGCTCATTCTCTTAGTAAGAAAGTACCGTTATGGAAAAACGTAAAAGAGGGCGCCCCCGAAAATTTAAAAAACCGGCGCAATTGCTCGAAGCGGCCGAACAATATTTTGACTGGTGCGATAGAAATCCGTGGTACAAATGCGAAAAGACCAAAGACGGCGATATTATCGGAGTGCCTATACAACGGCCTTACTCGATTGTAGGTTTTTGTGTGTTTCTGGGTTGTTCGGAGCGTTTTTGGTGGGATTTGAAAAATACTGCACCCCCCGAATTTGGGGAAACCATAAACAAAATTACTTCGAGGATCGAGGGCCAACAGTTCGAAGGTGCGACGGTCGGCGTATTTAACGCCAATATCATTGCCCGCAAGCTGGGTTTGGTTGACAAAAAGGATGTGACGACCAACGGCCAGAACGTAACCGCGTCCCCCTTGAACGATTTACCCACGGAGGCGCTATTGGAAATCGAGCAAATAGCTAAAAAGTATGGCAAATAGCGAACAAAGTTCCTTTACCGATCTCCGGTATTTATCCGAGGTGATCGCCCGAAAGAATTTCGAGCGGTTCGCCTTGTACGTAATGCCGTCTTTGGAGCTATCGCCGTTCCATCGGGCTTATTACCAGGCTTTGGAACTGTTTGCCCGTGGTGCGATTAAAAAACTGATTGTAACGGTACCGCCCCAGCATGGCAAATCGCTCGGATCGTCGCAGCTTCTCCCGGCCTACCTATTAGGGCTGAACCCGGAATTAAAAATCGCCCTCGCTTCATACGCATTCACGCTGGCAACGAAATTCAACAAACGGGTACAGCGCGTTATTTCGGATGCGGCATATCAAAATTTATTCCCTGACACATGCCTCAAATCGGGCTCCCGGCAAGCGGCCGCAGGATCGTACCTACAAACCTCGGAAGAGTTCGAAATTGTCGGTTACGGCGGATCGTTCCAGTCGGTCGGAAGGGGTGGCGGTCTGACGGGTAACAAGGTAGATATAGCGATATTGGACGACTTGTACAAAGATGCGGCGGAGGGAAACAGCCCGACCGTACGGGAAAGCGTTTGGGAGTGGTACACGTCAGCCGTTAAAACCCGTCTGCATAACGGATCGCAGGAACTTATCGTTTTCACCCGCTGGCATGAGGAGGATTTGATCGGCATACTGGAGGACAAAGAGGGCGTGCGGGTGCTCGGTTCTTTTTCAGAGATTGACCCCGATTACACAGGTTGGTATAAACTCAACTTTGAAGCGATCAAAGAGAGCGAACCCACCGAGATCGACCCGCGCCGTTACGGTGCCCCGCTTTGGCCGGAGCGTCACAGCCTCGAAAGCCTGGAGCAGCGGCGCGCGCTCGATCCATTCCGCTTTGACTGCATGTACCAGGGGCACCCGTCGTCCAAAGAGGGCCTTTTGTACGGTGATAACTTCAAAACCTATGACACCCCGACCGGCTCGGACGAAATCATCCGGAAAGCCAATTACACCGATACCGCGGACACCGGCACGGATTACCTGTGCTCGATCTGCTACGACGTGCTGAAAGGGGGGCAAATCAACATTACCGACGTACTATACACGCAGGCGCCAATGGAGGAAACCGAACCGGCCACCGCGCAAATGTTACTTCGTAACGGCACCCGTGCGGCACTGATTGAAAGCAACAACGGCGGGCGCGGGTTTGCCCGGAACGTGCAACGCAAAGCCACGGCGGTACATGTTGAGTGGTTCCACCAATCAGGTAACAAGGAATCCCGCATTCTGACCAATTCCGCCACGGTACTGCAAAATATCCGTTTCCCGGAAGGCTGGCGCCTGCGTTGGCCGGAGTTGTACGCGCACCTCACCACCTACAAACGATTATTCAAAGCAAACAAGAACGACGATGCACCGGACGCACTGACCGGGATCGTCGAAAAGGAGATCATCAATAAAAACAACCGGATTCTATACATGGGATAGGATCGTAAAACTTACAATTATGGCAAGACCAAAAAGAGACCAGAACGCCGCAGCCGTGGCGGATTATCAGGAACCGAAAGACACCCGCACGCCGTATCAAATCCTGCTCGACCTGCTCAACGCGGCGGAAAGCACCGCCGGGGAGATCGTAAAATCCCAGATCGCCGCCGGTGGGCCGATCATCCGCATGCGCCGCATTCAGGGTGAAATACACAAGCTCATCAAAGAGGCTAAAGTCTATGTTTAGTTTCGCTATCGATCACGAAACATACTCCTGCCCGACCCGGTGGCAGGAGTTACCTGTTTCCGACGCCGTGAAATTGCAGGCGCTCGTGAAGGAACTACCGGATGCGGTGGCGGATCATTTCCGTTCATTGGTCGGCCCGGCGGAAGAAGTTACCCCGGTTCAGGGGGATGACGTAGGGGCCTTGCTCGACTTCTGGCGCAAGGCACTGCACGCGCTATCCGGATGCCCGTTGCCGGTACTCGACAAAACCGCCGATACGGATGTACACGCGCTCGGGGAACACTGCCTGACGCTGTTCGTGTTTTCGTTACTGGCGGCTCCCTTGTACCACTCGGAGGGGATCGAAGCCTTCAATACGAACGGGGAACGGTTGGTTATTCCCGCAACCGGCACCGACGCGCTGGGTAATGCAGTGCCGCTGGAAAGAATTACGGCAAAGGAGTTTTGCGATGCGTCGGATATTACCGCTACCGGAGATTTGACCCTCGCGCCGCTGCTGTTGGCCGTTTTGTGCCGCCCGGACGGGGAACCATACGACGAGGAGGGAGCCAAAACCCGCGCCCGAAAGATGGGAGACGTGCCGATGAGCATTTATCTGGAAGTATACACCCGCCTGATGGAAATGCACGCCTATCTGAGAGGGGAATTTCCGAAACTCTACGGATCGGACAAAGGCGGGGATAAATCGAGCGACGATCCCTACACATGGAGCGACAAACTGCTGTTCGTGGCGGACGACAAACCCAGCGAACTGCCGTATGCAGAGGGGCTGAATGCCTATGAATTTGTCCGCATACTGGACGCGAAACTCAAACGGGAGAAACAGAAATGGGAGATAGTAGCGGCGACCAGAGGATTTTAAAATGGCGGGCATGCGTGGCCCTGCTCGACATGCTCTACAACCGGGAATGCCGGTGCGACCGGGCCAAATGTGCCGGGCATTTCGAGTACCTGCGCCGGTTGAAATTCGAATACGAGTGTAAAATCGAAGAATATGAGGAAGAAATTAATAGAGGCGATCAAAGCGGCATTTCTCAGTGAGGGATACGGATTCTTTCAGGGGTTCGCAGACAAAATACAGGGCAGCGAATTGACCCTGCCCGCGCTGTGGCTTACACCGATTGAGGTGGCCGGGATGAGCGGACGTAACGACGGCAAAGTGACCTACAAAATCGTCCTGTACCTGTTCGTGCAGAACGAACAGTACGACGAGCAGCAGAAAGAGGAAAAATGGGAGGAACTGGAACGCATCGCGCGCAAAGGGATCGCTACGCTTCCGATGATCTCCGATGTCATTTCCACCGACAAAGTGACGATCAAACCGGACGAGTTCGCATTCACCTCGTTCGGGGAGCTTTCCCAGACGGTAACCTTCCTCGCTGACGTGTATTTCTGCAATGAGTAAGCCCCTCGACATACTTGACCAGTTGGCCGAACACCTGAAAAAAGCCTTGCAAACGGAGCTTTCAGTACGGATGCGCGTAGCCTCCGGGACACTGATAAACAGCATCGAGGCCGTGGTAAAAGAGACTATGAGCGGTTTCGAGATCGTCGGTTCGGCGGTCTATTACGCGAAGTATGTAGAGAACGGGCGCCGGGCCGGGGCGAAAGGGGTACCTATTGAAGCGCTAATCGAGTGGATCAGGATAAAGCGGATTGTGATAGAGGGTCGCAGCGAACGTTCTACGGCTTTTATGTTCCAGAGCTCGATCCGTCGCAAAGGAATCGCCCCGGCATTGTTTATCACGCGCACCCTGCAAAACCAGGAAAGCACAATCGACCGGAGTATTCACGCGGCATGCGGGGAATTGGTCAACTACCACATCGAAACCATGTTTAACGAAATCAAACAAGCAGCATGATAGACCTGACAGCAAAACCGGAGAAATTCAGCAGCGTATATCGTCCGGTAATATATACCCTGACCAAAACCGGCACGGAGAAAGAGACCGTGCAGATTCTCGACGGATCGACGGTACTCGGAATGAAACAATTTGTGACCGCGGGCAGGATCGCGGTAAACGTATCGGAATATTACCGTAACCTGATCGAAACGGCACCGGTGATCGATGACAGCCTCTCGTTTGTCCATGCCGTGAAACGGACGGTAACGGCCCGGATCGACGTGACGGCGGATTCCTCGGTGCTGCTCACTTCGGGGATTACCGATCTTGCTTTGTCCACCCTGCTGTCGAATGCGCCGGGGCCGCGGATACTCCGACCCGGAGAATGGGACGAATTGAGCTATCTGGTAGATGAACAGGTATTGGCCGGGGCAATTATCGTCACGATGAAAAACGGGCAGGAAATCACCCTGCAAATGCCTAATTCGTCTATCGACGGAGTGGCCGTACTGGTGGTGCATTACGATTCCATCGCCGAGGCGGTGCGGCTCAAAGGTGCCGATCCCGCGGGTATGGCCGGAATCAGGGTAAAACCCACACTCGGGTGTTACGACCTGCCGGAAGTGGAGTACCGGATTGTTCGCTCCGGGTGCGGTGTCCGTATCGCGTGGTGGAACCGCCAGGGCGGGATCGACTATTATACGTTCCGCTCCGACCTCGATAAAAGTTATACCACCGAACGCACGAAGATCAAAACGGCGGAAGGCTGGCGGACGGTTTCCTCGGAAGTGGAGGACGAACGCAATATCTCTTCCGGGGGGCTTCCGGGTTTCATGCTCGAATGGCTGGGCGAGATCGTCAGTGCGCCGAAAGTGTGGCTGATTGACGGAGACCAGGCTATTCCCATCGACATTACCTCGGACGTGATTACGACATTCGACCAGGCGGAGATGCCGCAGCTTGAGTTAACCTTCCGATCCATCGACACCGAAAAAATGCAAACGACATGATCGACCTGTACATAGACGGCAAACGCCTCGATACGGATCAGCAGACCGACGCCGCAATTACGCTCTCCATCGGGAGCGTGGAAGATCCCTCCCAGAGTCTGACGGCCTTTTCAAAGTCTATCGAAGTCCCGGCCACCGCCCGCAACAAAGAGATCATGCAGTTCGCCGATCAGCTTCACGGGGTCGAGCAGTTCAACAACGCCAAACACCCGGCCCGGCTGGAGGCCGGGGGCGTGGTGGTGATGACCGGCACCGCACAAATCACGAAGGTAACGGTAAACAACCTGCTGAACGCCTCATACGAAGTGAACCTGATCGGCGCGGAGTACGAATGGGCGAAAAAGGCCGCCGAAGCGAAACTCAACGAAACGGACGGATTAGGTAGCTGGGTATTCTCTGCCGCCACGATCAAAAGCCTGTTGGAATCCACTGGCGGGGTTTATCTGTTTCCGGTCTACCGGGGACAGTACGTGCGCCGGATCAACGACGAGAACACAGACAAGAAGAGCGGCACGAGCGGAACGTTTGTTCCCCGGCCCTATACCACGCTGGCCGACTACCTGCCTTTCTTCAACGTACGGCTGCTCATGGAGAAGATCATCGGCCAGTACGGGTACTCGATCCGTTCGGATTTCTTTGAAAATAACGCGCTTTTCGGACGTTTGGTCGTGGCCGGGGAGTGGGAAGAGTACGACACTTCGGAACTGGAGGAAAAATACGACTTCCTCGCGGGTAAGTTCGCATCCGGAGAGCCTTATTTCATCGTGACGAACCAACGCTATGAGTTCGGATTTAATGAAATCGGACGTATCGTAGACACTGTTAGGCCGGAGGAGGAATCCGCCGACGAAGAGGTGCTGGAGGATGTGTACGACAAGGGAGGGTGCGTAATATTCCCTGCTGTCACCGAGCCGGTATTCATGGCTAAGGAGGACATGGTGATAGGCTTCGAGTACAATCTCGAATATGTCACCGGGATCAGCACCGAGTACGCCGCCGAAGGTGATAAATACGGCAAACTGATCTGGTTTGACACTGTGGACGGGGAAGCGGTGCCGGAAGAGTGTATCGAGGCCGACCGCACGGACATATCGAAAAACACCCCGCAGGGCGAATACATGTATATCTACCGGCTGACGAAGGGGACTATCAACGACGACAAGCACTATATCCGGTTCCGGCATAACAAGGACGGAGAGTACGATGAAAACGGCGAATACGACGAGACATACGTTAAGATCGGCCAAAGCGGCTCTTTCGTCTGTACGGTCAACGTGTCAAGTACCGCCGAAGTATTTATCGGGGAGCCGAACCCGATTTTCCCGTCCCGGATGGTCTGGAAAAAGACGAATATGGAGATCGAGATGTTCGCCCTCGACAATTCGGCCACGATCAAACTGAAATATATCGTAGAGCCGAGGTTTTTGAGTGCCGGGGAGACAATGACGATCAAAACACCGGTATTCTCCAGTTCCAACGCGCCGAATATGGCCGACGGAAAAACGCCGTATATCCAACTGGCCCTGACGAATAACACGACGGTCAAGGCGTATTTCTGTAAGCGGCCCGGCTACGGTACGGCCCTCAGTGCGAAAAACATGCTCCAATCGGGTATTACGCAGATGGATTTCATCAGCGCCGTAAAACAGATGTTCGACCTGATGTTCTACACCAACGCCGAGACCAAAGAGGTGTATATCGAGCCGCGGGAGGCATTCTACACCTCTACGCCGATAGACTGGCGGGGGCGGATGGACTACTCGCAGGAGATCGAGGTCGAGGACGCGGGAAACGATATTGGAAAGACGGTGGTGCTCGGCTATCAGACCGACGATGTGATAGAGCGGCACAACGAAGAGACCGGAACCGAGTTAGGCACCTACAAAGAAGATATTTTGAAGTACCATGCCGAGGACGAAGAGGATTTGACCAATCCGCAATTCGTAGCGACTACCGTAGTGGAGGAAAAAATCCCGGGTGCGGCGGCTATTTCGCTGATCGACTTCTCCCCGGAAGATGACGAGCCGTCCGACCCGTGGGAATTGGATTTGGATTCTTCGATGAAGGTGTGCGAATACCTCGGAATGACAGACCTGCCGGAAGGGCAAAGCCTTCTTATCCGCGATAAGGGCGTGAATACGGCGATTAATGCGTTTCCGGAGGTGTCGTTTGACAACCTGCATTTCGAGGGCGCAAACGGCCTGAAATCCTACTATGCGAAAACGATAGAATCGTACAACTACGGTAAGCGGATCACCGCGCAGGTGAAGCTATCCCCGGCGGACGTGGAAAACCTCATGCTGCCGAACGATCTGCGGCGGGATTTCCGCGCACTGTATCGCCTCAGTATCGGCGGGGAGGATGTCTATTGCCGCCTGGAAGAGGTCAACGACTACGACCCGGCCAGCGCCGAGCCGACAGAATGCGTGTTTTTGAAAGAAAATTAACTTAAAAATCAATATTATGGCTGAGAATGAACAAGTTTTTAGGATAGTTGTAGACTATAAAACTGCCTACGAGGAATTGGAACGCGTCAAAGAGAAGCTAAAAGCGGCTCAATCAGAAACGCGAAACCTGACAGTCAAACAACAGGAACTTAACGAACAGTTCAAACAGGGGGTTATTTCCGAGCAAGAGTATCAATCGGCATCGGAAGCACTCAGACAAAAGCTCATCGCCAACCGGAAAGAGGTTACCGCTTTGACCGAAGAGCGCAGAAAAGCTATGCAGATCGAAAAAAGCATGGCTTTGGCCGAAATGTCAGAGACTAACTCACTGATCCAGTTAAGGGAGACTTTAAAAACCCTTACAAAGCAATTTGACGCGCTCGGTGAGGCCAAGCAAAAATCGGCCAAGGGGGTACAACTTCAAAAAGAAATAGACGGGCTCAATAAGAAAATCCTTGAACTCGAAATGTCTACCGGTCGTTTCGGACGAAACGTCGGTAACTATGCAAGCGGATTCAATCCCCTAAATTTTCAGGTGCAGCAGCTGACGCGCGAATTACCATCCCTGACTATGAGCCTGCAACAATTTTTCCTCGCTATTTCGAACAACCTACCGATGTTCGCTGACGAATTACAGCGGGCAGCGGCGGCCAACGCGAAATTAAAGGCTGAGGGGCATGCAACAATACCGGTGTGGAGGCAGGTACTTTCCGCACTCGGTTCGTGGCAAACCATGCTCGTTGTGGGGATCACCCTGCTTACTGCTTACGGTAAAGAGATCGGAGAATGGGTTGCAGAGTTGTTTAAGGGCAAAAAACAACTCAATGCGGCTGCCGAAGCACAGAAAATATACAACGCTACGATGACTCAGGGATTGGCTGATTCAGAAAAGACTGTTACTAGTCTAAGGATTTTGTATGATATTACCCAAAACCAAACAATTGCGATGGATAAAAGGCGACAAGCGGCTGAGAAACTGCAAAAGCTGTATCCGTCGTATCTCGGAAATTTAACAACCGAACAAATTATTACAGGGAAAGCGGCCCAAGCATACGAAAGACTGGCAGAAGCAATTATCCGGGCCGCAAGAGCACGCGCAGCTGAGGATAAAATTGCTGATATCTCTTCTAAACTTGACACCGTTACAGATAGCGAAGCGTACAAAACATATCAACAGGCAAGTAAACTTTTAGCCAGATTACAATCTCAACAGGAGGGTGCATTAGCCATAGGGGATATGCAAGAAGTGGAACGCTTGAATAAACTAATTGCGGCTACTCGTAAGATATACGAGGAAAATGAAAATGAAGCCCGGGTATTGATAGAAAATATTTTTGATACAGAGGTGGAGGAAAGCTCTACTGCGATTAAAGATATTGCAACCCTGACCGCTCGCGAGAATAATAGCCAAGTTGATCGCTTTGTACAAGCACAAATGCAGGCTATCGATAGATTAGGGGCAAGAGCCGCAGAGCATTATACATTTTCTGATCCATCGGATGATCAGAGAGATACAGAGGCCGCCGCACGCGAAGCCTTAAAAGCCGCTAAAGAGGCCGCTGACCAAAGAAAAAAGATCGAGGACGACACGATCAAGTACATGCGAGAGGGCCGGGAAAAAGACCTTGCCGATCAGAAGTTAAAGTATCAACGTGCACGCGAAGAGTACAAAGGAAATTCCGAAAAATTACAAGAGCTTGAGGAATGGAATCGTAATCAAATCCTTGAAATCAATGAAAAGTGGGATGAAAAGGAAATCCGACATGGCTTAGATACGCAGAAATTTCGAGTATCACTTATGGAGGACGGCACGGCCAAACAGTTGGCATTACTTGAAATTGAGCATGCCGAAAAATTGATGAAGGCCAAGAAAAACGGCACGGATTTGCTCGAAATCGATAAGTGGTATAAAAAAGAACAGGAAAAAATACTGGCCGCTTCACCACACGGGGAACGCATTAAAGCCGACGCCCAGGCTGCGGCGAACTACCATAAAGAAATCGCCCGGATCGAAAGTCTAAAAATTAAAGAAAAAGAAAAAGATTATCTGAAAGCAAAAGCCGAAAATGACCTAGAGAAAACAAAAATATTGAACCACAAAGCCGAAATCGACCGCTTATACAGTCTTGGAAAAATCACCGTGGACGAATACAATAAAATGTCAGCGGAGATCGGTGTTGATTTGGCTAATAATGAGAATAAAGGCAATGAGCTAGAAGACCCCAAAAACCCGAAACTAAAAAAGGTAGGCAGTTTCTTTGCAAGATTATTCGGTTATGATCCAGACGATAAAGACGACCGTAAGGAGTTCAAACAAAAACGAAAGGAACTGATAGACCAGGCCGCTGATACCGCCCGCGAAATCGGACAGGCCGTAATCGACATTCAGACTGAAATTTCACAGCGCCGATTGAAACTTGAGCAGGAACGGATCGACGCAGAACGGGATTCAGAGTTGAAATCGCTTGAACTGCGGTATAACAAGGGGCTGATGTCCGAGAAAGCCTATAACAAAGCTGTCGAGGCAACCAATGCCGAAGCCGACCGGAAAAAAGAAGAGGCCGAACGCGCTGCATTCGAGCGGGAAAAACGGCTGAAAATTATGGGCATTGCCATCGATACGGCTGCCGGTATCACAAAAGTATGGTCAGAAACTGGCCTTACGGGCTGGAAATTAGCTATGGCTGTCGCACAAACAGCCTTCCTGACGGCAAACGGTATCGCTCAAACGGCTGTAATTTCTAGTCAACAATTCGCCAAAGGAGGTATCGTACCTATCGGAAACGGCAAAAACGGCGTTTCAATGGGGATGTTGCAAGGCCCATCACATTCGCAGGGGGGAATCCCGTTGATGGTGAACGGACAGCCTGTAAATGCAGAGGTGGAAGGCGGCGAAATCCTCGCGGTAATTAACAAGCGATCAGCCGCTCAGTATCTTCCTCTATTTTCGGCGATCAACGCGACAAACGGCGTGAAGTTCGAGAACGGCGGGGTTATTGGCTCCGGATGGTCATTGCCGACACCAGCACCACTGCCGCCCAGCAACGGGCAACTCATCGCCCAGCTGAATGCTTCTATTCAAGCTATGCGAATCGATTTCAATAATGGTATCGCCCGCTCAACGAAAGCCACATTGGAGCGGGTGGACAACATCAAAGTCCATGTAGTCGAAAAGGACATTACCAAAACACAGAAAAAAGTTGCAAGTATCAGGGCCAAAGCGACTATAATTGGAGGAAAATGATTACATTAGCAGTATAAACTAATTGCATTTGATTATGAAACGTCTTTTCCAAATTTGTTTGTTTGCCATAGTTTTTACAGCTTGTAATTCTTCTGCGAACCAAGAAAAAAAACAACAGTGGGAGCGGGATGCAGAATATTTTAACGCAATTGAACAAGCTGAAAACAGTCCTCAAATTGAGAAAAACTTATTTTTAGGGTTTAAATTTGGGATGACTCCCAATGAGGTGAAACAGCATATAAATAAATTGCGTCAAGAGAAAAAAATACACGTTGATCAATTCGGAGATTATTATTATATTTTCCATACCAATCATGGTGATGCAAAAATGACTTTTTCACCGGCTTATTATAATGATTCTTTGTACCGCATGCAATATGGTTTTACGGGTATGCCGGGCGCGGTCTGTATTGTAACTGCCAAAGATTTATTTGATAAAGCTAATCTTGGGTATAAATCTTACACATACCAAATAGAAGGGTTTAGGCCGGAATTATATCGGATCAAAGACAATGTAATCGTAATGTTTGATTTTGATCTTGCGCGTATGACATACACAAATGCTCCTATTACGAAACAAATCGAGGCTAAGAATAAGCGTAAAACAAATGAAACATTGTTGGATTTTTAATAGCGGATATCTATTACAGGCCCCTTCAAAGGGGCCTGTTTTTCATTCCAACATCAAAGTCCACGTAGTCGAAAAAGATATTACCAAAACACAGAAAAAAGTTGCAAGTATCAGAGCGAAAGCAACCATAATCGGGGGGAAATGATTACATTAGCAGTATAAACTAATTGCATTTGATTATGGAAGGCATTACCCTTTTGGTTAGCATCATTCTCATTGTTTTCGGAGTTCTGCAAATCATCCTGTTCTTCAAACTGTGGGGAATGACGAATGATGTGAAGAAAATGAAAAAGCATTTTCTGCCGAGCGATAGCAATAATTATTCTCTGAAAGGAGAAGATACGCCGATTGGCCAACACTCCGATATTCAAGCCGTCGTATGGGTAATAATAGCGATAGTCGCAATAGGCCTTATAGTAGCATCGGTATATTCGGCTATTTGAAACATCGCATTCTGCCGAACAGTTACTAAACGGAAGCCCTCGAAAGAGGGCTTTTTTAATTGTATAATTTCCTGTATATTGCACTGTCAAACTACCCTGATTATGAAAAAACTACTATTCCTGTTATGTGTTTCTGCACTTGTATTCGCCGGATGCAGTAAAGATGAGAAAGAACCGGAACCTGATCCCAATCCGGGGCCAACTTATTGCTATGAGTTTACAATCAGTACCACGTACAGTGTGGCAGGCGCTTCTGTGCCAGGTTACCCTTACACAGTCCGGACTAAAAGTAAGCAATGCGGATTGACAAAAGAAAGGGCCCAGGAGGTGGAGGATAGCTACGATTCTTTTAGTACGTCAAGAATTAACGGGGTTACGGTTCGTATTAAAGTTACAGCCAGTAAAAAAAGATTACGAAATTAAAGTTCGTAAATTATGCTTTTAGCCCGCTGATAGCGGGCTTTTTTATTACCTTCAAAAAATATTTTCATTTTTTTTCATTTTCGTTTGCACTAACGTCTCGCTCATTCTCTTTGTAAGAAAAGAGCGAACGTATGCCCTCACTTGGAGAGATCAAGATCACCAATAAAGCCGCCGAAGTCATTATCGACATCGAGGGAATCATCGGCATTCCTGAATGGTGGCAGTTCGACAACCCGGACGAGCGGGTTGCCACCTACGACAAGTTCAAAAAGTCGGTAGGAGAACTCAAAGACATCAAATCCCCGGCCATCACGGTTAATATTCGCTCTCTGGGCGGCAGCGTTAACGACGCTTTGCTGATCCACGACACCCTGTCGGGGCTCAAAGCCACCGTTACGACCAACTGCTACGGCTATGTGGCCTCTGCCGCTACCATCATCGCACAGGCCGCCTCGTCCGGACGGCGCAATATCTCGGAAAACTCCCTGTACCTGATCCACCGGGCCAGTGCCTACGCAGAGGGAAACTCCGCCGAGTTGGAGGAAGCCATCCGCATGCTGAACAAGACGGATGAGCTTATTGCGGGTATCTATGCGAACCGCTCCGGCAAGTCTGCCGAGGATTTCACCGCGCTGATGGATACGGGAGAATGGTTGACCCCCGAAGAGGCCAAAGAGGCGGGTTTGGTGGATAATATCACCAAGTCATCGGGCATCACGAACCTCGACGCTACTTCGATCCATAACCTGAAATTGCCGGATATTCCGGCGGACAAACAAATCAAAAACGACAATAACATGAAAATCAAAATGAAAGAGAGTTGGAAAGGGATTCTCAACTTCTTCGGACTGGAAAAGGACGCGGAGATGGAGATCACCGACGCCGAACTGGAACGCATCAACAACGAAATGGAGGCGCGGGACAAGAAGATTGCCGACCTGACGGATAATGCCGCCGGAAAAGACGCGGAGATCGCAAACCTGAAACAGTCGGTCACCGACAAGGATACCGAGATTGCGAAGCTCAAACAGCAGGTAACAGACAAGCAGTCCGAGATTGACAAACTCAAAGCCGCGCCGACGAAAACCAAAGACTGCGAAGACCCCGATCCTGCGGGTGAATCTCTCAAAGGCAATCTTTCTGCTTACGAAAACGACGTCAAAAACTTCAAATAAACCGAAATCATGTCAAAAGTTATTGCAAATCCCAAAACCTACACGGGGCAGGAGATCGAGACGATTTTCTTGCGTCCGTCTTTCAGCGGTCCCGGCGCACTCGACCTCGGTGTCCGAATGTTGTACAATATGCCGGTGCCTACCACGCTCAACTTCTGGAGCCGTAGCGACGACGTATTGAAGAAGTACCAGGGTGGCTTTCAGGGCGGAAGCATCGCCGACAAGTTCCAGAAAACGATCTCGCTGGAGAAGTTGAAAGTCGAGATGGCTTATTCGCCGGAGGACTACTTCGGTATGATCTACGAGAAGATCACCAATAGCGCGAACGTAAACCTGCAAGACCTTTCCGGTACCGAGCTTGAAGCTGCCGAAACCGCACTGCTGCGTGAGGCCATCGCCGAGAGCCTGCGTATCACGATGTGGCTCGGTGACAAGAGCCGCACCGAGGGAGGCAAAAAGTACAACACTTTCGACGGTTTTATCAAAAGGATCAAGACTGACATCGGCGCCGACACAAACGACATCAAGAAGTTTTCTCTCGAATCTATGGAAGCTCCCGACGCAGCCGAGACCCTGTTCAAAAAGATGTTCCGCGAAGCTCCGCTCGTGTTGCAGGAATCGAAAGACCAGGGTAACCTCGTCTACCTGGTCACTTCGGACGTGTACAACAACTACGAAGATTCACTGGACGACGTAGTACTGGAGACGGCCTACGCCGCCAAGCAGAACGGTCGTACAGGTCTTCGCTATCGGGGTATTCCAGTGATCGACGTAAAATTGTCGGGTATCCTGCCTGCACTTACCGACATGCCGCAGTCGTTCGTCATTCTCACGGATCGTCGCAACCTTGCAATGGCTGTCAATACAAACGATTTTCCGGGTTCGTCCGTGGATTTGTGGTACAGCAAAAACGACATCCAGAACCGCCAGCGGGCCGTATTCATGGCCGGGTGCGACTACCTGCTCCCGGAGCTGATCGTTGCGGCATTCCCCGCGGAAAATGAAGGCGCGTAAACAAACCATTTTTTAATCAATCAAATTTACCATGTCAATTCTTACAGGTTACACGAAAGTGTGCAAAAAGGCTTCGGGCGGTGTGCTGACCATCGGCCTGATCGAAAAGGAAAATTTCAAGGGTGCGACCCTCGATGCCGACAGTGACGCCTATTCGGCGATCACGCTCGCCGCTCAGTCAGCATTCAGCAAGTACGAGTTCCTCGAAGATGAGGCGGAGTTCAAGGAGGACACCAAGCGCGAGAACGGCTCGGTGGTCATCACCAAGTCACTCGTATTCAAGCTGCCGACGATGAACGCCGCCTCGCGCAAAGCCGTGCAGGAGATCATCGACGCTTCGTACTGCGGTCTGGTGGCCGTAGTGATTACCCCCAACGGCGATGCGTTCGTGGTGGGCTATGGCGAGGACGTGAAACTGGAACGTCCGCTGCGTATCTCACAGTCTACCGGCACGACGGGTAAAAAGTTCTCGGATGCCAATGGCGACGAAGTGACGCTGACCTGCGACCACACCGAGAAATCGCGCATTTACTCGGGTGACACGGACGCGCTGTTCACCGCAGCGCCGGGAGCGTAAATCTTCCCATCCATCATGTTGCATGAAAGGGAAGTCCCTGCGGCTTCCCTTTCTTTAAAAACCGAAACTATGGCAAAGAAATACAGCATTAGACCCGGCTATGAAAACGCCGAAATCGTGGCGGCGGTACCGCCCTACAAACGGACGGACGGGGCTCGGTTTGTCCTGTCCCGCTGTACACAAAAAGACCTGAAATACCTGCACGATGTAGTATTGTTCAAAGGGGTAAGCGTTTCGAGCGATGAGAAAGCAAAAACAGACGAACAAGACCGTTAAAGCCTTCGTGACCGAAAACCGGGTCGATCCGTTCGTTTCGATAGGCTCGACGATGGCCGCCACGGGCAACTGCTGGAGGTGGGGAACAGACAATATGTTTCCCTATGCCCTTGCCATCCTTGCACGGCGTTCGACGGCGCACCGGCGGATCATCAACGACAAAGCGGATTATATCTCCGGCAAAGGGTTTTCTTACGATGAAAACCGACCGGAGTTGGAAATGATCGTGGAGGCGGCCAACGGGACAGGCGAAACGCTGCGGCAGGTGCTCAACAAGCTGGCATTCGACAAAGCCCTGTTCGGGAATGCTTTTCTTGAAATCGTAACCAACCGCAAATGCTCGTTCGTCTCATTCTACCATCAGGATGCGACCAAATGCCGCCTGTCGAAAGACAAATCACACATTATCCTCTGCCACAACTGGCGGGAATACACACCGACGCAAGCGCCCATCTTGCCACTTTATCCTCAGTTCGACGAAGCCCCGGACGGTACGCTGCGCTCGATTATACACTACAAGGATTATGAGCCGATGTTCGAGAACTACGGCGTGCCGCCCTATATCGCCGGGTTGAATGTGTCGGCCATCGCCTACAAGACGGACAAATGGAATATCAGCCGTCTGGACAACTCGTTCCAGCTTTCGGGCGTGATGACCCTCGACAGCGATGTGAACAACGAGGAAGAGGCCAAACAGATCGCCGAAGCGGCACAAAATAAGTTTGCGGGGAAACCGGGGCAAGTATTGTTCCTGGTAAAAAACAGCGGAGGCGAGGACGGGTCGAAATTCATTCCGATCACTTCGTCGAACGAGGGAGACTGGCAGGCACTGCACGAGCAGTCTACAACAGATATTGTTGTTGCTCATTCGTGGTTCCGGTCACTGAGCGGATTGGACTGGACGTCGGGATTTAATTCTGACCGTATCCTGCATGAGTATGAAATCGCACTGAATACGGTGATCCTCGGCGAACAGGCCGAACTGATGGAGCCGATCCGGGAAGTATTGGAAAATATGGCCGGAATAGACACCTCATCGCTGCAAATCATCAACCGGCCCCCCATAACCCTGAAACCCTCGTACATGATGGTGTGGGAAGCACGCAAGGCCGACGGGCTGGATTACGACGAGAACGACCCGAAACAGCAGGTTTTCCTGGCAAACCTAAAACAGTCGAAAAATGGTACTGATAACGAGTAACGAGGTTATCGACCTGGCATTCTCCAGTGTGGAGCAGATCACGCCGGGGATTATCAAGGAGACGAAAATCGAGGCGGCGCAGGAGCGCTACATCCGTCCCGCGTTCGGCGAAATGTATGACGCGATGACCGAAGGGAGATATCCGGAGTTCGTAAACACTTACCTCAAACCGGCCCTCGCGTATTTTGTCCGGCACGACGTGATCCCGGAGGTATCGACACCGGTAGGCAACACCGGCGCGATGCTTCCTTATGCGAACCATGCGAATGCCGCAACGGACAAACAGCGGGAATTGGCGATGGATAGTGCGCTGAACAGTGCCAATGCTCTTTTGGGCAAAGCAATCCGGCATATCGAGGCGCACCGGGAGGATTTCCCGGAGTACAAACCATTGGTAAAATGCCCCTCGATCCGGGGCGGGATGATTCTTTAAGACATGGCAACGGGTAATAATTTCTATCAGGGAGAGACTATAACAGTCGGTTTCGCCGCATACGAAGACAATGCAGACGTACCGGTGGACATCACCGGGTACGACATTACAGCGATCCTGTACAACGCTTCGCGCGGACGTATTCTCACCATGAGTACGAACGAGGGCGGGTATCTGATCGTGAACCGCGAGGGAACCTCGGAACTGACCGTAACCGTTCCCGCTGCTTTTACCAGTAAAATATACCCCGGACTGCTCAAAATCGAAGTGAAACTAACAGAGCGGGAAACCGGGAAGGTAGCAATAGCAATGACCGATGTAATCTATTTGATGGGCTGTAAAATCGGAGGTATCAACCTATGAGGCTTGTGACGACATTCATACAAAATACGGAATCTACCGATCCCGATCTTTCGTACCTGAACCGCGCACGGTTCGTTTTGTCCGTGGCCGACGGACATGGTTCCGACGGTGTGGGTATTCTGGACGCGGTGATTCGTAACCGGCACCTATTCCTGTCAATGACTTCCGGCGCGGAGATCGACGCGGGGAGCGTATTTACGGAGGACGATTTACCGGTAGCTTCGGATTCCCGTCTCGGTATCGCCGCGTTCGACCCGGCCTATTTTTCCATATTGGCCGGGAAAGTGTCGCTACGTGGTGATTTGGATTTCGGGTTGAATGAAACGCAGCTTGCCGAATACCTGACCGCCAACAAATACGCGACGCAGGCATGGGTTGCCGCACAAGGATTCATCGGCAGCGACGGGTTGGCCCTGTACGCTACGAAGGAATGGGTGCTCGGACAGAATTTCGCCAAAGCATCGAGCATGGGCAATTATCTGCTGAAATCCGTCTGGGACGAGGTATTCGAGGTGACTACGGTTAACGGCGTGCGGGTATTGAACGTGAAGTTGGATATTGCGGGCCTCAAAGGCATCAGCGCTTACGGTCTGGGTTCCACCTTCGGCGGCGGCACGACCGGTTCCCTCGGAGAGTTGGTCAACGTCGGGCAGTGGGCCGACGCTGTGCCTAC
>ERZ773139.1595-NODE-1595-length-25584-cov-7.306632_pt1 | contig 25584 bp, 24 predicted proteins | sample MGYA00580854_ERZ773139 | MGnify/ENA primary metagenome ERZ773139 (study PRJEB29015, sample SAMEA2737809) | human gut metagenome | biome: human gut; feature: human-associated habitat; material: faeces | place: China | collected 2012 ...
GCAAAGGCGTCCTTCGCCGCGGCCGCCTCAGCCTCTGCATCTTCGGCGTCATCGCGTCCACGATCATCTACGGCGGCATTATGAATCCCGCGTCTGCGCTCATGTGGTCGAACACGATCAACTGGAACATCCTCAAAAGCTACTATCTCACCGGCGTTCCTATCGACCTGGTTCGCGCCATTGGCACGTTCTTCTTCCTCTGGCTCGGCGCGGAGCCGATGCTGGAAAAGCTCGACCGGATCAAGACCAAATATGGCTTAGCGGAGTAAGTTCAGAGTCCTTCTCCTGGTTTCAGGAGGAGGACTTTGTGCTTTTCTTTTTCTCGATTTGTCGCGTCGAACGGTGCTGAGAAATAGTTTTTTATAGGAAGTTTTTGCGCTTTGCGCGAAAAGTGGGTTTTTTATCTTTTTGCAGACTGTTAGGGAGTAGAGGGACAAAAAGGAGCAACGTATGGACACGCAAAACGAACGGTTTGAACGCTACAACGAAATCACATTTGAAGCCTACTGCAAAGCGGCAATCGACCATGCTATCCGGCGCGGCATCCAGAAAAAAGAGCGCCGTGCGGAAATTGAACGACCGTTGTCTGCGCTGAATGACGCGCTGCTTTTCAAGTTGAATCCAAGCGATCCGCCGCAGGAGGCTGCATTAGAAGAAGCTGTGACCTTTGACGTTCGCGGACGGCGTATCGTGGTTCACAATGCGGAGCTGGGACAGGCCATTACATATCTTCCGCTCCGCAAACGGGAAATTACGCTGCTGTACTTTTTTGCCGACCTGACCGATGCCAAAATTGCCAAAATGCTCGATATGAGCGTCAGCGCCGTCCAGCGCCAGCGCAACCGCGCTGTGTGCTGGCCAAGAGATTTTTTGATGGAGGCGCCATGAAAGAAATTCCGTATGCGTTAATATGCGCCGCGCAGCGCGGCGATACCGAGGCCATCTTAATGATCCGACGCCACTTTGAGGGCTATATCGCCAGCAAGTGTCTTGTGACCTACGACGATGGAGACGGGCACAGCTACACATTTCCAGATGATGAGCTGCGCTATCTGGCCGAAGCTGCGCTTTACGCCGCAACTTTCGGTTTCTACTGTCACGAACCGCCGCCTGATTTTGCAATTTGAGCAATTACGAAAAGTGGCGAAATGCGTCTCACCGTGAGACGTATTTCGCCACCCCAAAAAGGAGCCTGCCATGATGTATTTTTCCGAGGAACGCTGCGTGATGTGCGGCGAGATCATTCTGGAGGGGCGCATGGTCTGTCTGCGCTGCGAACGGGCCGTTACCGAACAGGCAAAGACGCTGGATTGCCAGTCCGGGAAAGCACAGCGCCGAAAGGCACTGCGTTTTCCCTGGTTGACAATCAACCGCAACAGGTAAATAGCCTGATTACAACTGAATAGGGTCAACAGATACGTTTTGTATGTGCGAGCCTATGGGTGCGCGGGGATGCGCGGAATGGGAGGTGATGCCGATTCTGGCGCGGAGCGAGAAACACCTGCATGGAGAGCGATTCATGGCTGGATCGTGCGACGACCGCATACAAAGAACAATGATACTTGCGTTAGCCATACGTCACAGAATGGAACGCCCCGCCATCAGCATGGAGGGAGGTAACAGCCTATGGAGCAGCCTTGCCCGCTGCCGTCTGCGAAGCCTTTGAAAAAATGATAGATGTTATTGCAGATTCGCGCAGAATATCCCGCGCGAATTTTGACGAAAAAGCGTTTCATGGTGAAGCGCAAATGAAGTGTGGCAAAATTGGATAAAGCTGATTCATGTGCCATATTCTGATTAAAAAATTCCAGAACCGTACAGAATATGTGCAGGAGGTGTTTTCTATGAATCAGCGTGAAATTAAGATTGACAATGCGGTTTACTGCGTTCAAAGGCACTTTCTGGGTGAGAGCAGCATTGCGGAAATAATTGTGAGGAAAATCTCGGAATCTCCGAAAAGCGACGAGAAATTTGACATTTACAAGCCAATTAGTTATAATAATGACAGGAAGTTGGTTCAAGGAGGCTAAACATGAGAACCAACACATTCATTGTTGTATTTGGCTATCTTCGCTTGTCAGTAGATGAGGTCGGAAAAACCGTTTCCGGAAGTATCGAGAACCAGGCAAATATCATCCGAAAGTATTGTGCGCAGCATAATTTGTTTTTGGCTGAGCTTTTTCAGGACGATGGATGGTCGGGCGGCAATTTTGAAAGACCCGGATTCAAAAAAATGCTGGCAGCACTGGAAAAGAAAAAAGCAAACACGGTCGTTACTGTAGACCTGTCCAGACTTGGACGAAATATGCGGGAATCGAGCTATTACGCTGAGGAATACTTTCCGGAGCGCGGTATTCACTTTTTCACAATTTCAGACGGTTTTGACACGGCGCAGGAGAACGTTTTCGCACCATTCCAGTTTGCCATGAATGAAGTCTACTTGCGCGATGGTTCGCGTAAGGTTAAAAACGTTCTGAAAAATAAACGGGAAAGCGGTCAATACTGCGCCTGCCCGCCGTATGGCTACAAAAAGAATCCGGAAAATGTGCATCAGCTCATCCCAGACGAAATGACAGCACCGATTGTGCAGAGAATTTTCGCGGCAGCGGCTTCCGGTGATTCATCACGAAAAATTGCAATGGAGTTGAACGCTGACGGGGTTATCCCGCCGCTTAAATATCGTGTACTATATCGTGATAACTTTGGTGACGAGGGTGCCAGCCGTGCGTCTGATCTTTGGAATTATACGACGGTCAAGCGAATCCTCAAAAACGAGGTCTATCTTGGACACACGCTGCTTGGCAAGACGAAAAAAGCAAGCATCCGTTCGGAAAGGAAACTCTCTGTTCCGCAAGAAGATTGGGCGATTACGCGCGATACGCATTTGCCGCTTGTGTCGCAGCAAACATTTGATTCTGCAATGCTGAATCTCGGAAAAGGCACAAGAAATTATCAGAAGTACGATCATGTGCGCAAAAGTATTTTTTCCGGTATTGCCGTCTGTGGACGCTGCGGACATTCGCTTTGTTCCTGCGGAACGGTTTATAAGGGAGAGCGAGAAAAATACTGGTATTTGTCCTGCACCAAACAGCGGCCTGATGTTGCAGATCCCTGTGAGGGTGTTAGAGTCCGTTACAGCGATCTTATGGAGGTCGTGCGGCGTGATTTGAATGAAATACTCGCCATGACTGACGATAAAATTGAGCAGCTTGTTGCTGCTGTCCTGCGGGAAACGCAAACGGCCGAAGCAAAGCAAAACCGCCAGCTTCAGCAGGATCGAGCAAATGCGCGCCTAAAAACGATTGATAAGGTAATCACCAAACTCTACATGGACAATGCGGAGGGAAAGCTGGATGATGCGCGTTTGACCGACATGGTCGCCCAGCTTCAAAAGGAAAGTGATGGACTTCAAAGACTTTTGGTAACGCTGGAGGCAGACGAAACAGAGCAGGTAACAGAAAACTACCAACGCTTCTTTGACCGGGCACGGCATTTTACGCACATTGAAAAGCTGGACAGAGAAACGCTATCCCTGTTCGTTGAGCGCATTGAGGTTGGGCCAAAGGAATTGCCACAAGGCATCCAGAAAACGATCCACCGAGAGCAGCCGTTCCGTCAGAGTATTCGCATCTTTTATCGCTTCATTGGAGAGCTGGGAACAGCGCCTATGCGGAGTTTTCCACTGCCCCAAAAGCCAGAGGTAGGCGTTTACAACAAAATCGCTCAATAAAAAGTTCTAAAAACGATGTAAATATTGCAAAAATGTCGAAAATTACGGCATGAAAAATTCTTAATATGTAAAAGAACGCCTAGGGAAGTCGGCGTCAACCTCAAGAACGGCTACAACGGCGACCTGACCTCCCGCGAAGCCGGCTCCGTCGGCGGCCAGATGGTCAAGAAAATGATCGAGTCCTACGAGCGGAACATGAAGTGAGTCTTTTCCTTCGGCATGCCGGAGGCGAAGACGGGGAGCTGCCGCAGGGCGGCAGCTCCTCTGACTTCCTGTTACATCGCAAAAGCCCCGCGTTCCGGCCGGAACGCGGGGCTGCGCTTATGCGTTTTCTTCGATCACATCCGCTCCGGCGCGGAGAAGCCGAGCAGGTCGATGCACGTTTCCAGAACGCCGCGCGTCAGATCGATCAGCGCTGCGTAGCTGGCCTGCCGGGCCGGATCCGGCTCGGTGAGGATCTTCACGTCGTGGTAGAACTTGTTCGCCGCCGTCGCCAGCTCGTAGATATACGCGCAGATCGTGTTCGGCGCGGAATCGCGGTACGCGGACCACAGCGCGTCCGCCATCCGGCTGAGCACCAGCATGAGCTGCTTCTGCTCCGCGCTGCAGGCGCTCAGCAGCTGCGCGGGCGAGACGGGCTTGCCGTATTTGGCCAGGATCGACTTGATCCGCACGATGGTGTAGAGGATATAGGGCCCCGTATTGCCCTCGAACGAGGAGAACCGGTCGAGGTCGAACACGTAATCCTTCGTCGGCATGTTGCTCAGATCGCCGTATTTGAGCGCGGCCATCGCGATGCACTTCGCCGTCTGCGGCAGCTCCTCGTCGGAGACGGTCTGGTTTTCCTTGATCTTGCTCGTGACGTAGTCCGTCACGTCCGCGATCAGCGTCTCCAGCCGCATCACGCCGCCCGCGCGGGTCTTGAAGGGCTTGCCGTCCTTGCCGTTCATCGTGCCGAAGCCGATGTGCCCGAGCGCAGTCTCCGGCCCGACGAGACCGGCCTTCTTCGCCACACGGAAGATCTGCTCAAAGTGCAGATTCTGCCGCTTGTCAGTCAGATACATGTATTTCTTCGGGTGATAATCCTGCTCGCGCTGGACGATCGTGGCCAGGTCCGTCGTGGCGTAGAGCGTCGCGCCGTCGGACTTGACCAGGATGCACGGCGGGACCTCCTTCGCGTCCGTCTCCTCCTGCACCGGCACGACCAGCGCACCCTCGGATTCCACGCACAAGCCCTTTGCCTTCACGGTCTCAAGCATCTGCGGGATATACTTCTGCGCGTCGCTCTCGCCGAGCCAGACGTCAAAGCTGACGCCGAGATTATCATAGTTGCGCTTCAGATCTTCGACGGAGACACGCAGGATGTGCTGCCACAGCGCGCGCTCGCCGCGCTCGCCGTGCTGCAGGCGGAAGGTCTCCTCGTGTGCGCGGGCGGCGAAGGCTTCGTCCTCCTTGCTCCGTGCGCTGGCGGCAGGGTAGATGCGCTCGAGCTCCGAGATCGTGAACGGCGCTTCGGCGGGATACTCGCCGGTAAAGTCCGGGTCAAAGTAGGGAAGACCCGGCTTTTCATCCTGCAGCTGCGCCATGATGAGGCCCATCTGCAATCCCCAGTCGCCCAGGTGGATATCGCCGATCACATGGTTGCCGAAGAAGCGGTAGATCCGCTTGAGCGATTCGCCGATGATGGCGCTGCGCAGATGGCCGACGTGCAGGGGCTTTGCCACGTTCGGCCCGCCGTAGTCCAGCACGATCGTGCAGGCGTCCGGATCGTTCTGCACGCCGTAGTGCGCGTCCGCATCCATGCCGCGCAGATAGGCGGCCAGATACTCATCCGAGATCTTCAGATTCAAAAAGCCCGGCATCACGGCCTCGGCGCTGGCAAACATCTCGTTTTCGCCCAGCGCTTCGAGCACGGCGTTCGCGATCTGGATCGGCGCCTTGTGGTATTTCTTCGCCGCGGCCAGCGCGCCGTTGCACTGATATTCGCACAGGTCCGGCCGGTTGGAGAGCGTGGCCCGGCCATAGGCGGCGTCGAACCCGGCCTTCTCAAACGCGCCGGACAGCTGCTCAGAGATCAGATCGATCAGAAATTTCATGTGTTTCACCCTTCGTCATGTCATAAGTTTTACTATTATAGCAGAAAAGTCCGGGAATGTACAGAGACACCCTCTAAAAAACAGTCGTACGCTCAATGCCGCCATGCAGAACCCCGTGAGATCTGCGATCAGCGCCGCCGGGACGGCGTAGCGCGTCCCGCGCACGCCCGCGGCGCCAAAGTAGACGCTGATGGTATAAAACGTTGTCTCCGACGAGCCGAGCATGACCGCGGCTGTCCGCCCGATCAGCGAATCCACGCCGTAGCGCTGCATCAGCTCCGTCCCCACGGCGAGCGCCGCGCTGCCGCTGAGCGGGCGAATGAGCACCAGCGGCGCAAGCTCCGGCGGGATGCCGAGCACGCGGAACACCGGCGCGGCCAGCGGCGTCAGCCAGTCGAAAAAACCGCTTTCCCGCAGCATCGTGACCGCCGTCAGCATCAGAACGAGCGACGGCGCGAGCGTCGCCAGCAGCCGCAGCCCGTCCTGCGCCCCGACCAGAAGATCCCCGTACACATCCCGCTTCCGCCGCAGCCCCACCGCGCCCGCGGTCAGCAGCAGCCCGGGCAGGAGCAGCTCCGTCAGGTTTTCCAGCATCGCTTCAGCCCCCGTGCCGCCAGGATCCCCGCCGCGACGGAGCAGGCCGACGCCAGCCACACCGCCGGGAGGATGTCGAACGCGTGCGCCGCGCCGAGCCTTGCGCGCACGGCGGCAACGGTCGACGGGATGAGCTGCAGGGAAGCCGTGTTCATCACGACCAGCAGACACATCTCGTCCGACGCATAGGCCGCGCCGGACAGCGCCTGCATCCGCTGCGCCGCGCGCACGCCGAGCGGCGTCGCCGCGTTGCCGAGCCCAAGCAGATTCGCGGCCAGATTGCCGCACAGGCTCGAAAAGCCCTCTTCATCCGCCGCGCACGCCGGGAACAGCCGCCGCAGCCCCGGCCGCAGCGCCCGGCACAGCCGCACGGTCAGTCCCGTCTGCTCCATGGCCCGCGCCAGCGCCGACCAAAGGCAGATGGGCCCTGCCAGCGACAGCGTCAGCTCGATCCCTGCCGCCGCGCCCGCCAGCGCCGCCTGGCTGGAAGAAAACGGTTGACCAGAACACAAATCAGCCAACACAGACAGGAGGATCAGACCAAACCAAAGAAAATTCAACAACATGTTTGAAACTCCGTTAAGAAAAATAAGTTTGTTCAAAATTTGTACATAATTGGATGGTAGAATAGGGATGGCTTGAGGGGGCAGCGGATGTCCATGCAGCATCCGTTGCTGGCCTGGCTCCAGTGCATGAAGAAAAGAAATTAGGGGGTTGTATTCAATGAAATCAACAGGCATCGTCAGAAAGGTCGACGAGCTCGGCAGAATCGTTCTGCCCATCGAGCTGCGCCGCACGCTGGACATCGCGGAGAAGGACGCTATCGAAATCTATGTCGACGGCGAGTCCATTATTCTCAAGAAGTACGAGCCGACCTGCATCTTCTGCGGTGACGGCCGGAACGTCGAGAACTACCGCGGCAAGAACATCTGCGCCAACTGCATGAAGGAGCTGCGCGCAGGCAAATAAGATCCATGCAAAAAATCCCGCTGCCTGACCGACGGCGGGATTTTTGCCGCAAAAGCAAGAGCACAGGCGTCTGCAGAATAGAGACTTCATGCGGGCCGCTGCTCTATTAAACTTTTTTTAATCGGGAGATAGTAACAATGGCATACGATCATGGCGCGTTTCGCGTACGAAATCTAGACGATGCAATTGCGTTTTACACGGGAAAACTTGGTTTTCGGTTTCTTTTTGACGGAAAAAATGAGAAAGCCGCAGAAAGATACGCTTTCCTTGATCACAACGGTGCCCGGCTGGAGCTGATCGAGACAGAGCATGAGACGTATCGGCCATCGATGCCGGAGCCCCCGTTCTGTCCGCATCTGTGCTTTGAGGCGGAGAATATGGACAGCGTCTTGAAAATGCTGCGGGAAAATGAGCTGACGATCCTTGACGGCCCGAATGAAATCCCGAACTCAGAGCAATGGATCTATTTTGCCGACCCGGATATGAATGTGCTGGAATATATCGTCTGGCTGGATAAAAAGCGGGAGTGAAACAGGTTTCCTGTCTGACGGAGAAAAAAGACGCGCCTGTATGCTGCAAAGCATACAGGCGCGTTTTCAGTTTGGTTCAGCCCTTCAAGATCGCGTCGTACAGCTGATTTTTCGCAAAGCCGGTCAGCTTGGCGACCTGCTTGACGGCGTCCTTGGTCGAGAGCCCTTCGTCCATCCGCGCGCGGACAAGCGCGAGCGCGCCTTCAAACGTACAGCCCTCCTCCGCCGGCTCCTCCGCGCCAGCCACGACGAGCACGAACTCGCCCCGGGGCGGATTCTCCGCGTAATAGGCCGCGGCCTCGCCCAGCGTCGTGCGCCGGACCTCCTCGTGGAGCTTCGTCAGCTCCCGGCACAGGGAGATGCGCCGCTCTGCGCCGAACGCCGCGGAAAGATCCTGCAGCGTGGCCAGCAGCTTGTGCGGCGCCTCGTAGAAGATCATCGTCCGCGTCTCGTCCTTCAAGCCCGTCAGATGCTCCTGACGGCTTTTTTTGTTGACGGATAGAAAGCCCTCAAACGTGAACCGGCCCGTCGGCAGCCCGGAGATGCTCAGCGCCGTCACCAGCGCGCACGGGCCGGGGATGGCGCAGACCGTCACGCCGTGCTCCGCGCACAGCCGCACGAGATCCTCACCCGGGTCGGAGATCGCGGGGGAGCCCGCGTCCGTCACCAGCGCGCACGTCTCGCCCGCGAGCAGGCGCGCAAGGATCTTTTCGCCGCTTTCCGCCTTGTTGTGCTCATGGTAGCTCACAAGGCTCTTTTTCAGCTCCAGATGGTTCAGGAGCTTCAGACTCACGCGGGTATCCTCCGCCGCGATGAAATCCGCCTCCGCCAGCGTCTGGCGGCAGCGGGGGGAGATGTCGCTGAGATTGCCGATGGGCGTCGGCACAAGATATAACATACCAGCCATGTCCGTTTCACTCCTGTCGGTGGTAAATGCGTCTGCACGCGGCAGACTCGCTGCCGTCCGGCCCGTAGAGGACCAGCTCCGGCTCGATCTGCAGCCCCGGCTTTCCGCCGAGCCGCGCCTCGAGCAGCACGAGGCTGACGGCGCTCGCCGCGCTGTGGCGGACGAATCGGAGCCGCTTCGGCTCCAGCCGCGCCGCGCGCAGAAAGACCATCAGGTCGGCCAGCCGCTCCGGCTTGTGGACCAGATACAGCCGCCCGCCCCAGCGCAGCGCCCGCGCCGCCGCGGCGCACAGCGCGTCGAGCGGGCAGCAGAGCTCGCTGCGCGCGAGCGAAAGGCTGTCTTCCTTCCGCAGCCGCCCGCTGCCCGGCGGATAATACGGCGGATTGGAGACGGCAAAATCAAAGCTCCCGGCCGGGATCTGCGCGTGCGCCTGCCGAAGATCTCCGCAGACGACCGAAAACCGGTCTGCAAGACCGTTCCGCCGCGCGTTTTCCTCCGCCTGCCGCGCTGCCTCCGGCTGGATCTCGATGCCGCAGACACTTCCGGCCGCGCCGCTTCCCAGCAGCAGAAGCCCCAGCGTCCCGCAGCCGCAGCCAAGATCCAGTCCGCGCCCGCCGGCATCCCGGCAGAAATCCGCCAGCACCATCGAGTCGGTGCTGACGCGGAACTGCGCGTCTGGGATCGTCATGCGGATGCGGCCGAATAAAACCTCTTCCATATGGGCTCCAATCAAAAAGACAGGGGGTGCTGCGTGCAGCACCCCCTTGTGTTTATGTGCTTAACCCTCAGAGATCGCGTCGTTGGGGCATTCCGCAGCGCAGGTACCGCAGTCCACGCACTGATCGGCGTCGATGACGTACTTGCCGTCGCCCTCGCTGATGCAGCCGATAGGACAGACGTCAGCGCAAGTGCCGCACATTACACAGTTGTCATTGATCACATGTGCCATTTGAAAGCACCTCCATTTTCAAGGTAGCTTCATTCTATCATACTTTCCCGAAAATGCAATGAAAAATGTGTAAATAAATCGAACCGTCCGCTTTTTTTCGCCTGCGTCGTATAAACCGCCGCCTGCGCGTCGAGACTTCAGGCAAAGGAGGCGGTTTTATTGAGAAAACCGGGCTATTCTGCGGCCCTCAGCTGCGTGCTCGTCCGCGCGGAATCCGCCGCGCGGGAGCTTGGCAGCGGCGTGACCGGCACGGAGCATCTGCTGCTCGCCCTGGCGCAGGAGAAGATCTCCTCCGCCGGGAAGATCCTCATCTGCCAGGGGGCGGAGGGCAGGCTCCTGCGCTGCATGCTGCTGACGCAGCCGCGCCCGGCCCGGCGTTCGGGCCGACCGGGATTGTCCGGCGCAGCGTCCCGCGCGCTCGACGCCGCACGGCGCGAGGCCGCGCGCCTCGGCGCGGCTCTGTGCCAACCGGAGCATCTGCTGCTGGCGCTGACGCGGGATGAGGGCTACGCGGCTGCCCGCGTGCTGCTGACGCTCGGCGTGGACCTCAACTGCGTCTTTTCAGAAACGTATGACCGCCTGCGCATCCAGAATGCCGCGCGGGCGGCGGGAGGACAATCGGAATTGAAGCTTTTGGAACTCTACTGTGAAAACATGCTCGATCGCGCCGCCCAGACGGACCCGGTCGTCGGCCGTGAGGCGGAGCTCGCGCAGCTCATGCAGGTGCTCAGCCGCCGCGGCAAAAACAACCCCGCGCTCATCGGCGAGCCCGGTGTCGGCAAGACCGCGGTCGTCGAGGCGCTGGCCCAGCGGCTGGCGGCGACGTGCCGCAGGCGCTGCGCGGGAAAAAGCTCTACTGCCTCAACATGGCGAACCTGCTCGCCGGGACAAAATACCGCGGCGAATTTGAAGAGCGCGTGCGCGATATTCTGCAGGAGATCCGCCGCTGCGGCAACGTCATTCTCTTCGTCGACGAGATGCACACCATCGTCGGCGCGGGCAGCGCCGAGGGCGCGATCGACGCGGCGAACCTGCTCAAGCCCGCGCTCGGCAGGGGAGAGCTGCAGATGATCGGCGCGACGACGCTGGAGGAATACCGCAAATTCATCGAGAAGGACGCCGCGCTCGAGCGGCGCTTCCGTCCCGTGACGGTCCGCGAGCCGGACCGCGAGACCGCCTGCCGGATGCTGCAGGCCCTGCGTCCCGGCCTCGAGGCCCACCACCGCATCCGCATCACACAGGAGGCCATCGAGGCCGCCGTCGACTTCTCTACCCGCTACCTGACCGACCGCTTCCTGCCCGACAAGGCCATCGACCTGCTCGACGAGGGCGCGGCCCACGTCTGGCTCGGAGGATCGGAGCCGCCCGAGGATACCGAGCGCCGCCAGCGGCTCGAGCAGCAGCTCGAGCAGGCTGTGTCGGATGCCCAGTACGAAAAAGCCGCCGCCCTGCGCGACGAGCTGCGCACGCTCGTGCGCGGCCAGCTGGCTGCCCGCCGCGCGCAGCACACCGTGAGCCTGACCAAGCAGGATATCGCCGCCATCGTCGCCGAGCGCACCGGCATCCCCGTCGGACGCCTGCGCCAGTCGGACCGCGAGCGGCTGTTATCGCTGCGCGAGACGCTCTCGGCGCGCGTCATCGGCCAGCAGGCCGCCGTCGACGCCGTCTGCACGGCCGTGCTGCGCGGCCGGACCGGTCTGGCCGACGCTGCGCGCCCCGCCGCGTCCTTTTTGCTGATCGGCCCGACGGGCGTCGGGAAGACAGAATTATGTAAACAGCTCGCGCAGGTCGTCTACGGCAGCCCGGACGCGCTCATCCGGGTGGATATGTCGGAGTATATGGAGCCGTCGAGCGTCTCGCGCCTGCTCGGTGCGCCGCCGGGCTACGTCGGCTACGATGCGGGCGGCACACTCACGGAGAAGGTCCGCCGCCGCCCCTACTGCGTCCTGCTCTTCGATGAGCTGGAAAAGGCCCACCGCGACGTGACAGGCATCCTGCTGCAGCTGCTCGGCGACGGCATCCTGACCGACAGCCTCGGCCGCACGGTCAGCTTCAAAAACGCCATCGTCGTCATGACCTCGAACCTGACCGGCACGCAGACCGGCAAACCCGGCCTCGGCTTCACGCCGGACTGCGAGGATGTGCGCGCGCAGACCGTCCTGCGCGAGGCGTTCTCGCCGGAATTTCTCGGCCGCATCGACTGCGTGACGACCTTCCGGCCGCTCACCGCGGCGGATCTCGGCGCGATCGCCCGCCTGCAGCTGCGCCAGCTCGCCGAACGCCTGCAGAAGCAGAATGTCACGCTGACCGCCGCGCCGGACCTGCCGGAGCGCCTCGGCGCGCTCTGCGCGCACGACCCCGGCGGGGCCAGAAGCCTGCGCCGCAGGCTCCAGACCCTCGTGGAGGGCCCGGCAGCCGAGCTTCTGCTGCGCGACCCGTCCGTGCGCGCGCTGCGCGTGCGCTGGGAGCAGGGGACCGCCGTGGTGGAAGCGGGACCGGTCTGATTTTAAAACAAACGTTCAAAAATTCGGAATTTGACGGTTTTTCACGAAAAATGGCAGACATTCCCCGAAAAATTTTTTCAAAAAAGGGTTGCAATTTATGTAAACAGAACGTATTATATTACTGAAGTGGAGCGAAGTGGAGCAAAATTTCAGTAAAGTGGAGCGAAAGGAGGCGCGAAGGGATGTTCGGGAAGTACAAGCACACTGTCGACGAAAAGGGACGTCTGTTCGTGCCGTCCAAGCTGCGCGAGGAACTTGGCAACACCTTCTATGTGACACTGGGCCTGGACCACTGCCTCTCCGTCTATACGGAGTCCGGCTGGCAGGCGATTCTCGATAAATACAACGCGCTGCCGATCGTTCAGGCGCGGAAGATGCGTTTCCTGTTTGCCAATGCCGCCAAATGCGAGCCCGATAAGCAGGGCCGCTTCCTGATCCCGGCGGAGCTGCGCCAGTACGCGGGCCTTTCCAATGAAGTCACCTTCATCGGCCAGGGCGGCCACGCGGAGATCTGGGACAGCGCGGCATATGACGAGCTGGAGCGTCAGACGCTGACCCCGGAGAATCTGGCGGCTGTCATGGAGGAACTGGGCTTCTGATGGAGTTTGCACATCAATCGGTGCTTTTGAACGAGTGCATCGACGCGCTGGCGATCAAACCCGACGGGATCTACCTCGACGGGACGCTGGGCGGCGCGGGCCACTCGCTGCAGATCTGCCGGAACCTCACCACCGGCAGGCTCATCGGCGTCGACCGTGATCTGGTCGCGCTGGAGGCCGCAAAGAAGCGGCTGTACCGGCACGCGAAAAAAGTGACGCTGGTACACGATAATTTTGAAAACGTCGGCGCGATCCTCACCGCGCTTGGCCTCGACCGGATCGACGGGATGCTGTTCGATCTGGGCGTTTCATCTCCGCAGCTCGACGACGCGGAGCGCGGCTTTTCCTACATGGCCGACGCGCCGCTCGACATGCGCATGGACCGCGAGCAGTCGCTGACCGCCTATGAGATCGTCAACAACTGGCCGCGCGAAGAACTCAAATCCATCCTCTACGAATACGGCGAGGAGCGCTACGCCCCGCAGATCGCCGCCGCCATCGAGCGCGTGCGGACCGACCGTCCCATCGAGACGACGCTCGAGCTCGTCGATATCATCCGCTCGGCCATGCCGGCCAGCGCCCTCCGGGAAAAGCAGCATCCGGCCAAGCGCAGCTTCCAGGCCATCCGCATCGCCGTCAACGATGAGCTCGGCGCTGTCCGCCAGGGCATGGAGGCCGCGATCGACCATCTGAAGCCCGGCGGCCGTCTCGCCGTCATCACCTTCCATTCGCTCGAAGACCGCATCGTCAAAAATGTCTTCCAGGACGCGGCCAAGGGCTGTACCTGCCCGCCGTCGTTCCCGGTCTGTGTCTGCGGCCGCAAGCCGAAGATCCGGATCCTGACGAAAAAACCCATCATCGCCACGCGCGAGGAGGTCGAGGAAAACCCACGTTCGCGCAGCGCAAAGCTCCGCGTCGCAGAGCGCGTGTGAGTCTGAAAGGAGTCCGCTGCCATGGCGCAGTCCAATAGAAAATTCTATAGAGACAACGGCGCCGCAGCCTACGACGTCTACGCCTGGAACGATCAGGCCGCCCGACAGTACGAAGACGGCCGGGCCTATGAGCGGTCCCGGCAATATGAGCTCCCCGAGGAGCAGGTCCGCGAGCAGCCCTATCGCCGCGTCAAGTCCCGCACGGCCATCGCGCCCTTCACGCTCGTCGGCATGCTGACCGTCGCCTGTCTGATGATCCTCGTGATCTTCGGCTACGTGCAGCTGTTTGAAGCCAGCAGCAGCGTCTCGAAGCTCGAAAACCAGCTCGCCAACCTCAAGGAGCAGCAGCTGATGCTGCAGAGCAAATATGACGCCAAGATCGATCTTGCCGCGGCCGAAGCGCACGCGGCTGAGATCGGCCTGACCAAATGCCAGCCGGAGCAGATCGTCTACGTGAGCTTTTCCGGCACCGACCAGGCGGAGATCTATACCCAGCAGCGCACCAGCGTCTTCGGCGAGATCTTCGACGCCATGCAGCAGAGCATCTTCGGCCTCATCGAGTATCTCCACCCCACAGCCTAAACCGCATATTTGACTCCCACAGCAGCATAAGCTTGGACAGAACCTCCCAGTTGGAAATCCGGCCGAACAGGGGCGGTCTTTGCAGACCGCCCCTTTTTTAAGCAGAAAGGCAGTTTCATGGCAAGAAAAATCATCCGCCTGCCGCGCACCAAGGAGCAGAAGCAGGCAAACAGGGAGCAGAACCAGCGGGCAAACCGCACCATCCTCCGCCGCACGCTGGTCCTGATGGTCCTGTGCGGCATCGTTGCGTTCGTTCCGCTCATCGGCACGCTCTACCATCTCATGATCACCGAGCATGACTATTACAACGAGAAGGCCATCAAAAACCAGACGCGCTCGACGAACCTCACCGCCACGCGCGGCGTGATCTACGACGCAAATATGAACGTGCTGGCCTCGTCGTCGACGGTCGAGACGGTCTTCATCGACCCCAACGAGATCGCCGAGCAGATGAAGCAGCCGGAAAACAGCAACCTGCTCGACCAGATCGCCCGCGGTCTCGGCGAGATCCTCGACGTCGAGCCCAGCTTCGTCTATGAGCAGGCCGCCGACAAGCAGTACCGCTATAAGGTCATCAAGCGCAAAATTTCCGAGGAGCTGGCCGACGAGGTCCGCGCCTTCATCAGCGAAAACAGCATCACCGGCGTGTATCTCGAGACGGATCTCAAGCGCTATTATCCCAATTCCTCCCTCGCCGCGCAGGCGCTCGGCTTCGTCTCGAGCGACAACAACGGCTCTGAGGGTCTCGAGGCCTACTACAACGAAGAACTCTCCGGCACCGCCGGCAAGGTCGTCACCTCCAAGGGCAACTACGGCTCCGAGATGCTCTATACATATGAAAAGTATTACGACGCCTCCGACGGCAGCAGCCTCATCACCACCATCGACTCGACCGTCCAGGCCTACGTCGAGAAAAACCTGCAGAACGCCATCGATAAGTACGACATCAAAAACGGCGCGTTCTGCATCGTCATGGACGTCAACACGGGCGAGATCAAGGCCATGGCCACGCTCGGCTCCTACGATCCCAACAACTATCTGGAGATCTACGACGACACGACCGCCCTTCTGCTCGAAAACGAGCGGGCGGCGGCCCTCGCCCTGCCTGAGGCCTCCGCAGCCTATGAGGCCGCGATCGAGACCTACAAGCAGGACGTCGCGGCGGCCCGTATGGCGCAGTGGCGCAACCGCTGCGTGTCCGACGGCTACGAGCCTGGCTCGACCTTCAAGCTCATCACGCTGGCCTCCGCGCTCGATTCCGGCGCCGTCACGCTGAACGACTCGTTCTACTGCGGCGGCCAGGAAAAGTTCACCGGCCGTGAGCAGATCCTGAACTGCTGGAAATCCGCCGGTCACGGCGCGCAGACGACCGCCCAGGCCCTCGGCAACTCCTGCAACATCGCCTTCGGCCACATCGGCCTGCGCATGGGCGGCGACACGTTCTACGATTATCTCAAGAGCTTCGGCGTCATGGAAAAGACCGGCGTCGACCTGCCCGGCGAGGCCAGCGGCCTGTTCTACGAGCGCAAATACCTCAATGACCCGGCAAACTACGGCACATCCTACCTCATCACCTCCTCCTTCGGCCAGAGCTTCCGCATCACGCCCATGCAGCTCGTGCGCGCCGTGGCCGCGATCGTCAACGGCGGCTATGTGCTCGAGCCCTATATCGTGAGCGAGGTCGTGGACGCGGACGGAAATACCGTAGAGAAAAATGAAAAGACCGTCCTGCGGCAGGTCATCAGCCAGCAGACCTCCGAGACGATGCGCACGCTCATGGAGCAGGTCGTCACCGAGGGCACGGCCTCCGCGGCCCGGACGCCCGGCTACCACGTAGGCGGCAAGACCGGCACGTCCGAAAAGCTCGACGAATACGACGAGAACGGCCAGCAGGTCAAGGACAAGATCGTCTCCTTCGTCGGCGTTGCGCCGATCGACGACCCGAAATACGTCGTCCTTGTCGCGCTCGACACCCCGGCCTATTCGGAAAACAGCGAAAAATACACCGTCCACGGCATGTATATCTCCGGCGGCCTGATGGCCGCGCCGACCGTGCGCGATATCTTCCTCGACATCCTCCCGTACCTCGGCGTCGAGCCGGACTACGGCTCTGAGGATATCCGCGGCGTCAACTTTACCGTCCCCGACGTCATCGGCATGGACGAGACAGAGGCGGGCGAGCTGCTCGCCGAGAAGACCATCACCTACCGCGTGGTCGGCACCGGCTCCGTCGTGACCGACCAACTGCCCGTCGCAGGCAGCCAGGTGCCCGGCAATTCACAGATCATCCTCTACATGGGCGCGGAGAAGCAGGCGACGCGCGTCGAGGTCCCGGATTTCATCGGCTGCTCCGTCGCGGACGTCAACTACCTGGCCTCGAACGCGGGCCTCTACGTCCAGGCCAAGGGCACGGACCGCACCGACGTCTATGTCCTCGCAGCCTACCAGGACATCGATCCCGGCACAGAGGTTGACAGAGGTACTACAATTACGGTAGAATTCTCTTCCACGGGCGCATCCGACTAAGGAGGACACTATGAAACTCAAAGAACTGCTGCACGGCCTTGACGTGCTGGAACTGCACGCGGACGAAGATCTGGACATCACCGGCGTCCAGTACGATTCCCGGCAGGTCACGTCCGGCGATCTGTTCGTCGCGATCTCCGGCTTCCAGACCGACGGCCACAGGTATATCCCCAAAGCCATGGAAAACGGCGCAGTCTGCGTCGTCTGCGAAAAAAAGCCGGAAACGGACATTGCCTATGTGCTGGTCCCCGACGCGCGCGCGGCGCTGGCCGCGCTCGGCGCGAACTGGTTCGGCCATCCGTCGGACAGCATGTGCATGATCGGCATCACCGGCACGAACGGCAAGACCACGAGCACGTACCTGCTCAAGCACGTGCTCGAAAAGACCCTCGGCGCAAAGGTCGGCCTCATCGGCACCATCCAGAACATGATCGGCGATGAGGTCCTGCATACCGAGCGCACGACGCCCGAATCCTTCGAGCTGCAGAAGCTGTTCGCCGAGATGAAGGCCGCGGGCTGCACGCACGTCATCATGGAGGTCTCGTCCCACGCGCTGGTCCTGCACCGCGCGGACCAGATCGCCTTCCGCGTCGGCGTGTTCACGAACCTCACCGAGGACCACCTCGACTTCCACAAGACCATGGACGCCTACTGCGATGCCAAGGCCCTGCTCTTTACCCGCTGCCGGACCGGCGTCGTCAACGTGGACGATGCCTACGCCGGCCGCATCCTGGCGCAGGCCTCCTGCCGCTGCCTGACCTACTCTGCGCAGCAGCCGGCAAGCCTTCGCGCAAAGAACCTGCAGATGCTGTCTGACCGCGTGGAGTTTGACGCGGAATACGAAGGGCAGACGCAGCCGGTCACGCTCGGCATCCCCGGCATCTTCAGCGTCTATAACGCCCTCGGCGTCATCGGCGCGGCGCTCGCGCTGGAGATCCCGCTGCCCGCCATCGCCGACGCTCTGCGGACCGCGCAGAGCGTCAAGGGCAGGGTAGAGGTCGTCCCCACGCCGGGAAAGGACTATACCGTCCTCATCGACTACTCCCACACCCCGGACAGCCTCGAAAATATCTTAAAAGCCGTGCGCGGCTTCTGCCGCGGCCGCGTGATCGCGGTCTTCGGCTGCGGCGGCGACCGCGACCCGTTCAAGCGCCCCGTCATGGGCAGAATCGCGGCGCAGCTCGCCGACCTCAGCATCGTCACCTCGGATAATCCCCGCACAGAAGACCCCTATAAGATCCTCCGGCAGATCCTGGCCGGGATGCAGGAAGCCGAGACGCCCTACGAAGTCATCGAGACCCGCGAGGCCGCCATCTTCCGAGCCATGGATCTGGCCCGGAAGGACGATATCATCGTCCTCTGCGGCAAGGGCCACGAGACCTATCAGGAGATCGGACACGAAAAACGCCATCTGGACGAGCGCGAGGTCGTCCGTGCGTATCTGGAGAGGGAAAGATGAAAGAACTGACACTCAGGAAAATCGCAGAGGCCTGCCACGGGACTGTCGCACCGGAGGCAGAGCCCGTTACCGTCACCGGCGTCCAGTCCGACTCCCGTCGAGTCCGGCCCGGCGACCTCTTTGTCGCCATCAAGGGCGAGAAGGCCGACGGCCATGACTTTGTCGCCATGGCCGCGAGCCTCGGCGCGAAGGCCGCGCTGGTCGCAAGACCCGTGGAAGCGCCGATCCCCACCATCCTCGTCGCCGACACCATCCGCGCCTACGGTGATCTGGCGGCAGCCTACCGTGAGCACGCCGGCATCACCGTCATCGGCATCACCGGCAGCGTCGGCAAGACGACGACCAAGGAAATGACGGCCTGCCTGCTCGCGCGCAGCTTCCATACCGCCCGCACTGAGGGCAACCACAACAATAACCTCGGCCTTCCCATGACCATTCTCGACATGCCGGACGACACCGAGGTCGCCGTGCTCGAAATGGGCATGAACCACTTCGGCGAGATGGCCTACCTGACCTCCATCGCGCGGCCGGATATCGCCATCATCACCAACATCGGCACCATGCACATCGAGCACCTGGGCTCCCGCGAGGGCATCCTGCAGGCCAAGCTCGAGATCTTCCGCGGCGTGCCGAAAAACGGCGTCGGCGTCTTCAACGGTGACGAGCCCCTGCTGTGGAACGTCCGTGCGGACGGCGGCCACAAAAAATACTACTTCGGCATCGAAAATCACGCCTGCGACGTGTTCGCCACGGACATTCAGGAGCTCGAAGACGGCATGCGCTTTGTCGTCAGCGGCTTCGGCCACCGCTTTGAGCTGTTTGTCCCCGTGCTCGGCCGCCATACGGTCTATAACGCGCTGGCCGCCGTCACGGCCGCGCTCCTGCTCAAGATCCCGCCCGAGACCATCCAGGCGCAGATCTCCGGCTTCCAGAATACCGGCATGCGCCAGAAGATCTACGAGCGCGACGGCTTCACCATCATCGAGGACTGCTACAACGCCGGTCCCGAGTCGACCGAGGCCGCGCTCGATATCCTCGCCGGTTTCCGTGCGCGGGCCAAGGGCCGCTGCATCGCCGTCCTCGGCGATATGCTCGAGCTCGGCAACCGCTCGGCTGCGGAGCATTACCGCATCGGCCGCATCGCCGCGGCGAAGGTCGACATGCTCTACACCTACGGCACGAATTCCGAGCGCATGGTCTCCGGCGCGATCACCGGCGGCATGAAGCAGAAATTCGTCGAGCATTTCGACACGCACGAGGACCTGGCGCACATGCTCAAGATGCGTGCCCGGCCCGGCGACGTGATTTTGTTCAAGGGCAGCCGCGGCATGCGGATGGAAAAGGCCCTGTCGCTGTTTTTGAAGGAAGAAGAGTCGTAACTGCACGGCCTGTAGTTTACAAGAGAGAGTCTCGGAGGGATCCAGAATGGATGCAATGTTTTTTATTGTTCTCGGCGCGACGCTGGTCTCGTTTTTGCTGACGCTTGCGTTCGGCCGTTTCGTTATTCCCATGCTGCGCGCACTGCACGCGGGCCAGTCCATCCGTGAGGTCGGCCCCCAGTGGCACAATTCCAAGTCCGGTACGCCGACCATGGGCGGCATCATGTTCATCGCCGCCATCCTCCTCTGCACGGTCGGCTTCGGCTGGAAGAGCATGGTGGAAAATGCCGACTACACGCATCTGTACGTCCTGGGTCTTGCCCTGTGCTACGGTCTGGTCGGCTTCGCCGACGACTTCGTCAAGGTCAAGCTCAAGCGCAATCTCGGCCTCACCGCCAGCCAGAAGTTCTTGCTGCAGCTCGTTGTGGCCGTCATTTTCCTGTTCGTGCTCAAAAAGAGCGGCGACCTCAGCTGCGACCTCTATATCCCGTTCTGGAACCTCGATCTCGAGATCCCGACGGCGGTCTATATGATCTTCGCGGCCTTTGTCATCGTCGGCTGCGTCAACGCCGTGAACCTCACCGACGGCGTCGACGGCCTTTCGAGCAGCGTGACCATCCCGGTCATGGTCTTCTTCGCCGCGACGGCCTATATCTACGGCCGCACGACGCTGGCCCTGCTCCCCGCGACGGTCGCGGGCGGCCTCGCAGCCTTCCTCTGCTACAACTTCCATCCGGCCAAGGTCTTCATGGGTGACACCGGCTCGCTGTTCCTCGGCGGCATGGTCTGCGGCATGGCATTCGCGCTCGATATGCCGCTGATCCTCATCCTGGTCGGCATTATCTACATCTGCGAGACGCTTTCTGTCATCCTCCAGGTCACGTATTTCAAGCTGACCCACGGCAAGCGCATCTTCAAAATGACCCCCATCCACCACCACTTCGAGCTGTGCGGCTGGAAAGAGGAGAAGATCGTTTTCGTCTTCACCGCCATCACCCTCGTCATGTGCGTACTGGCCTATCTTGGCGTTATGAACCGGTATTGATCCCGGTTTTCCCGGAAAGGAGCGACCCCCTATGGCAAGCCGTCAGGACGGCGTCACGCAGCTGTACGATCTCCCGCAGGGCGGAGGACCGGAGCGGCTGCCGCAGCCGGAAAAAACAAAGGATAAAGTCCTGCTTGACGAGCGCGGACTGCTGGATCTGCCGTTTCTGGCGCTGACGGTCCTGCTCGTGCTCATCGGCGTGATCATGGTCTTCTCGGCCTCCTACGCCCGCGCGTACTACCTGACCGGCAACTCGACCTACTATTTTGCCCGCCAGGCCATCTTCGCCGTCGCCGGGATCGCCGGCATGCTCTTTGTCAGCCGGCTCAACTATCAGCTCTGGCGCAGCGCCTCGTTCATTATCCTGCTGGTCTCGGTGTTTTTTCTCATGCTCGTGCCGATCATCGGCTCCACGGCCAACGGCGCCAAGCGCTGGATCGAGGTCGCGGGCATCCGCTTCCAGCCCTCCGAGCTGGCGAAGATCGCCATCATCATGACCTTCTCCGCCCTCATCTCCACCTACCGCGACAAAATGCGGACCTTCCGCTACGGCATCCTGCCGTTCGCCGTCATCATGGTCGTCCTGTGCGGCCTGGTCGCGCTCGAGCGTCATTTCTCCTGCATCCTCATCATGCTGCTCCTCGCGGCCGCCATGCTGTTTCTCGGCGGCGTGCAGCTCAAATGGTTCGCCCTCGGCGGCATCGCCGTCGGCCTGTTCGCCTTCATCTATCTCAAAACGCAGGGCTACGCCGGCAGCCGCATCACCGCCTGGCGTGACCCGGCCTCCGACCCAACGGACAACGGCTATCAGATCCTTCAGTCGCTCTACGCCATCGGCTCCGGCGGCCTCATGGGCCTCGGCCTCGGCAAGAGCCGCCAGAAATATCTGTACCTGCCCGAGGAGCACAACGACTACATTTTCCCCATCCTCTGCGAGGAGCTGGGCTTTGTCGGCGCGGTCGTCGTGATCCTGCTCTTTATTCTTCTCATCGTGCGCGGCTATTATATCGCCATGCACGCGCGTGACCGCTTCGGCGCGCTGCTCGCCGCGGGGATCTCCACGCATTTTGCGCTGCAGACCTTCCTCAACATCGGCGTCGTCACGAATTTCCTCCCGGCCACCGGCATTTCGCTCCCGTTCTTCTCCTATGGCGGCACGGCGCTGCTCATGCAGCTGTTTGAGGCCGGTATCGTCCTGGCCGTGTCCCGGCAGAACGACAATAAACTCCTGTAAAGCAAAAGGGGAGAGCCTATGAACATCGTCTTTACCTGCGGCGGCACCGGCGGACATATCTATCCCGCCATCGCGGTCGCCCGCATGTTCCGCGAGCGCCAGCCGGACTGCAGGATCCTCTTCATCGGCGCGGAGGACGGCATGGAAAACAAGCTCGTCCCGCGCGAGGGCTTCGAGCTGCAGACCGTGCAGATCTCCAACTACCAGCGAAAGCTGACCCCCGCCGCCATCTGGCACAATCTCGTGACCGTGCAGCGCATGTCCGCGACGTTCGCCAAAACGAAGCGCATCCTGAAGGACTTCCGCCCCGACGTCATCGTCGGCACCGGCGGCTACGCCAGCTTCCCCGCGCTCAAGATGGGCGCGAAGCTCGGCATCCCCACCTGCGTGCATGAGTCGAACGCCGTCCCGGGCCTCACCACGAAGCTCGTCGCGCGCACGGCCAGCCGCATCATGGTCTCCTTCGACGCCAGCCGCCAGCACTATCCCGACCCCGAAAAGGTCCTCCTGACCGGCACGCCCGTGCGGGAGGAATTCCTCTACGCCAAACGCCAGCAGGCCCGGCAGGCACTCGGCCTCGGCGACGAGCCCTTGATCGTCTCGTGCTGGGGCAGCCTCGGCGCGCGGGAGATGAACAAGAAGATCGCGCAGTTCATGCGCTGCGAATGCGAAGACGGCACGCCCTTCCATCACATCCACGCCACCGGCTCCTTCGGCTGGCGCTGGATGCCGGACTACGTCAAAGAGCAGGGCGTCGACCTTGCCGCGCACCCGGCGCTGGACATGCGGGAATATATCTATGACATGCCGCAGGTGCTCGCCGCGGCGGACCTCATCATCTGCCGCGCAGGCGCGGCGACCATCGCCGAGGTCTGCGCCAGCGGCACGCCCTGCATCATGGTGCCGAGCCCGAACGTGACCGGCAACCATCAGGAAAAGAACGCCCGCGTGCTCGAAGACGCGGGCGCGGCCGCCGTCGTCCGCGAAGCGGACTGCGACGGCAGAAGCCTCTACGAGACCGCAAAGGCGATCCTCTCGGATCCCGAGCGGACCGGCGGCATGCGCACCGCCGCCCGCGGCATGGCCGTGGTCGACGCGGCCGAGCGCATCTACCAGACCGCGATCGAGCTCGCCCGGGGCTGACACGAAGCGCCTCCGGCGCGCATAGGATGGGCAAAATCCAAGGTATGAAGGAGAATGCCCATGCCAGCAGCGCTGCTCGTTTCCAAGTCGCCGCCGCTCTGCGGCGAGCTGACGGTCCACGGTGCGAAAAACAGCGTCCTGCCCATCCTGGCCGCGACGCTGCTATGCAGGACGCCCTGCGTCCTGCATAACTGCCCCGATATCCTCGACGTGACCCACACGCTGCAGATCCTGCGCCATCTCGGCTGCAGCTGCGAGCGCAGCGGCTCGACCCTTTCCATAGATCCGCGCGGCTTTGCGGAAAACGCCGTCCCACCGGCGCTCGCAGGCTCCATGCGCGCCTCGAGCCTCTTTCTCGGCGCGCTCCTGGCCCGGACCGGGGCGGCCGCGCTGACGCTTCCGGGCGGCTGCCCCATCGGCGCGCGCCCCATCGACTATCACCTGCAGGCATTCCGCGCTCTCGGCGCGTCCGCCGAAGAAGAAGGCGGGACTGTCCGCTGCCGGGCGGACCGGCTGCACGGCGCGCGCTTCCGCCTGCCCGGCCCCAGCGTCGGCGCGACGGAAAACGCCATGCTGGCTGCCCTTGGCGCAGACGGCTGCACCACGATCGAAAACGCCGCCTGTGAGCCGGAGATCGCCGACCTCGGCGCGTTCCTCTGCGCCTGCGGCGCAGATCTCCGCGGCGCCGGGACCCCAACGATCGAGATCGAGGGCGGAAAGGCGCTGCACGGCGCGACCTACACCATCCTCCCGGACCGCATCGAGACTGCGACCTATCTCTGCGCCTGCGCCGCCTGCGGCGGCGCGCTCACGCTCCGCCGCGCCGCACCGGCGTCCTGCGCGGGCGTGATCGAAGCGCTCGGGCAGTGCGGCTGCCGCATCCGCTGCGGCTATGACACGATCTCCATCCGCCGGCAGGGGCCTCTGACGGCCTGCCGCCCGGTGACGGCCCGGCCCTATCCTGGCTTTCCGACCGACGCAATGCCGGTCCTGCTCGCCGCGCAGCTCGGCGCGCAGGGGAAGACCTCCTTCACCGAGACCATTTTTGAAAACCGCTTTCTCTATGTGCAGGAGCTGCGGAAGCTCGGCGCAAAGCTCAGCCAGGACGGCCGGACCGTCCGATTGCAGGGCGCGGAGCCGCTGCACGCGGCGCGCCTGCACGCCGGGGATCTGCGCGGCGGGGCCGCGCTGGTGCTCGGAGCCATGCAGGCCGAGGGGGAAAGTACCATTTTTGGAGTAAAACACATCCAACGGGGATATGATAATCTCGAAGCCGCGCTGCAAAGCGCCGGCGCTCGCCTCAAAACAGTGGAAATTCCCATAAAGGTGTGATATAATCTCTCCATTCTGTAGCGTCAACTGATGCTAGCGTCAGTTGACAAGATGACGCGCCACGAGATATTGCGCACGCTCGAGAACTGCATACTCGGAAGCACCAAGGTGCTTTACGTCTCTCCGGAACGCATTGCCTCAGAGCTGTTCAAGACAAAACTGCGCCACATGAAGGTGAGTTTCATTACCGTGGACGAGGCTCACTGCATCAGCCAGTGGGGATATGACTTCAGACCGTCATACCTCCACATTGCCGACATAAGGCAGATAAAACCGGAGGCACCGCTGCTCGCGCTCACTGCAACGGCTACAAGACAGGTCGCCGACGACATTCAGGAGAAGCTGAAGTTCAAGGACGGCAACATGTTCCGCATGAGTTTCGAGCGCAAGAACCTTGCCTACATCGTGCGCCGTACGGAAGACAAGCTGGGCACACTGGCCTACATACTCGGAAAAGTGCCCGGCACGGCTATCGTCTATACCCGGAGCCGGAAACAGACAAAAGAGGCAGCTCTCTTCCTGCAACAAGCCGGAATATCTGCCGATTTCTTTCATGCCGGACTGAACCGGGAAGAAAAGGCGATCCGGCAGCACCGTTGGAAAAATAACGAGTGCCGCGTAATGGTCGCCACGAATGCTTTCGGGATGGGGATCGACAAGCCGGACGTGCGGTTGGTTGTCCATCTGGATATGCCGGGATCATTGGAAGAATATTTCCAGGAGGCAGGCCGCGTCGGACGAGACAGCCGGAAAGCCTTTGCAGTAGCTCTCTGTACAGATACGGATAGTTTTCATCTGAAAAAGCGGATAGACGATGAGTTTCCCGAAAAGAAGCTGATCGGAAAAGTATATGAAGCGTTGGGCGATTATTTCCGAATTCAGGAAGGGCAAGGAAAAGATATCGTTCATAACTTCGAACTGACAGATTTTTATTCCATTTGCCAGCTTCCTCCGCTACAGATACATCATGCATTGAAGTTGCTAGAACTGTCCGGCTACATTGAATATTGCGAAGCAATAGACGAATCATCCTTCCAGACCGCCCCCCAAATCACATATACGCATCCACTGCAC
>ERZ773139.1598-NODE-1598-length-25563-cov-3.842794_pt1 | contig 25563 bp, 17 predicted proteins | sample MGYA00580854_ERZ773139 | MGnify/ENA primary metagenome ERZ773139 (study PRJEB29015, sample SAMEA2737809) | human gut metagenome | biome: human gut; feature: human-associated habitat; material: faeces | place: China | collected 2012 ...
GTGGAGCGGGCGTGGATCTTTTCGTCGACCAGGTGGTGCAGCTTCAGGATGTACATGACACCGGTGGTCACGCGGTTCTTGAAGGGCACGCCGGTACGGCCGTCGTACAGGATGGTCTTGCCGTCGCTGTCCTTGCCGGCCTTTTCCATCCAGCCCCAGATCTCTTCTTCGGTGGCGCCGTCGAAGACCGGGGTCTTGGTCACGATGCCGTTGCGCAGCTTCTTGACCGAGGCGATGAACTCTTCGTCATCCATCTTGTCCACCAGCTCGCTGATGGCCGGGGAATCGAAGACGTCCTTGACCTCGTCACGCACCACCTGCAGGGCCGCGCCGGAATCCAGCAGTTCGGCCAGCTGGCGGCCAAGTTCCTTGGCGCCCCAGCCCAGGTGGGTTTCCATGATCTGGCCGATGTTCATTCGCGAAGGCACGCCCAGGGGGTTGAGCACGATGTCCACGGGGCGACCGTCGGCGAAGAAGGGCATGTCTTCTTCGGGCAGGATGCAGGAGACCACACCCTTGTTACCGTGACGGCCGGCCATCTTGTCGCCCACCGAGAGCTTACGCTTGATGGCGATGTGGACCTTGACCATCTTGATGACGCCGGGAGGCAGATCGTCCCCTTCGGTGACCTTCTCGCGCTTGGAGTCATAGATGGCGTGCAGGTAATCCACCTGATGGTCGTAGTCCTTGAGCTGGTCGGCCACGATGTCGTTGACTTCCTTGCTCTCGAACAGGCCCTGCAGCTTCTTCACCGGGATGGCGTCCAGCTGCTCGCGGGTCAGGGCGACACCGGCTTCCACCAGCACTTCGCCCTTCTTGTTGCCGGGGACGCTGACGGCGGTCAGCTTGCCCAGCACATGGGGGGCCAGCACTTCGCGGGTGCGGTTGCCCAGAGCGCGCATGTGATCGGATTCCTTCTGATCCAGCACTGCGGTGTCGTGGGCCTCGATGGCCAGGGTGCGATCGTCCTTTTCACCGGAACGACGGTTGAACACCTTGACGTCGATGACCGTACCTTCCACTCCCGGGGGCACCTTGAGGGAGGTGTTCTTCACGTCGCGGGCCTTCTCGCCGAAGATGGCGCGCAACAGCTTTTCTTCCGGGGTCAGCTGGGTCTCGCCCTTGGGGGTGATCTTGCCGACCAGGATGTCGTCAGGCTTCACGGCCGCGCCGATGCGGATGATGCCGCTGTCGTCCAGGTTGCGCAGCATGTCTTCGCTGACGTTGGGGATGTCGCGGGTGATCTCTTCGGGTCCGAGCTTGGTGTCGCGGGCCACCACTTCGAATTCTTCGATGTGGATGGAGGTGAAGATGTCCTCTTTCACGGTACGTTCGGAAATGAGGATGGAGTCTTCGTAGTTGTAACCGCACCAAGGCATGAAGGCCACCACCAGGTTCTTGCCCAGAGCCAGCTGGCCTTCGTCGATGCCGGGACCGTCAGCGAGGATCTCGCCCTTCTTGAACACCTGACCGGGGTAGCAGGTGGGCTTCTGACCAAAGCAGGAGTTCTGGTTGGACTTGTGGAACTTCAGCAGGTCATAGGCGCGCACGCCGCCCTGTTTCTTGTACAGGTCGCCTTCGTAGGAGACCACGATGCGGTCGGCGTCGGCGTATTCCACCTTACCGTCGGCCTGGGCCACGATGCAGGCGCCGGAGTCGCGGGCCACGTCGATTTCCATGCCGGTGCCCACCAGGGGCTTTTCGCTGCGCAGCAGCGGCACGGCCTGGCGCTGCATGTTGGAACCCATCAGCGCGCGGTTGGCGTCGTCGTGTTCCAGGAAGGGGATGAGCGCGGCCGAGATGGAGACCATCTGGCTGGGCGAGATGTCCATGAGGGTCACCTCGTCACGGGAGCGCATTTCCACTTCGCCCTTGACGCGCACGGTCACGAACTCGTCCAGGAAGTTGCCGTCGGCGTCCACGCGGGCGTTGGCCTGGGCCACCACCTGGTCGCCTTCGCGGGAAGCGTCCAGATGCACGATCTCGTCAGTCATGCGGCCATTGCGCACCACGCGGTACGGGGTCTCGATGAAACCGAAGTCGTTGACCTTGGCGAAGGTGGTCAGCGACACGATCAGACCGATGTTGGGACCTTCGGGCGTTTCGATGGGGCAGATGCGGCCATAGTGGGAGGTGTGCACGTCGCGCACTTCGAAGCCGGCACGCTCACGGGTCAGACCGCCGGGGCCCAGGGCCGACAGACGGCGCTTGTGGGTCACTTCGGACAGGGAGTTGGTCTGGTCCATGAACTGCGACAGCTGGGAAGTACCGAAGAACTCCTTGAGCACCGCGGCCACAGGCTTGGGATTGATCAGGTCGTGGGGCATGAGCGTGGAGATTTCCTGGATGCTCATGCGTTCCTTGATGGCGCGCTCCATGCGCACCAGACCGATGCGGTACTGGTTCTCCACCAGTTCGCCCACCAGGCGCACGCGGCGATTGCCCAGATGGTCGATATCGTCGGCCGGACCGTGGCTGTCCTTCAACTGCACCAGCACCTTGATGGCGGTGAGGATGTCGTTGTCGGTCAGGGTACGGGAATCTTCGGTGTCGGGCAGGCCCAGGCGCTGGTTGAGCTTGTAACGGCCCACCGGCGACAGGTCATAGTAATCCGGGCTGCGGAACAGGTTGTCGAAGAAGCTGGCGGCGATCTCGGCGGTCGGCGGGCTGGAAGGACGCAGACGACGGTAGATCTCTTCCTGAGCCTTTTCCTGATCGGGGATGCGGTCCTGCATCAGGGTGTCGCGGATGGAGGAAGAGGTGTCGGTGCCCTTGGTGTGCAGCACGGCGATACGCTCGATGCCGGCTTCGCGCATGCGCTCCAGCAGGCCGGGAGTGATCTCGTCGGCGGCTTCGGCCAGCACTTCGCCACTGCCGGGAGCGATGACGTCTTCGGCCAGGAACATGCCGTCCAGGGTGTCGGGACGCACTTCGATGGCCTTGATGCCCGCTTCACAGACCTGACGCCAGCCACGCTTGGTGATGGGCTTGCCGGCCTTGATGAGCACGGTGCCGTCTTCGGCCACGATGTCGGAGTAGGCGTTGTCCTTGCGGTACAGGGACTTTTCCACTTCCCACATCAGGGTGTTGTGCGGCTTCAGCAGGTAGTGCTCGCGGGTGTAGAAGTACTCCAGGATGTCCATCTTGCTCATGCCCATGGCCTTGAACAGGATGGTGGCGGGCATCTTGCGGCGACGGTCGATGCGGACATACAGGATGTCCTTGTGGTCGAAGTCGAAGTCCAGCCAGGAGCCACGCATGGGGATGACTCGGCAGGAGTAGAGCACCTTGCGGCTGGTGTGGGTCTTGCCGCCGTCGTGTTCAAAGATGATGCCGGGAGAACGCTGCAGCTGGTTGACGATGACGCGCTCGGTGCCGTTGATGATGAACGTGCCCTTTTCCGTCATCAGGGGCAGGGTGCCAAAGTAGATGCCCTGTTCCTTGATGTCGCGGATGGTGCGGTTGCCCGTGGCTTCATCGGTGTCATAGACCACCAGGCGCACCTTGATGTGCACAGGGGCTTCGTAGGTCAGGCCCTTGGAGATGCACTCGGCCTGGTCGTACTTGGGCTCGCGGATTTCGTAGCTGACGAATTCCAGGCTGGCGGTCTTGTTGAAATCTTCGATGGGGAAGACGGTGTGGAACACGCCTTCCAGACCTTCCTCCTTGTTCCGATCGGCTTCGGCAACGCCTTCCTGCAGGAACTTGCTGTAGGAGTCGATCTGAAGATTGAGGAGGTGCGGAATGGGGAGAGTAACGTTGATTTTGCCGAACTGTTTGGTAAGCTGGCCCATGCGATACCTCAAGGTAGGTAGCGGTTGCGCTTCGGCTGCCGGCGTTGCACCGGAACCTCCGGTCGGCATTCTGCCCGTGCAGACCGCTGTGGACAGACTGCCAAAACGCCAGTCATGCCGCGATCCGAAGCGTACAATCTATATCTCTCAGTGGGATCCGGTTTTCACAACGCGCAAAAAGGACAAACGACACTTCCCCGCGTTGCCGGCAGGGGTGAGGCCGCTTGTCTTGAAAGAAAAGGCTATGCGCGTCGGGCGTTATCTACCAGAAAAACCAGATACTTCTCCCACAACAGTTTTGGAACGAAGAGACATACCGCAAAAGCATGGTTTTTGCAAGCACTTTTTCCACAGCCCGGAAGCGCCCCGGAAGGGAGAGGGGAGGGACGGCTGCCGTGAGCAGCCTGGGCAGTATCTACCATGCCTGTGCCGCCGGGGCAACGCCGAAAAAAAGAAACTCCGTCTTTTTTGTATGGAAAAAGACGGAGCGTCAATGAAAAAAAGCAGGCTGCATCAAAAAGACACAAAAGGAACCCGCAGGATACCGGCCGCCTGAGGGCAGGCAATAAAAAAGGCGGGGTTTGCACCCCGCCTTCAAAAAGATCGGAAAAACCGAACTTACTTCACTTCGACAACAGCGCCGGCTTCGGTCAGCTGCTTCTTGGCTTCTTCGGCTTCTTCCTTGCTCACGCCTTCCTTCAGGGTGGAGGGGCAGCCGTCGACCTTTTCCTTGGCTTCCTTCAGGCCCAGGCTGGTCAGAGCGCGCACGACCTTGATGACGCCGATCTTGTTGGCGCCGGCTTCCTTCAGGATAACGTCGAATTCGGTCTTTTCTTCGGCAGCGGCAGCGGCGCCACCGTCAGCGGGGGCGGCCATCACCATGGCAGCGGCGGGAGCGGCAGCGGACACGCCGAACTTTTCTTCCAGTTCCTTGATGAATTCGGACAGTTCCAGGACGGTCATGTTGGAGATGAACTCAACAACCTGTTCTTTGGTCACGGACATGGTAAACTCCTAGCTCTTTGGCTAAAATTTGGTTGATTGCTTTTCTTGCTGCGAAAGCCTTAGGCGGCTTCGCCCTTCTTTTCTTCGATGGCCTTAAGCGCATAGAGCAGGCCGCGGAGAACGTTGGCGAACAGCGAAACAAAATTGGTGGGCACGGCGTTCATGGTGCCGAGCAGCTGACCAAGGAGCTGTTCCTTGGACGGCAGCTTGGCCAGGGCTTCAACCTGTTCGGCAGACATTTCCTTGCCTTCCAGGCTGCCGCAGCGCAGCTGGAACAGCTTGCTCTGCTTAGCAAAATCACTCAACGCCTTGGCCACCGCCACGGGGTCATCGAAACCAAGGGCAATGGCGCTGTTGTCGTGGAACTTGTCCTTGACAACGTCATGCGTGCCACCGGTAAAAGCGATACGGGCCAACGTGTTCTTGACGACGTAGAATTCGCCGCCAGCCTTGCGCAGGTTCACACGGAGGTTCGTCAGCTCTTCCACCGTCATGCCCTTGAACTCGGTCAGCACCGCAAAAGAAGCACGATCGGCATTCGCTTTGATCGCTTCAATGACGGCTGCTTTTTCAGACCTGGTCACGTGATACCTCTCACGTTCGGGGTTGCCGGGTGGAATGCCGAGCCAAAGATAAGTCTGGACAGGTGGATTAAAGGCCTTGCGGCCTGCCTGCCGTCTTCGACTCGAATTCCCTTGCCTTAGCCAGTAAATTCAAATGCGGGGATTGCTATTACTGCAATCCCCGCACGATGTCAACTAAAAAATGGGCTTAGCCTTCCAGGAATTTTTTCACCTGGGACATATCGATCTTGAAGCCGGGGCCCATGGTGGTGGACACAGCCATGGAGAGCATGTAGGTGCCCTTGGCGCCGGAGGGCTTCAGACGATTCACGGTTTCCAGCAGGGCCTTGAGGTTGCCCAGGATCTTTTCGGGACCGAAGGAAACCTTGCCCAGAGGAGCGTGCAGAACACCGGCCTTGTCGACCTTGAAGTCCACGCGACCGGCCTTCAGTTCGTTGACGGCCTTGGTCACGTCGAAGGTAACGGAACCGGTCTTGGCGTTGGGCATCAGGCCGCGGGGGCCGAGCAGACGGCCGATCTGGCCCACCAGAGCCATGACGTCAGGGGTGGCGACGGCGGCGTCGAAGTCCAGCCAGCCTTCCTTGACCTTGGCCACCAGGTCTTCAGCACCCACGAAGTCGGCGCCGGCGGCGGTGGCTTCGGCCTGCTTTTCACCCTTACAGAAAACGGCCACGCGAACGGTCTTGCCCAGGCCGTGAGGCAGGGTCACAGCGCCGCGCACCATCTGGTCGGAATACTTGGGGTCAACACCCAGGCGGATGGCCACGTCGACGGTTTCGTCGAACTTGGCGAAGGAAGCGCCCAGGGATTTGCTCACAGCGTCTTCAACGCTCAGGCGTTCCTGCAGGTTCACGCCTTCGAGAGCTTTGCGAAAATTTTTGCCATGCTTGGGCATGTCTTTATCCTTTCGTTTTATCTCCTGCCACACATGGACTGCTCCAGGTCTGGCAGTACAATTGATCAACGAGGGGCAGCCAGGCTGCCGTCATCCGGTAAACCGGTCCCTACTTGATTTCGATGCCCATGCTGCGGGCGGTGCCGGCGATGGACTTCACAGCGGACTCAAGGGTGGCGGCGTTGAGATCGGGCAGCTTCAGCTTGGCGATTTCTTCCACCTGGGCCATGGTCAGGCTGCCAACCTTGTTACGGTTGGGTTCACCGGAGCCCTTTTCGATCTTGGCGGCCTTCATGATCAGCACCGCGGCCGGGGGGGTCTTGGTGATGAAGGTGAAGGAGCGGTCAGCGTAGACCGTGATGACCACAGGGATGATCATGCCCTTCTGGTCCTGGGTGCGGGCATTGAATTCCTTGCAGAAGCCCATGATGTTCAGGCCATGCTGACCCAGGGCGGGACCCACCGGCGGGGAGGGGTTGGCGGCGCCGGCCGGAATCTGCAGTTTGATTTTGGCAACTTCTTTTTTGGCCATGATGTTCTATCCTTATGACTGGAACAGCGCCCTGCGGCGCTGCTCCGATGCTAGCCCTTGGAAACCTGCACGAAATCCAGTTCCACCGGGGTTTGTCTTCCGAAGATGGAAACGGATACGCGCAGCTTGCCCTTTTCGTAGTTGACATCGTCCACGACGCCATTGAAGCCCTCGAAGGGGCCCTCGATAACCCGAACGTCGTCGCCGCGTTCGAAGTTGAATTTGGGCCGGGGGGTCTCCTGGCGACTTTCCATAAGCGAGAGGATGCGCGCGGCGTCGCTTTCGCTCATGGGAGTGGGGCGGTTCTTACCCCCCACAAAACCGGTGACCTTGGGGATGGACTGCACCAGATGGCAGGAAAGATCCGTCATAATCATGCGGATCATCACATAGCCGGGGTAGAATTTGCGGGTACTGGTGCGAGGCTGCGAGCCGTTCTTGGAAGGTTCGATGACCTTTTCGGTAGGCACGACCACTTCCTGGATGAGGCCATTGTCCTCGCCGGAATCCATCATCGCCTTAATGGTCTTCTGCACGCGCTGCTCGAAACCGGAGTAGGTGTGCACGATGTACCAGCGAGACTTCTTCCCCAGTTCGGAGTTCTCGTCGATAACGGGAGTGTTCATATGTGCCTTCAGGAGAGGATGCTCTTGATGATGGCCGAAAGCCCCAGATCCACGAGGCCAAGCACGATCGCCATGACGGCAACAAAGCCCAGAACCGCAAACGTCGCTTTGCGCGTTTCCTTGAGCGTAGGCCACGTAACCTTACGCAGTTCGCCGCGAGAATCTTCGATATATTGCGCCAGGCGGGAGATGGGGTTGGGGGTCTGTTCGGTCTTGGAGTCGGCTTGCGCGGATTTCTTTACCATGGTGCTTCCCACAAGATAAAAAATGGCAGGGCAGGAGGGATTCGAACCCCCAACTTGCGGTTTTGGAGACCGCCGCTCTAGCCGTTAGAGCTACTGCCCTGCGTACCGTCAGGGGGGAGGGGTGCTCCCCCCTGCGGAAGTATTGTTACCTGGTTTCTCTGTGAAGCGTGTGCTTCTTGTCCCAGGGACAATATTTTTTCATTTCCAGACGCCCGGTGGTGTTCTTCTTGTTCTTCCGGGTGCTGTAGTTGCGACGCTTGCACTCAGTGCAGGCAAGGATGATATTCACTCTCATGGTACTACTCGATGATTTCGGTCACCACGCCGGAGCCCACGGTACGGCCACCTTCACGGATGGCGAAGCGCAGACCGGCTTCCATGGCGATGGGGGCGATCAGTTCCACCAGGAACTGGCTGTTATCGCCAGGCATGACCATTTCCACACCTTCGGGCAGGTTGATCACACCGGTGATGTCGGTGGTACGGAAGTAGAACTGAGGACGATAGCCGTTGAAGAACGGGGTGTGACGGCCACCTTCTTCCTTGGACAGGACGTACACTTCAGCCTTGAACTTCTTGTGGGGCGTGATGGACTTGGGAGCAGCGAGCACCTGGCCGCGTTCCACTTCGTCACGCTTGGTGCCGCGCAGCAGCACACCGATGTTGTCACCAGCTTCGCCCTGGTCCAGCAGCTTGCGGAACATTTCCACGCCGGTGCAGGTGGTCTGGGCGGTGGGCTTGATACCCACGATTTCCACCACATCGCCGACCTTGATGACGCCGCGTTCCACACGACCGGTCACCACGGTACCGCGGCCGGAGATGGAGAACACGTCTTCGATGGGCATCAGGAAGGGCTTGTCGATGTCGCGTTCGGGATCGGGGATGAAGTCGTCGCAGGCCTGCAGCAGGTCGATGATGCACTTGGCTTCAGGGGCGTCGGCGCTTTCGCATTCCAGGGCCTTCAGGGCGGAGCCGCGGATGACGGGCACGTCATCACCGGGGAAGTCGTAGGAAGACAGCAGTTCGCGCACTTCCAGTTCCACCAGTTCCAGCAGTTCTTCGTCGTCCACCAGGTCGCACTTGTTCAGGAACACGACCAGCTGGGGCACACCCACCTGACGGGCGAGCAGGATGTGCTCACGGGTCTGGGGCATGGGGCCGTCGGTGGCGGCCACCACCAGGATGCCGCCGTCCATCTGGGCGGCGCCGGTGATCATGTTCTTGATGTAGTCGGCGTGGCCGGGGCAGTCCACGTGAGCGTAGTGACGCTTGTCGGTTTCATATTCCACGTGGGCGGTGGCGATGGTGATGCCGCGTTCCTTTTCTTCGGGAGCCTTGTCGATCTCGTCGTAAGAAACGAAGCTGCCTTCGCCCTTCAGACCGGCGATCTTGGTGATGGCGGCGGTCAGAGTGGTCTTACCATGGTCGATGTGGCCGATGGTACCAATGTTAACGTGGGGCTTTTTGCGTTCGTATTTTTCCTTGCCCATTGTACGTCTCCCTGAGGATAAAATTTGTTGCGGTTACTGTACTTTCAACCTTGAGCATGGTTTCGAACGCCTGCTCCCGGTTTCTTGCCACTGCCCGCATAAGTCCCTGTGTTGTTGCCCAGGGAACGTGCTTTGACAGGAAAAAGGATGACTGGAAGGGAAAAATGCAGGAATGGAGCGGGAAACGGGATTCGAACCCGCAACCCTCAGCTTGGAAGGCTGATGCTCTAGCCGTTGAGCTATTCCCGCATCCTCGATGCGCGTTGTTTTGCAGGTCAGTAAACTGACCCCCGGGTTTCGGCATGGCCCGGTACTGCACCGTAGTTCCCGACAGTCTACCTGTCTCCTACAGCCAAGGCAGTTGTTAGCATGTGCCACACTTCTTATTCAGAAGTGGTGGAGGGGGGTGGATTTGAACCACCGAAGTCTTACGACGACAGATTTACAGTCTGTTCCCTTTGGCCACTCGGGAACCCCTCCACTCTGAGTTGCAAGCGATGTTGGCTTGCAAGATTTTCAGTCTGGCGTGGGCTTGTCCGGCTTTGCTTCCGGTGCCCTGCTGCCCCGTTCGGCTTTCGCTTTCGTGAGGCATTCGTCAGCAGCAAGGATGTGTTTACGGAAAACCGGCCCCTTTGGCAAGCACTTTTTTGCATTTTTTCGATTTTTTTCGTCAAAAAATAAAAAGTAAATAAAAACAATATATTATTGGTACGCCTAAAAAGCCTGTTTTCCTTGCTTCAGGGGCTTTTATGGGCTTTTTCGATCAAACGGGCTTTAAAAAGGGCCTGAAAAAGTTGTTTCAGCTCGTGCCGGATGCGTGTTTTGGGGACGTCAGGGAAGGTCTCGGCCAGCAGGGAAAGAGCCTCGTCACGTGAAAGGGGAGCGGAAAGCAGCTGCCAGACCACGGCTCCGGTGCCATCGAGACGAAAGATGTGGTTACCGTGGCTGTCCGTGAGGAAGATGCTTTGTCCTGCCTGCCGGCAACTCAGGCCCGGGCGCTGCTGCCACAGTGTCCTGCTGTCCCCCGCGTCGCCGACGGGCTCGGCTGCGGGAGGCCGGCCGGCTGAGGGACGAGCACAAGAGGCAGAAGAATCCGTCACAGGAGGAAAATCCGCAGGCAGGAGCGCAGCCGGGGGCAGCAAGGACGCCTGCCGTGCGAGGAGCTCTGCGGCTTCATCCAGGTCATCATAGCGGAGGATACGGCAGGGCAGGGTATCCAGCAGTTGCGAGCCCAGCCTGAGGACCTCCGGTGCACCGCCGTCGGGGATCAGGAAACGGGCCAGCACGTTGTCCATGCCGGTGGCGGCAGGGGCGGGCAGAAGAACAGCCCGGCTGCCGGGCGTGCGTTCCAGCAGGATCACGGCATCCGGGCCGTGGCGTTCGCCCCAGGGCGCCAGATTATCCGGGGAGGGGGTCAGGTAGCCATAATAGCGATCACGTATGCCCGGACGTTCGTTCATGAAGCGTTTCAGAACTGGGGAAGAGGGCAGGGGCAGGCGCAGGCGGGGAGCTACGCCGAAGGAAAAGATTTTTCCCTGATGGAGACCCAACAGGTCGTCACCGAGCCCCCGGGCTGCATCGGCCATGAGACGGGTGACCAGCGTGCTCTTCCCGGCGCGGTTGTCGCCGCAGAAAAGCAGGGTGTGCCCATGCAGGCACACGGCCGCGGCATGGAGGGAGATCAGGCGGGGGCAGGCATGACAGCAGGCGGCCACCAGCTCGATGGCCAGGCTGCACAGCAGGCAGGCCCGGGAGGGTTCGTAGCGGGGAGCGGGCAGCCAGGGAGAGCGCAGGCGATAGCCGCGCCCCTGTGGAGTGATGACCAGCAGGGACGCAGTTTCGTGCAGGCCGGATGGCAGTGTCCCGGAGATGGACGGGAGCCCCGCTGGTTGCGGGGCGTGCGGCCAGAGCCGGAAAAAAGCATCCAGCGCGGGCAGCAGGCCTTGGCAGTCATGCAGTCGCACGGCTCCCGGCACACCGGCAAAAAAGACGTCCTGGTGCGCCATGCCTAGTAGCGATCCGGCCGGAAGCCCCCCAGGGCGTCATTGAACGTGTCACGCAGGCGATCCCCGGCCTCACGATGCCAGCCTTCATTATAGCGGCCGTCGTAGCGGTCGTCATAACGGTCACGGTAATCATAGTTGCGGGAGGGACGGGAACGGCGGCGCGAGGGACGGCTGCGGCGGCTGCGTCTGGAGTAGCGGCTTCGCCGGGAATAATGGCTGCCGTGGGTATAGCGGCTACGGCGCCGGTGCGAGGGCCGGGAGTGGGCCTCGGCCTCATTGACGCAGAGCAGGACCGGCGTGGCATAGAGCAGGCCCGTGGCGACCAGACCGGCCAGGAAGGAACGGCGCTTGTTGCGGAGGCTGTCTTCGGAAGGGGCGGACGATTCTGTCTTCATAATGCCCTCCTGCCCGGGAGCGGGTCAGGTAAAAGTATCCTGAATAGCAGACGAAAAACGGTCTGTCGGAGATTGTGCCAGCAAAGCGGGGTCTTGCCAAGGGGGCTCCGCAAGTCTGACGGAGCCAGTCTGCTGCGTCAGGCATGAGCAAAGCGTCAGGGCGTGGCATGGCCGTACGCCCTATGTCGGCGTTTTTTTCGGCAGGGCATCGTCCGCCACAGGATGCGGCTTTGCAGGGCATCCTTCCGGTCTGCTTCCATGTGCCGCTGCCGGCGGGTTGCCGGACATGTCGCGGTGGCTCCCGCTGCGGACTGCGTCCCCGGCAGGCGCGTCACGGCACGGGGCGGCATGCCGTCAGCAGGCCTGTTGCCGGGTCCGGGCCAGAAAGGCGTCGGCCTTGTGGTATTCCGGCTCATCCAGCAGGCTGGTCACGGTAAAGACCAGCAGGGAGAGGCAGACGCCCAGGATCACCTGCAGGGCCGACTGCTGCTCCCAGAAGGCGGGCAAGGGCATCCCCAGGAAGATGGCCAGATTGTACAGGCAGTAGGCCAGGCCGCAGAGCATGGAGCACAGGGCGCCCCTGCTGGTGCCGCGCCGCCAGAAAAAGGCCAGGACAAGCGGTACGAACACGCCGGTGGTGATGATGTCCGAGGCTATCCAGGTGATCTCGAAGATGGAACGGATGCGCAGGGAGATGAGGATGCCCACGGCCACGATGACCAGCGTGGCCAGCCGGGACAGGCGCAAGCGGGTCTTTTCGTCGTAGCTGCCGGGGAGCAGGTCCATGACCAGGGTCATGGCGCCGGTGTTGATGAGGGAGTCCATGGTGGACATGATGGCCGCCGAGATGCCCACGAAGACCACCGCCGCCAGCAGGGGCGACATGGAGCTTTCCACCAGGGCGGTGACCACGCCGCCCTTGGGCAGGGTGTCGAACAGGACGATGCCCGCCATGCCGGTAAGGACCACGATCAGGTACAGCGGGATGTAGACGAAAAAGCTCATGACCGTCATGCGCCGGGCGTCCCGCGTGTCGCGTGTGGCCGAGATGCGTTGCCAGACATTGGCCTGGATCATCCACGAGCAGCCGAAGGTGATGACGTACATCAGGTATTTGAGGGCGCCTGCGGTCAGGCTCATGAATTCCGGCCTGCCGCTGCGGGCCGCCGCCTCGGCGATGGGGCCCAGGCCGCCGCATTCCTGCATGGCCACCACGAAGACGGCCAGGGCGGACAGGAGCAGCAGCACGAACTGGATGATGTCCGTGAGCACCACGCCGCGAAAGCCCCCGAACATGGAATAGACCAGCACGATGAGCGTCCCGGCCAGCACGCCGCCCTCATAGCCCATGCCGAGGAAGGTCCCGAAAAAATCCCCCACGGCCACCATCTGCGAGGCAGCGGAGAACAGCATGAAAAACAGGATCATCAGCGCCAGCAGCCGCGCCACGGGGCGGGAATAGCGGGCCTCCATCATGGCCCCCTGGGTCAGATAGCCCACGCTGCGGATGGCCCGTGCCCCCAGGCCCATGAGCAGGGTGGCCACCAGCACGGGCACGCCGTAGTACCAGAAGGCCCCCATGCCGTCGGCAAAGGCCAGATCCGCCGTGGACAGGGCCGAGCCCCCGCCCCACCATGAGGCGATGAAGGTGATGGACAGGGCCCAGAACGGCAGGATGCGCCCGGCAAAGAAATAGTCTTCCACGTCGCTGTTCTTTTTTTCCTTGAGGACGACCAGCAACAGGATGACAAAATAGAGGACGAGCCCGATAAGGGAAGCGGTCTTGAGCATGGGGATTCCGCGAATGGCTGAAAGTGGCGGGGCGTTGGGGACAGAGGATCAGCGGGCCAGATTGCGCAGGAGGCTGTCCAGAACAGCCATGCAGGCGGCCTGATCCGTGGGCGGGATATCCTGCCAGAGCCTGCGGTGCAGTGCCGTGGAGATGTCCGTCTGGACATGGCGCAGGGCCTCGCCCCTGTCGCTCAGGGACACGAGCTGCACCCGTGCGTCCTGCGGCGAGGGACGGCGCCGGCAGTAGCCGCGCTCCTGCAGGGTATCCACCAGGCCCGTGACCGTGTTTTTTTTGCGGCCTATGCGCCGGGCCAGCGTGCTCATGGGCTGGGGGGATTCCTTGAACAGGGCATGGAGCACGGCCCCGTGGGCGGGCAGCAGATCGGTGATGCCGCGCCGGGCAAGTTCGTCGCAGATATGCTGGTTGGCCCGTTCCCGGATACGGGAGAGCAGGTCGATGATGTCATCAGGTGAAGTGGCAGGCATGGGGCCTCCGTGCAGGAATTCTGGCGTTTTTAGTTCGTGGGCGAACTAATGTCAACGGAAGAAGGGCAGCCGTCAGAGCTGCCCGATGGAATGCATCCTTTTCTTTTCCATTTTATGGAGCGGACAAGCGGGATAACAGGCAAAACAAGGAGGTCCTCATGGATAGAGGCCTGTGTTTCCCTGCCCGCATTGCGGTTCCCGCCACACGACGCTGAACCGGGCAAGCCTGTCTTTTTTGCCGGAGTGGCTGCGCCGTCTGTTGCCCGTATCCGGGACCTGTCCTGCGCAGGGCAGGATCATCCTCGCTTGCAAGGATTGCGGGAAAAGGTTCGTCATGTATATCATGTAGGGGGAGGGCCCCTGCCATGGCGACCATGTTTCCTGCTGATGTGACGTCGTTCCTGACGACCGGCGAAGAAGCAACGTACAGTTTTCTGCAACGCACGGCCCGGCCGGACGGCAAATTCCTGTGCTGGTACGCGCCGGACATCGAAGAGCGCGAGCCGGACTTCATCCTGTTGTCGCCCGATTGCGGCCTGGTGGTGCTGGAGGTCAAGGACTGGCTCATCGACCAGCTGCTGGAAGTGGACGGCAAAAGCGTGCTCCTGTCGGTCAACGGCCGGGAGGAGCGGCGCAAGCAGCCTTTGGCCCAGGCGCGGGAATATGTGGGCAGCCTGCTCACCCTGTTGAACAAGCACGCGCCCCGCATGGCGGACGGCAAGCCTTTGCTGCCCTGTCCCGTCACCGGCGGGGCGGTGTTGCCGCACATCAGCCGTGAGGAATTCCGGGCGGCCGGTCTGGGCGAGGTAATGGAGGAGGGCCGGATCATCTTCTGGGATGAACTGCACGAGGAGTCCCCGCTGCGCCGGGATGCCTCGGGCCGCAGTTTCGCGTGCTGGCTCGCGGAGCATTTCCCGCCCCTGTTTCCCTTCCAGCTCTCGGGTTCCCAGATCGACTGGCTGCGGGCCCGGATCTTCCCCGTGGTGCGGCTGGAACTGCCCGTACGCGGCGGGACGCATGCCTCGGCCCAGAACGAGACCATCCGCGCTCTGGACCGCGACCAGGAAAATCTGGCACGCGGCATGGGCGCCGGGAAACAGCTCATCATCGGGCCGTCCGGCAGCGGCAAGACGCTCATCCTGGCGCATCAGGCCTGGAACCTGCCGCGGGTGGACAAAAAGATCCGCCGTGTGCTGGTGACCTGCTTCAATCTGTCGCTGGTGGGCTACATCCGCCGCTTGCTGGCCCGCAAGGGCGCCAGCCTTGGCCCGGACGGGGTGGAGGTGGTGCCGTTTTACAGTGTTTGCGAACGTATCCTGGGCGAACCGCTGACCCATGCCGAGGAGAGCGAGTATTACAACATCATCGTGCAGGAGGCACAGGAGCGCCTGCAAGGGGAACATCCGCTCAAAGGGCACTGGGATGCCATCCTGGTCGATGAGGGGCAGGATTTTTCCCCGGAGATGGCGCACGTCCTGCTGGCCCTGCTGCCGCCGCATGGGGTGCTGACCGTGGCCCAGGATGAACAGCAATGCCTGTACCAGCCGGAGGACAGCGGCTGGGAAAAAATGGGCATCGCCGGTCTGCGGCTGCGCCGTCTGCAACGCCAGTACCGCAACACACGGGCCATCGCCCGGATGGCCTTGCGTCTGCTGCCGGAAGGTGAGCCCGTGCCGGAGCTGGCAGGTGCGGAAGGGGAAGCGCCCTGCTGGCTGCAAAGCGCCGATGCGTCTGCGCTGGTGCGCGACGTGGCGGATGCCGTGGCCACTCTGGTACGGGAGGGCGTGCCCATGAGCGAGATAGCGATCCTCTACGCCCACTCCCGCATGGAAGGGCTGGCGTCCAGCCTGCCGGAAAGCCTGCTGGAAGCGGTGGAGGCCCGGGGCGTCATGGCCCGCTGGGTGGCCCGGGATACGACCAGCAAGCGCTATTTCGACATCACCACGGACAGCGTCTGCATCTCCACCATCCACAGCGCCAAAGGTCTGGATTTTTCCCATGTCTTCCTGCTGGGCATGGATCGCCTCCAGCCGGAGAAGCCCCGCCAGCGGCGTCTGGCCTATGTGGGAATGACGCGCGCCCGGGAGCATCTGACGCTGGCTATTTGCGGCCGGGAAGGGCTCGTCCCCGTGCTGACAGCGGCAGAGCGGTAGCCGCTTGAGAGCCGTTTGCTGTCCTTCATATGCTGAGGCAGGAGAGCCGGCCGGTGAAAAGCCTCCTGTGCGAAAGCCCTTGCCAAGCGGTCAGGATTCATCTAAAAGAGGAGAGATGCTGGTGTGGCTCAATCGGTAGAGCAGCTGATTTGTAATCTGCAGGTTATGGGTTCAAGTCCCTTCACCAGCTCCAAGGAAGCCAAGCCCTTACGGAATCCTCCGTGAGGGCTTTTTTGTTTGGGGTTCCACCGGGGTTCCACGGTGAGCCCTGTGCGGATTTTTCCCGCTGCGGAAAAATATTTTCAAAATCCCTCAAAATAATCTCTGAAAAATATTTTTCACGATACATCGGCGCGACAGCGGGGAGAGGGGAGCGGCGCTATTGGCAGCGATGTGCGCGCGTATCGGCAACAGGAAGAAAAAAATCAGGGTGGGAGATCCCGGCCTGGTCGCTGAGGCGCGTTTTGCTGAAGGCTGGCTCGAAGGTGACCAGTCGTTCATTCTGAGGACCGACCCGGGGGCGCTCTCCTCTCGCCCGGGGCGTCACACATATGGGCAGCGCAAGTTTGCGGTACTGCCTATCGTCAGCGGCAAGACAACGATCAAGGCGGGATCTCTCCCGCCTTTTTCGTTGTTGGCTGTCGTGCCATGCCTCTTGCCGGGGCGTTGTTCTGCTCCGGAAGAGGAAGGCAGAACAACGCCTCCACCCACGTGGTCTCCCGGCCCTGTGGAGCAATGCATCTGATCGCTGTGAGCGGCTTTCCCGTCCTTGTACCGACAAACCTCCATCAACCTTTTCACTGCCTTGCCCGGGGCAACTGGGGAAAACGGGGCGCTGGAGATGTCCGGGGCAGTAGGAAGACTTGCACTGTTGACTTGAGTGCATGATATCCGGCCTATATCTCCTGCCCATGATATCTGTATGAGCAGGCATCGTCAGATGTCTTGGAATAGTCAGTTTTTTCCTGCAGCTATCCTTGTTTCTTCAAATGAGAGGATGAAGTCAACATCTTCTGGGCTGCAGCATTGATGTCTGTGGGCAAGAAGGTTACGGCAGTCTCGCAGCTTGAATATGGCATTGCGGAGACTGTCATCCGGGACATAGAGCCATCTGTCGCCATCATCATGTTTGGCCATAAGGAAAACAAGAGTTCCCAGCTCGATCTCATCTGGAGAACAGAGTCTTTGCTTAAACTGTTCGACATACTTTGTTTGGACGATATATTCTAATTGAGAACGAAGCTGTTCTATGATCCAGAGGCGTTGTAGCTCAAGGATGGGAAAAAGTACCTGTATTTGAGCTGTCCATAGCCTTTGCATGATTTCTGGCATTTCATTTGCCCGCAGCAAGGCGAGAATATGCCTGCTGCCGCTTCTTTCTCCTCTACGGGAAAATGGTTCTTCTTCGGCTAACTCTTGCAGCATTTCCTGAGGGGCTTTCTGGAACCAGCGTTCATCCTGCAGCAAGGCTTCCGAAAGTTCTGCATCGAATTCACAAAGATGGGCCGCTGCAACTGAGATGTACCCTTGACGAAGGTTCGTCAGCGCAGGTTCCTTTTCCGACATCAGAAGATTGTTGAAAAGGATCGCGTCGTAATGGCTGACGAATTGAACGAATTCTACGGGCTGGAAGATTTCCGACAGTAAAGCGGGGACAGGATCCCGGCTTTCGACGATGAAGGTACCTGTTTCGAGGGAACAGGGTTTGAATTGTCGACAAAATTTCATCCATGCTTCGATATGTACCGGCTCAAGGCCTTTCACCCAGATGATCTTGTTTGCTAAGACTTCCTGTGCAGTGAGATAGGCCTGCACTGTTTTTCCAGATCTTGGTCTGTAAGCATCGGCTACGTCTTTATCAGCGAATTTTTGCAACAGAAATTCACCGATATTATTTTCAGGGCACTCATCCGAGACGTCAATAGTGAAAACATTCGGTGAGATATCCGGGTGGATTTCATTTAATTTTTCTACAACAGCAGTTCGCATACTGTGTCGCCACGGAATGTCTGCGGGAACAGAGAGCAGTGGAATATGCCGTTCAGTCAGTATTTCCGTCACTCGTTTGACAAAGTTTTGTGGTCCGGCAATATCTTTCCACCAGAAGTCTCCACTGAAGGTATTCATCAGTTTTGACTCCTTTCATTTTCACTGATGATCTCATTCTCAAGCCTGTCAATATCAGGGCCGATAATATCGAGGAAAGAGCGTTTGCGCAGACGATACACACCATCTTCCGACCGATGCAGGATACCCATTTCAAACATCTCGTCCAAAAGGGCTTCGTATTCGTCTGTGGTCAGACCTTTGAGGCAGTGAATCTTATATTCATCAGCCAATTCTTTTATTTGGGTAACGATATAGCCTTTGTAGTTATCATGCATAGGTTCTCCAAAATGATAAAGCATGCTTATGCAGCGGGCCAGCATGAAGTAGCGCTCATCCATTTTGAGAGAAAGCCTGAATTTTTCTTTGATGCTTTCGTTGAGGTCATCCTTGGTCATTATGGAGCCAAGGCGTTCACTCGTTAGCAGGACAGGGGGCGTTTCGCTGCCAGAACGGTAGTAGCGTGAGTTCTTGTTGTTGAGCGACTCCGCCAGCTTGTATCCTACAAACTGCAGGATACCGGGATAGTAGTTCGTACTGGAGAGGATAGCCTCAAGGTGGGCATCCTTTCCGGGCTTGAAGCCAAGGTATCTCAGGGGCCGCAGGATAAGGCGCAAAGCATCGGCAGGCGAAAGCGGCTTGATGCACAATGGATGCCCGATCTGACCGAGCAGGCCATTGTTCATTGTCGCATTGCGCGCACGATAGACATTGTTCAATCCGGCAAAGACGAATTTGAAAGCGCGACGGGTTCGCCTGAGATCGACAAGGGGTTGTACTGGAATGTAGTTCTGCTGGCCTGCCGATTGGAGGAAATTGTCGGCCTCATCCAGCAGAAGCAGCATGCTTTGTATCTTGTTCTCGCGGAACAGGCTGTCCAGCTGGCCGCAGAATGTCTTCATCGTCGTACAGGGCTGGAGGGCAAGGGATGTTTGCCTATTGACTTCCTCCACAAGCGTATCCACAAGTTCTGCTTCTTCAGATAACTCTTTGATGGAGCAGAATACGGCATAATTTTTGTTGGCAGGACTATGGAAACGACTTTGTGCGCGCTGCAATAAGGCTGTCTTGCCTAGCTGTCTTCCTCCATAGACCAGGATAGCCCCATTCAAATCAAGGATGGCAAGCAGCTCACGAGTTCGCCCGCAGAACATTTCCGCGGATGTTGGCCCCCCGTCACGGACAAAAGGCTGGAGAGCAAACGCATACGGCAGTGCGCAGCTAAGCAGGATGCTCATTCTTTCACTGCGCGGATGCAGGGCCAGATAGAGTGCCAGGACCCGGTCGATGACGATGAAACGCGCGAGGCCGGAGGACTGGTGGCACAGTTCTGCCAGCTGGCTGCGTACGGAACGGGAAAGCGCATAGTCCAGCAGCACGACAATTATGTTGTGTCCGGAAGGACTGAGCTGATTGACCGTATCGAGAATATCCTGGGCCTGCTTGCCGCCATAGAGAGAAATGACAGTCAGGGGAGACTTCATCTCTGTTCCGAAGTCCGCAATGGGATGGGGATAGTCCGGGCGGTCGCAAGGGGCTGGTTCGATGGCCACCTCAAACATGTCTTCCTTTTTATGCGGCAGGGCAGTCACTTTTGACACGACGATACCAAGAGATTCCATAAGACTTTGTATGTCGTGTGGAAGTGTCGTTGTTTTGGCGCTTGGCCAGCTCTTCACGAATTTGATACTTTCTTCTTTGTAGGTTGTTGTCCAACCATCCGGGAAGTGCTTTTTGAGGTAGTCTGGGCCTACCTTTTGCAGAGATCTCCCTCTCAGAGTATTCATACTGTAGTCGTACAGGGGATCAAAATTCTCAGGCTGAAGAAACTCCTCCAGACGATTGTCTTCGTCAAAGATTCCTTCAAGCTCTTCAGACTGGTAGCTGTCGTTTCTGTCGTAAACATTGACGAATTCTTCAGCTATGGCGAACTTCCCCTCATCGAGCATTTGTTCCGCCTTATCAAGTATGCAAGATGAAGTCCCGGGAGTCTTTCTTTGGGCTATATCTTTTTCTAGTTCCCGCTTATGAGACGCAACTTTTAAGTCATGGTAAGTCTGGAGCGCATCAAGGAATTGGGTCCAGCATCCGAAATTACGGCGGCTGAAAAATTCTTCTTCATAGAAGAGCATCTGGAGAATGTCCTCTTTATCCTGCTCCATGATACGGCCTGCTGCATAGGACAGTTCCAGATTTCCCTGAAATTCCTTTGTGTTGTCTTTTGCACGCTTTTCAGCTTTTTCTGCAGTGCCGCCATCCCGAATCACTTGTCCGCGCCTCAGACGCGTCAGCAGTTCCAGTTGATGCAGGTTGTCAAACATGGGGGAGCTTGTATCTGCGCTGATGGCCTGTTCAGCTTTTTCCAGCGTCATATCCGGGCGGGAAATGTGCTTCAACACTCTGCGCCAGGGCTCGTAATACGGGATATCACACATGCTTTTTTCGATAACAGGCTTGAAACTGTCATCAAGTTCAATGAATCCCGTACGAAGGGCATCAGAAAACAACGGTTTACGGGGACGTTGTTCAAGTTTGCTGCAGAGATAGCCCGTTATATAAGGTACCACTCCGGCATACTCTGCTTTCCCATCTCCATCCGTGTAGCAGGAAGGCAAGGACTTCAGGATCTGCAGGATCGAATGCTGCAATTTCCTGAGCTTGTCGGCACGGTCAGAGTCCAGCGGTGCGGCGCTTTCGACCCACTCCTTCATCAGTTCCAGCCGGTCAAGGAAGGCCTGGCGGATCTGCCGGCGGCCTACCATTTTCAACGTAAGTTTTTTGGTACTCAGATTTTTCGTTGCCGCGGCCCATTTGCTGTCGATGAGATCCTCAAGATGTTTTTCATTCAGCTCGTAGGTTTCGCTATTGAGCTCATGCGTCTCTTGCAGGATGTATTCTATGATCTTTTTATCCTGGATCTTGTTTTGGGCGATAATCTCCATACAGGCATAATAATCGCTTTTATGCCCGAAGCAGCTGGACAATAATTCGGGGATACCATTCACGTGGACCGTCACCACAGGTAATTCCATGAGTTTTTCAGCCCGTTCCTGCAGGCCGCGCATGGAGGCAGCCTTTTCTTCCTCACTTTCCAGCTGGGCAAGGACAGCGGATGTGAAGCCTCGTGGCTCAACATTATGGATCTCACAGAGAGCTGCGAAAAGCGGTTTGAGCTCCGGATAGGCAGGGAAATAAGTATCATATTGCTGCAGGTACATTTTTGCCTGATCCTGCAGGGTAAAATCATGTTCCGCCGGAGCAAACAAGGCATACATGTACGCGGCGAGCGCCAGGCTCTGCGAGTGATTTTCGGGGGTGAAGTGCTCATTCAGATTGTAACCGGCATAATTTCCGGATCCTTGCGCGGTTCCCGTAGCCAGTGCAAACTGTTCATACAAGGACGCACATCCGGGCAGGCCTTGCCGGGCAGCGGCCTGCAACAGCATGAGTACCTGCGCGATCACATTCGAGATATCATCGGGATTGTGTGTCGACGCATGCTGTCTGAACAGGAGCGTGACGATATCCATGATCTCTTCGTCAGAAGGCATTTTGTCCCGCACTGCCAGGCGGGCTGCCATTTGCTCTACAGTTTCTTCGATGGGACAATGCGCATCCGTCGGAGACACGACAGGGACATCTTGCCCTTCCCTGGCCTCCTCATAATCTGCGGAGGCCTTTTCCGCCATATCCTCCGACAGCGAATTCCCCTCTTCCTGGATAGCTTCATGAAGTTCAGGGGGGCAGGTCCCGGAGATCTGGACAGGGCTGTCAGAGGGCGCAGGCATCTCCTGCTTCATATCTCCATCATGCCGGCAGGCGGATTCGCCTTCGGCTTCCAGCCTGTCCTGCGGATCTGGAGATTGGATCTTTGCCGCCGCCGTCTCCTCACCGCTGTTTGCTGCATCGGTTTCATGATCTTCGGCGGAGGGGGTGTCGTCCATTGTGTCAGCCACGGAGGCAGCCGTTTCGATCTTGGCGGGATTCTCTTGAGAGCCGTTGCCGTCAGCCTCAGCAGACAGGGCAGGGACAGCTTCATGAGAATTGGCAGGATCTGTTTGCCAGCCCTGTTCCCAGCGGTACAGCGTACCTTCATAAAAAGCAAAACACGTTACACCGGCAGGGAGGTCTTTCAGCTCAGGCAGGCCTTCCTCCGGCGTAGGGACAAAGAGGCGATACGGCCTTTTCTGGCTCAGCGGCTCTTCCGGCAAGTCAATACTACAAATAGAAAAACTATCATTCCAAGCGACAGATACTTTTATGCTTTTACTATAAAGTTTGATGCTGTCGCGTATGCTGGAAAAATGTTTCGAAAGGGATTCTTGTATTCTGTATAAGTAAGTCAACAGGCGTTCGTTTTGAGATACTGTATCATGAATAGCCTTTTCAGCTATTTTTTCCGGATAAGACCGATCGCTGGAAAAGATATGTGGAATAGAGATGTTTGATTTATTGCATACGGTGTCTATGTTTATCTTATTTTGGGATGTCATTACCCATACTGTTGATGAGAAAGTCAATTTTTTAAGTATTTTTTTGGCTGCCAGTAAGGTGAGCATTGAAACTATTTTACCGTCAGCAATATGGGTAAATTTGTTAAAGAGTTTGCCGAAATTCAAAATTTGCTCTGTAGTAATGATGCGGAATGTCTGCAACAAATCAAGCAGGCTGATGGCATCATTTTTTATGTTGTTACTGATAAAATTCTTGATATCAGAAGGTCTGCACAACGATTTGGTATTGATAAGATTTTCAGAGATATTTTTACCGGGAGCCAGCTCCAGCTCCTCGTCGCATGAGCTGGCATGGGAAGGATCATCGCCGGCCGCATCCTTTGTCTGTATCATGTCAGGCTCATCTGCCACATGGACAGCAGCATCCAATTCCGTTTTTTCCTCGCTGTGTCCGTATTCTTGAGTATCGTTGAGGGGATCGATGTCCTGCCTGGCAGTTTCTGTGTTATCCGCGACAGAGGCGACATCTGCCTGCTTCCGGGTATCAGGGCCAGTTGCCTGTACAGCCTCTCCGTCTTCAGGCGTTCCGGCAGCAGTGGAAGATGCCATTTTCCCATCACCTGACCTGTAGTATTTGCCGCTGTAGAGCCCTCGGCTCACCATTGCCGGAAAAATCTTGTCTATCTCCTCATTGAACAGCGTTTCTTTTTCTTCAGAATCTTCCATGTCCATCGCTTTGAGGAAAAGCCGATAGGGCCTGACGGCTTCGTCCAGTTCTTCATGGTGGGCCTGCTGCTCATGCATCCGCCCTATCAGCTCCGTAGCCTTGGTACGCCAGTCCTGCAACGCTTCCATATACGAGGCGACTTTCGCTTCGACGGCTAGGAATTCTGAAAGGATCCTCTCCATTTCCCGGAGTTTTTCAAGCACCTGTGCCCTCAGGTCCTGTACGGCTCTTCCCAGGTCGTCGACAGAGCATCCTTTGTTCGGGAGGGCGCTGTCTTCAAGCAGCCCGGTCGCGGTCTGATAGAGGCTGTCGTAATTTCCCTGCAAGGTATGGAGCATAGATTGGAACGTGCTGACATGTTCGGCAGAAGGAACCATACCGGATTCCATCGTCGAGAGCATTGTCCGGAGCACATCCCCTGCGGATGCCGCAGCATTCTTGAAGATTGATATCTGTTCTTCAAAAAGCGAATACTCATTGGAAACGGAGGAAGGCGTCATGATATCTCCTGGAAAAATGACAGGATACGACGAAATGCTCGTCATATTTGCGGGTGGAGAGACTGTGCGGGGACGGCTAAGAAAACTTTCCGCATGGCATCAGTATAGCTTATATAAAAACTGTTACACCCAAATACAGACGCAGGATAGTCCTTTTGTTCCTACCCCGCGACAAAAAGCCCCAGGCCGAAATGGGCCAGGCTGCCGATGGCAAAGGGGACGGGGACCGGGCTGTCGAAATGGAGCCGGAAGCCGTAGCCAGGCTGGGGAGCTTTGTCCTTGCGTTGCCGGACGAAGCTGCTCCAGGGAAGTTCCGCGCCGTCCCGGATGGGAAGGAAGGGGAAAGGTTCGACCCGCACAGGTTCCGGCAAGCCCTGGACAGCACAGGCCCGATGCAGTTCCGCTTCCAGCCAGTCCCTGTGTGCCCCTTGCCGGGCCTTGTAGTGACGGCCAAAGACCACAGGGGTCGCGCTGACCACTGTCCGGGCACGGGGAAAGGCGGCAAGCGGCAGGCAATGCAGGTAGATCAGTTCCGCCAGCTTGGCGCCCCGGGCCCAGACATGACGCAGGCTTTCTAGGGCTGCCCGTTCATCCTGAGTCAAACCTCGCGGCAGGAAGACGCGTACATGGTCGATCTTGCCGTCCCCGTCCGTATCGCAGGGCCAGTAACTGGCATGCTGATGCCCGCACAGGGGATGCCCTGAGGCATCCTTGCCGCTGAACAGAGGGGAGATGGCGTCGGGATCACCGCAGCAGTGCTTGTGGCGGCTCATGAGCCCGGCGCGTATGCGTTCCGCCAGGATCAGCCCATGCGTGACCGGCGGCAGGGGGGTGGCTCGCAGCGCATAGGTCACGCAGCAAGGACCATCCCCGGACAGGGGCAGAGCTTTGGAGGGCATCTCCTGCTCATGGAGGGTATAGATGTATGGCCCAAGGAGCGGATGCCTGTTCCAGCCTTCCGTCAGCAGGGTCTTTGAGGAAAGGGCCAGAGCTTCCAGCCAGGAGCAGGGGCGTTTTTTCTTCCCTGAACCCGTGGACGGCAGATAGGGCAAGCCGCTGTAGGCCTCCGGTGACAGGAGCGTCTGGACACTGACAAGGCTGTCCAGCGGGGCATCCTGCTGTGCGGGACAGCAGTTCCAGTGGCGGTGCGGGGGCAGGGCATCGCACAGCCGGGCCGTGACCCAGGATTCCGAGCGGCCCAGATAGGGCATCGCCCCGGCCAGCTGCTCCAGAATCCGCAGTGATGCTGCCGGAGCCTCCGGCAGTTCCATATACAGCGCATCGTCCTTGCCCAGGCAGACAAAGGCATCCAGCACGGGTTGCCTGTCGAGTTCTTTGGCTCCCTGGTCAAGATAGCACTTCACGGCCATCTTGCTGACGGGCGGCAGGCTGAAACGGGGCGTGCCGACCAGCGGCAGGAGCGCGGCCTCCAGCTCGCTGTCCGTGATCCCCTCGAAGCGGCGATAGCGCATGTCCATCAGGGCCCGGGCCAGACGGAAGGGGGAAGGTGGCCATTCGGGATCCCCTTCATTGACGTTGCGTCCCCAGGCTGTGGCGTGATAGCGCCCCGCCGGAAAAGTGATCTCAAGGACAGGCATCAGGCCTCCTCGCTGTCAGTGCTGTCGTCGGCAGCGTCCTTGTTCTTGTCATTTTTGACCGTGATGGGGGCCTGCAAACGGGTGACCGGCGGCTGGGCGAACAGGGGCGCGCAGGCAGCCACGGCCTGCTGCAGGGCGGCGAGCAGCTCTGCTTCCGTGGGCAGGCTGTCCAT